>Ga0307416_100002740_pt1 | contig 10222 bp, 7 predicted proteins | sample DK1Cmetagenome_2_FD_203821 | JGI IMG/M metagenome (GOLD analysis project Ga0307416, IMG submission 203821) | Maize rhizosphere microbial communities from greenhouse at UC Davis, California, United States - DK15-C-3 | ecosystem: Host-associated > Plants > Roots > Rhizosphere > Soil | place: USA...
CTGTATTCGAGCATCGTCCTGTTCGACGCCTGGCTTGCGCATCTGCGATCCGCGGGCGGCGAGGATCCCGCCGCGCTCGCGCTCGCCGGCCGGATCGTGGGCCACACCGCGACGCTGCGCTCGATGTCGGTCGCGGTCACCGCGAAGGTCGGCGCCGGCGGCAGCCCGATGACCGAAGCGGCGCTCGTCAAGGATCTCGGCACCGAGCTCGAGCAGTTCGTTCCGTTGGCGATCGCCGACGCGCTCGCGACCGCGCGCGGCGACGCGAACGACGCCGCGGCGAGCGCCTCGCCCGAGCTGCTGCGCACGCTCGCCTACATCACCCAGTTCGCGCCGACGTTCTCGTTGCGCGGCGGCACGCGCGAGGTGCTTCGGGGCCTGATCGCGCGCGGCCTGGGTTTGCGATGAACGAAGCAGAGCTCGCCGAGCCCTTCGACCGCCTCCTCGGCGACGTCTGCCCGCCGGCGGCGGTGCGCGCGATCGAGCGCGGCGCCGATGCCGGCGCGCTCTGGTCACAGCTCGAGAGCTCGGGGTTCCTCGACACGCTGGTGCCCGAAGCCGCCGGCGGCGCCGGTCTTCGCCTCGCCGACGCCTTCGCGCTGTTCGCGATCGAAGGGCGCCATGCGCTGCCGGCGCCGGCCGCCCACACGATGCTCGCGCGGGCGCTGCTGATGGCCGAGCGCCTCGAGGTGCCGCGCGGCCCGATCGCGATCGCGGCCGAGACGCACGTCGGCGCCGACGGTGCGATCTCGTGCCCGGGAGCGCCGTACGGTCTCGTCGCCCACGCCATGGTGGTGGCCACCGTCGACGGCTGGCGCGTGTTGCCGACCGCGGGGGCGGAGCGACGCTCGACCGGAGTCCACGGCAGCCTGCGTGCCGATCTGCATTGGCGGTCGCCTCCGGCAGGAGCGCTCGCCGGCAGACGCCGGGTCGCGTGGCGGGAAGCCGGCGCGGCGCTCGCCGCCGCACTGCTTGCTGGTGCCCTGCAGCGCGTCCTCGGCCTCACGGTCGCGTTCGCCAACGAGCGCATCCAGTTCGGCCGCTCGATCGGCAAGTTCCAGGCGATCCAGCACCAGATCGCGGTGCTGGCCGAGCACGCGGTCGCAGCGCACATGGCAGCGCAGATCGGCTGCTCCGGCGATGGCCCCTTGCCGCACCCGCTGCGCGCCGCGCTCGCCAAGGCACGCGCCAGCGAGGCGGCGGCGATCGCGGCGCCGACAGCGCATGCGGTGCACGGCGCAATCGGCGTCACCGCCGAGCTCGACCTGCAGCTCTACACGCGGCGCCTGCACGAGCTGCGCGCCGACTTCGGCGCCGAGACGCACTGGAATCGCGTCCTCGGCCGCGCGCTGCTCGACTCCAACGCGCCCTGCGCGCTCGATTTCATGCGCAGCGCCCTTCTCCCCGCCCACGACGAGATCCGCGGACCATGAAGCCTTTCCTCGTGTTCCAGCAATCCGGCGCCGTCGTCACGCTGACGATGGACGCGCCCGAATCGCGCAACGCGCTCACCGGCGGTGACGCGCCGCAGGAGTTCGTCGACGCCTGCGCGCGCATCGCCGACGACACCTCGGTGCGCGTCGTCGTCTTGACCGGCGCCGGCCCGGTCTTCTCGTCGGGCGGCAATCTCAAGCACATGCAGTCGCTGTTCGACGCGCCGCCGAGCGCGCTGCGCCACTGGTACCGGCAGGGCATCCAGCGGCTCGCGACCGCGCTCTACAACCTCGAGGTGCCGACCATCGCTGCCGTCAACGGGCCTGCGATCGGCGCCGGCTGCGACCTCACCTGCATGTGCGACATCCGCATCGCGTCCGAGAACGCGTCGTTCGCCGAAAGCTTCGTCAAGGTCGGCCTGATCCCGGGCGACGGCGGCGCCTGGCTGCTGCCGCGCGTCGTCGGCATGTCGAAGGCCTCGGAGATGGCGTTCACGGGCGACACGCTGACTGCGGAGGAGGCGCTGGCCTGCGGCTTGGTCTCGCGCGTCGTGCCGGCCGAGCGGCTGATGCCGGAAGCGCTCGCGCTCGCCGCGCGCATCGCGGCCAATCCGGGAACGGGTCTGCGCCTCACCAAGCGCCTGTTGCGCGAAGGCCAGCACACGCGCCTCGAGAGCCTGCTCGAGATGTCGGCCGCGTTCCAGGCCGTCGCGCACAAGACGGCGCACCACGTCGAGGCCGTCAACGCCTTCGTCGAGAAGCGCAAGCCCGATTTCTCCGGCGACTGACCGTGGAGCTCGTGGCTGCTGCCGCTCGGACGAGTCACTAGCGAACCGAGTCAGACTCCGTAGAGCTCGCGCGCTTCACGTGCAAGCGCTTCCCGGTGCTGCGGCGCCGCGAGGCCGATCATCGCCGGCACGCGCTCCTTGAACGCGAGGCCGCGCAGTCGCACGGCGCCGTTCTCGGTGGCGACGACGTCGACGTCGCTGCGCGCCGTCGTCACCGGCCCGCCCAGGCGGGCGACGATGCGCGACAGCGTGCCGCCCTTGGCGGCGCTCGGCAGCGCGATGATCGACGCGCCGCCGCGCGAGCGCCCGGCGGCGCGGACGAAATCGACCTGGCCGCCGACCGCACCGATGTAGTCGGCGCCGATGCTCTCGGCGTTGACCTGGCCGGTGAGGTCGACCTCGAGCGCCGAGTTGATCGACACGTAGCGCGACAGGCGCGCCAGCACGTCGAGCGCGTGCGTGTAGCCGACAGGGCAGAGCTTGAGCGCGGGGTTGCGGTGCGCGAACCGGTACAGCCTGGCGTCGGTGCCGAACAGGACGCCGGTGATGCTGACACCCGGGTCCATCCCCTTCGCCACATTGGTGACGACGCCGCGCTCGACGAGGTCGACCAGCGAGTCGCCGACCATCCCCGAGTGGACGCCGAGGTCGCGCCGGTTCGAGAGCATCGCGATGATCGCTTCCGGGATCGCGCCGAAGCCGACCTGGAGCGTCGCGCGGTCGGGGATGAAGCCGTCGACGTGTGCGGCGATCCTGCGCTCGAGCTCGCCGATCGCGGCGCTCGGCAGCTGGATCGGCTGCCGGTCGGTCTCGACCAGGATCTCGATGTCGGCCTCGCCGAGCGCGACGTCGCACGTCGTCTGCGGCACCTGCCGGTTCATCTCGGCGATGACGACGCGTGCCTTGTCGACCGCGGCGCGCGTGTGGTCGGCGCCGAGGCCGAGGCTGAAGCGCCCGTTGGCGTCGGCCGGCGCGACCTGCACCAGCGCGACGTCGCATGGGATCGTTCCGTTCTCGATGAACTCGGCGTTCTGCGAGACGTGGCACGGGACGACGTCCATCGCGCCCGCCTTGATCAGGCGCCGGTTGGTGCCGACGCCGCCCATGCCGTGCAACGAGAGGCCGTCGACCCGGCCCGGCAGGAAGGTGTCGGAGAACATCGCGGCGAGCCACGCGCGCACGCCGCCGAGCTCGCGGCGCTGGCGCACCAACGCCTCGGTCAGCGTCAGCGGCTCGGCCGTGCCCTGGCCGATGACGATGCCGTCGCCCGGCCGGATCCAACGGCGCAGGTCGAGGTCGCCGGGGGCGACGCGGATCAAGGCGTCGTCCCGGCGGACTCGACCGCCGCGAGGTGGTCGGCGAACGCGACCAGCCGCTGGGCGCGCTTCAGCAGCGGGCCGTCGATCATCTTGCCTTCGAAGTCGATCGTGCCGATGCCGCGCCGGGTGGCGTCGTCGTAGCACGCGATCAGGCGGCGCGCGTGGTCGAGCTCGGCGTCGCTCGGCCGGAAGACGCGGTTGGCGACCGCCAGCTGGCGTGGCAGCAGGCAGATCTTGCCGTCGTAGCCCATGTCGCGACCGACCTTGGCGTCGCTCTCGAAATGGCGGTCGTCGCGGATCTCGACGACCGCCTGGTCGATGGCGACGATCCGCGCCGCCTTGGCGTGGAGCAGGACGTGCGAGCGCGCGTACTGCACTTCGGCCGACCCGGCGGTGCGGCGCGCGCCGAGCTCGCTCGCCAGGTCCTCGGCACCGAAGTAGACCGCGGCGAGGCTCGGGTCGGCGCGACAGAGCGCCGCCGCGTTGGCGACGCCGGCGATCGATTCGAGCCCGCCGACGATGAAGCGCGGCCTGGCGCGCGGCGCATCGCGATCGAGCCTGCGCAGGCGGTGCAGCGCCGGAAACAGCTGCTCGCCGCTCTCGAGCTTGGGGATGACGATGCCGTCGACGTCGGCGGCGAGCGCGGCGGCGAGGTCGTCGAGGTAGTGGTCGGACTCGGGCTCGTTGACGCGGATCGTCAGCACGCCGCGCAGCGGTTGCCGGCGCAGAGACGCGACGAGCGCGGCGACGCCGGCGCGCGCCTCGGCCTTGTGCGCCGACGGCGTGCCGTCCTCGAGGTCGATGACGTAGCAGTCAGCGGAAAAGCGCGGGAACTTGGCGACCAGATCGGCGCGGTTGGCCGGCGCGAAGAAGAGACTGCGGATGACGAGCATGGCGGCTCCAGGGTGCGGTGCGGTCAGTCGAGCAGGCCGTCGAGCCGCTCCTTCGCATCGAGCAGCTCGACCAGCATGTCGTGGACGACGTTTCGCACCGACGTCTCGGCGCGCATGTCGCCGACGATCTGGCCGACCGGATAGGTGAGGAAGTCCTTCGCGCGGACGCGCTCGACGCGCGTCCGGCCCTGCCCCCACCAAAGCAACGCCTGCAACGGCGCCGGCAGCGTCGGCGGCGCACCGGGCCGCTCCCACGCATCGGTGAAGCTGCTGCGCAGCGTCCGGCAAGGCTTGCCCGTGACGCTCTTCGTCAGCACCGCGTCGTCGGATCCGGCGGCAAACATCTTTTCCTTGATCTCGGGAGTGACCTCGCTTTCGACCGTCTTCAGCCAGACCGAGCCGCACCAGACGCCCTCGCAGCCGAGCGCGAGCGCCGCAGCCATCTGGCGGCCGCGGCCGACGCCGCCGGCGCCGAGCACGGGCAGCGGCGCGACGGCATCGACGATGCGCGGCCAGAGCACCATCGACGTCGTGCTGCCGGTGTGGCCGCCGGCCTCGGTGCCGACCGCGATGACGAAGTCGCAGCCCGCCTCCTTGTGCCGCAGTGCGTGCTTTTCCGCGCCGGCCATCGCCGCGACCCTGATCCCCTTGGCGTGCGCCCGCTCGACGAGCTCGCGCGACGGCGAGCCGAGCGCGTTGACGATCAGCCGGATTGGATGCTCGAGCGCGATCTCGATCATCCGCGCGCTCTCCTCGGGAGTGAAGGTGAACTCGCCGACCATCGCCTTCATGATCGCGTCGGCGTCCGCCGCGGGCAGCGGCGGAATGCCGGCGTCGTCGAGCAGGCGCCCGACGAAGTCGCGCTGCGCCTCGGGGAACAGCCGCTCGGGGTCGAACTTGCGGTCGCCGAGCGCTTCGTAGCTCGCCGGGTTGAGGATGTCGATGCCGTACGGCCTACCGTCGATCCGCTCGTCGATCCACTGCAGCTCGGCATGGACGCGCTCGGCGCTCATCCGCGCCATGCCGAGGACGCCGAGGCCGCCCGCCTTCGAGACCTCGACGACGACGTCGCGGCAGTGCGAGAAGGCGAAAATCGGGACCTCGATCCCGAACATCTCACAGAGACGGCTGTTCATTCCCGCTCCAGGCGCGCCGGCGCCGATGCGTGAATATGCCTCGTGCGGCCGAACGGCGCAGGCTGCAGCAGGAGAGCGCCGACGCGAGGCTGAAAGGAACGGCGCGAGGCGCCGTGGTCCCTCGTGCCGATCAGTTGCAGGTGGCCGGTGTGGCTGTCGACTCCGTGATCGTCACCGTCCCGTTGCGATTGACGACGCCCGTTGCGCCGACGCCGACGCCGAACTGCGCGAACGCCTGCCAGACGAGCGTGCAATCGGTCTTCATCGGGCCGGCGGCCACCGAGCCGAGAATGCCGTCGCGCATCTGCTCGTAGGTCGGTGTGGACGGCGTGTAGTTCATGCCGTCGACGACGTAACGGAACAGGTCGGCGCGACGCGCGTCGCCGAACAGCACGATCATTCTCCACACGATGGCGCCGTAGATCTCGCCATCGTTGTGCACCTCCTCGCCGGTCACGTGCTTGTAGGTGTTGGGATAGCTGGCGTACGGGAAGCGGCGAATGCCAAGCGGATTGCTGCTTGAATATTCGCCCATGATGTCGTCGCCGTTGATCAGCATCGCGATGCCGTCGGATGCACCTTCGCCGATCGCGCCGGCGAGCGGGCCGCTCATGCCGCCGATCATCCGCCACGTCAGCCCATGACCGTACTCATGGAAGACGACGTCGGCGTCCAGGGAGGCATCAATCTGGTTCGGCTGGACGGCCTTCCTCCGCTCGGTCGCGATGGGCGAACCGAGCGCCTTCAGCGCGGCACCGTCGTTCTGGCTGATCATCACCGCCGGAATGCGCACCTGTTTCGCGTTTGCGCCGTCGCCCATGGGAATGATCGCGGTACCGCCCTGGTTGTTGGCGATGATCACGCCGACCGCTCCGGCCGCCTGGGCATTGAACGCCTTGAGCGAAAAGTCGCACGCGCCGCGGTCGATCAGCGCGAGCTTCCCGGAGAGCACGGTGCTGATCGCCGTGCAGCCGTCGGCCGGCGTCGTCACCGACACCGTGCCGGTGACGCCCGTCGTCGTCAGCGCAGGCCCGAAGGCCGCGGCGGCCGCGTTGTAGCTAGGGCCGCTCGGCGAGACCACCACCTCGAGCGTGGAACCGGCGCCGGTGAACAGATACATCTGCATCCGGGGCTTGCGGCCATCGGGCGGCGTCGCGAAATCGGCGTTGTCGGTGTCGCCGCCGTCCTGGGCTTCCGCCTGCACCGGATCGCCGTCCTTGCCGCCGCGACCGAAGTTGTCGACCTGGAAGTTGCCTGCGGCCTCGTCGAAGCCGTAGCCGTACAGGATGTCGTGCACGACGTTGTTCAGATAGAACAGGTTCTGCGCCGACACCGCGCGGTTGCCGACGGTCGCCGGCGATGCCGTCAGGTCGACCGACGTCAGAAAGTTGCCGGTGACCACGGTCGTGCCGCCGCGATCGGGCCGGTTGTTCTTGTCGACATCGAGGTAGGCGTTGGCGTTGTTGCCGGAGATGTTGATCGTCGACTGCGAGCCGGTGCCGAGCCATCCTTCGGGAGACGCCACGACGGTCCCGGGCGCGGGACCCGGGACGGTCGTTTGCGGGCCCTTCAAAGGATCCTCGACGTAGACGTTGTAGCTGTCGCTCGCCGTGCGCTTCTCGACGAGCAGCACGCGCCCGTCGCCGTCGACGAGCGTGTGATGCAGGAGGTTCTTGGCCGCCGTCCAGGTCTCGACGAGCCAGCCACGGCTGAGGGTGCCGTCGTCCATCGGAATGGCGACGGCGGTCACGGTCGGCGCGCTGTGGAAGAACGGGCCGCCGTCGAACGAGGTCACGTTGGCCGTCGTTCCGAGTCGACGCGGCGCCAACGCTTCGCCCGCGTGGACACGCGCCAGCGCTGCCTGCAAGGCGGTTTGCGCGTCGACGCGCGCGGGCGTCGGCAGCGACACCGGCGCGAGCCGATCGATCGCATGGACGAGCTCGCCCCGCGCGTTGACGGCGGCCTTGAAGTAGGCGCCGTAGACCGGCAGCCCGTCGACGACCTGCTCCAGGCGGACATGCCTGACGCCATGGGCGCCGGCGCCGCTGCGCGCCGTCCGCAACGATGCGAGCTGCGCGGCCGACCAGCCGCGCGAGCGTAGGTACCCGGCGGCAACGTCGGCCGGCACCGCCGCCGGAAGAGAAAACAGCGGGCGACCGTCGTCGGCGCGCTGCACCTGCGCCGGCCGCTGGTCCAGGTCCGCGGCCTGGGCCGGCGAGAACGTCAACGCGATCGCGGCGGCGACCGCGCTCAACGAGAGATATGGCAACGATCTGAATTCCACGACGCACCTCGAAGGAAAAGCAGCGGCGACTTTACTCCGCCCAACCGAGCCTGAACTTCCGCTTGTGGCGGCGTCACGCAACAGCGCGCAACAGGAGTAAAGACGATGCCGGGGTCGGGGTCGCCGAGCCCCTCCCGCAGGATTGCCTACGCCGCCCGCGCGCGAGATTGCAAGGCGCCGGCGTCGGTGTCAGGATCGCAAACGCCGTTCGACAACGTCACGGAAGGAGGCCCGCACCGTGTCGACCACCCGCTCTCCCCGCCCGCTGCGCCGCCTGGCGCTCGCCCTCGCCGCCGCCGGCCTGCTGCTGGCGACGCTCTCGGTCGCCGACCGGCACGGCATCGGCGCTTCGACGCCGCGCGCCGACCCGACCTTCGATCCCCTGCTCGACGCCGCCGGCACGGCGACGTGCGGGCCCGTGGTGTCCCCGAAGATGCAGGCGATGTGGCTGCTCGCCGCTGCCGCCAAGACCGAGACCGCTCCGTTCCAGCCGCAGCCGATGCAGGCCGCTGGCGGCGACGTGCCGGTGTTCGCGGACCTCGGCACGCTTGCCTTCCGAATCACGACGAAGAGCCCGCGCGCGCAGGCCTATTTCAACCAGGGGATGCGGCTGTCGTTCGCGTTCAACCACGCGGAAGCGCAGCGCGCGTTCCAGACCGCACAGAAGCTCGATCCCGACTGCGCCGCGTGCTATTGGGGCGAAGCGCTGATTCTCGGCCCGAACATCAATGTGCCGATGGCGCCGGAGGCGAACGCGCCGGCCGTGGCAGCGCTCGCCAAGGCGGTCGCGCTGAAGGACCGCGCGAGCCCGAAAGAGCGCGCGTTGATCGAGGCCCTCGAGAAGCGCTATTCGACCGACCCGAAGGCAGAGCGCCCGGCGCTCGACAACGCCTACGCCGACGCGATGAAGGCGGTCGCAGCGCGCTATCCGCAGGACGACACCGTGCGCACGCTCTACGTCGAAAGCGCGATGGACACCCAGCCTTGGGACTATTGGGAGCCCGGCGGCGCGAAGGCGAAGGGGCGCGGCGACGAGATCGTCTCGAACCTCGAAGCGGTCCTCAAGCGCAACCCGAACCATCCAGGCGCGATCCATCTCTACATCCACGCCGTCGAGGCGTCGACGACGCCCGAGCGAGCGCTCGCGCCGGCCGAGCGCCTCGGCGCGCTGATGCCGGGCGCCGGGCACATCGTCCACATGCCGGCGCACATCTACTACCGCGTCGGCCAGTACCGCCGCTCGCTCGACACCAACAAGCGGGCGGTCGCGATCGACGAGCAGTACTTCCGGCGCTCGCCGTCGGACCCGCTCTACAAGAGCGCGTACTACCCGCACAACATCCACTTCGTGATGGTCTCGGCCCAGATGGGCGGCGATGCGGCGACCGCCGTCGACGCGGCGAAGAAGCTCGACGCGGCGGTCCCCGCCGATCTTGCCAAGCAGTTCCAGATCATGGAGCCGGTGAAGGCGGCGCCGTTCACGACGCAGCTCACGTTCGCCGATCCCGACACGGTGCTCGCACTCGCCAAGCCCGACGAGCAGCTCGTCCTGGTGCGCGCGATGCACCACTACGCGCGCGCGGTCGCGTTCGCGCGGAAGAAGGACGCCGCGTCGGCGCGCGCCGAGACCGACGCGATCGCGGCGCTCGAGGCGAAGAGCGATTTCAAGGCGTACGAAGCGTGGGGAGTGCCGGCCAAGGAAATCCTGCAGACCGCGCGCCTCGTCGCCACCGGCCGGATCGCCGACGCTGCCGGCGACCTCGAGGCCGCCGCCAAGGCGTACGAGCAGGCGATCGCGATCGAGGACAACCTGAAGTACACCGAGCCGTCGTACTGGTACTACCCGGTGCGCCAGTCGCTCGGCAGCGTCCGCCTGCGCCAGAACCGGCTCGACGAGGCCGAGCGCGCGTTCCGCGACTCGCTCGGCCGCGTCCGCAACAACGGCTGGGCGCTCGCCGGGCTCGCCGAGGTCTACCGCCTGAAGGGAGATCGCAACGGCGAGACGGCAGCGAAGCGAGCCTACGCCCGGGCCTGGTTCGGGCCCGCGGGCGGGCCCGATCTGGCCAGGCTCTGACGCCGGTTCACAGCGATCGCAGGTACTGCACGAGGTCGCTCCTCTGCTGCGGAGTCAGGCCCAGCGCGCGCTTCGTGTTGTAGGTGGCGACGACGTCGTCGAGCGTCGCTGCCGAGCCGTCGTGGAAGTACGGCGCGTGCTGCCAGACGCCGCGCAGCGGGGTCGTCCGGTACATCTTGGTCGCCGACCGCGCCGCGTAGCTCGGCGATTCCGGCTCGGCCACGGAGTCGGACGGCGGGTGCAGCCTCGTGTTCGCATCGGTGAAGAGCGGTCCGCTGTGGCAGCTCGCGCAGGT
>Ga0307416_100002741_pt1 | contig 10220 bp, 10 predicted proteins | sample DK1Cmetagenome_2_FD_203821 | JGI IMG/M metagenome (GOLD analysis project Ga0307416, IMG submission 203821) | Maize rhizosphere microbial communities from greenhouse at UC Davis, California, United States - DK15-C-3 | ecosystem: Host-associated > Plants > Roots > Rhizosphere > Soil | place...
CAAGAAGGCGTGGCAGGACAGCCCCGCCGCGCAGGCGGTGATCCGGCGCGAGGGGCTGAAGGACGAGCACGAGCTCCAGAGCTACTTCGTCCGCCGCATCGAGCAGTTCCTCAACGCGCACGGCCGCCGCCTGGTCGGCTGGGACGAGATCGTCGAGGGAGGTCTGAGCCCGACCGCGACGGTGATGTACTGGCGCGACCGCCCGGACGCGGGCGTTGGCGTGCAGGGCGGAATCGACCCCGCGCGGGTGGCAGTGAAGCAGGGGAACTCCGTCATCATGACGCCGAACCAGACGCTCTACTTCGACCGCTACCAGGCCGACTCGGCCAGCGAGCCGCTGGCCATCGGCGGCCTCGCGACACTGCGGCAGGTCTATGACTACGACCCCATCCCGAGCGACTTCGGCCCGGAGGAGGCGAAGCGCGTGCTGGGTGCGCAGGCGAACGTGTGGACGGAGTACATGGCCACGCCCGAGCACGTGGAGTACATGGTGCTGCCGCGCATGATCGCCCTTGCGGAGGTGGTCTGGTCGCCCCGCGAGGCGCGCGACTGGGACTCGTTCACCCGCCGCCTCCCGGCCCAGCTGAAGCGCCTCGACGCGCTCGGGGTGAAGTACCGGGCGCCGTGACGAGGCTCCACGCGCACGAGGTCGGCCTGCATGTCCACCTTCACTACCACCTGGCGGACGGACCGGACCCGCTGGCAGCGGGTTCACTTCCCGTGTATTTCCGCGGGGATCGGCTTCTCCCTTCCGGTCGCCGAGTGGTCGGGGACGGCCTGCTCCATACGGGGGAGCTGGTGGAGCGGTGACGCATGAGGCGCCCGCGCGAAGTCGCACGCGTTGACGGCGATACTCGAAGAGCCGCGATCGGCGCAGCGCAGCCAGCCAGCGACGGCCATCCCGCCGAACAGAAGCAACTCGGGACCCTGACTACCGGTCGCCGACGTTCACCGCACTCCGCTGCTGATCCGAGGTCGCCCGAAGACCGTGGTGGTCGCCGACGCGATTGGGGGAAGACAAGGCGAGCACGATCAGCGGCGCCGTCGCGAGCGCGGCAAGCACGGTCAGGGCTGCATATCCCCACGCGCCCACGATGACGCCCGAGGCAGCGCTAGCGGAAGCCCCGGCCACTCCCATCGCGAGATCCGACAGTCCTTGGGCGGAGGCGCGCAACTCCACCGGAACAGATTCACTTACGAGCGTGGATCCGGCGACCATGGTGGCCGACCACCCGAGACCCAGCAGCATCAATCCAGTGGCGAGACGCCCCGGGTCGTGGCCCGCGCTTCCCGCGAACCCACACGCCATGAGCAGCAGCGCGATGCCCGCGAAAATGATGGGGCGTCGGCCGAGTCTGTCCGCGAGCCAGCCGACGACGGGCGAGAATGCGAACATGCCCGCGATGTGAAAGCTGAGCACCACGCCGACGATGCTCAGCGTGCGCGCCGCGTCGTGGCCGGCGCCGCGGATATGTACAGGCGTCATGGCCATGACGCCGACCATCACCAGATGACCAACGGCCATCGCGACAACGCCCAGGCGAGCCGACGCCTGCGAAGCGACGACGCGTAGCGCAGCGCGCATCCCGGCGCGACGAGTGTCAAACGCCGGCGCGCTCGGATCTCCAACTCCGCCGCGCGCGACCACCGCCGGGTCCGGTCTCAGCAGGAGGATGAGGAGAAGTGCCGCCAGGCCAAACAGCAGCGCCGAGAAGAAGAACGGACCAGCCAGCGTGGGCACGCCGTAGTTGTCCAGCGACGTGCCCGCCACAGGTGCGAGGCTTGGTCCGACGACCGCGCCGAGCGTCGCCGCCCAAACGATCCAGGAGAGGTGGCGGCCGCGAAGCGGTGCCGGGGCTAGGTCGACAGCGGCATAGCGCGCTTGCAGACCCGCGGCACTCGCGCCGCCGAAGAAAAAAAAGCCGGCGAACAACAGCGGAATCGAGCCTCGCACGGCTGCGAGGACGACTATGATCGACCCTACCGCCGCGGCGAAATATCCCGCCGCGAGACTCGGCCGACGGCCGTGGCGGTTCACGATGGCCGTGGCGGGTATCGCAAAGAGGGCAGCGCCAACTACGAGGGCGCTCTGCGCCAGCCCCGACACGCCGACGCCCGCAATATCCGCGGCAAGCAGCGCGCCGACCGACGCGCCAACCGCGACGCCGACGCCGCTGATGATCTGCGTCGCAAAGAGCAGTCGCAGCGTACGGCGCTGAACGGCGGCCACTTCCATGACCAACAGTAGCCGATCGTCCCCGGGAATCAACCGATGCCTGCCACGCTACACTCCCGCGCCGCGCCCCGCCGGGCGCGCACCGCCAGCACGGCCATCCAGGCGGCAATGATCAGCAGCCCGTACATCTCGCGCGATTCCTCGATGCCGACGGTCCGCATCTCGAAGGCGCCGAACATCTCCCGGAAGGGCACGCGGCCGACGACGCGTGGCGCGATCGTCGCCGCCGGCTGATCTTTCAGCGAGCTACGCCCGCACGAGCTTCTTGTCCGCGATCCGGTGCGGCTGGTCGGCGTCCGGCCCCTTCCGCCGCTTCAGGTCCTCGATGGACGCCTGGTAGTTCCCCTCGACATAGCCGGCGTCGGCGTGTGGCTCGGGCTCGAGCACTTCGCATCTCCTGGTCAGCGCGGAGGTTGCACGCCAGTTGAAATCATGGTGCGTTGGCAACATGCGAGCCGAATACAAATCTAGTAGCACAAATCCAACCGCGCCGCGCCGGCTCCGCCAACTAAACGACCGGTTCTTAGGCGCTCGGGCCCCGGCTGTCCGCCGCCTCTCGCCCGCACGAGCACACAAGCCGCGCGATCCCTGCTCTCCTCGGGGATCCCCCTGACCCGATCCTCCAGCAGCGCTCGGACCACCACCCACGCGTTCCGCGGTGGCTCGTCCGCATCGATCACCTGTTCGCCCACGGCTCTGGCCGCGACGTCGAGGCGGACGGAGTCGATCCACACGGGGGCAGCCAGAGACTTGCGAGCGCCGTGGCTCGCGCTCGATCATGGCGACGACGCGGACATTCGGACTGAAGGCTGCGCTGGCGCTCGCCTTCTGGACTGGTCTAGGCCTTGTATCGGCGGCTGAACTCTACTTCGTTGAAGGTCAGCCGGATGTAGCGACCGCGGCTCGAGGAACGCCTCCGCCAGCGGCTCTGATCCCGGCGCCGGTGTCCACATCGCCGCGGGCGCCGCTCGTTACACCTATCCGTCGTCCACGACAAGGTCCTCGCGACGCTTCGCCGCCGCTCCTATGCTACGCGGGAGCGCCCATCACAGGAGCGATGCGATGCGACGACTTCTGACTCCTCGATTGATAGCCACGATTCGAGCCGCAGTGCTGCTCGCGCTCGTCCTCCTCGCCGCGACGTTCGCGCTGCCGGACCTCGCGCGCGCCCAACCGGCCCAGGCCAAAGGCTACGCCCTCGAGTCGGTCGACGGGCTTCGGCTGCACAACGTGCGAGCGGAGCCGGCTGTGCTGCAGGGCAAGAAGGGGGTGCGCGTCACTGCCTCCGACGAGGCCCAGCGCCGGCTGCAAGGCATGGCGCCCGAGGAGCAGGCGCACTTCCCGCAGATTGCTGTCATCGAGGGCCTCGAATTCGCGAATGGCGTGATCCAGGCGGAGATCGCCGGCGCGCCGGCGCCCGGAGCGGGCGAGGGCGCGCGCGGCTTCGTGGGCATCGCGTTCCGGGTGCAGCAGGACGCGAAGACCCACGACGCGTTCTACCTGCGGCCCACCAACGGCCGGGCCGAGGATCAGGAGCGACGAAACCATGCCGTCCAGTACGTCTCACTCCCCGACTGGCCATGGTTCCGGCTTCGCAAGGAGGCGCCGTCTCGGTACGAGTCGTACGTGGACCTCGAGCCGGGCGTGTGGACGAAGATCCGGGTCGAGGTCCGCGGGGAGCACGCGCGTCTCTACGTCCACGGGCAGGAGCAGCCGACGCTGATCGTCAACGACCTCAAGTCGGGGGCGAATGGCAAGGGCGCGGTCGCATTGTGGATCGATCGGGGGACCGTCGCGCACTTCCGGGATTTGCGTGTGGAGCCCTCGTCGACTCGGTCGCCGAGCCGGCCGGAATAGCCAATGAACTTCCGGATTGTCGGCTCTGCGGTGGCGATGCTGCCCCTGGCGACCGCGGCGGCGCAGTCGCAGGGGGCTCCGGTGCTCGCCCCGCAGGTCGACCACCACCAGCATCTGCTCAGCCCGATGCTCGCCGCTACCCTGTCGGAGCCGGTCCCCGCTGCGATCGAGCTGCCGCCGGAGCTTCACCGGCGCTTCCGGGAAGCAGCACCACGGTTCGACGACGCCGCGGCGATCGCGGAGCTCTACACGGAGGACGCAGTTCTCGTCTTCTCACCGGGCATGGTGCCCGAGAAGTGGGTTCGTGGACGGCAGCGAATCGGCAGCCATCTGGCCGGGGCGTTTCGCAGACAGTACACCTTCACGCCGCTGGCGTTCAGTGTCCACGACTCCACCGGCTACATCGCCGGCTACCTCAGCGGCCTGCCTCGGCATTTCTCGGTTCTGCTGTCGCTGCGGAAGTGCGGCGACGGCGCATGGAGGATCGCGGCGGAGTCGATGACCTTTGCGCCGCCCCCGACGCTCGAACCCGTGACGGCGGATCGTCTCGTGGCGCAGCTCGATTCCGCGGGTATCCGGCGCGCGCTGGTGCTCTCGCTCGCCTACATCCACGGGAGCCCGAGCATCCGAGGCGACGACGAGGATGCGGAGTACGCGCGGGTCCGCGGCGAGAACGACTGGACCCGTCAGCAGGTCGCGCGGTACCCGGGTCGCCTTCGCGCTTTCTGCAGCGTCAATCCGCTCCGGGCGTATGCGCTGACGGAGCTCGATCGCTGTGCGCGAGACCCGAGTCTCGGGTCGGGCCTCAAGCTGCACTTCGCCAACTCGCAGGTTGACCTCCGGAACGCCGAGCACGTGGAGCAGCTACGCCGCGTCTTTCGCGCGGCGGAGGTACATCGGATGCCCATCGTTGTTCACGTGTGGAGCGGCGACGAGCGGATCGGGAAGCCGTACGGCCGGGCCGAGGCGCGGGTCTTCTTGAACGAGGTCCTTCCCGCAGCGCCCCACATTCCGATTCAGATCGCGCATCTGTCGGGGGCGGGCCCAGGGCTGGACCCGGGCTCGAAGGAGGCGCTGGTCGTGTTCGCGGACGCCATCTCGGCAGGCGACCCGCGCACCCGGAATCTCTACTTCGACGTGACGACGAGCGTGACGATCCGGACGCCAGTCGAAGAGGCCCGGTTCATTGCCGCCCGCCTTCGACAGATCGGGCTCCGGCGCATCCTGTACGGATCCGACATGGCGATCGGAGGGAACCCGACGGCTCGGCAGAGCTGGGGAGCGTTCCGGGCGATGCTCCCCTTGACGGAGGCGGAGTTCAGAACCATCGCGGACAACGTCGCGCCGTACGTGCGCTGAGAACGAGGAGTCGCTGCGTGCCGACGCGACTGGGTAACTGCATGCGACACTCGGCTTTGGCAGCCTCGGTGACGTCGCAGGTCGTGCTTTTTCTGCTTCCCCACGAGATGGATGCCCCGTCGCTTGGACGCATGACGATGCCGTGGGAGCCCTCGAACACCGGAGCCGTGCGGCGCTGAAAGGCGCTCTACGCCTGCACCAGCTTCTTGTACGTGATCAGGTGCGGCTGGTCGGCGTCCGGGCCCTTCCGCAGCTCACTGGCATCTCTGACACCGAGCCGGCAACCGCGGACCGTGGCTTTGGACGCGCGAAAGTCATCGCCGCGGGACGCTCCCGCCTAGAATGTCGGCGCGCTTCCTCCTCGAGGTCTGAAGTGGGACTTGACGGACCGAACCTAACGACAGCTACGAGGGGGCCGCCCATTCATGCATCTCGTGACGTTCGACGAGCAGCCGCTACCTTCCCCTCCTTGTTGTTGGTCTGCTTGCTTGCCCTGCCCTCCGGTATCAGCCACGCGTCAAATCGTTCGAGGGCCTCCGACTCGGGGAGCGCCTCCGCGGCCGTTCGGACCTCCGGTGGAACCCACTGGGGGTACGCCACGGTCACGAGGCGGTGCGAGCCCGACGAGGTATGCTCTTCCCGAATCGCGGCGAGTCGACTGCTGTCGACAAAGCGCGCGAGACATACCAGCACCGGCCACACGCGGCGGTGTACATACGTGATCTTGCCGTCGATAAGCCGACAAACGAGGACGTCGCTCGAGTCACGGACCGCTCGCGTCGCCTGAAAGATCTCGCGTCGCTTCGGGTGCCCCCACCAATTTCCGCGGAATGCGTGCCCGGCGACAGCCTGCGCTAACGCTGGCACCGGGCCTCGACCACTCTCGAGCACTACGCCGTGCTTCTCCACGAAGGCGAGGGCTCGGCGCGGTGACCACTCACGCGGCATCGGTCTCCACGGTCGTCGCGCCGCCGAGAGGCGCCTGCTCGAGCTCGAATGTCAGGGCCCCCGGCCCCTGGAACTTTGCCGCGCGCACCCCCCACGCCCGGTCGGCGGGTTCCTCCAGCGCGATCCCGCCGCGCTGCTTGACGGCGTTGAAATCCGCGTCGCAATTCGCGCTCTCGAACGCGATCGTGGCGACGGTGTTCGTTGGTGAGACGTCCACGATCAACGAAACACCACCGAAGGGCAACACGGCCATTTGGTCGTTGCGGAACGTCGGGCGCAGGTCCCAGACCGCCTCGAGCCAGCGCAACGCGGCGCGGAGATCGGTTACCCCGACATGCACGTGAGAACCGTTCACGGTTGTCCCTCCCATGCGGATTGGAGGAGAGCTCGGTATCGGCCAACGGCCGGCGAACTCGTGTGCGCCCTGAAGGCGCGACGGCCGAATCGCACTCCTGAGTAGTGCCGCTCAAAGTATCGTCATATCTGTCAGTTGGTGTCATATTTGGCAGATGCGCCGCGCCGACCCGCTGGACCTGCTGCTCCACATCCTGCGCGACCGTCCGGGGATCAGCTCGGGCCACCTCGCACGCGAGCTGGGCGTCAGCCAGCGGACGGTGTTCCGCCACCTGGACGCGCTGCGCGAGCGGGGCTACCCGATTGAGGCGGACCGCGGCCGGGGCGGCGGCCTGCGGCTCCACCCCAACTGGGGGCTCGGGCACGTGCTCCTCTCCACCGAGGAGGCCCTCTGTGCATTGCTCAGCTTCGCCGTGAGCGAGAAGCTCGCGTTCCCGATCTTCGCCGGGGAGCTCACGCGAGCGCGCCACAAGCTCGTCGCCGCCTTTCCCTCCCAGGAGCGCCGTCGGCTCGGTCCCTTGCGAGAGCGGATCTTCCTCGGCGGGCCGGCGTCGGAGCGGGTGCGGGCGTCGTACCGGCCGCCGGCCGCCGCCCCGATGCGTGAGCTGCAGGTCGCGTTCGTCACCGCCCACGCAGTCGTTGCGGACTATGTGAACGAGCGTGGCGAGCAAGGTGAACGTCGCATCGAGCCCCACGCATTGCTCATTAGCTGGCCAGCCTGGTACGTCCTCGGCTACGACCACCGGCGCCAGCAAGCGCGCGTGTTCCGGCTCGATCGGTTCATTAGCGCGCGACCCGATCGGGCGGCGCCCTTTCGCCCGCGTCCGCGCGACGTGCTGGCCGACGTGCGCGGGGGCGACAGGCTCGATGCGCTGGTCCGGACGCTGGAGTAGGGCGGTCGGCGAAGGCCGCGTGATGGCCCGTCTCCATCACGTCTGAGACGGTCAGCAGCGACGGCATCAGGGCGCCGTCGCGGCCCACCGGGACGATGACTCGGCGGTCGTGCGCGCCGCGACCGGAGCCCAGCGGCGGCGCCTCGTGGCGCTCCGGGCCGACGGCACGATCGGCGACGCCGCGTTCCAGCGCGTCGAGGAGGAGCTCGACTGGGCGGAGCTCGGGTGGGCGCAGGTCGTCGGCTCGGACCACCCGGCACACGGCGAGCCGTAACGCCCTCGGAAAGATCGGGCCAGCTCGGCGTCAGCGGACCGAGCTGACTATGCGCGCACCAGCTTCTTGTACGCGATCCGGTGCGGCTGGTCGGCGTCCGGCCCCTTCCGCCGCTTCAGGTCCTCGATGTACGCCTGGTAGTTCCCCTCGGAGCACACGACGTGGGCGTGTGGCTCGGGCCCGCGCATGTTGCAAGTCGCCGATATCCAGGGACTTACTGCTCACTTGAAGATGGCGCCTCGTGCTTCGAGCTGCGCCTCGATACAAATCCGGTTACAGATCGCCCGCCCTGCGAACCGACATCCGAGGGGCTGACGAGCGCGTGGGCACGCCCTCCTCAGCGCTCGGGTGCTGACTCGGGCCCCGCCTGCAGCAGCGCCAGCACCTCGCCGGCGGAGCGCGGCGCGACCGGCGCACCCTTGTAGTCCTTCGCGTTGCGCGTCACGAGGAAGTCGGCGCCGACCTTGAGGCAGGCCGCCGCCTGTACGGCGTCCTCGTAGTCGGCCAGGCCGAGGACGAGTGCGTGGTGGAAGTCTGTGGATTCCATGGACACGACGCCGACGATCCGAAGCAGGTCGCTGACCGCGGTGGCGGCCGTCTGACGTCCGGCGGCCTTGGCGACGATGTAGTGCACTGTGGTGATGGTGTGCCCGGCGACGAAGCCGTCGGCGCGCCCGGCTTCGATCGCGGCCATGAGCGCGGCCGCCTCGGCAGCCCACGGGGCACGGGCGAGGATCACGTCCAGCACCACGTTGGTGTCGAGCAGCAGCCGCACCGGCGGGCCGGCTAGCGTCGCCTCTTAGAGCCGCCGCCGTACTTCCTGCTCAGGCGCTCGCGGTAGTCCTCACGGCCGACGCTCGCCGCCCCGTTCGCGGCGACGCCGAGCAATCGGCTCACAGCGGGGGTCAGCTCGGTCTCCCGCTCCCCCTGCGGCAGGCGGGCGAGGAAGTCGCTGACGAGCCGCGAGAGGGTAGTCTGGTGGCGCCTGCTGTAGCGCTCACCCCGCGCGACCGCGTCCCGGTCGAGCAGCAGGTTCTTAGTGATCTTGGACACGACGGCCTCTCGGTCATGCGCACACTTGCAGCCAGAGTATGCGCATACACGCCGGCGCGGTCAAGGGCGCGCTCACGCGCACACCAGCTTCTTGTACGCGATCCGGTGCGGCTGGTCGGCGTCGATCCCCCTCCGCCGCTTCAGGTCCTTGTACGACTGGTAGCTCCCCTCGAAGCAGCCGTCACGGTGTGGCTCGGGGGTCCTGGGCCGCGAGTCGCGCCCCGCTACGAATCGGGATACAATTCGCCCGCCCGCGAGCCGAGCGGCGCGCCTCCTTCCTACTCCGCGCGCAATACCTCGGCGGGGTCCACGCGGGCGGCGCGGCGCGCGGGGACGAGACTCGCCAGGAGGGTCACCCCGGCGAGCAGCGCCGCCACCGCGCCGTAGGTGAGCTGGTCGGTGGCACGCACCCCGTAGAGTAGCGTCCCGAGCACGCGTCCCAGGGCCCCCGATGCGGCGAGTCCAGCGGCGAAGCCGAATGCGGCCAGCGTTGCCCCCTGCCGCAGCACGAGCATGACGATCGAGCGCGGCGTCGCACCGAGCGCCGCGCGGATGCCCATCTCGCGCGCGCGCCGCGCCACCGCGTAGGCGATGACCCCGTATAATCCGAAGGCGGCGAGCAGCGTCGCCACCAGCGCGAAGCCGCCGAGCAGCGCCAGCAGGTACCTGCGGAGGTACACAGCCGGGGCGCTCGCAACGCGCTCCGCCATCGTCCCCACCTCGTAGACCGGGAGCAGCGGGTCGAGCGTGCGCATCTCGCGTCGCATCGCGGTGAGGAGTGCCGACGGGTCCCCGGCGGCGCGCACCACTACCGTCATCCGATTCTCGGGCGCCTGCAGGTGCGAGCGGTAGATGATCGGCGGCGCAGGGGCGTCGAGACTCGCGGCCCGCACGTCCGCTACCACCCCGACGACCGTCCAGGCCGTGGCCGGAGACGCGTAGAAGCGCACGCGTCTCCCCACTGCCGGGCCGGGGCCGAACAGCCGCCTCGCCAGCCCTTCGCTCACCACGATCGCCGGCACAGCGGCGCTGTCGTCGCGCGGCCCGAGCGCCCGCCCCTCGACAAGCCGGATCCCCATCGCGCGGAAGTAGTCCCCCGCCACGCCGCGCAGCATCGCCTCCGGACGTGCCGCCGCGCGCGGCTCCGGCACGCCGTCCACGTGGAGCGTCGTCGAGCCGCCGCCGGCGAGGGGGACGTTACTCACCGCCCCGGCCGCGCGCGCGCCGGGGAGGGCGCGCGCGCGCG
>Ga0307416_100002743_pt1 | contig 10219 bp, 7 predicted proteins | sample DK1Cmetagenome_2_FD_203821 | JGI IMG/M metagenome (GOLD analysis project Ga0307416, IMG submission 203821) | Maize rhizosphere microbial communities from greenhouse at UC Davis, California, United States - DK15-C-3 | ecosystem: Host-associated > Plants > Roots > Rhizosphere > Soil | place: USA...
GAAGGCGCCGCCGACGGCGCCCGGGCCAAGCTCGCGAGCACGCTCGAAGCGCTCGCCGCCAAGGGCAAGCTCGAGGCGGCCGAGGCGAGCGCCATCGGCGGCCGCATCGCGAGCGCGGCGCGGCTCCACGATGCCGCGAACGCCGGTCTGGTCGTCGAGGCGATCGTCGAGAATCTCGAGGCCAAGCGCGCGCTCTTCCGCGACCTCGAGGCGATCGTCGACGAGCGCACGATCCTCGCGTCCAACACCTCGTCGATCTCGATCACCGCGCTCGCCAAGGACCTGAAGCTGCCCGGCCGGCTCGTCGGCATGCACTTCTTCAACCCGGTGCCGCTGATGAAGCTGGTCGAGGTCGTTTCCGGCCTGGCCACCGAGGCCGACGCGGCCGAGGCGATCTTCGAGCTCGCCAAGCGCTGGGGCAAGACGCCGGTGCACGCGCGCTCGACGCCCGGCTTCATCGTCAACCGGATCGCGCGGCCCTACTACGCGGAGGCGCTCGCGCTCCTGCACGAGCGCCTCGCCGAGCCGGCGGCGATCGACGCGTGCCTGCGCGGGGCGGGCTTTCGCATGGGCCCGTGCGAGCTGATGGACCTGATCGGCCACGACACCAACTTCGCCGTCACCCAGTCGGTGTTCGACGCCAACTTCGGCGACAAGCGCTATCAGCCGTCGCTGGTCCAGCGCGAGATGGTCGACGGCGGGCTGCTCGGCCGCAAGTCGGGGCGCGGCTTCTTCGCCTACGGTCCGGGCGGCGCGGCAGCGCCGCCGTCTGCAGTCGCGACCTTCGACGCGCCGCCGGTGCCGGCCGGCGCGATCGTCGCCTTGCACGGCCGCGGCGTCGCCGTCGAGCGCTGGGCGGCGCGCCTCGAGGATGCTGGAGTTCGCTTCGAGGCCGATCCGTCGAGCCGCTGGAACGGCCTGCAGACCGACGTCGGCGAGCTGCGCCTGACCGACGGCCGCGCCGCGACGCACTTGGCCGCCGAGGCGGGCGTGCGCGATCTCGCCGTCTTCGATCTGGCGGTCGCGCCCGGCGGCGGCGCGCCGGGGACGCCGCTCGCGCTCGCGTTCGCGGCGAGCACGTCGCCGTCCTGGCGGGCGCAGGCGGCGGAGTGGCTCCGGATCGCCGGCTGGCAGCCGCAGGCGATCGGCGACTCGCCGGGGCTCGTCGTCGCGCGCACGGTGGCGATGCTCGTCAACGAGGGCGCCGACGCCGTCCACCAGGGCGTCTGCACGGCCGAGGGCGCCGACCTGGCGATGAAGCTGGGCGTCGCCTACCCGGCGGGTCCGTTTGAATTCCTGGCCCGTTGGGACGCGACGGCGGTGGCGACGCTGCTCGACCACCTCGACGCGCACCATCGCGGCGAGCGCTACCGGGTGAGCCCCGGGCTGCGCGAACGCGCCTGCCTGGCGCAGCTCGCACCCGCAGCAGCAGGCTGAGCGGGCGCGCGGCCCAGGCGCCGCCGCGGCCCGCCCGGCGAACAGGACAGTCCGGCAATCGCGCGTCGGACAGGCACCCGAACTGGAGTCGGCCGAGGGCACGACTTGCGTTCAGCGCGTTGCCGCGGCACTTCCGGTGCAGACAATGCCCGACGCCACCATCCTCGGCGACCCAAGGAGACTCCATGCACACGAACAGAACCCCCGTCGCTGTCCTCTCGATGCTCGCCGCTGCCGCACTGCTCGCGGCCTGCGAAAAGAAGACGACGACGGTGACCGACACCCCTTCCACGACGACCTCGTCGACGACCACCACCGTCACGCCCTCGCCGACCGCATCGGGCGCCATGACATCGACGAAGGACGCCATGTCCTCGGCTGCCTCGGCGACCGCGGGCGCGATGACGAAGGCCGGCGATGCCGTCGCCGACGCCGCGATCACCGGCAAGGTCAAGACGGCCCTGCTCGCCGACACCGACGTCAAGGGGCTGAAGATCGACGTCGACACCAAGGACAACGTCGTGACGCTGAACGGCACCGCCGACACCCAGGCGCACGCCGACAAGGCGGTGACGATCGCCAAGGGGATCGACGGCGTCAAGTCGGTGTCGAGCAACCTGACGATCAAGCCTTGACGCCGCCGGCCGGCTGCCGCGGTGCCGTTCGATGGCACCACGGCAGCACAGCCCGTCATGCTCGTCACCACCGGGGCCGCCCGGCTCGACAGCGAAAACGCAGCTGAGTCGGCGCCGCCGAGCGACGGCGCGCCGGCCGACGTCAGCGACGGCCGCGCTGCCACCGACCACTTCGGACACCGCCGGCCGTGGTGGCTCGACGGCATCCGGCAGCTCCACTTGCCGGCTCGAGGCGCGCTCAGCCGAGACCGAGCAGCCGCATCGCGTTCCGCTTCAGGATCAGCGGCTTCACGTCGTCCTTGAAGCCGGCCTCGTCGAAGTCCTTCAGCCAGCGGTCGGGCGTGATCAGCGGGAAGTCGCTGCCGAACAGGATCCGGTCCTTGAGCAGGGTGTTCGCGTACTGCACGAGCTGCGGCGGAAAGTACTTCGGGCTCCAGCCCGAGAGGTCGATCCAGATATTGGGCTTGTGCATGGCCAGAGAGATCGCCTCGTCCTGCCACGGCCACGACGGATGGGCGACGATGATCTGCATGTCCGGGAAGGCGATCGCGACGTCCTCGAGCAGCATCGGGTTCGAGTTCTGCAGGCGCAAGCCCCCGCCGCAGCGCATCCCGGAGCCGATTCCCGAATGGCCGCTGTGGAACACCGCCGGCAGCTTGTGCTCGGCGATCACCTCGTAGATCGGCCACGCCATCTTGTCGGCCGGCTCGAAGCCCTGCACGGTCGGATGGAACTTGAAGCCCTTGACGCCGTACTCCTCGACCAGCTTGCGTGCCTCGCGCCCGCCGTACTTGCCCTTGTGAGGGTCGATCGAGCCGAACGCGATCATGATGTCGCTGTTCTGCTGCGCCGCCTCGGCGATCTCCTCGTTCGGGATGCGCCGACGCCCCATCTGCGTCTCGGCGTCGACGGTGAAATTGACGAAGCCGATCTTCTTCTCACGGTAATACGCGATCGTCTCGTCCATCGTCGGGCGCTTGCTCGAGCGGAAGTACTTGTCGGCGGCGCGGTCGTACTCCTCGCCGTAGCTGTCGAAGGGATTGCGGCACGAGACCTCGAGATGGGTGTGCGTGTCGATGGCGATCAGGTCGGCGGTGTTCATCTGGCAATGGTAGGCGCCGGCGACGGCCCGGATCAGAATCGAGAGATGCCCGCGCGATGGACGCGGGCAGCCGCTCAGCCGCTCGCATTGGTCGGAGGTCCGCATGAAGCTCGTCATCGCCCAGATGAAGCACGAGACGAACACCTACTCGCCGGTGCCGACGCCGCTGGCGCGCTTCGCCGTCGGCGGCGGCACGCCGCCCGAAGGCGATGCGGCGCGCGCCGCCTACGCCGGCACCGGCTCGGCGATCGCCGCCTTCCTCGAGCTCGCCGACGCCGCCGGCGCCGAGGTCGTGATTCCGATCGCGGCGTCGGCCTGGCCGAGCGGCCGGGTCGAAGACGCCGCGTTCGAGCACATCGCCGGGCGCATCTGCGACGCCGTCGCGCTCGGCTGCGACGGCGTCCTGCTCGACCTGCACGGCGCGATGGTGACGCGAAGCCACGACGACGGCGAAGGCGAGCTGCTGCGGCGCATCCGCGCCATCGCCGCCGACGTGCCGATCGGCGTCGCGCTCGACATGCACGCCAACCTCTACGACGGCTTCGCCCGCGATGCCACCGTCATCGCCGGCTACCAGACGTACCCGCACGTCGACATGCACGAGACGGGGCTGCGCGCCGGCCGCGCCCTGCTCGCGCTGCTCGCGGGCACCGCGCGGCCGACGATGGCCTGGGGTCGCCGCGACATGCTGCCGCACGTCATGCGCCAGGGCACCGACGACTCGCCGAACCGCGAGCTGCAGGCGCGCTGCCGCGAGTTGGAGGCGAACGGGGCGCTCAGCGCCAGCGTCTTCGTCGGCTTCCCGAACGCCGACATCGAGTTCGCCGGGCTGTCGGCGGTCGTCGTCACCGACGGCGACGCCGCGCTCGCGGCGAAGTGGCGCGACGAGCTGCTCGACCTCGCCTGGCAGTCGCGCGCGAAGTTCGTCTACAGCGTCGAGCCGCTCGCCGAGTCGATCGCGCGCGCGCGAGCGATCGCCGACGCGGCGCCTTCCGGCAGCGGCCCGGTCGTGCTGCTCGACCACAGCGACAACTGCGCTTCGGGCGGCACGATGGACACGATGACGGTCCTCGGCGCGATCCTCGACGCCGACCTCGACGACGTCGCCGCGTTCGCCGTGTTCGATCCGGCCGCCGTGCAGGAGATGATCGCCGCCGGCGTCGGCGCCGACGTCACGCTCTCGCTCGGCGGCAAGCTCGACATGCCGGCGATCGGCCTGAAGGGCGCCCCGCGGACGGTGACCGGCCGGGTCCGCCTGCTCTGCGACGGCCGCTACAAGAACCGCGGGCCGATGGCGCGCGGCGAGATGAACGACATGGGACCGACGGCGGTGCTCGACACCGGCAAGGTGCAGATCGTCGTCATCTCGAACCACGTCGAGCCGCACGACCTGGCGGCGTTCACGGCCGTCGGCATCGCGCCCGAGACGAAGCGCTTCGTCATGCTGAAGAGCCGCATCCACTGGCGGGCCGGCCTCTCGCACCTCGCGCACGCGGTCGTCGAGTGCGCGGGCAGCGGCGTCTGCACGTCGGATTACGACCTGCTCAAGTTCAGGAAGGTGCGCCGGCCGATCTATCCGCTCGACGCTTGAACCCTCTCCCGCTTGCGGGAGAGGGCAGGGTGAGGGTCGTCTAAGGTCGGGTCCGCGTCGACTTCGCGAGCTTTCGCCACGGCAGGTCGGCGGGATCGGCTGCCATCGGCCCGGCTGCCTTGGCGACGAGCACGCGGCTCGCGATCGGCTGGAAGTCGGCGCGGAAGTGGTTCGAGCTCTTGACGACGATCACCTTCATCTGCTCCGCATGGATGCCGACCATGCGCAGCAGCTCGCGGTCGAGCAGCTGCTTCTTGCCGCTGACGACGGCGATGCGGACGCCGTCGATCTCGAGGCAGGCGCTCGGGCCGAGGTGCACGGTGAGGCCGTGCATCATCGGACCCTTCAGCGTGCAGCGGCCATCGCCCAGCGCCAGGACCTTGTAGCGGCCGCGCACCGGCGCGTCCGACGCCAGGCCGGTGAAGGTCGGCACGGCGGTGCCGAGCGCGAGGTCGATCTCGGCGCCGACGCCGGCCGCGTGCGCGGCCTCGGCCGCCGGTCTGTCGAACAGCAGCCCGAGCGCGACCCGGCCCGGAAAGCGTCGCCCCGCGCCGAGCGCGAGCAGCGCGTGCAGCATGCCGGTGGTGTTGCTGTCGCCGCCGGCGCCGGGGTTGTCCTGCGTGTCGGCGACGACGACCGGCGCCGAGGCGTTCTCGGCGAGCGCCATCGCTTGGGCGACCGCGTCGCGCGCGTCGACGATCTCGAGCCGCCAGGGCGTCGGCTCGGCGACGCGTGCATAGAGCCGCTCGACCGCCTCGTGCGCCTGGCTGCCGTGGCCCCACACCACCGGCGCGCACTCGTCGAAGTCGGCGGCCGGAAAGCCCATGCAGAAGCTCAGCATCGCGCCGGATTCGTGGTCGAGCGCTTCGAGCTCGGCGTAGAACGTCTTCGCCGGCTCGAGCCACGTGCTCTGCGCGTTGAGCGGAATGAGAAACGGCAGCCGGCGCGCATGCATCGGCTCGCGCCGGCCGGCGTCGATGCGGCGCGCGAGCAGCTCCGCGGCGCGCTCGCCGGTCGCGGCCATGTCGACGTGCGGATAGGTCCGGTACGACACGAGCGCGTCGGCGAGCTGGAGCATGCGCCGGGTGACGTTGGCGTGCAGGTCCAGGCTGGCGACGATCGGCAGTGCGTCGCCGACGGTCGCCCGCAGCCTCGCCAGCAGCTCGCCCTCGCTGTCGTCGGCGTTCTCGGCGACGGCGGCGCCGTGCAAGTCGAGATAGATCGCGTCGAGCCCGCCGCTCGTCTGCGCGCGTTCGACGTCTTCGCAGATCGCGCCGGCGATCCGCTCGAAGGCGTCGCGCGTCACGTACGACGACGGGATCGCTCCGGCCCAGCCGGACGGCACGACCGTCCAGCGGCGCGCCTTGGCGGCGTCGAGGAAGCCGGCGACCGGGATGTTGATGCCGCCCAGCGTCCTCGGCATCTCGTCGCCGCGAACGTAGGCCGGGAACGAATCGCCGCGCGTGAACGCGCCCCAGTCGGCGAGCGTCGGCGCGAAGGTGTTGGTCTCGTGCTGGTAGCCGGCGACGAGGACGCGCATGGCGTTCCTTCGAACCTCAGGCCGCTTCCGGCGCGAACGCGAAGCCGCCGCCCGGCGCGGCGGCGAAGAGTGCGCGCGTGTACTCGTGCCGTGGCGCCGCGAACACCTGCGCCGCCGGCCCGTACTCGACGATCCGGCCTTTCGACATCACGGCGAGGTGGTCGGCGACCTGCGAGGCGACGCGCAGATCGTGGGTGATGAAGAGCATCGCGATCGACAACCGCGAGCGGATCTCGTCGAGCAGCCTGAGCACCTGTGCCTGCACGGAAACGTCGAGCGCCGACACCGCCTCGTCGGCGATCAGGAGCTCCGGGTCGAGCATCAGCGCTCTCGCGATGCAGATGCGCTGCCGCTGGCCGCCCGAGAACTGGTGCGGATAGCGGTCCATCGCGCTCGCATCCATTCGCACCAGCTCGAGCAGCTCCCTCGCCTTGGCGAGCGCTTCGGCGCGGCGCATGCCGTAGTTGACCGGCCCTTCGATCAGCGCCTCGGCGACGTTGCGGCGCGGGTTCAGCGACCGGTACGGATCCTGGAAGACGATCTGCACGCGCTTGCGGAGCTTGCGAAGCGGGCCGCTCGCCATCGTCGCGATGTCGTCGCCGCTGCCGTCGCCGAGCAGCACCGATCCTGCCGTCGGATCGACCAGGCGGACGATGCACCTCGCGACGGTCGACTTGCCCGATCCCGACTCGCCGACGATGCCGAGCGTCTGCCCGCGCCGGATCTCGAGGTCGACGTCGGCCGCCGCATGGACCGTGCGTTCCTTCGCGAACCAGCGGTGGTCGCGGTACGTCTTCTCGAGCGCACGAACGCGCAGCACGAACGGCGCGTCGGGGTCGCTCGGCCGCGGATCGACGCGCAGCGTCGGCACCGCGCCGATCAGCATCTGCGTGTAGGCGTGCCGCGGCCGGCGCAGCACCTCGTCCTTGGTGCCGATCTCGACGAGCTGGCCGAGCCTGAGGACCGCGACCCGGTGCGCGACCTCGGCGACGACGCCGAAGTCGTGGGTGATGAAGAGCACGCCGGCGCCCCGGCGCCGCTGCAGCTCGAGCACGAGGCGCAGGATCTGCGCCTGCGTCGTCACGTCGAGCGCGGTCGTCGGCTCGTCGGCGATCAGGAGCACCGGGTCGAGGACGAGCGCGATCGCGATGACGATCCGCTGCCGCTGGCCGCCGGAGAGCTGGTGCGGGTAGCTCTGCACCATCCGCTCGGGCTCGGGCAGCAGCACCTCGCGGACGATCGCGAGGACGCGTCTCCTTCGCTCCGCCGTGGTCAACGTGGTGTGCTCGCGCAGCACCTCGTCGATCTGCTCGCCGCACGTCATCACCGGATTGAGCGCCGTCATCGGCTCCTGGAAGATCATCGACATGCGCGTCGCGCGCAGCTCGCGCAGCCGCGCCGGCGCCGCGTGCGCGACCTCCTCGCCCTGCAGGCGGATGCTGCCCGACGCGACCGGCAGGGTCTTCGGCAGCAGCCCCATCACTGCCTGCGCGATCACCGACTTGCCCGACCCAGATTCGCCGACGAGGCAGAGCACCTCGCCGGCACCGACCTCGAACGCGACGTCGCGCACCGCGTGCGATCGCTCGCCGCCGGGCGGCAGCGCGACCGCGAGACCCCGCACCTCGAGGATCGGCGGCGGAGCACCGCTCATGTCCGCCTCGCCATCTTCGGGTCGAGCGTGTCGCGCAAGCCGTCGCCGAGGATGTTGACGGCGAGCACCGTCAGGGCGAGGAAGACGCCGGGAAAGAAGATGTTGTGCGGATACTGGTTGAACTGGGCGCGGCCTTCGGCCATCACGTTGCCCCAGGTCGGAATGTCGGGCGGCAGGCCGACGCCGAGGAACGACAGGATCGCCTCGGTCAGGATGCCGGCGCCGCAGATGAACGTGCCCTGGACGACCAGCGGAGCGACGGTGTTCGGCAGCACGTGGCGCAGCATGATCTTGACCGTCGGCGTGCCGAGCGAGATCGCCGCCTCGACGTAAGGCTCCTCGCGGATCGAGAGGACGAGCGAGCGCACCAGCCGCGTCACGCGCGGGATCTCGGGAATCGCGATCGCGACCACGACCGTGAGCAGGCTGCCCCGCCACATCGCGACCAGCGCGATCGCGATCAGGATCGCCGGGATCGCCATGACGCCGTCCATGACGCGCATGAGGATGCCGTCGACGCGGCGCAGATAGCCGGCGACGAGGCCGAGCACGATGCCGATCGCGAGCGCCACCGCCGCGGTCGCGATGCCGACGACGAGCGACACCTGCGTGCCGTAGACGACGCGGCTGTAGATGTCGCGGCCGAAGCTGTCGGAGCCCATCCAGAAGCGGTGCTTCAGCGTCTCGCCGTCGAGCGTCGTGATCTCGCCTTCGCGGCCGGGCAGGAGGTCGCGGCTCGCCGGGTCGAACAGCGACGGGTCGACGGTGCCGAGCCACGGCGCCGCGAAGGCGATGGCAACGAGCAGGAGCAGGAAGAAGCCGCCGATGCGGACCGAAAGATTGCGGCGGACGCGCGACCAGGCGCCGGGCTGGCCGACGATCGGCGGCGCGTCGGCGAGCGCGCCGGCGGAATGCGCCGCGCCCTCAGCCCCGGCCTTCTGCCGCGAGCGGGAGACGGGGTCGGCCGTGGTGGCATCGATCGTCATGGAGTCCGGTCAGTAGCGGATGCGCGGATCGAGGAACACGTACGACACGTCGACGAGCAGGTTGATCAGCACGTAGGCGAACGAGAACAGCAGGATCACGCCCTGGATCGTCGGGAAGTCGCGCGCCAGCACGGCATCGGCGGTGAGCCGGCCGAGACCGGGAATCGCATACACCGACTCGGTGACGACGACGCCGCCGATCAGCAGCGCGATGCCGATGCCGATGACGGTCGCGATCGGCACCGCGGCATTGGCGAGCGCGTGGCGGACGAGGACGCGACCTTCGCGCAGGCCCTTCGCCCGCGCGGTGCGGATGTAGTCCTCGCCGAGCGTCTCGAGCACCGAGGCGCGCGTCACGCGGGCGATGAGGGCGATGTAGATCACCGAGAGCGTGATCGACGGCAGCAGCAGGTGCCGAAACCAGGGCCCGATGCCGTCGGCCAGCCGCCGGTAGCCCTGCACCGGCAGCCAGCCGAGCTGCAGCGAGACCGCCCAGATCAGCAGGTAGGCGAGGACGAAGATCGGGATCGAGAAGCCGAGCACCGAGAACGCCATCAGGCCGCGATCGAGCCAGCCGCCGAAGCGCCACGCCGCGAGCACGCCGAGCGGCACCGCGACGACGACGGCGATCGTGATCGTCAGCGCCGCCAGCGAGAGGGTCGGCTCGAGGCGCTGGCCGATGAGCTCGGTGACCTTGGTCTTGTAGTAGAACGACTCGCCGAGGTCGCCCGTGAGCATGCGACCGGCCCAGATGACGAACTGCTCGGCGATCGACCGGTCGAGCCCGAGGCCGGAGCGGATGCGCGCGATCTGCTCGGTCGTCGCCGCGTCGCCGGCGAGCACCGCCGCCGGATCGCCCGGCGTCAGCCGCAGCATCGCGAACACGAGCACGGCGACGATCGCCAGCACCGGCAAGGTCGCCAGCAACCGCCGGACGAGAAAGCGGCCCATCCGGTGATCAGGCCGATGCCGGGTTCAACGCGCTCGGGTCGCGATCGCCGTCAGGCGCCACCGTTCTTCTTCAGGTTCCAGTAGATGTTCCCGTTGGTGACGAAGAACCCGCTGATGTTCTTGCGCGCCGCCATCGGCTGGTCGTACTCGCCGAGGGGCGCATGCGTCGCGATCTCGAAGGCGCGCGCGTGGATCTGCTCGGCGAGCTTTTTCTTCGTCGGCTCGTCGGTGGCGCGCATGAACTGGGCGCGCAGCTCCATCAGCTTGGCGTCCTCGGCCCAGCCGAACCACCCCGACTTCTCGCCGCGCGTGTCCATCGTCGG
>Ga0307416_100002746_pt1 | contig 10214 bp, 15 predicted proteins | sample DK1Cmetagenome_2_FD_203821 | JGI IMG/M metagenome (GOLD analysis project Ga0307416, IMG submission 203821) | Maize rhizosphere microbial communities from greenhouse at UC Davis, California, United States - DK15-C-3 | ecosystem: Host-associated > Plants > Roots > Rhizosphere > Soil | place...
CCACCCCAACCCCTCCCCTAAAGGAGAGGGGCTTTGAAAATCCTCGGCCTCGATCCGGGTCTGGGCACGACCGGCTGGGGCCTGATCGAGGCGGAGGGCAACCGTCTCGCCCATATCGCCAACGGACAGATCAAGACCGACGCGTCGTCGCCGCTTCCGCACAGGCTCTCCGCCCTGGCCGACCAGCTCGAAGCTCTACTCGCCGACCATCGACCCGCTGCTGCCGCGGTCGAGGAAGTGTTCGTCAACAAGAACCCGCAATCGACGCTCAAGCTCGGCCAGGCGCGCGGAGTCGTGCTGATGTGCGCCGCCCGCGCCGGGATCGAGGTCGGCGAATATTCGCCGGCGCTGGTCAAGAAGGCGGTCGTCGGCACCGGCAGCGCCGACAAGGCGCAGGTCCACGCGATGGTCTCACGGCTGCTCCCGGGCGTGAAGATCGCCGGTCCCGATGCCGCCGACGCGCTCGCCGTTGCAATCACCCACGCCCATCATCTGGCGACTCAGCGACGCATTCCCTAATTCGTCATTCGCGCGAAAGCGGGAATCCCGCTTCTTCTTCAACGCAGCGGGACCCCCGCTTGCGCGGGGATGACGAAGGGATACGGTACGCTTCGTCATGATCGCGCGCCTAACCGGAATCCTCGCCGAGACCAGCAGCGACAGCGCGGTGATCGACGTCGCCGGTGTCGGCTACCTCGTGCACCTCAGCGCTAGGACGCTCGACGCGCTCGGGCCCCCCGGCGGCGAAGTCCTGCTCCTCACCGAGCTGCAGGTCCGCGAGGATGCATGGACCCTGTTCGGCTTCGGCTCGGCGGTCGAGCGCGACGCCTTCCGCGCGCTGACCTCGGTCCAGGGCGTCGGCGGGCGGCTCGCGCTGGCGATCCTGTCGGTCCTGTCGCCCGACGAGCTCGCGCGCGCAGTCGCGCAGGAGGACAAGGCCATGATCGGCCGCGCCAACGGCGTTGGGCCCAAGCTTGCGGCCCGCATCGCCAACGAGCTGCAGGGCAAGCTCGGCGTCGCCGCGATCGGCGGAGGCGCGCCGCTCCCGCGCGGCGGTGCAGCGGCCGACGCGCTGTCCGCGCTCGGCAACCTCGGCTTCAAGCCGGCCGAGGCAAGCGCCGCCGTCAACGCGGCGCAGGACGATCTCGGACCCGACGCGACCCTCGACGCGCTCGTCCGCCTGGCGCTCAAGAAAGCGGCGAAATGAAACGCTTGGCGGCCGCTTTCTTGTTCATCGTGCCCTTTGCGTTTGGTGGCGGATACGCCGCGCGGTCCAGCGTCTACGCGAAGATCGACCGCTGCCTTGCGAAGCCCGAAAATGCCTGGAATTATCGAACCGGCCAGTGCGAGCAAGCGCCGCCGGGCCCCGTCGACCGCATCGTCGTCGACAAGTCCGAGCACTGGATGGCCGTCTACTGGCAGGGGCAAATCATCCGCGAATTTCGGGTGGCACTTGGCAAGGGCGGGCTCAAACCCAAGCGTCGAGCGGGCGATCGCCGAGTCCCCGAAGGGTTGTACACGATCAGCGCCCACAACCCCGCGAGCGCCTACCATCGTTCCCTGCGGATCGATTATCCGACGCCGGAACAGATAGCCGAAGCAGCGGCCCGCGGCGTGAAAGCCGGCGGTGACATCATGATCCATGGTCTGCCCGACGATCGGAGCTGGATCGGCAGCCGTCACCGCACGATGGACTGGACCGAGGGCTGCATCGCGGTCACCAACCCGGAGATGGACTGGCTGTTCGAAGCGGTGCCCGACGGTACGCCGGTGGAGATCCGCGCGTGACCGAGCGGGCCGCTTCCTGCCGCTGCGGCCAGCTCAAGGCCGCGGTCACCGGCAAGCCGGTGCGCGTGTCGGCGTGCCATTGCCTCAACTGCAAGAAGCGCTCCGGCAGCGCGTTCGCCGTGCAGGCGCGCTGGCCGTCGGATCGGGTGCGGGTCGAGGGGGAATCGAAGACCTTCGTCAAGGTCGCCGACAGCGGCAATCGGGCCACCTTCCACTTCTGCCCCGACTGCGGATCCGACGTCTATTACGACATCGACGGCAAGTTCGACGACAAGTTCAACGGTCTTATCGCAATTCCGCTGGGTGCGTTCGACGATCCCTACTTTGCCGCGCCGTCATTCTCGGTCTGGGAAGAGCGGAAATGCGGCTGGGTCGAGATCACGGGCGACGTCGAGCATAGCCGGTAAGCCGTCATTGCGAGGCTCCGAAGGAGCCGAGGCAATCGAGGTTCGCCTATGGACTGCTTCGCTGCGCTCGCAATGACGAAGCGTCAGCCGCCCCACGCCTCGCGATAAACGCGCAGGAAATTGCCGCCCATCAGCTTCTCCAGGCGCCCCTCGCTCCAGCCGCGCTTCTGCAGGTCCGCCGCGATGCGCCGATAGCGGTCGACGCTGTTGTAATCCGCGACCATCGGCCAGACGTTGAGGCCCTCACCAGGCGCGGCGATGCCCATTTTGATCCGCTGCGCCGCCCATTCGTTGAGCTTGCGCGTCGTCTCGGCGTTCACCAGCTGCGGCAGCACGCCGTTGTCGGTGCCGATGCCGACATGGTCCTCTCCGGCGACATTGGCGACGTGCTCGATGTGGCGGATGAGGTCGCCGCCCTTTGGGTGGCTGTCGAGCGTCAGGAAGGGCATGAAATAGACTCCGACGACTCCGCCCTTGGCGGCAACGGCCTTGATCGTCTCATCGCTGGTGTTGCGCGGATGGTCGATGAGTGCCCGGGCGCCGGTATGGCTGATCACCGGCGGGCGCTTGGCGAAGGCCGCCGCTTCGGCCATCGTCCGCGCTCCCCCATGAGCAAGGTCGAGCAGCAGCTTCTGGGCTTCGATCCGCTCGATCGTCGCCTTGCCGAGCTTGGTCAGACCGTTGTTGCGCGGCTCGAGCGAGCCGTCGCCGGAGAGATTGCCGTTGTTGTAGGTCAGCTGGACGGTCATCACTCCGTCCTTCTTCAGCTGCGCCAGCCGGTCGAGCTCCGGGCCGACCATGACCGAGTCCTGGGTGCCCAGCAGCCAGCCGAACTTCTTCTCCCGCTTGGCCTTGAGGATGTCGGCCGCGCTTCGGACGAGCAGCAGCCGGTCGGGGTTGGCGTTGAGGACGTTGCGCTTGGTGGCGATGTCCTTCTGATAGTCGCCCCACGGATCGGCGACGTTGCCGACCGGAAACACCGTGTCGCGCAGCATCGTCACTCCAGAACCCGTCATTTCGGACCATGCCCGGTCGCTGAGCCGCAGCTGGTCGTCCGGTGAATAAGGATCCGAGACACCCCCGAGCGCGTCGATGATGATCGCGCGGTCGAACCAGCCCGGCCCGGCCAGCCGCCGCTGGGCCAATGCCGGCCCTGCCGCGAGGGCCGCCATCCCGCCCGCAATCAAGGTCCGCCGATCGATCTGCATGGAGCCCCCCGCCAGACAAGGTTCACTGCTTGTCGTAAGCCGATCCATCTGCGAATCAACGGTTCGTGGCCACCGATCCCGCCCGCATCACCACGCCCGAGCGGACCAGCGAAGACGCCGACGCGGCGCTGCGCCCGAAGAGCCTCGACGAGTTCATCGGCCAGCAGGCGGCGCGCGAGAACCTCCGCGTGTTCGTCAGCGCTGCGAAAAGCCGCGGCGAGGCGCTCGACCACGTGCTGCTCCACGGTCCGCCCGGCCTCGGCAAGACCACGCTTGCCGGGATCCTCGCGCGCGAGATGGGCGTCGGCTTCCGCGCGACCTCCGGGCCGGTGATCGCCAAGTCGGGCGACCTCGCGGCCTTGCTCACCAACCTCGAGGACGGCGACGTCCTGTTCATCGACGAGATCCACCGCCTCAATCCCGCGGTCGAGGAGGTGCTCTACCCGGCGATGGAGGACCGCGCGCTCGACCTGATGATCGGCGAAGGCCCGTCGGCACGCTCGGTCCGGATCGATCTGCCGCGCTTCACGCTGATCGGCGCGACCACCCGGCAGGGCCTGCTGACGACGCCGCTGCGCGACCGCTTCGGGATTCCCGTCCGCCTCAATTTCTACACCGTCGAGGAGCTCGAGCAGGTCGTCCGCCGCGCCGCGCGATTGCTCAACGTCGACCTCACCGCCGACGGCGCGCAGGAGATCGCCCGCCGCTCGCGCGGGACTCCCCGCATCGCCGGCCGGCTGCTGCGCCGGGTGCGCGACTTCGCCCATGCGGCGGGATCGGACACGGTCGAGGCGCAAGTCGCCGACAAGGCGCTGTCACGGCTGGAGATCGACGCGCTCGGCCTCGACGCGATGGACCGGCGTTACCTGACCATGATCGCCGATCTCTACGGCGGCGGCCCGGTCGGCGTGGAGACGCTCGCCGCCGGGCTTTCCGAGCCCCGCGACACGATCGAGGACGTGATCGAGCCGTTCCTCATTCAGCTTGGCCTCATCGCCCGCACCGCACGCGGGCGCTGCCTCAACGGCCGCGGCTATGCCCATTTGGGCCTGTCCGCGCCGCAGGGGAGCCAGGCCGGTCTGTTCGATCAGGGAGCAACGTCGAAATAATGCGCTATCGCTACTTGCTTACGGCAGCCGCGTTCGCCGCCGCGCCTCTTCCCGCGCAAACCCCGACCCAACCGACCGCGCCCAGCTACGCCAGCGATTCGAGCTGGCTTTGCCTCCCCGGGCGCAAGGACGTCTGTTCGACCCCGCTGGCGACCACCGCGCTCAACCCCAATGGCTATGGCTCGACCGGCCTCAGCACGGTCGCCAACAACCCGCCGCTCGATTGCTTCTACGTCTATCCCACCGTCTCGCGCGACCAGGGGCTGAACAGCGACTTGAACCCGTCCGAGGAGACCGGCGCCGCCCAGTCCCAGTTCGCGCGCTTCGCCGGCGTCTGCCGCACCTTCGCGCCCTTGTATCGGCAGATGACGCTCGGCGCGGTCGCGGCTTATGCGACCGGCGCGAACATCGATGCCGCCGCCGCGCTCGCCTATCGTGACGTCGCCGCGTCCTGGCGCAACTACCTCGCAACGAAGAACAACGGCCGCCCGTTTGTGCTGATCGGCCACAGCCAGGGCAGCCTGATGCTGCAGATGCTGATCGCGCGCGAGATCGAGAAGAATCCCGCCGTGGCCGCGCGGATGAAGCTGGCGATTCTGCCGGGCTTCAACACCATCGTCCCGCAGGGCAAGCTGGTCGGCGGCACGTTCAAGAAGACGCCGCTGTGCCGCCGCCCCGGCGAGACTGGCTGCGTGATCAGCTGGGTCAGCTTCCGCGACAGGAACGTCCCGCCCGCCGGAGCGATCTTCGGCGTCGCCGAGCAACCCGGCATGACCGTCGGCTGCGTCAACCCGGCGCGGCCGGGCGCGAGGGACTGGGTCCCGCTCGACAGCTACTGGTATGCGCGCTCGGCCCTGCCGGTGCCGGGCGGGCCGATCGCCTGGTCGAGCGAAGGTGCGCCCCCTTCGCCTTACCTCCGCACCGAAGGCCTCGCGTCAGCCAAATGCGTCAACGATGGCCAGCGCGGCTATTTGTCGATCCGCACCAACCATGCGCCCGGCCAGAAATGGACCGACCGGATCGGCGGCGAGGTCGGAGTGCTGAACATGTTCCTCCCCGGCTGGGGCATGCACCTCGCCGACATGAGCGAGGCGCAGGGCGACCTCATCCGCCAGGTTGGCGAGATCAGCGCTCGATCCAGAACAGCTGCTCGATGCTGAGCTCGAGCGCAGCGGCGAGCTTGATCGCCAGCGTCGCCGAGGGCGTGAACACGCCGTTTTCGACCGTGTTGACAGTCTTGCGGGTGACCCCCACGCGCTCGGCGAGCTCGGCCTGGGTGAGACCGAGCTCGCTCCGGCGGTCCTTCAAGCGGTTGGCAAGCCGCTCAGCCATCTCGGTGCGCGCGTTTTTCGAGGACCCCCCAGCGGACGAGGGCTGACACGATTCCCGCTGAGGTCGTGACGTGCACCGCCTCGCGCGCCGAAATCGGCTCGAACATCGTCAGAAAGTACACCGCCACGCCGGCGGCCATCGTGAACAGGAACCCCCAGCGCATCGCGTCGAGCCGGTTGGCCCGGGTATTCTCATCATCGATGAGATCGCGGATTTCCTTGGGCTGCAGCCAGAACCCCTTGGTCGCCATCGCGGCGACCAGCACCGCCGAGAGCACGAGCCAGGCCGCGATCTTGACGTGGTCGGCGGAGTGCGGGCTGCGGTCCGGGGTCGAGAAATATGTGGCCTGCTGGGACAGGAAGATCACCGCGAGGAAGGGCAGCATCCGCGCCCGCCGGCGGCTCAGGAATTCGGCTCTTTCGGTAATCGAACGCTCGGTCATGACAGGCCCCCTGTGTAACTCGTGGGTTACATGTAACGTTAGCGTTACACGCGAGTCAAGCGGGGTTTACGGCGGGAGTCGCGGGTCGCTACAGGCCGTGGCCATGGCGGCCAACTCGCTCGACATCCCCTATCGCGGCGGCTTCATCGGCAGCGACCATCACTTCGCGCTCAGCGTCTATTTCGAGGACACCGACGCCTACGGCATCGTCTATTACGCCAATTATCTGAAGTTCATGGAGCGCGCCCGGTCGGACTTCATCCGCGCCGTCGGGGTCGACCAGGCGGCCGAGCTCCGGCGCTCGGGCAGCGCCTATGCGGTGGTCGATGTCCACATCAAATATCGGCGCCCGGCCAAGCTCGGCGACGACGTTCAGGTCATCAGCTCCGTCGATCAGGTCCGCGCATCGTCGGTCGATATTCATCAGCGAGTCATGCGCGGGCCCGAACTGTTGACCGATGCCCGGGTCACCGCGGCCTTCCTCGACGGCGAAGGCCGGCCGCGGCGGCAGCCCAGCGACTGGGTCGAGAAGTTCAAGGCAATCACCACGCAGGACCGATGAAAAGAACCGCAATTTCCCTCTTGCTGCTCGGCCTCGGCACGGCGGCGCAGGCGCAGCAGCCGGGCCAGCCGGCGGCGACCGTGATCGCCGTGCCGCCGCTCACCAGCCCGACCAGCGGTTCGCGCGGCAACGAGATGCTGGCCGTCGGCTGGCAGGTCACCGAGCAGATCGAGACCGATCTTCGCCAGACCGCCGAGGTGATGCCGCTCAAGCCCAATCGCGACGATTATTATGCCTATCCCGAAGTCACCGCGCCGACCTTTTCCAAATGGCGGGCGAAGGGTGCCAAGGCGCTGGTGACCGGGTTTGTCCAGTCGCGCTCGGACGGACGGCTGACCGTCGGCTGCTACGTCTATGACCTCGACAAGGGCCGCGAGCTCGCCCGCAAGGGTTTCGTGATCGGGCCGAACGACTGGCGCCGCGCCGCGCACAAATGCTCGGGCCTTGCCTACACCGCGATTACCGGCGCGCCCGGCATGTTCGACACGATGGTCGCTTATGTCGCCGAAAGCGGCGTCGGCGACGGCCGCTCGCGCCGCGTCGCGATCATGGGCAGCGATGGCCACAACCACCGCTACCTGACCTCGGGCGACGCAATGGTGCTGACTCCGCGGCTTGGGCCCAGGGCGGCGCGGGTCGCTTACGTGAGCTTTGCCGGCGGCAAGCCCAGCGTTCACCTGCTCGACCTCGAATCCAAGCACGACCGCCCGCTTCTGCCCGGCGACGCGATGACCTTCGCGCCGCGATTCTCGCCCGATGGCTCGCGGATCGCCTTTTCGATGATGATCGGCGCCAACAGCGACATCTATGTCGCCAATTCGGGCGGCGGGCCGCCGCGGCGCCTGACCACTGCGCCCGGTGTCGACACCGACCCCAGCTTTTCGCCCGACGGCAGCAAGATCGTGTTCGAAAGCGACCGCGGCGGATCGCAGCAGCTCTACGTGATGAACGCCGACGGCACCGGCCAGCGCCGGATCAGCTTCGGCGGCGGCTGGTACGCTTCCCCCACCTGGAGCCCCGACGGCGAGTGGATCGCCTTCACCCGGCGCGGGCAGGACGGGCGCCGCATCGGCATCGTCAGGCCGGACGGGACGGGCGAGCGGATCCTGACCAACGGCCCCGGCGACGAAGGCCCGGGCTGGGCAGCGAGCAGCCGTGAAATCCTGTTCCAGCGGATCGGCCCGACCGGACGCTCGGCGCTGGCCCGGATCGCGCTCGACGGAAGCGCGCCGCGGCCAATGACGATCCCGCAGGACGGATCGGACCCTGACTGGTCGGGAGTGATGGACTGATGCGCAAGGCGATTCTCCTGGCCGCGCTGTTGGCGCTCGATGCCGCCGCCCAGGCTCAGCTGCCGGGCTTGAGAAGGCGCCTGCCGGCGCCGGCGCAACCGGTCCTCCAGGGTATCGACGCGCTGCGCGCCGAATTTGCAGCGCAGTCGGGCGGGACCACCGTCTATTTCGGCGCCGAGAGTGTCGGCTTGACCGTCCCCGCGAGGACCGTGCTCACGGCACAGGCGGCCTGGCTGAGGCGCCACCCGGAAGTCGTCGTTCGGATCGAAGGCTATGGAGATGCCGGCGACACCCGCGATCATGCGCTGGCCGTCGGCGCTCGCCGGGCGGAGGAAGCGCGCAGCTATCTGGTGCTGCTTGGCGTTCCAGCGGCGCAACTGTCGGCGACGAGCTGGGGCAAGGAGCGCCCGGGCCTCGGCCGCGCGGTGACGGTGCTGGTCAGGTAGATCCCCGGCGAAGGCCGGGGCCCAGTCCGAGAGAAAGAGTCTGCGCTCCTGCCTTCGCAGGAGCACAGGGATTACGCCGCGCGGCTCTGGGTGCCGGTCGCGGTCAGCCACGCCCGCGCCTGGCGCTGCGCTTCGGCGATCTCGCGGGCGCTCATCTCGCAGGCGATCTCGGCGCGGCATTCCTGGCCGCGGGTGCTGCCCGACAGCGCCGCGAGGTTGAACCATTTGTGGGCTTCGATCAGGTCGACGGCGATCCCGCCGCGGCCCGTCGAATAGGTCACCCCAAGCTCGAACAAGGCGTCGACGTCGCCGGCTTCGGCGTCGGCAAGGCGGCTCCTCAACAGGAATTCCGCGCTCTTCTGGCTAATCGCCCCCATACTTTGTCCCCTCGGTCCCTCTGTTGGAACCGAAGTTCGTCCGCGAACCGCAAAAAAATGGTTAACGCGATTCAACCATGGCGATAGAAATAGTGGGGAAGGCAAAGCTCGAGCCCATGAAAGATGTTTAATTTCCTTTTCGACATAATGTTTGCCGAGCTGCCGGATAAGGCGCTCGTGGTGCTGCTGATCTCGCTTCTCTACTTGGTGGTGATCGGAGCGATCCTCTACTTCTTCTTCCTCCGCTAGGTCGGGGAGGATATCAGACGGCCAAATTGTCGATGAGGCGGGTGGAACCGATGACGGCGGCGGCGATCAGGCGCATCTCGCCGCGCGGCTCGTCGAGCGGCTCGAGCGTCGCCGCGTCGACCAGCGCGAAATAATCGATCTTCAGAAAGCCGGCATCGACCAGCGCCTGCTTGGCCTGCCGGACCACGGTGGCCACCGCCGTTCCGCCTTGGAGCGTGTTTCGCGCCGCCTTGAGCGCATCGGGCAGCGCGACGGCCTGCTGACGTTCGGCGGGACTGAGGTAGGCATTGCGTGACGACAGGGCGAGGCCGTCCGGCTCGCGCACCGTCGGCACGCCGACGACCTCGACCGGGATGCCGAGATCTCCGACCATGCGCCGGATCACGGCGAGCTGCTGGAAATCCTTTTCGCCGAACAAGGCGACATCGGGCCGGACCGCCAGCAGGAGCTTGGCGACGACCGTTGCGACGCCGTCGAAATGGCCCGGCCGCGCCTCGCCTTCCCATCGCTCCGACAGTCCTGACACGCTGACCTTGGTCGAAAAGCCGTCGGGATAAATATCCGCCACCGACGGTGCCCACAGCAGCTCGCAACCGGCTTCCTCCAACATCGCGATGTCCTGGTCTTCCCGGCGCGGATAGCGGCTGAAGTCTTCGCCTTCGCCGAATTGCGCCGGATTCACGAACAGGCTCGCAGCGACATGATCGGCCCGCTCGCTCGCCTCGGCGACCAGCGCCATGTGACCGGCGTGAAGCGCGCCCATCGTCGGAACGAGCGCGACTTTTCCAGCCAGCTCGGCGCGCGCGCGTGCCAATTCTTCACTATTACGAACGATTTGCACGCGCCCGCCGCCTCAGTTAATCTTCGCTGGGGGCGGCGTTTCGATGCCGCGGGGTAAAAGATCAAGCCCGAGGGGAGGGCAATGAGCCAGCCGCACTTCATCGTCTTCGCCAACGAAAAGGGCGGCACCGGCAAATCGACGACCGCGGTCCATACCGCGAT
>Ga0307416_100002748_pt1 | contig 10209 bp, 12 predicted proteins | sample DK1Cmetagenome_2_FD_203821 | JGI IMG/M metagenome (GOLD analysis project Ga0307416, IMG submission 203821) | Maize rhizosphere microbial communities from greenhouse at UC Davis, California, United States - DK15-C-3 | ecosystem: Host-associated > Plants > Roots > Rhizosphere > Soil | place...
TGCGCTCATTCAATTCCTTTCTTCAGCTACAGCAAGCAGTGTAGTCAAGAAGCATATCTTCTATAAACAGTTTGGGCGACAGCGGGTGGTCGGACGTGGACCGGCGCTCATTCGCCCCTTTCATGGCTGCCATCAGGCGGCTGACGTTCACTTTATCCGCCAGGCCGGCCAATTCGCGCTGGTAACGGGGATAATAACGGATGTTTCCCGCCAGTTTGTACGAAAAAAGGTCATAAAGCCAGCGTTGTTGCCAAGATACCAAGGCAGTCAGCGGCACTTTCTGCAGTTTGTCCGCCGTGCGCAGCGCGCCTTCAACGTTCGGGCGCGCCAGGTACTGCAGCAACGTGTCCAATTCCTCCCGATTGCCCGCTTCCGAGGCGGCGGCGGCGGCCAGCGGCGAGCCGCCCTGCTCGCGCAGCCAGGAATCGGCGTCCGGAACGCCTTGCCCCTTCATCCATTCCAGCGCTTCGGCGTGGGTTGGCATGGGCATGGCGAACTTGCGGCAGCGCGACAGGATAGTCGGCAGCACACGGTCCAGGCCATTCGACGACACCAGGAACACGGTGCCGGGCGGCGGCTCTTCCAGCGTCTTCAGCAGCGCGTTCGAGGCCGGCATATTGAGCGCCTCGGCCGGGTACAGTACGACCACGCGCAGGCCCTGGCGGTGGGTGGAAATGTTCATGAAATCCGACAGGGCGCGGATCTGTTCGATCTTGATTTCCTTGGAGGGGGCCTTCTTGGCAGACTTCTTATCCTCGCCCTCCTCGCCTTCCACCGGCTCATCCTCCATGATCTCAGGACGAACGCGGCGGTAATCCGGGTGGTTGTGCTGCAGGAACCAGCCGCAGCTGGCGCATTCGCCGCAGGCGTGCCCGTCCGGCCGTGCGTTCTCGCACAGCAGGGCCTGGGCGAACTGCTCGATGAAATGGGCCTTGCCGGTGCCGGCGGCGCCGTGGAACAGCAACGCATGCGGCATGCGCTGGCGCAGCTGCTGCAGCTGCTGCCAGGCGCCGTGCTGCCATGGATAGATCTGGCCGCTCATCCGAGCGCCTCGATGATCGCGGCCAGCTCGCGTTGGATGTCCTCGATGCTGCGGGTGGAATCGATCACGCGGAAGCGCTGCGGGAACTGCTCGGCGCGGCGCAGGTATTCGGCGCGGGTGGCGAAGAAGAAATCGGCCTTCTCACGTTCAAAACGGTCCAGGTCGCGGGTCGCGTCCAGGCGGGCGCGCGCCACTTCCAATGGAACGTCGAACAGGATGGTCAGGTCCGGTTCCAGGTCCGGGTGCACCCAGTGCGCCAGGATCTCCAGTTTTTCCCGGCTGAGGCCGCGGCCGCCGCCCTGGTAGGCAAAGCTGGCGTCGGTGAAACGGTCGGAAATGACCCAGGCGCCGCGCGCCAGGCCCGGCTCGATCACCTGCGCCACGTGCTCGCGGCGGCTGGCGAAGACCAGCAGGGTTTCCGTTTCGACGTGCATGGCTTCGTGCAGCCACAGTTCGCGCAATTTTTCGCCCAGCGGCGTGCCGCCCGGTTCGCGGGAACTGACCAGCTCCAGGCCACGCGCTTTGACCAGCTCGCCAACGAAGTGGATATGGGTCGATTTGCCGGCGCCGTCGATGCCTTCGAAGGTGATGAATTTACCGCGCTTAGTCATTGTTGCTCATTGTCTTTGGTACTGGTTGACCGCCCGGTTATGGTCGGCCAGGTTGTCGGAGAACTGGCTGGTGCCGTTGCCGCGCGCGACAAAATACAGGGCGCCGGACTTGGCCGGGGCCAGCGACGCCATCAGCGACGCCACGCCCGGCAGCGAAATCGGGGTCGGCGGCAGGCCGGTGCGCATGTAAGTATTGTACGGGGTGTCCGTTTCCAGGTCCTTCTTGCGGATATTGCCCTCGAAGCGGCTGCCCATGCCGTAGATCACGGTAGGATCGGTCTGCAGCATCATGCCCAGCTTCAGGCGATTGACGAAGACGGCGGCGATCATGTCGCGCTCGGACTTCTGGCCGGTTTCCTTCTCGACGATGGAAGCCATCGTCAGCGCTTCATACGGGGACTTGTACGGCAGGCCGGGGGCGCGTTTTTCCCAAGCGTCGGCCAGGCGCTTCATCAGCATGCTGTGGGCCTGGCGGAAAATGGCCAGCTCGCTGGAGCCCTTGGCAAACAGGTAGGTATCAGGGAAGAACAGCCCCTCCGGGTCATTGAAATCGGGATTGATGAGCGCCATCAGCGCCGTATCGCTGAGTTCAGCCGTATCGTGCTTGAGGCCATTGTGCGCGGCAATCGCCTGGCGCATCTGGCGGAAGGTCCAGCCTTCGATAATGGTCAGGGATTCCTGGGCAAACTCGCCGCGCACCAGCTCGTCGATCAGGCGCATCGGCGTGGTGCCGGGCTTCAGCTCGTAGGTGCCGGCCTTGAGCTGGCCGCTCTTGCCCGTCACGCGCGCCAGCACATTGAACAGGGCGGGCTGGATCGGCACGCCCGCGGCGGCGATCTGCTGGCTGGCGGCGCCGGCCCCGCTGCCTTTGGCGATGGTGAATTCGATCGCAGGCTCCTCGCCTATGACCGGCTGCTGCGCCCACCATGCGAATCCGCCTGCAGCCGCTGCGGCGGCTACGATCCCCAGTGCGATCGTCTTTGTTATAAATGCCATTTCCGAATGCCCGTTCGATGACCCATCATGAACCAGTTCCAGCCCGGATTACAGCATTTTCCGAGCCTTCGGCGCAATTCCTGCGGGATCACTATAATGAAGCCCGTAATAATAATGCTTTCAACGTCAGAATATTGGAATTTATGAATAACTGGAATCAACTTTTAACGCCGGAACAAGAAACGCTGAGTACGACCCGCCTGGCGGTCGGCTTTGTGGCCCCCGTCTCCGACCAGGGCCTGATCGCCTTTGCCGGTGAGGAATCGGTCAGTTTCCTGCACAATCAGTTGACCAATGACGTCGAACACCTGGGCCAGGAAGAAGTCCGCCTGGCCGGCTATTGCACCCCGAAGGGCCGCATGCTGGCTTCCTTCCTGATGTGGCGCGATGCCGATAGCGTCTACCTGCAACTGGCGCGCGCCATCCAGCCGGCGGTGCAGAAGCGCCTGCAGATGTTCATCCTGCGCTCCAAAACCAAGCCTGCCGACGTCTCCGACCAGTTCGTGACCCTAGGCCTGGGCGGCGGCGACGCCGAGGCCGTGCTGCGAACCTGGTTTGACGTGCTGCCGGCCAAGCCGTACAGCCGGATCGACCACCCGCTGGGCGCCTTGCTGCGCGTGGGCGATGCTTTCGGCGCGCCGCGCTACCTGTGGCTGGCCTCGCCGGAGACCGCCGCCATGGTGGCGCCGGTGCTGGCCGAACGCCTGTACGTGGGCGGCAATGAGGCCTGGCGCCTGTCCGAGATCCATGCCGGCGTGCCGCAGGTGGTGGCGGCGACCCAGGAACAGTTCGTGCCGCAGATGGTGAACTTCGAGCTGCTGGGCGGCGTCAACTTCAAGAAGGGCTGCTACCCCGGCCAGGAAATCGTGGCCCGCAGCCAGTACCTCGGCAAGCTGAAGCGCCGTACCGCGCTCGCCAGCATTGCCGACCCGGCCGCCGTGCCGGGGGCGGAGGTGTTCACCCCTGCCGATCCGGACCAGCCTTGCGGCATGGTCGTCAATACGGCGCCAAACGGCGCTGGCGGCGTGGATGCGCTGGTCGAAATGAAGCTGGACGCGCTGGAAGCGGGCGATGTCCGCCTCGGCTCCGCCAGCGGCCCGGCGCTCGAATTCAGGGCCCTGCCCTACGCACTGGACAAGCTCGACGTCTAAGCATGGATTTCTACGTGTACTACAAGGTGCCGGCTGCGCACGCCGCCGGCCTGCAGCCTGCCGTGGCAGCCATGCAGGCGGCGCTGGCTGGCGCCCACGGCCTGGCGCCGGCATTGAAGCGCCGCCCCGGCGCGGCCGATGGCGTGCAGACCTGGATGGAAGTGTATCCGGGGGCGGATGCCGGTTTCGCCGCCGCGCTGGCTGCCGCGGCCGAGGCGGCCGGGCTGGCCCGCTGGATTGCCGGCCCGCGCCATGTGGAAGTGTTTGAGGACTTGCCGCCATGTGCCTGATCGTCTTTGCCTGGCAAGTGGTGCCGGGGGTGCCGCTGATCGCCGCCGCCAACCGCGATGAATTCTATGACCGCGCCGCCGCTCCGGCCGCGCCGTGGCCGGACGCGCCCCATATATTCGCCGGCCGCGACCTGAAGGCGGGCGGCAGCTGGATGGGAATTACCCAGCCGCCGGCGGCCGTGCCGTCCCGCTTTGCAGCCATCACCAATGTGCGCGATCCGCAGGACCACGACCCGACCGCGCCATCGCGCGGCCAGCTGGTGGCGGACTTTCTGGCAGGGGAAATGACGGCGCAGCAGTACGCCGCGCAGATCGCGCCTGGCGCCGGCAAATACAACGGCTTCAACCTGGTGCTGTGCGACGGCCGGGAACTGGTCTGGTATTCCAACAAGGGCGGCGGCGACGCGCGCAACGGCAAACCGCTGGAGCCGGGCATCTATGGCCTGTCCAACGCCCTGCTCGATTCGGCCTGGCCAAAGGTGCTCAAGACCAAGGCGCAATTTGCCAGCCTGCTGTGCCTGGGCGCGCCGGAAGATGCATACTTCGAGATGTTGTCCGACACCACGCGGGCGCCGGATATGCGGCTGCCGGAAACCGGCATCCCGCTGGAACTGGAGCGCCTGCTGTCAGCCGTGAAGATCGAATCGCCGAACTACGGCACGCGCAGCTCCACCGTCGTCAAGCTGTTCTCTGACGCCCCGGCGGTGCTGCGCGAAATGCAGGTGCGCTGACGATCAGGGCAGCGGCTGGCGGGAGCAGTCCGGCTTCTTGTTGCCGGCCTGCGAGCAGGTGATCAGCGTGCGGGTGCCGGTGTCAATGGCGTAGAAATGCGTGGTGCCGGACGAGGTGGCCGGCGCCGCCGCTGCGGCAGGCCACGCGGGAATCGTCCCGACCTGTGCCTGCGCTACCTGGATAGGGCTGATCGAGCCCGCCAAAAAGCCTGCGCCGAAAATAGCGCAGACTGCCAATGCCGCAAACGAGCGTTTCATGTGGTGCTCCTCAGAATTCGTAAGTCATTTCGATGTGGGGGATGCCGGCTTCATAGAAGACATCACCAGCCATGGCAAACCCGTGCGCCAGGTAGAACTCGGCCGCATGGGTCTGCGCGCTCAGGACGACCTGTTCGTCGCCGCGTTCGCGGGCCTGGTCCATCAGCCCTTTCAGGATCGCGCCGCCGACGCCGGTGCCGCGCGCCTCGCGCAGCACGGCCATGCGGCCAATGTGGCCGTCCGGCAGCAGGCGGCCGGTGCCGACCGGCTTGCCGTCGGCGCCATAGGCCACCGCATGCAGGCACACGGCATCGCGGTCATCCATCTCCAGGTCGGCCGGAACTTTCTGCTCCTGCACGAACACTTGCAGGCGGATCGGCGCAGCATCGGGCTGCATGGCAGCCCAGTCGCCAAAGCGAATATCGGGTGGTGTCATCATGGCGCACATTCTACGACATCATGCTCCTCAACATGTCGCGCACTTGAGGCGTGCTCGCGTACGGATCGGCCGGATTGCGCTGCGCCACCATGTCGAGCATGCGCTGTTCCACGCCGTCCAGCGCCTGCGGGTGGGTGAAGATGTAGAACTGCCCGTCCTCGATCGCCCTGAACGTCAGCTGCGCCACGTCATGCGCACTGACCTTGCCCGAGCTTACCGCCTTGCTGACCATCGCCTGGGCCGCCATCTGGCTGCCGGTCGGCTTGGCCTGCATCGCGACGTCCTCGGGACGGTTACGGTGCGACTGGTGGATGCCGGTCGGGACAAAGTACGGGCACAGCACCGAAGCGCGGATCGGCGCATCGACCAGCGCCAGGTCGTGGTACAGGGTCTCGCTGAGCGCCACGACCGCGTGCTTGGAGACGTTGTAGACGCCCATCACCGGCGGGCACAGCACGCCGGCCATCGACGAGGTGTTGACGATGTGGCCTTCGTAGGCCGGGTCGCGCCGGGCGCATTCCAGCATCAGCGGGGTAAAGATGCGCACGCCGTGCACGACGCCCCAGACGTTTACGCCCATCACCCATTCCCAGTCGGCTTCGCTGGCTTCCCACAGCAGGCCGCCGCTGCCGACGCCGGCATTATTGAACAGCAGGTGCACGGCGCCGAACTCGCGCATCGCCGCATCGGCCAGCGCCTGTACGTCGGCTGACTTGCGCACGTCGCAGCGCATGGCCACGACCTCGGCGCCCATGCCGCGCAGTTCCGCGGCGGTGGTCTCCAATGCATCCTGCTGGACGTCGGCGAGCACCAGCTTCATGCCCAATGCCTGCGCCTTCAATGCGAATTCGCGACCGAAACCGCTGGCGCCGCCGGTGATCACTGCTACCTTGCCGTGGAAGTTTTTCATGTGAGTTTGACGAGTTGTTTGCCGAAGTTGTGGCCCTTGAGCAGGCCGATGAACGCTCCCGGCGCGGACGCCAGGCCCTGGGAAATCGTTTCGCGGTATTTCAGCTTGCCGGCGGCGACCAGGCGGCCCATGTCGGCCAAGCCCTGGGGCCACAGGTCCATGTGCTCGGTGACGATGAAGCCGCGCAGCGTGATACGGTTCAGCAGCAGCGCCTTGGTGTTGCGGATCGGGATCTCGGTGCCGGTAAATCCAGCCATCAGCCCGCACAGCGCCACGCGGGCGAAGGCATTGGTGCGGCCAAGCGCCGCGTCGAATACTTCCCCGCCGACGTTCTCGAAGATCGCATCAACGCCGCCCGGCGTTGCCGCCGCAAGGTCGGCTGCCAGGTTGCCGGCCTTGTAGTCGATGCAGGCGTCAAAGCCCAGTTCATTGACCACATAGGCGCATTTTTCCGGGCCGCCGGCAATGCCGACCGCGCGGCAGCCCGCCAGCCTGGCCAGCTGGCCGACGGCGCTGCCGACGGCGCCGCTGGCGGCGGACACCACCACCGTCTCGCCCAGCGTGGGGCGCAGGATGTGGTGCATGCCGTACCACGCCGTCATGCCGGGCATTCCCGCCACGCCGAGGTTGGCGGCCAGGGGCACGTGCGTTGTGTCCAGCTTGCGCAGCAGTGCTCCGTCCGAGACGCCCATTTCGGCCCAGCCAAACATGCCCGCAACATAGTCGCCGACGGCGTAGGCCGGATTGCGCGATTCGACCACCTCGCCGACTGTGCCGCCGATCATGGTCTCGCCCAGCGCTTGCGGCGCGGCATAGCTGCGCGCGTCGCTCATGCGGCCGCGCATATAGGGGTCAAGCGACAGGTAGTGGTTGCGCACCAGGACCTGGCCTTCAGCGAGCACCGGCACGGTCGCCTCTTCCAGCCGGAAGTTCTCCGGCACGACGGCGCCGCGCGGGCGCGACGCCAGCACGATGCGTTGATACGTTGCCATGCGATCCCCTCAGACTGCCGACACGCCGCCGTCGACCGCCAGCACCTGGCCGGTGATATGGCGGCCGGCATCGGAGGCGAACAGCACGACGGCGCCCTTGAGGTCTTCGTCGCCGCCAAGGCGCTTGAGCGGCGCTTCGGCGGCCAGCTTGTCTTCGCCCATGGCCTTGATCACGCCCGCGCTCATTTTGGACGGGAAGAAGCCCGGCGCCAGCGCGTTGACATTGATGCCGTACTCGCCCCATTCACCCGCCAGCGTGCGGGTGAAGTTCACCAACGCGGCCTTGGAAGTGTTGTAGGCGATGGTCTTCATGGTGCCGGGCGCGTTGCCCATCAGGCCCGCGATGGACGCGATATTGATGATGCGGCCGGACTGGCGCGGGATCATGGAGCGCTTGCCGACCGCCTGCGACAGCAGGAAAATGCTGCGCACGTTCAGGTTCATCACCTTGTCCCAGGCCTCCAGCGGGAAGTCTTCCGCCGGGGCGCCCCAGGTGGCGCCGGCGTTGTTGACGAGGATGTCGATGTGGCCGCCCAGCGCTTCCATGGCCGCCTCCACCAGCGGGTCGATCGCCGACTCCTTGCCAAGGTCGGCGGCGATCGCATAGGCTTCAACGCCCTGCTCCTTCAGCACCGCGACCGCCTCGTCCAGGTCGGACTGCTTGCGGGAGGAAATCACGACTTTGGCGCCCTGCTCGCCCAGCGCCAGCGCCATTTGCAGGCCCAGGCCGCGCGAGCCGCCGGTAACGAGGGCGGTTTTACCTTGCAGGTTGAAGAGTTCTTGGGTGGTTCGCATGTTTGCTTGTCCTTATACGGTGTAGTCCATGCACTGGCGGGCCTCACGCACGGCGCCGAAAAACGGCTTCAGTGCCTGGTGCTGCGGGTGCTCCTGGTAGGCGTCCAGCGCCTCCTTGCTGTCGAATTCGGAATACAGCACAACGTCATAGGTCGCTTCCAGGCCCGGTCCGGCCAGGCCGACCTCCAGCTTGCGGATGCCGGGAACGATGCCTGCGCAGGCTTCCAGCAGGGTTTTCATCCGGGCGGCGTTGCTGGCGCGGTCGGCGCCCTCCGCGTTTTCCTTCAGCTTCCACATGACGATGTGCTTGATCATTATCCAGTCCTTAGAACCACGCGTCCTGCATGTCCAGCGTGGTGGTATCGAGGTTAGCCAGCAGGTCCAGCTGCGGCTGGACTTTCGGCAGCTCCCATTTGAAGAAATATCGGCAGGCCTGCAGTTTGCCGCGCCGGAAGTCGCTGTCCTCGGGCAGCTTGCCGACGGCGGCCAGCGCCTGCTGCAGCCAGATCCAGGCGACGACCACATGGCCGACCGCTTCCAGGTAGACCGTGGCGTTGGCAAGGGTCTTGTTCAGGTCGCCGGCAGCATACAGCGCCCGCGTGACTTCTTCAACCCGCCGCCAGCAGGCGTCCAGCGCGTTCGCGTGGCACACCAGCTGCCGCACCTCGGCTGTGCGCGCCTCGGCGACCGTGCCGCGCACCTCGGCCGCCATGGCCTTGAACAGCGCGCCGTCGTGGATCGACACCTTGCGCCCCAGCAGGTCGAGCCCGTGGATGCCGTGCGTACCTTCGTGGATCTGGTTCAGCCGGTTGTCGCGGTAGAACTGCTCGACATTGTATTCCCGCGTGTAGCCGTAGCCGCCATGCACCTGGATCGCGAAATTGTTCGCCTCCAGGCACCACTGCGACGGCCACGACTTGGTGATCGGCGTCAGGAATTCCAGCAGGCGCGTGGCGCGCGCCCGCGCTTCCGGGCTTGCTGCGGTGCGTTCTTCGTCGACCAGCCGCGCGCTGTAAAGCACCAGCCCCAACGCCCCCTCGACCCAGGCCTTTTGCGCCAGCAGCATGCGCCGCACGTCGGTGTGCTGGATGATCGGCAGTTGCGGCGAAGACGGGTCCTTGGCGGCGGGATGGCGTCCCTGGGGACGGTTGCGCGCGTAATCGAGAGCGTGCAGGTAGCCCGTGTAGCCAAGCACCGTGGCGGCCAGTCCCACGCCGATGCGCGCCTCGTTCATCATGTGGAACATATTGGCCAGGCCCTGTCCCGGCTGGCCCACCAGGTAGCCGATGGCGCCGGCGCGGCCATGCGGCTGGTGCTTGCCTTCGCCGAAATTGAGCAGGCAGTTGGTGGTGCCGCGGTTGCCCATCTTGTGGTTCAGGCCAGCCAGCACGACGTCATTGCGTTCGCCGCCTTCCAGGAACTTGGGCACGATGAAGAGCGAAATGCCTTTTACCCCAGGCACCGGCTTGCCGTCGGGGCCGGGAATCTTGGCCAGCACCAGGTGCACGATGTTTTCCGCCAGTTCGTGTTCGCCGGCAGAAATCCACATCTTGTTGCCCGTCAGGCGGTACTGGCTGTCGCCGTCCGGCTCCGCGCGGGTGGTGATATCGGACAGGCTGGAGCCGGCCTGCGGTTCGGACAGGCACATGGTGCCGAACCAGCGGCCTTCCAGCATTGGCTTGACGTAGCGTTCGACCTGTTCGGCGGAGGCGCACTTGAGCAGCGTGTTGGCATTGCCCATCGTGAGGAAGGCGTAGCTGGAGGTCGCCATATTGGCAGCCGTGCAGTAGGCCGAGATGACCTTTTCCACCGTCAGCGGCAACTGCATGCCGCCCAGTTCAAAGTCCTGCCCGGCCGCCATCAGCCCGGCGGCGGAGAATGCGTCCAGCGCGCGCTTGACGTCCGGCAGCAGGCTGACGCGTTCCCCATCAAAGCGTGGTTCCTGCTCGTCGCTGAGTTTATTGTGCGGGGCGAACAGCTCCGTCGCGATCTGT
>Ga0307416_100002750_pt1 | contig 10207 bp, 10 predicted proteins | sample DK1Cmetagenome_2_FD_203821 | JGI IMG/M metagenome (GOLD analysis project Ga0307416, IMG submission 203821) | Maize rhizosphere microbial communities from greenhouse at UC Davis, California, United States - DK15-C-3 | ecosystem: Host-associated > Plants > Roots > Rhizosphere > Soil | place...
GCCGAGGGACACGAGCTCGGAGACACTACGACGCTCCGCGACGCGGCCGTCGTCGACGATCTCAAACAAAAGGCCGACGTGGCACTCGGGCGAAGCGGCTAAGCAGAAGAGTCCAACCCGCGGGCGAAGGCGCGGAAGCGCTCACGGGCAGCTTCGTCGGGCCCGAGCGGGGTGTCGTCGGCGAGCTTGGGGTCTGCGGCGACGTCGCGCGCCACCGCGCGGATCTCGTCCTCGACCGCCTTCCGGTGCGCGGGGTCGGCGAGCAGCTCGTCGATCCAGGTGCGCGATCCCTCGTTCGTCACGTCGTGATCGACGAGGAGCGACCCGAGAAGGATCCCGGCGCGCACGTAGGCAAAGGTGCGAAAGGCGAGCTGACGGCGCGGCGAGTCGACCAGGGCGACGATCTGAGGATCTTCCGCCTGCAGGCGGGCGACGAGCTCCCCGATAGGCTCGTCGACGAGAGGAAGCCAAAAATCTTCCTCGGCCATGCTCAGAGTTTAGTAGGGACTAGCGGCGCGCCGACCAGGCCAGCCGCGCTGCGACCACGAGGAGCAGGCAGGCGAACAGCCTTTCGAGGACGCCTTCGCTGAGCCAGGTCGCGAGCGCGACGCCTCCGGCGACCCCGCCGGCCGAAGTCACCCCGATGACGAGGGCCGGCCGCCAGCGCACGTTGCCGTAGCGGTTCTGTTGCCAGGCGCCCACCGCCACCACCGGAATGATCGCGGCAAGGGACGTCGCCTCCGCCGACAGGTGCGAGAGACCGACGACGAGCGAGAGCGTGGGCACGAACAGGATCCCGCCGCCGACCCCAAACATCCCCGACAGGATCCCCGCGGCAAAGCCGAGGAAGAGGGCGTAAACGACCGTCATCCGATGAAAAGCCTGACCGCGACGCCGAAGAGCAGGAAGCTGAAGAGGATCGTGAGGACGCGCACGGGCACCTTCTGCTGCGCCCACGTACCGAGGAAGGTGCCAAGCATCGCCGGGAAGCCGACCAGCGCCGCATCGGGCCAGCTCACCTCGCCGAGCGCGCCGTAGGCGGCCATCCCGAAGAGCGACGTGAGGCCGATCGCCGCGAGCGACGTGCCTGTGGCCCAGCGAGTGGAGTAGCCGAGCAGGAGGACGAGGAGCGGCACGACGATCGTCCCGCCTCCGACGCCGAAGAGGGCGCTGAAGAACCCCGCCGAGAGCCCGATCGCGGGCAACGCGACGACCGGGCGGGTCTTGCTCACGCTCGTATCCTAGTGCGATGGACCTGCTGGCCCCGCTCCGCGAGGCGCCCGAAAAGGCGGCGCTCCTCTTCGACGTCGACGGCACGATCGCGCCCATCGCCCCAAGGCCGGAGCTCGCATTCGTCCCGGCCGAGACGAAGCTCGAGCTGGCCCGGCTCGCGGCGAGATACCTCCTCGTGGCCTGCATCAGCGGCCGGAGCAGCGAGGAGGCCGAGGCGCTCGTCGGCGTCGAGGGCATCCGCTACGTCGGCAACCATGGTCTCGAGCTCGACGAGCGTGCCGCCGAGCTCACCGACCAGATCGCTGCCTTCAGGGACTCGGTCGCACTCCCGGTCGAGGACAAGGGCCTCTCGCTCTCCTACCACTTTCGCGGCGCGAAGGACGAGGAAGCGGCCCGTGCCGAGCTGGAAGAAGTCGCGGACCGGGCTCGGACCGAGGGCCTCGACCCTCGCTGGGGCCGCAAGGTGCTCGAGATCAGGCCGCCGGTCGCAGCCGACAAGGGAACCGCCGTGACTGCGCTTCTGGCCTCCGTCCCGGCGCGCCTTGCCCTCTACGCAGGAGACGATACGACCGACCTCGATGCATTCGAGGGGTTGGCGCGGGCAGGCCTCGACCGCGCCGTGCGCGTGGCCGTCGAGTCTGAGGAAGGCCCGGCAGAGCTTCTCGCCGCCGCCGACCTCGTGGTCGTGGGGCCTGCGCAGCTCGCATCGCTCCTGGCGACGCTGTAAGAGTTTGGCAGAGGCTTGGGACCGGAAATACTGGCTCCATGCGCTTTCGGCGAGGTGCCCGGCTCGACACGGGCCAGGTCAGAGATGTCCGGGGAAGCCGTGTCGGCGGCGCGGGCGGCCTCGCCATGGGTGGTGGCGGGATCGGCATCGTCGTCCTTGTCGTCTACCTGCTCGTGTCGGCGCTCTCAGGAGGCGGAGGCTTGCCCGGCCAGCTGAGCCCTCTCGACAACCAGCGCGTCGGCGAGAACGCGGCGCCGTCGGATCTCTCGCAGGAGTGCAAGACCGGCGAAGACGCGAACCAGCGGGAGGACTGCCGCATCGTCGCGGTCGTGAACAGCGTGCAGAAATTCTGGACCGGTGTCTTCACGAGCAGCGGCGAGCAGTACAAGCCATCGGACACGGTTTTCTTCACCGACGCGATCGACACGGGCTGCGGTCACGCGACCTCACAGGTCGGACCCTTCTACTGCCCGGCCGACAAGCTCGTCTACATCGATCTCGGGTTCTTCGACGAGCTTCAGCAGTTCGGGGCGGAGGACACGCCGTTCGTCGAGTCCTACGTCCTCGCGCACGAATACGGCCACCACGTGCAGGACCAGCTCGGCGTGCTGAACCGGATCGGGAACGACACGCAGGGACCGGAGAGCCGCGGCGTGCGCTCCGAGCTCCAGGCGGACTGCTACGCCGGCGTCTGGGCCGCCCATGCGGTGCAGACCGATCTCGTCGTCGAACTCACGCAGCAGGACATCAACTCGGGCCTCGACGCCGCGGCCGCGATCGGCGACGACCGCCTCCAGGAGCAGACGCAGGGCCAGGCGAACCCGGAGACCTTCACGCACGGCACCTCTGAGCAGCGGCGCCGCTGGTTCTCCCGCGGCTACGAGACCGGCAAGCCTGCCGAGTGCGACACCTTCACCGGCTCGATCTAAGTCGCGGCTTCCCGTAGAGCGGCCCAGGCGCGGCGGACGTCGTCTTCGGTCGTCCGCGCGTTGCCGATCGCCAGTCGAAGGACGAGGCGGCCGTCGAGACGCGTCTGGCTGAGAAACGCCTCGCCGTTTCGGTTCACGCGCTCGAGGATGACCGCGTTATCGTCGTCTCGGCCCTCGCGCCGGAAGCAGACGGCGGACAGGGCGTGGGGCGCCGCGATCTCCCAGCCCGGCTCCTCCTCGACCCACGTCGCGAAGAGCTGCGCGAGCCGGACGTGCTCCCGGATGAGCGCCTGCAGGCCGTCCCGCCCGTAGCAGCGAAGCACCGCCCAGAGCTTGAGCCCGCGGAAACGGCGGCCGAGTGCCGGCCCATAGTCCTTCAGGTCGGTGACCGTCCCTTCGCGCTCGGGCATGTACTCGGGGCTCGCGCTGAAGGCGCGGAAGATCACGTCCGGGCGGCGCGTCCAGAAGCACGAACAGTCCATCGGCGTGAAGAGCCATTTGTGCGGGTTGATGACGATGGAGTCGGCGAGCTCGGCGCCGTCGAGCGTCCAGCGGAGCTCCTCGCACACCGCAGCCGAGCCTGCATAGGCAGCGTCGAGGTGGAGCCAGGCGCCTGCTTCCTCACACAGCCGCGCGATCTCGCGCACGGGGTCGACCGAGGTCGTGGACGTTGTGCCCGCCGTCGGAACGACGGCGGCCGCGCCCTCGATCTGCTCGGCGAGCGCCTCGACACGCATCCGGTACTCGGCGTCCACGGGGACGAAGCGGCACTCGAGCCCAAGAAGCCGCGCGGCCTTTTCGACGGAGAAGTTCGCGTGCTCGGAGGTGAGCACGTGACCGCCCGGGCGCAGCTCGCGCGCGGCGGCGAGAGCGACGATCGTCGCGGTCGAGGCGGTGTCGTCGATGTGGCCGTGTAGCCCTTGCGGAAGGCCTAGCAGCTGCGCCAGCCAGTCCAGCGCCAGCTCCTCCACCTCGGTCGCCGCCGGCGAGGTCGTCCAGAGCATCGCGTTCACGTTTAGCGCGGCCACGATGAGTTCGGCCAGGATCCCCGGCTCCGAGCCGGTGTTGGCGAAGTAGCCGAAGAAGCGCGGATGGTTCCAGTGGGTGATCCCGGGCAGGATGGCCGCGTCGAGATCGCGCAGGACCGCCTCGAAGGGCTCGCCGTGCTCGGGCGGAGAGGGCGCGAGCTTCGCGCGGACATCTCCTGGGGAGACCGCCGACGCGACCGGCAGATTGCCGACGCGTTCGAGGTACCCGGCGACCCAGTCGAGCGCCGCCTCGCCGTCGCCGCGAAAGTCGCTCACTGCTTCTTCATCAATTTCTTGACGTCGCGCCAGGGCCGCGCATTCACGATCTGCTCCGGTCCGATCCACCCGCGCCTCGCCTGAGCGACGCCGAGCCGCATGTTTGCGAGCTCGTGCGTGCGGTGCGCGTCCGTCGAGACGACAAGCCCGACGCCGGCCTCCGCGGCCACCCGCGCGTGGTTGTCGTCCAGGTCGAGCCGGTCGGGCTGGCAGTTGATCTCCAGGAACGTGCCGGTCTCGAGGGCCTTCGCGAGCAGCGCCTCGAAGTCGACGTCGTACGGGTCGCGGCGGTTGATCTTCCTCCCGGTGGGATGCCCGATGCAGTCCACGTGCGGGCTCTCCATCGCCGCCTCGATCCGCTGCGTGAGCTCCTCGCGCGTGCGGTCGAACCCGGAATGAACGGAGGCCATCACCCAGTCCAGCCCGGCGAGCACGTCGTCGGGCATGTCCAGGGAGCCGTCCGCGCGGATGTCGACCTCGATTCCGCGCAGGATCTGCAGGCCTTTGGTCCGGCCCGCGACCTCCTCGATCTCCTCCGCCTGCTGCTCGAGCCGCCCGTCGCGGAGCCGCCGCGCGTGGTCGCAGACGGCGAGGTAGGCGCGGCCGAGACCCTTGGCTGTCGAGACCATCTCGTCGAGGGACGCGCGGCCGTCCGACCAGGTCGTGTGCGAGTGCAGGTCGCCGCGGATGTCGTCCAGCTCGACGAGCTTCGGCAGCGCACCTTCACGTGCCGCCTGCAGCTCGCCACGGTTCTCGCGAAGCTCCGGCGGGATCCAGCTGTAACCGAGGAACTCGTAGAGCTCTTCCTCGTTGGCGGCCGTGAAGACCTCGTCCGTTTCCGTGTTCTTGACGCCGTACTCGGAGATGGAAAGGCCGCGCGTCACCGCCTCCTCGCGCATCGCGACGTTGTGCGCCTTCGAGCCGCTGAAATGCTGCAGAAGGTTCCCGTAGCTCTCCGGCGGGACGACGCGCAGATCGAAGCGAAGCCCGTCGTGTGAGACCACGGTCGCCTTCGTGCCTCCGTGCGCAACGACCTCGGCGACCCACGGCTGCGCGACGAAGTGAGCGGTCAACGCGGCCGGATCGTCGGCCGTGGCGATGATGTCGAGGTCCCGCACGGTCTCGCAGCGCCGGCGAACGCTGCCCGCCTCGGACACCCGCACCGCAGCCGGATGCGAGCGCAGCTCCTCGACGGCCTCGTCCACAGCCGGCAGCACGCGCCCAAGGAGGGTCTTCTGCACGATCGCCTTCTTCGGCTTCGCGAGGGAGGCGAGCACCTTCTCCTGCGTCTTCGGCCCGAGACCCTGCACCTCCGCGAGCCGGCCCTGCTCGGCCGCCGCCCGGAGATCGTCTGCCGACTGCACGCCCAGCTCGACCCAGAGTTTGCGCGCGGTCTTCGGACCGAGGCCGGGGACGTGCATGACGTCGACGAGCCCGGTCGGGAGCTTGTCTCGGAGCTTGGCGAGCGCAGCCAGGTCGCCCGTCTTCGTGTACTCGACGATCTTCCCCTCGATCGTCGCGCCGATGCCGGAAAGCCGCGTCGCCTTCTTGTCGAGCGCAAGCTGGGCGACGGGAACGGCCGACTCTCGGATGCGCGTCGCAGCGCGGCGGTACGCGCTCAGGCGGAACGCGTCGGCGCCGTCGAGCTCGAGCAGGTCGGCCAGGAGCTCGAACTGCTCGGCAAGCTGGGCGTTGGACGGCAGTGTCTGGGCCACGCGGGCGATGATACGCGGGTGCGCCTGGTCATCTGCCTGCCGACCTACAACGAGCGAGCAAACCTCGAGCCCATCGCCCGCCGGCTCGGCGAGGTGCTCGCAAACGTCGAGGCCGAAGGGCGCGTGCTCGTCATCGACGACTCCTCCCCGGACGGCACCGGCGAGCTTGCCGACCGCCTCAGCGGGGAGCTCCCCTTCCTCTCCGTGCTCCATCGAACCCGTAAGGAGGGGCTCGGTCCGGCATACATCGCGGGCTTCCGCTGGGCGCTGGAGCACGGGGCCGACCGAATCGTTCAGATGGACGCGGACCTCTCGCACGATCCTGCCGACGTACCTCGCCTTCTCGCCGCGACCGAGAGCGCCGGCCTCTCGCTGGGCTCCCGCTACGTCGAGGGAGGCGGCACGGAGAACTGGGGCAAGGGGAGGCAGGCCATCAGCCGCTTCGGCTCTTTCTATGCCCGGACGATCCTCCGCGTCCCTGTCCTCGACCTCACGGGCGGGTTCAAGTGCTGGCGCCGCGAGGCCCTCGAGGCGCTGCCGCTCGACCGGATTCGGACCAGGGGCTATGCCTTCCAGATCGAGACGACCTATCGCGCTCTCCGGGGCGGCTTCGAGGTCGTCGAGATTTCGATCGTCTTCGCTGAGCGCCGCTCCGGCGGGTCGAAGATGACGCGCGGCATCGTTCTCGAGGCAATGTGGAAGGTGCCCGAGCTCCGCGTGCGCGCTGCCCTGAAGCGTCTGTAGGCACGGCTATAGTGGGAACGTGGTCGGCGACGTCAACGATGCGGACTTCCAGGCCGAGGTGCTCGACTCCGATCGGCCCGTTGTGGTCGATTTCTGGGCTCCCTGGTGCGGGCCCTGCCGGGTCGTCAGCCCGATCATCGACGACCTGGCCGAGCAGCACGGCGAGCGCGTCAAGTTCTTCAAGATGAACGTGGACGAGAACCTGCAGACGCAGTCTCGCTACAACGTGCTCTCGATCCCCACGGTCATCCTCTTCGAGCGCGGCGAGCCGCAAGAGATCGTCATCGGCGCACGCTCCAAGAGCCACTACGAGTCGGCGTGGGAACGCTGGCTCGGCAAAGCCGCTTAAGCGCGGAAGGAGTCCCAGCCGGGGAGACTCGGCTCAACTCCAGATCCCTCTTCGCACCATCCGACAATGGGGAATCCACTTGCTCTCGCGTCGTCAGACGCGAGAGCAGTCAACAGCTCGTAGTCCTCGCCGAGCGTCCAAAACGGCAGGTCCGCCACGTCCTCGATCCGCGGCGCGCAGGGAATGGCCTCGACGTCGAGGACGACCTTGCAGCCCGAGCGCTCAGCGATCCGCGCCGCGTCGGCACCGATCCCGTCGCTCAGGTCGACCATCGCATGTGCGACGTGGGCCAACGCTCGTCCCTCCTCCAGGCGAAGGGGAGGCCGGCGGTGGGCGGCGACGAGCTCGTCGAAACCCTCGAGGTCATGTTCGAGGACGTAGCGGCCGGCGGCCGAGCCGCCCAGCGGGCCGGTGACGACGAGTGTGTCTCCGGGTCGGGCACCCGCTCTGCCCGGCACACGCGCACTCGTGCCGAAGGCGGCCACCGACAGAAACCAGGACGCCGCCCGCGTGGTGTCACCCCCGACGACCGGCACACCCGCCTCGTTCAGCCCCTCGTAGAGCTCGACCACCTGCTCGACCTCCGCGTCCGCGGGCGCGCCGAGCCCGACGAGCAATCCCTCCCCCTCCGCCCCCATCGCCGCGAGGTCGCTCAGGTTGACCGCAGCGGCCTTGTAGCCAAGATCGTGGAAGGACGTCCAGTCGAGGCGAAAGTGGATCCCCTCGGCGAGCACGTCCAAGGTCGCCACTCGCCCTCCGCCGAGGATTGCGCCCTCCGCGTCCTGACCCGTCGCCAGGCCGCGCCGCTCGAGCTCCCGCAGGAGCGCGAGCTCACCGGCTGCGGACAGCTTCAAGGTTCAGGACGTCGACAGGCCCCGAGCCGGATCCGATCCCGGTCAGCCCGGAGCGCACGGCCTCGGAGGCGATCCGGGCGGCACCCCTCGCCGCATCCTCCAGGCTCTCGCCGCGGGCAAGGAGGGCCGTGAGGCTCGCCGAATGGGTGCAGCCGGCGCCGTGGGTTGCGTCCGACTCATGCCGTTCGACGGGAATCGGAACGTGCTGCTCGCCGTCGTAGAGCCAGTCCACCGACTCGGTCCCGTGCCCGCCGGTCACCACCACGGCTGGAGCTCCGAGCCCGTGGAGCTTCTCGGCCAGCCCCTCGCGGTTCGCGTCCTCAGAATACGGCACGCCGGCAAGCGCGCAGGCCTCGTGCAGGTTCGGCGTCACCACGGTGGCGAGGGGCAAAAGCTTGCCGACGAGCACCTCCACCGCATCCTCCTGGAGGAGCTTCGCGCCGGAAGCGGCCACCATCACGGGATCGACGACGAGCGGCACCGGGTGGTCAGCGAGAAAGTCCGCAACGGTCTCGATGATCCGCTTCGAGAACAGCATCCCGGTCTTGGCCGCGTCCACGCCGATGTCGTCGATCAAGACCTCGAGCTCGTCTCGGACGAACTTGGGCGGGGCCTCGTGCACCGAGCGCACCTCGGTCGTCGACTGGGCCGTCAAAGCCACGATCGCGCTCATGCCGTGACAGCCGAGCGCGGCGAAGGCCTTCAGGTCGGCCTGGATGCCTGCGCCGCCGCCGGAGTCCGAGCCCGCAATCGTGAGGCACCTGGGTACCACGGGCGATGAGGCTAGCATCGCCCCTGTGGCGATCGTGACCTGGGACGAGCTCCTTCAGGGCGAGGAGCTCGCATATCGAACCGAAATCGTGGCCCGGCGGGCCGACGTCGTTCCCATTCCGGACGGGCTGCATCCCCGCGTCATCGACTCGCTCGCAGGCCTCGGCCTCGACGGCCTCTACCGCCACCAGGCCGAAGCCTTCCTCGCCGCCGAGCGCGGTGAGCACCTCGTCGTCTCGACCGGGACGGCGAGCGGCAAGACGCTGGCCTTCAATCTCCCCGTGCTGAACGCGCTCGCGGAGGAGCCGAAGCTCCGCGCGCTCTACCTCTATCCGACCAAGGCCCTCGCGCAGGACCAGGCCCGCGCGCTCGCGGCCTTCAAGCTCCCGCGCCTGCGCCCGGCGATCTACGACGGCGACACGGAGACCGAGCGGCGATGGCAGATCCGCAAATGGGCCAACGTCATCCTCACGAACCCGGACATGCTCCACGTCGGGGTCCTCCCGCACCACGACCGCTGGGGAGACGTCCTCCAGAACCTCCGCTACGTGGTCGTGGACGAGGCACACGTCTACCGCGGTGTCTTCGGCTCGCACGTCGCGAATGTCCTGCGCCGGCTTCGCCGCGCGGCCTCGATCTACGGAGCCGAGCCGCAGTTCCTTCTCGCATCGGCTACCATCGCCAACCCGGGCGAGCTCGTCGAGTCGCTCCTCGGCGTCGGGGCAACCGTGATCGAGAAGGACGCGGCGCCACATGCAGCCCGAACCGTCGCCTTCTGGAACCCGCCGCTCCTCGACGAGGAGCTCCAGCTCCGCGCCAGCGCGCTCGGGGAAGGCGCGAAGCTCCTCGCCGACCTCGTCGAGCGCGGCCTGCGGACCATCTGCTTCGCGAAGTCGCGGAAGGCGGCGGAGCTGATCCACCGCTTCGCCTCCGAGCGCGTAGGGCCGGAGCTGGCCGCTCGCCTCTCGCCCTACCGCGCGGGCTACACGCCGGCTCAACGGCGAGACATCGAGCAGCGCCTCGTCGAAGGCGAGCTCCTCGGCGTCACGGCGACCGACGCGCTCGAGCTCGGGATCGACATCGGGCTCCTCGACTGCGCACTCTCGGTCGGGTTCCCGGGCACCGTGGCGAGCCTGCGGCAGCAGTGGGGTCGCGCGGGACGGCGCACCCAGGGGCTCGCCGTCCTCGTCGCGAGCGAAGACGCTCTCGACCAGTTCTTCATGCGTGAGCCCGAGACGCTCATGGGCCGCCGCGTCGAGGCCGCCATCCTCGACCACGCCAACCCGCGCGTGCTCGACGGCCACGTCCTCTCGGCGGCCTTCGAGGCTCCGCTCGACGAGCGCGACAAGGCGTTCCTCGGCGACGAGGCGCTCGCCAGGGCCGAAGCGCTCGCGGAGACCGGGGAGTTGAAGAAGACGAAGGCCGGCTTCGTCTGGTCGGGCCGCGACTACCCGGCCGCGCGCTTCTCTCTCCGCTCGACGAGTCCGGAGTCCTACGCCATCGTCGAGGCAGATTCGGGGTCGGTGCTCGGCCTGGTCGAGCGAGAGCGCGCGTACTCTACGGTCCACGAAGGCGCCGTCT
>Ga0307416_100002754_pt1 | contig 10202 bp, 11 predicted proteins | sample DK1Cmetagenome_2_FD_203821 | JGI IMG/M metagenome (GOLD analysis project Ga0307416, IMG submission 203821) | Maize rhizosphere microbial communities from greenhouse at UC Davis, California, United States - DK15-C-3 | ecosystem: Host-associated > Plants > Roots > Rhizosphere > Soil | place...
GGCTGAGCTTCACGTTGCGCTTCGTCAACTCGTCCAAGATGTCGCGGGCATCGGGCAGCGACCGGGCGAGCCGGTCTAGCTTCGTCACCACGAGCGTGTCGCCTGCTCGGCAGGCGGCCAGCGCGAGACCGGCGGTCCGGGCCGGTGCCGCTAAGGCCGTGATCGACGTAGATGCGGTCGTCACCGACGCCCAGCGCGGATAACCCGTTGCGCTGCGCGGTTAGATCTTGTTGCTCGGTCGATACGCGGGCATATCCCACCAGTAGATCGTTCATCCCCTTGCGTGACGCACCCAGCGGCAATGGTCAAGCCCAACCTGAGGTCCGCCGGAGGGCCTGAGGCCTGCTGGAGGATCGGCTTCCGGCACGCTCCCTGGGTCCGTACGATGTCGTCTGCGACCTCCGTCGTGGCGTCGGTGATCGTGATGAAATATGCGGTGTGGATGGAATGATCACGATGGAATGTCAGCCGAACAGAACCAGGGTGACAGTCCGATTCAGACCAGTGCCTGAGAAGAAGAGCATCAAGTATCAGCGGGGCTGGCTTATGCTCAACGCAGCGCGGCGGCAGGTGATCGTGGCGTCGGTCCGATGGGACCAGCATTCCCCTTTGAGCTCCTCGCCGGTCAGGCCGAATGACATTGCGCAGGAACCGGAATTTCTATCACGATCATCAGTCCGCAACGGCGATTCCGGTGACTGGAAACCAGAACTGCACCGAGGTTCAACCGGGCCGAGCGCCGCCGCCGAAGTTGCGACGCAGAAGCAGCACGGCCAACCTGACCAGACTGGGTCCATCTCTGGACGCAGCAGGGAGTCCGGCGGTCGCCGGAGGCGAGGACGTGGCGCTGCGGGGAGATTTGGGTGATGCGCCCCCAACTGGGTTGAGGTGGTTGCTCAGCTGGACGGCTCGACCAGGTAGACGTGGCGGCTTTCGGAGAGTCCCTTCAGTTGGCGTAGGCCGCGGTCGGTGAAGCCGATCGGTGAGCCTGCCAGGAGCTCGCGAGTCGCCCATGAGGTGTAGACCTGGCCGGGCTCAGCCAGGTCGGCGATCCGCGTCGCAATGTGGATCGCGGCGCCGCGGACGTTGCCGCCGCCTTCCAGCTCGATCTCGCCGGTGTGGACCGCGGCGCGGACCTTAAGGCCGATGCCGGACGCTGCCCGACCGATCTCCTGAGCGGCATGGATGGCCCGCTCGGCGCCGTCGAACACCGCCACAAACCCGTCGCCTGTTGTCGTGACCTCGCGGCCCCGAAATCGGTCGAGCACGGCCCGCACCGCCTGGTCGTGCCGGGCCAGCAGGTCCCGCCACGGGCCGTCGCCGAGCTTCAGAGCGTGGGCGGTGGAGTCAACGATGTCGGTGACCAGCAGGGTGGCGACCACTCGGTCGAAGCCACCGCCCTCTGTGCGCGCGAACGCGGTACTCGGCTGCCAGTCGATGGTGATCCACGGCTCCTCACCCACCACCCAGGCGTCGTGGCCGGGCGGAACCTCATAGAACTGGCCGGCCTCAATCAACAGCTCGGCACCCTCACGCATCCGGATCCGGGCGCTGCCGGAGACGCACAAGCCGAGGTGGTGGTACTCGCACAGCTCGGTACGCGCGATCGGCTTGGCCGACTCGCTCCACCGCCAGCCGGGCTGCAGCACCGAACGGCCAAGGCGGACATCGCCCATATCGTAGGTCTCCAGGCGGCCGTACGGGATCTCCCGGACATCATCCGGCTCACCCAAGGGCCGCCGCTGCAGCTTCACCATCGGACCGCACAATAGCGCCCCCCACCTCAGCTTTACGACACCCGGACCGGGGTCGTGGTTGTCATTTGTCGCAGATCGCCCGGCCCCGCTCGGCCACCCTTGAGGAAGCCCCGACCCGATGGGCTACTTGATCGCCAGCTCCAGCTCCCAGTTGCCCTGACTGGTGCCGCCCTCGTCGCAGTACGGCCCTCGTCGCAGTAGGGGATGTGCACGATGCCACCGAACCTGGCGTCCTCGAAGGCAAAGTACGCGAGCGTCTTCTCACCAGCGGCAAGATCACCAGCGCTGTGGTCGAACGCCGCCTGCCGGTAGTCGCCCTTGGCGGTGTACTCGACGTTGCCCCAGCTGGTGGCTGTGCCGGAGGACAGCTCCACGATGGCGGACAGCGCCTTGCTGTTTGACAGGTACGCGGACGACGATGAGTGCGACGACGATACGAGCAGGTTGCGAGCATCGGTGAAGCACTTCAGTAGGACCGGAACCGGTCGCTCTCGGCGACCGCCGTCCGCGCGGAACGGATGACTTTGGCGGGGAGACCGACCAACGACTGTTCAGGTTGCCGCTCCTTGCGGCAGTAGCCCGAGTTGGCCAAGCATCCCGAGCTGGTCGATCACATGCCAGTGTTCGCGCAGCTGTCCGGCCGCGACGCGGTAGATGTCGATGCCTGCGATGGTGAACGTTCGACCGGTCGCTGGGATGCCTGCGAAGTCGCCGACATGTGTGCCGGCGTTCGTCCAGCGGACAACGACTCGGTCGCCCTCGGCAATTAAGTCTTCGACGGTGAAGTGCGGTGCGAGACCTGTGGTGATCATCGAGAATCGGTCTACTGCCCCTTCTCGGCCGGATCCTTGTCCGGGGAGCGGATCATGCTCTTGGTAGTCCGGAGCGATGAGGCCGGCAACCTGCTCAACTCGTCCTTCGTTGATTAGGGTGTACAGCCGACGTACGACGTTCTTGTTGCCAGCGGTGTCCATGATTTCCTCGCTTCAACGGCCTGTGTGATGAACCTGCATCTCATCGTCGTGCCGCAGTGTGGTGCAGAACAGGAAAAGTAGGTCACCGAGTTAATCCATCAGTAACATCAAATGATGTCTCGGCTCGGGAGGCTGCTCCGACGGCACCGCGAGCAGGCGCGGCTGACGCAGGAGGAGCTCGCCGACCGCGCTGGCATGAGCGCCCGCACAATTAGCGACATCGAGCGCGGGGTACGCGCTCGGGCGTACGCCGACACGGCGACTCGGCTCAGCGGCGCCCTCGGTCTGACGGAAACCGACCGAGCTGCGTTCCTGAACGCCGCTCGCGGTCCGAACTCACTGAAGGGCGCCGGCTACCCGATTTCTCGGGTCCCGCGACCGATCACATCCCTGATTGATCGCGAGCGGGAGGTCGGCCAGCTGGTCACCGCGCTCGACGCCGACGAAATGCGGCTGGTCAGCATCACCGGACTTGGCGGCGTGGGCAAGACCCGCCTCGCGTTAGCGGTGGCCACCGAGCTCGAAGTCCCCTTCGAGGGTCGGGTGTATCACCTGCCAATCCCACCCAATCAAGATCCGGGATTGTTGATTGCCGCTCTGGCGCGCTGCATCGGGGTTCCGGAGCGTGGCTCGCCCGCAGCCTTCGCCGAGCATCTGGCCGGCGGACGCACGCTGGTTGTCCTCGACCCGCTCGAGCACGTGCTGCCGGCGGTCGCCGATCTCGAGACGGTGCTTATGACCGTCCCGGAGTTGCGAATCCTTGCCGTCAGCCGCGAACGCCTACACGTCGCCGGGGAATACGAGCTGGCCTTGGAGCCGCTGCCGTTTCCCACCGTGTCCTAGCCGGAGTGGTTCAGGGTGCCGGCCGCCGCATTGTTTCTCGAACGCGCTCGGGCGCTGCGGCCGGACCTGGACCTTCGACCGGAGATTGTCGTCGACATCTGCCGTCGGGTAAGCGGCTTGCCCCTAGCGCTGGAACTCGTTGCGGCGCGCGTCGGGCACCTGCCGCTGACCGCGCTGCGTGACCGCCTGGCGGCGAACCTGGATGACCTCACGTATAGCAGGAGGGATTCTTCGGAGCGGCATCGGTCAATGGAGCAGACGCTGACCTGGAGCACAGAGTCATTGAACGCTGACGAGACGCACGTCCTCCGGGTGGCGGCGCTTTTTCCCGGTGGCCTACGCCTCGACGCCGCGCAAGCAATGTCTGAATCCGGTCTAGACATCATCGCCGTGATCAGCGCCCTGGTCGACAAGAGCCTGCTGTTCCTTGATCGATCGTCGGAGGACTATGCCGTTCCCCGCTGGCGGATGCTTGATGTCGTCCGGCAGTTTGTGCAGGCGCGTTCCGGACCGGGCATCCAGCCAAGACTCCGCACGCCTTCCTGCAGTTCTACCTTTGGTTGCTCGCCGAGCTGGCGAGTGAGGTGGGCCGAGAGGAGTGGTACGGCGTACTGGCCGCAGAGGATGCCAACCTTAAGATGGCGCTCAGCTGGGCGGCAGAGGACGAGGACGCCGAGACACTGCTCCGGTTGTGCGGCGGCCTGTGGCAGTTCTGGCAGGCGCGAGGGGAGTTAAGTGAGGGACGGCGATGGCTGGAGACTGGCCTGTCCCTTCGACCCTCGGCCAGCGAAGCTTCGACGATGACCGCGCTGTGGGGTATTGGCTGGCTGGCATACCACCAAGCAGATGACGCGGCCGCCGAGGAGGCTGCCGTTCGGCTAGCAGACCTGGCTCAGCGACACGACGACGACCGGGCACAGCGCAACGCCTTGACATTACGCGGCATGGTCGCAATATCCCGCGATGACGGCGTGAAAGCTGTCGACCTGCTCGAGGACGCGCTCAAGCTGGCCCGACGAGGTGGCGAACGCTGGCTGCTCGCCACCTCCCAGCTCAACCTCGGCCTGGCGCACCTGTGCATGGCGAACACCGATAGCGCTCGGGCCACAATCGGAGACGCCCTGCAGGGGTACGAGGAAATCGGCGACCAGCGCTTTCACGCACGCTGCCTGGGCTATCTCGGTCAGGCTGCACTCATGGACCGGGACTCCAACCGAGCCAGCGCTCTCCTCCGCAGCAGCCTCACGGCATTTCGTCACCTCGCCGAACCGGGAGGGACGGCGGAAGCTTTGGTCGGGCTAGCGGCCGTCCAAGCGCTGCAGGGCAATGCGACGCGGGCCGCGACGCTTGCCGGCGCAGCGGAGCGGCTCCGTGACAGCTACGCCAGCCGCCAATTGCCCCTCGATGAGCGGGTCTCCGGCCGATACCTTGCCCTCGCCGAGGACCTTCTCGGGCCCGAGGACTGGTCCCGAGCATGGGCCGAGGGACGGGATCTACGACTGGACTCGGCGATCGAGCTCGCGCTTGACTGAGAACCTCAATCTCGCACCAGCGCCTAAGACCGACCGCAGTGCCAGTTGGAGCCCTCAGTGATCGGGTCCAGCCAGAGTCCCGACTAATCCGCCAACCCCCGATAGGTGGCGTCCGTTTGAGGGTCTATCAGCGTGCCCGGCCGATTGCCCGCATCCGGGTCGGCTCAAGGGCCGCCAGGTCGTCCCTGATGGCCGACGGCTTGTGGGCGACCCGCGGGGACTCGGGTTCGACGCACCTTTGCAAGCGTCCGCCTGCTGGCAGGCTTAGAGCGTGCGTGAGGGTGTGATCGACAACAGGAAGCTGACCTCGTATCGAGGACTAGACGAGGTACTGATCGACTACGCCCTCACATCTCGTGCTGTGTTGGGGGACAACTTCGTCGGCCTCTACTTGCTTGGTTCGCTGGCGATCGGCGACTTCGATCTGACGAGCGACGTCGACTTCATGATCGTCACCAATAGGGAACTGAGCCGCGACGAGGTAGAACTCGTCCAGTCTGCCCACACGAAGCTGATCGCCCGGGATAGTCGTTGGGTGAGACACCTGGAGTACTCCATCTTCCCCCGGCAGAAGTTGTCGGAGAAATCGTCACCGTATGGGCCGAAGGGGCGCGACGACTCTGCGGCGCGGCAGCTCTGGTACTTCAACAACGGCGGCTCGGCGATCGAGAGGTCTGACCACGACAACACGCTCGTGACACGCTGGACGCTGCGCTACAGGAGTAAGGCGGTGCTCGGCCAGCAGCCGGCGGCTTTCGCGCCAGAGGTGACATCGGACGAGCTTCGGCAAGAGATTAGAAACTCTATGCTCGGGTGGAAAAAGCTGTTCACTCCTGATTCTCCGTACAACAACCGCTTCCATCAGGTCTTCTTCGTCCTCAACAACTGTCGGACGTTGCAAGGCCTTTACGAGGGCAAGATCACCTCCAAGCGCGAAGGTGTGGTGTGGGCCAAACAACACCTCGATGCTCGGTGGCACGCGCTTATCGACTACTGCTGGCGCGAGCGGCAGGACACCGGAATCAATGTGTCACAACCAGCAGATCCTCGAGCTTTCCAGCGGACCGTTGCCTTCATCGCGTACACGACACGCCTCACTGAGGAGTATCAGCTGCCGAAGGTCTAGCGACAGGTCCTCGTCGCTCCCTGAGGGAGCACCAGCTCCCCGTTCCTCCCGTTGCCCCTGCGGTTGCACCGCAGGGGGATGGGCTTGAGGCACAACCTTTGAGCGGCAGCCAACCCGGAGAATTTCGCACGTGCTTGGCTAGCCTCATGGTGACGGAGCTCGGTGACGACGCCCACTCGAGCATGTCCGCTGCCGATGTCGCGACTGTGCTATATATCGCTCACACAGAGCACGAAGGCCGGCGCCAGGTCTGATAGTGATGTTGGCGCTAGCTCGTTCTGAGCCGACATCTCGGGGAGTACCTTCGACCGGAAGCTACTTCCGGTCATGCGAGCGTAGTGGGAGGACGACATGAGTGCGTTCACTGTCGAGTTCGAGAACCGGTCCGGTGAGCTGGCCCGTCTCTGTGAGGCCATGGCTGCTCGTGGCGTGAACATCGTCGTCTGTGGTGCGGCACACGGCAACACGGGCACGGTCGCGTTCATCGCTGACGACGAGCGTGGTGCCAGGGACGCGCTTGCGGGCGCCGACATCGAGTACAACGAGCGGCCCGCGCTCACTATCCGCATGGAAAACGTGGCAGGGGCTGGTGCGAAGGCTTTCCGGAGGCTCGCCAATGCTGGCGTCAACATTGATCTGCTCCTTCCGGTTCGAGTGTCGGCCGAGGAGTTTCTGGCCGTGATCTGTGCCGAGAATCTCGACGCGGCTGCCAGTGCGCTCGGAGATCAGGTAGTCAGCGGCTAAGGGGAGTCCTGGTCAATGCGCCCCTCCAGGTCCACGCCACCGCCCGCCGAGCGCAGCTCGAGCGAGTCGTCAGCTCCATGCGCTGTATGAGCAGCACTAGCGATGACGTGCCCGGTAGAGGGTCGGCTTGTGACCGGCACTTCGTCGTCTAGAGCGGCGCCCTGGCGTGTGATCGTTGGCGAATGAACGAGTACAACCGCGGCGTGCTGGAGCGGTTACGACCAACACTCGAGCTCTACTCCGATGGCCTCGCGACCTCAGTCGAGGACCTGCAGCATCGGTTGCCTACAGCCGGCGAACTGCTTGAGCGAGATGCCGACGAGCTCACGCGCGCTCTGCATGAAGCAGACGCCGACTGCGAACTACTCCTCTTCGCGACTCCCGTGGACCAACAACCGCAGCCACTCCGGCACTCAGCGCAAGTGCTGCGAGCCCAGGTCGACGCGGCACTGAGTCGCTGACGGGTCGGCTTGCGTGCTCCGCACGAGGGTCGGCTTGCGGGTCACCTGACCGATAGCGATCGTGATGCTTGCGACATCGGGGGCAGTGCAGTGTCTGGACCTGAGGTGGGTGAGTGAGGCTGCCGTCGGTAGACCTGGTATCAGGCGGAGGTGGCCGCGGGCGCCTGGGCGGGCTGATGTTGGGTCGATCCGTCGTATCGGGCACGTGGGTCGTCTGCCGCCCAGGCACGGCGGTTCCAGGTCGGAAGCTCCCGGGACAGCACAGCAGGCCCCTTCAGCTCGATTGCCCCGGAGCGCAGGGCGTCACCCCACTCGATCTGTCCAATGTGCCAGCGGGCGAACGCTAGGGGGTCGTTGACTACGACGATCAGTTCTTCTTCGCCGCCTGGGTACTTCAAGCAATATTCGGCGTCTCCACGTTCGATCAGCAGCCAGCTCCGGCGGCCGGACCCCGGCAGGGTGGGGTACTCGAAGCGGACCAGCACCCGGCGACGAGGGAGGCGGTCGCGGTCCAAAAAGAAGTTCGCCCACACCCACAGCACCACACCCGGGTGGGCGTGCTCGGGCTTCAGCTCTACCCACTTCCGGGCCCAGTTCTCGAGGGCAAACATGACCTCCGACAGCTCCCGACCTGCTGGGGTGGGTTCGTATGTCGAGCCCGGACGATCCGGCTTGTGGCGAATCTCGATGACCCCGGCCTGCTCCAGTTCCCGCAGCCGCCTCGAGAGCAGCCCGCGAGATAGGCCAGGGGCGCCGGCGGCGATCTCGTTAAACGTCTGACAGCCGACGAGGATGTTGCGCAGGATGATGATCGACCAGCGCTCGCCCAGAAGCTCCGACGCCCGAGCGATCGGGCAGTACTGCCCGTAGGTCCTCACGCGCCCAGCCTGCCACCCCAGAAGCGGCTGGGACGAGTTCAGTTTCTGAACCGCTGCTGGCCCGGCCCGGCCGCCGCGTGGCGCTGCTACCCCAGGCGTGGACAGGGCTGGCAGGTTCATTTTGGGTACTTGTGGCGGTCACGGATTAGCGGACAGTGGGATCGATCCCTGAAGGGACGGGTGAGAGGAGATGCCAGGACTATGTCGGAGTATTTGTTGGCAGGCCAAGTTTCCGAGCTTGAGCGGCTCAAGCTCCAGTCGCAGGTGTGGGAGCCCAGCAGTCGCCGGCTTCTAGAGCAGATCGGCGACGGCCGCGGTGCCCGTGCCGTCGACATCGGATGCGGCGTGATGGGATGGCTGCGAGTGCTCAGCGAGTGGGTGGGACCTGATGGCCAGGTCGTGGGCACGGACATCGACGATGCCATGCTCGCCGTCGCCACCGATTTTGTGACCGAGGAAAGTCTCGGAAACGTCACGCTCGTGAAGGACAATCTGTTCGCCAGCCGCCTGGATCGGTGGAGCTGGCGCGGGACGAGATTGCGCAGTTGATGTCGCGCTTTGGCGAGGCTCACGCCGGCGCGTTCAGCCAGCGATGTGAATGCCTATCCCGGCGGCACAGGGGTCGTGATTCGGGGTCACCGGTGGTGTGCTGCGGGCATTCCGGCGAGGTACTTTCGTGGTAACCGCATTGGAGGGGATGCTGCTTCATGCCGTGGATCGCGTGGTTGATAGCGGCTGCGGCCTTGGGCGTCGCAGAGTACTTCACGTTGACCTTGGCGTTCGGGTTGCTCGCTGCCGCAGCACTCGTCGCCGCAATCGTCGCCGGTGTCGGCGGCTCAGTGCTGGCGCAAGTGCTTGCTTTCGCGATCACGGCTGCGGTGGGACTTTTGATCGTGCGGCCGATCGCGAGACGGCAGATGACCCATCCCTCCCCGGTACGTGAGGGCAGCTACGCGCTGATCGGGAAGAAGGCGGTGGTTCTCGAGGAGGTTACCGGTACGCAGGGACTCATCAAGCTCGCCGGGGAGGTATGGTCGGCGCGTGCGCTCGACGAAGACCACGTGATCACGGCGGGGACGCTGGTGGATGTCATGGAGATCGAGGGTGCGACGGCGATTGTTTATCCCCGGGAGCTTCTGCCGTGAGCCGACACAGTTGAGACGCCGGGGAGGAGATATGGATCTGAATCTTTTAGTACCGATCATCGTGGTGGCGGCGCTGTTGGTGTTTTTGGTGATGTGGGCGGTGCGCATCGTGCCACAGGCGCACCGCTACAACGTGGAGCGTTTCGGCCGCTACCGGGCCACGCTGGAGCCGGGTCTGAACTTCATCATCCCGCTGGCCGATCGGATCAACACCAAGCTTGACATACGAGAGCAGGTGTACTCATCGCATCCCCAGCCGGTGATCACCGAGGACAACCTGGTTGTCAACATCGACACCGTGTTGTACTACCAGATCACCGACCCTCGGGCCGCCGCCTATGAGGTCGCGAACTATCTACAGGCTATCGACCAACTCACCGTCACCACGCTGCGTAACGTCATCGGCAGCATGGATCTGGAGCGGACACTCACCTCACGTGAGGAAATCAACGCTCGGCTGCGCACCGTGCTCGATGAGGCGACCGGCAAGTGGGGAATCCGGGTGAACCGGGTCGAGATCAAGGCGATCGACCCGCCGCTCACCATCAAGGAAGCCATGGAGAAGCAGATGCGGGCCGAGCGCGACAAGCGCGCAGCCATTCTGCACGCCGAAGGGGAACGACAGGCCAAGATCCTTACCGCGGAAGGGACTCGCCAGCAGGAGATCCTGGTGGCACAGGGCGACCAGCAGGCCGCGATCCTCCGAGCCGATGGTGAGGCCCGGGCCGTCGACCTGGTATTC
>Ga0307416_100002755_pt1 | contig 10200 bp, 8 predicted proteins | sample DK1Cmetagenome_2_FD_203821 | JGI IMG/M metagenome (GOLD analysis project Ga0307416, IMG submission 203821) | Maize rhizosphere microbial communities from greenhouse at UC Davis, California, United States - DK15-C-3 | ecosystem: Host-associated > Plants > Roots > Rhizosphere > Soil | place: USA...
CTACAGTCATTGCTGTAGCTGGGAACCCTTGGAACCTCGAACGATCCGAACGATCCGAACGATCCTCAAACCGGCTTTGCCTTGAGCACGCCGATCTGCACCAGCAGGCCGGTGAAATCGTAGATGCGCTGCTCGCGGACGATCTTCCCGTCGCGCACCTCGTGAAAGAACGCCGTCGACAGCTTGAACGGCCGGCCGCTTGGCGGCAATCCCATGAACCCGCCGATGTTCGTTCCCTCGGCGGTCGCGTACCACGCCACGCGCGGGCCGTCGATGACGGGCGGACCGAACTTCATCTTCAGATCGAGGAAGGCGTCGAACACCACCTTGAAGTTCCGCTCCGCATCCGCCTTGCCGTGCGCGCCGGTCACCGGGCTCTCGATCGTCGCCTCGTCCGCGTAATCCGCCGCGAGCGCAGCGGCGTCGAGGTCCTCGTACGCTTCCGCCCGCCGGGCGAAGAGCGCGGCGATTTCCTCGCGCGTCATCTCCCGCGACGATCCGCTTACCGCGGTTGTGGTGTGCTGTTCGTTGGTCATAGCACCCTCCGGCCGTTAGACGTGTGACGCGGATTATACGCAGCACCGCCAACCATTTCGACCCACAATTCCGTCGAAACTGCACGGGAACGCAGGGGGGCTGAAATCATGTTTCGACGAGCCATCATCGTGCCGGCGGCTGATCATCGACAGGGTCGAGCGGCCAACCCCCGATCAGCATCCGCACGCCGCTGCAGCTCCGTGCGGCGACAGGGGACCTGGCGGGTTACGATCGGGGCCGGCATGCTGCTGCGATTCATCGCCGCGACGGTTGTTCTGGCCGTGGCGACCGTCTCAACCGCACAAACCACGGCGATCGAGATCGACGTCACCGGCGAGCATCGTCCGGTCGCCGGCGACACCGGCGAATCCGCACGCCGGTTCGCCCGCATCGATGCCCATCGGCGCGCGGTTCGTGCCGTCGTGGCCGCGCTGCAGAAACGCACGGACTTCGCCGCGCTGAAGCTGACACCCGTTGAATGGGATGCCTACGTTGCGGCACTGCTCGAGACCGAGGAACCGCCGGCAGCCGCGGGTCAGGCGCCCGCAATCGCCCGCGTCACGCTTCGAGCACGGTTCGCCACCAGCCCGCAGCGCCTGTCGAACGTACACAAGGACGAGGACGTCTCCCGTACGCTGGTGAACGCGTGGACGAAAGCGGAGCGCACCGAGCGGACGGCCGCGGTCTTGACCAGCCCCGAACGACTCAAAGTCGCCGCAACGCTGGACGCCATCCGCCTGGCCGCGCGCGGATCCGCCGCGCGGGCGAAGACAGAGCCGACGACGGTCGGCGGCCGGGCTTCGTCGCCCGAGGGACGGCGGCGCGCCAGGGATCTTGCCGGCGCCGCCCTGGCGCTGGCGCCCGATTCGCCCGACGCGCACCTGCTCCTGGGCGACCTGTGGATCGACGAGGAACAACCCGTGGCGGCGGAAGCCGAGTACCGGCTCGCGCTCGCCGGCGACGCCAGCTCGGTGGCGCTGCGCACGAAGGTGGCGGAGGCGCTTCGCCTGCAGGGGAAATTCGCGGAGTCGGTCGCCGAGCTTCGCGAGGTGTTCCGCATCGACCCGGCCTTTGCACCGGCACACAGCGATCTCGCCATGATCCTGCGCGAGGAGGGCAACGTCGCGGGTGCGGAGGCCGAGTACCGCGAGGCGATTCGCCTGGACCCGCGGTCAACCGACGCACACAACGGCCTGGCCATTACGCTCGCCGGTACGAAGCGCCTCGAAGAGGCGCTCGCGGCCTTCAAAGCGATCGTGGCGATCGATCCGGATTCGACGATCGGCTACTACAACATGGCCACGGTGCTGGCGAATCTCGACCGTGACGTCGAGGCCGCCGCGGCGCTGCGGCAGGTCATTCACATCAACCCGGATCATTACAACGCCCGCTACAACATCGGCGAGCTGCTGCGGCTCGAGGGGAAGTTCGACGATTCGGCTGCCCAGTTCCGCGAATATCTGCGCCTGGCGCCCGACACGCCGCAGAACCGGCGCAACATCAACCGCGCCCGCCAGTTCGTCGAGAAGTTCACGAATCCGCCATCTCAGTGACGTGGCTTCCGCCTGAAGGCGGAAGCTTCGGACCTACTGAACGATCTCGCACTCGCCGTAGTACTGCTCGGGCGAGGATGTGGCTCCCGGCAGCGGGGGGTCGAGATATTCGTGGCGCGAATGGACGGCCTTGAACGTGCCGCCGCGCGATCCGGCGTCGAACACCGTCGTCGTGTAGATCGGTCCCGTGCGAAACACCTGCAGGAAATTCAGGTAGCCCTCGGATGCCCTGACGATCAGCTCTGAGGTCATCGAGCCGGTCTTCAACTCGGCCGTGCCGGCGTCGGTGTCGATTCCGTCGAATCGAAGAGTGAGCGCAGTCTTTCCCGTCGCGATGTCGGCGGAGCCATCGGCCCGCCAGCCCGCTTTCGTCTGGCTGGAAAACGAACATCGGAGACTCGTGGCCTTCGCGATGCGCGTCTGTGCCATCACGTCCTCGCTCGCCACATCGAGCCAGATCATCATGCCCACCGCGATGCCGAGCCACGCTCTCAATGCCATTGCCGTCCTCCGGCGTGCCGAGTGCCTGAAGGATTCTTCAGCACTGGCGATCGGATTGCACCTTTCACACTGAGCAAAGGAGACCAATCCAATGTCGTTATTCCGCAGCTTCCTTGGCGCCGCCGCACTGCTCGCTCTGCGGCGAGCTGCCGGTTGACCTGTTACCTCCACTTCAGTCGAAACGTCGTCGTGACGTTGATCGGCTGGCCGGGGAACGCGTTGTTTCCGAAGTGACCGGGGAGGAAGTAGTCGTCATTGTTGAACAGATTCTCGGCGTTCACGGTCCAGTCCCACCCGGGCGTGCGATACCCGACGGCGCCGGAGAAAATCGTGTAATCGTCGAGGCGCTGGGTGTTGGCGTTGTCGCCGAACTGCGACGCCAGGTAGCGCAGCCCGAAGCCGGCGTTGAATCCACCCGAGAAGTCCTTCCGCAGCCACAGATTGACGTTGTGCTTCGGCACGAACCGCGGTGTCATGCCGTCGAGGGTGCCCTCCGTGAACTTCGGGACGGAGAGGCCGTAGTTGAAGACGAGGAACGCATTGCCGCCGAGATCGGTATTGACGTCCACATCCATGCCCTTGGAGTTCTGCTCCCCGACCTGAATGAAGTTGATCACCGACTGCTGAACCGTGACGTTGTTCCGGACCAGATAGTAGACAGCGGCCGTCGTATCGACCCTGCCGTTCCATCCCTGCCAGCGATGCCCGACCTCATAGTTGCGTGCCGTGCTTGGCTCGAGCTGCGATCCATCAGCGGGAACGGTGTTGACCGGCGTGAACGAGCTCGACGTCGCGAAGTAGAACTGCTGGTCGTAGCGTGGCGCGAAGACGAGACCCGCCCGGTATGAGTGAGCGGTCTGCTCCCTGTGCTGCGGAGTGAACGGAAATCCACCGGTTCGCGTGACGTCGCGCTCGTAGTTGTCGGCCCGGTAGCCGAGATTCAGCTTGAACTGCGGCGTGAGGTCGATTTGGTCCTGGAGGTAGAACGCGTGCGTCCGGTCGTTGACGAACGTCGTCCGGGCGATGGTGTCGATGTCGAGCGGTCCCTGCGTCTCTGCCATGGTGGTGATGTCCATGGGCGCGATCGTGGTCCACCAGTAGCCGCAGATGCAGTCGGGATCGTCGCCAGCGGTCACCTCCGTCCGGTACTTGTCGCGGTGATATTCGTACCCGAACAGGAGGTTGTGAGTGCCGGCGCCGGTGAGACGGCCGACGACTTCCGCCTGGTTCTGCACCGGCCGCCGGAGGTGATGAAAGTCGAGCGGTTCCCGGTAGACGAGGTTCTCGTCGGGGCTTCCGTAGACGCCTTCAGTGACGAAATACTTGTCGCTGGTCCGCTGCACGCTGAGAGAGTTGCGCACATTCCATCCGGGCGCCAGACTGCCAGTGAACAGCGCCAGGGTCTGCGAGTCCTCGACCAGCACGCGGTCCTGCGGCAGCCGGAAGTTCGCGTCGCGTTGGAAATCCGGCAGGTCGATGATGTTCAGCGGCACTCCGCCGTCGCCGTCGAAGCGGTCGCGGACGAAGACCTGGTGCAGCGTGAGCCGCGCCCGCGGGTTGATCAGCCACGTGAGCGATGGCGCCACGTTGAGGCGATTCGCTCCGGCGTCACGCCAGCCGTCGCTCGTCTCGAGGCTCAGATCGGCGCGGTACATCAGGTTGTCCCGGTCCCCGACAGGCCCCGTGGTCCCGAGGGCGAACTGGTGTGTGTTGAACCGGCCGCCGCGGTAGAACACGTCGCCTGAACGAACGGCCTGGGGCTTCTTGCGGATGATGTTGATGCTGCCGCCGAGCGCGCCACGGCCATAGAGGATCGAGCTTGGCCCCTTGAGCACTTCGATCGCATCCACATTGTTGGCCTGGGTCGCCGATCGATTGCCGTTGCGGCGCATGCCGTCGATCATCACGGCGTTGAAACCGTCGCGATCGGCATCGAAGAAGCCGCGGATGGTGTACTGCTCGTAGACGCCGTACCAGCGGATAGCCTGGACGCCCGAGGCGTTTCTCAATGCATCGCCCACGGTGTTGAGCCCCTGCTGCAGGATCAGTTCCTGCGGGATCGTGCTGACTTGAGCCGGCACATCGGTGTCGGGGACCGGAAGCCGGGTGGCCGTCGCCTTGCCGGCAGTCGCAGTGACACTAACCGAGGTCGTTACGCGCCCAACCGCCAGCACGACGTCCACGGCAGGAGTGTCGGAGCCCAGCACGACGTTGCGGGTCACGGTCTCGTACCCACGCAGCGACACGGACAGTTCGAAGCTGCCGGCCCGGAGTTCGGTGAACCGATAGTTCCCGGACTGGTCTGTTATCGTCGACGCGACCTGCGTGCCGGCTGACGCGAGCGTGACCGTTGCGCCCGGAACCACACCGCTCGAGTCCCGGACCGTTCCCGAGAGGGAGAACTGCTGCGCAACGCTGTCGGATGCGCACAGACACAGGATCATTAACAGCGGCAGGATGAGCCTGACACGGAAGAGTGCATTCATGCCTCGAACCTCGATTAGGAAATTGCGCTTCAGTGAAATTCCAACCTTAAACTTCAATCGCGAGATCCTCGTTGGGCGAATTGAAACGGGCGCGCACCGCCGACGCGACCTTTCGCGCGAGGACACGCCAGGTCAACACCAGCGACGTCACGCACAAGGCGGTGCCGCCGAGCATCAGCGTGATGACGACGATGTCCCACAGCGGGCGGTAGTTGTAGAGCCACGGAAAGTCGAGCGAGTGCAGGCCGTGATAGAGCCACCGGCTGACCCAGTTGCGCTTGCTGTAGGTGCCGACGACGCGGGCGGTCTCCGGATCGATGTAGTAGCGGGTCCGAAGCGGATCGTTCATCTCGGCATAGATCACCGGCAGCGGCGCTTGACGCCGGCGATCGAGGTAGTACGCGTCGTATTGGTGAATCAGGCGCAGGTCGGCAAGATCCTTGCCCGCGGCATTCCGGATGATGCCCATCACCTCGTCAACGCCGTACGACGACTTCGGCGGCCCACGCACCGGGATGATGCGTGTCTCGCTGCCGCCGTTGGTGGCGAGGTAGACCGGCGCCCCCGCGAACGACGTGAACTCCAGCTCCTTGACGCCAAACTCGCGGACCGAGGCAATGGTGATACGCGGATCCTTCTCGTCGTAGACCGACAACGGCGGCGAACCTCGCCCACGGAGCGCCGCGGCCAGATTGGGTCCCCGTCCGGCGCCGCCGCGTCCGCGGCGAACGCCAGCATCTGCGGCAGGCGCGGGCGGAGTCGGAACCGTGAGCTCGGTCAGGCGATCGACGATCGGGAACGGCCCCATCGACAGCAGGCCGCTGAACGCCCATGTCACGGTGACGACACCGAAGCCCAGGCCAATGATCGTGTGCCATCGCTTCCAGCCGCGATACGGGATGCTCGTCGGAGCGCCGGCGTAGCGGTATCGCTTCTTCGGCGAGAGCATCCAGACGGCGACAACGACGCCGATCAGCGCCGTCACGGTGCCAATCAACGACGACCAGACGACGAACGTGAACCACTGCGGCTGGTGCTTGCGCAGCGGCGTGAAGTACATCCAGTGCGGAATGGCGCCAAGGTAGGCCCAGAAACGCGATGAGGTCGTCGTGTACTGCACGACCTCCGCGGTGTTGCCGTTGACGTAGACCTGCTGACCGTCCGGGAACGAGTACTTGTAGAGCGGACGCAGATTGCGGAAGCCGCTCGCCACCGTCCACTGATCGACCTCTTCGACCGACTCCTTCTTCGCCTCCGCCAACGGCCGATTGGCCCATGCCGCCGCGGCGCGATCGACGATGCCGCCGTCAACGTTGTCGGCAATCGACCCGTCGTCGGCGTAGACCATCATCCAGCCGCCGCCGCGGCCGCCACGTCCGCCGCCAAAGCGGTACGCGGGCCGGCCATCGAAGCTGGTGAGCCTGACCTGACCCGGCGACTCCTCGCGGCCGAGCGCCGCAGCCGCCGCCTCGGCGGACACGGTGATTCGTTCCGGCTCGATGATCGGGAGCCGTTCAATCCGGTCGTCTGCGGTGACAGCCGGGAAGGTCCAGTACATCATCACGATGCCGGAGGCGAACCAGAGCAGAAAGACGATCGACAGCGCCACACCGATCCAGCGGTGCACGAATATGAGCAGGCGCTTCAGCAGAGCGGTTGGACGAGCCACGCGAACGCCGAGTCTAGGGCGGGGACCGGACGGAAAAAACTGAAGATTTCCTGAACCTTCGTTCAGGAATCGTTGCTCAGACGGTCAGCTTGACCCCGGCCTGTCTCCGGCCGAGGGTAAATAATCTAATCGCACTATTGCCCGCCGCCTGCTCGGCCCCTACAGTCGAAATCGCGGGGGTGGATCGTTGGTCAACGCCGAGGTTCTCATAATTTCCGGCTCACTGGGCGCCGGCAAAACGACGGTGATGAGCGAGGCTTCCGATTTGCTGTGCGCCGCAGGTGTCGATCATGCGGCGATCGATCTCGACGCATTGACGATCGGACACCTGCTGCACGCCGCGTCCCTGACGCAGCGGAATCTCGCGGCCATCTGGCAAAACTACGCGTCGTTCGGCATCCGGCGCCTGCTGCTCGCGGGAGCAATCGACACGCTGGCGCGGCTGGAAGAGATCCGCTCCTCTATCCCGGACGCACGTATCGTGATCTGCCGCCTGCGCGCAAGCATCCGCACCATGGAGGAACGCGTCCGGTGGCGGGAGCCTGGCATGCTGCAGGCCGAGTTGATCGAGCGCGTGTCGCTGCTCGACGCGGAGCTCGATGCCTCGGCATTCCACGACTTCGTCGTGGAGAACGAAGACCGCCGGATCACTGACGTTGCCCGCGAGGTGCTGACGATGGCCCGCTGGCCGGGCGCGGCACCGACGCCGGGCGTTCCTGTGCGGAGGGCCGCGCAAGCGTGATCCTGAACGTCGTCCCCTGCGGGCTGGAGCGCGCGACCGTCAGCTGACCCCCGTTGGCCTCGACGGCGCTCTTCGCGATGGAGAGCCCCAGCCCCGTTCCCGCCGCCGCGTCCTCATCACCCCGAAAAAAGCGATCAAAAACCTTTTCCCGCGCCTCGTCGGCAATGCCGGGACCCGTGTCCGACACGTCGAGCGTCGCGGTGCCGTCGGTGCCGGACACGCCGATCGACACGGTACCGCCGGCCGGCGTGAACTTGATCGCGTTATCGACCAGATTGATGAGCGCCTGCCGCAGCACGACGCGGTCGGCGACCGCGGTTGGCGCGCCCGCCGCGTCAACGGACAGCGACTGGCCTTTCTCTTCGGCCAGCACACCGAGATGGCCGACGACGTCCTCGGCGAGCGCGGCCAGATTCACGACGTCTCGCGCCAACGTTCCCTGCCCCATCTCGGCGCGCGACAGCGTGAGCAGCCGATCGACGAGCACCGCGAGGCGGTCGGTTTCCTCGAGCATGCTGCCGATGATGGTGCGGTAGGAGGACTCGTCGCGATGAGTCGTGCGAAGCCCGACCTCGCCGACGCTGCGAATCGCGGTGAGCGGCGTTCGCAGCTGATGCGACACATCCGCCGTGAACCGGCGCATCTGCTCGAACGACCGCTCCAGGCGGCTCAACGTGTTGTTGAATACGGCCGCGAGCCGGCCCATCTCGTCGTCCGGATTGTCGACCGGCAAGCGATCGTTCAGCCGCTCGGCAGTAATCGTCCGCGCGTGTTCGGTCATCCGCTCGATCGGCGCGAGCGCGCGGCGGGCCAGCGCATAGCCGCCGATGCCCGCCACGGCCACCGCAACAGGGAGTCCGAGCACCAGCATCACCGCAAGCTCGCGCATCTGTGCCTTCATCGAGGCCTCGGACCGCCCGATCTGGATGACGATCCGCGAGGCGGCGAACGGACCGCGGAGCGCGCCGCGCTCGGTCAGGATGCGCATGTTGCCGTCGGTGCCGGCGATCGTGACGATGCCTTCGACGGCAGCCCGGCTCTCCGGAATCGGCCGGAACTCCGCCTCCGTGTTGCGGTAGACGACGCGCGAGCGATCGCCGCGCCAGACCTGGATCCACGGTAACGGGAAGTCCGGGTCGATGCGCTCCGGCGCGCTCATCATGTACATGCCGTCCTCGGTCTGATACAGGCTGGCGTAGACCCAGGTGAAGTCCTGACGGAGCTGTCGATCGAGCGCTTCAGAGGCGTTGCGGTTGACGAAGGCGTAGACGGCGGCAACATACACCGCGAGCACGACGACCATCGCCCCGACGTACCACAGCGTCAGCCGCACGCGGACGCTGTGCGACTGCCACCAGCGGGTGTTCACGGTTCGCCTTCGCGGAGGATGAAGCCGACGCCGCGGACGGTATGAATCAGCTTGACTGCGAAGTCGGCGTCGACCTTGCGCCGCAGGCGGGCGATGTGCACGTCGATGACGTTGTCGAGCGGCGTGGTGCGGGACGTCTCCTTCCACACGTCACGCGCCAGCGTTTCGCGCGGCACGACCTGCCCCTGATACCGCAGCAGGTATTCGAGCAGCTCGAACTCCCGGACCGTCAGATCGATCGGCGTCCCGCCGCGGGTGACGTGTCGGGTGATCAGGTCGACGTCGAGGTCGCCGGCGGAGAGACGTGGAGTGTCCGCCGCGCGTCCGCGCCGGACCAGCGCGCGAATGCGGGCGATCAGTTCGGCGAAGGCGAACGGTTTCACCAGGTAGTCGTCCGCGCCGCTGTCGAGCCCGGTGACGCGGTCCTGCAGAGAGTCGCGTGCGGTGAGCACCAGCACCGGGGTTTTCAGGCCGCGCGCGCGCAGCGCCCGCAGGATCTCGAGTCCGTCGCGTCCCGGCAGACCGAGGTCGAGCAGGATGGCATCGAACGTTTCGGTATTCACCCGAAAAAACGCAGCTTCACCCGTACGTTCGACGACCACGTCGTACTTCTCCGCCTCGAGCCCCTCACGAAGCGCGTCGGCGACCTTCTGTTCATCCTCGACGACCAGCACTCTCATCGGCCTAGTGTCCGGTTGTGGCGCAGCAATGTCCCCGTTCCAGGCGGACCATTTGGGAAGCATATAATCGTTCGGTTATGGTTGATTTCGGCGCGCTCGAACGCGCACTGACCGATGCGCTCCAGCTCACCCGCCGCCCCGTGGCGATAGCATTCCTCGACGGGCCGCCGGCCGGCGTGCCGCGGCTGCCCGGAGCACAGCCGTCCGGGTGCGCCTTCTGGTCGCTGGCCGCGCAGGGGCGGACGTTCTATACCGCGCCGGAAGACCATTACAACTGCCCGATTGGCAGCTACACGCATCACATCCCGCTGCCGAAGGAACGCGAGCACGAGCTCTCCGACACCCTGTCGCTGATGACCGACCTGGGCTACATCCGGATGTCGGAAGTGCCCGCGGTACCGCGTCTCGAGAAGACGCCTGCCGCCACGGTCTACTCGCCGCTCGGTAACTGTCCTGTCACCCCAGACGCTGTCATCGTCAGCGGAACCCCCGGGGGCTTGATGCTGCTGCACGAGGCGGCCACGCGAACCGGCGTGCCGTTTACGTCGCTGCTCGGGCGGCCGACGTGCATGGCGATTCCCGCCGCGATCGGCAGCGGCATGGCGTCGAGCCTCGGCTGCGTCGGCAACCGCGTCTACACCGGGCTTGGCGACGAAGAGTTCT
>Ga0307416_100002757_pt1 | contig 10197 bp, 6 predicted proteins | sample DK1Cmetagenome_2_FD_203821 | JGI IMG/M metagenome (GOLD analysis project Ga0307416, IMG submission 203821) | Maize rhizosphere microbial communities from greenhouse at UC Davis, California, United States - DK15-C-3 | ecosystem: Host-associated > Plants > Roots > Rhizosphere > Soil | place: USA...
TCGGCATGTCGGACACGAAGGAGCACCAGGCTGAGAGCACTGCCCAGCCCAAGCCGTGGGACCCGTTCCAGTTGATGGACCGGATGGATGAAGAGGCGCTGCGCCGGGAATTGGAGGGAGTGGCAACCACAGACCTGGTCTACGTGGTCCGCGAGGGCGGCCAGGAAGTGGTGGGCCTGTCCAAGACTGGGGTAGACGAATGCTGCATGGCGTTGGTGTCCCAGGGGCAGGTCATTCGGGAGGAGGACCTCCAGTACGAGATCATCGGAGAGGGTGAGTCGCGCGAAGCGCTCTTCAAGGTGAAGGCGGCTCGATTTGCTGTTTCCCCAGCCGGACAGGACGTCCGTTTGGATCAGGTGATCGGGGTCAAGCGGCAGGCTCTCTATTATGACGGAGTTCAGCTGGACCTCGATGCCAAGGTGCCGAGCAAGAAATATCGGGGTAAGACCTACCGCGATCTCCTGGCCACCGATGAGGGTCGCGACTACCTCGGCTGGATGGCCGAGAACTTCAACGAGCCGGAGATTCGGGAGTTCGTGCGGCAGATCCTGAAGGGCGAAGAGGTTGTCGCCCGGCGTGGCCGCCAGCTCAACCCCCACTGGTATGAGCATGGAGCCATGAAGGCAGCCCGGAATGCGCGGTTCCGCCTCATTCCCGGAAATGTCCGCGCGCAGGTGATGGCCACGGCAAGGCAGTCGGGCCAAACCAGGGTGGTAGAAGCTCAGCCCGGTACCATTGGGAGCGCACCTCGTGGGTTCCCCCTGCCGGCCAGCGTCGCCGCGCGCGCCGAAACCGTTCCTGCTGCAGCTCGGGCCCCGGAGCGGGTTGAGGCTGTGGGCCGGCCCGGACCCTACGCGCCCACGGAGAAGCAGGTGGCATTCTACCAGCGGCTGGCGGCTTCGCCCGTCTTCACGGAAGACGAACGCCAGCGCGCCCTGGACTGGTTAGTCGGTAAAGCAACGCGCCAGACCATCAAGGATCAGATCGACTGGCTCAAGCGGCAGGTAGAAACCCGGAAGCCGAGGACCGCAGACGAATCGGCAGCATAACAGTGCGGTGAATGGTAAAGGGTGAACGGTGAACGGTGCTGACGCAGTGGGTCCGGTTTACCGTTCACTATTTACCACTGCGTTTTTGTCCTTGCAGCACCGCCAACGCAACACCACCGATGATTGCAGCGCCACCGACGGCTGTATGCCACCCGATCAATTCGCCTCCAAACCCAATGCCGATCAACACGGCAACCAGCGGCGTGACCAGAGGAATCATCAGCACGCCGGTGACAGCCGTGTGACGTATCAACCAGTAATACATCAGGAACGCGATGACTGAGCCGAGTATCGTGAGATAGGCCAGCGTCGCAAACGCCAGGGGTGTCCAATGGAAGCGAAGCGGGCTTCCCTCCAACACCATTCCCCCCAGCAGAAGCGGAAGGCACCCCCCTGCCATCTGAATCCCCGCGAGAACCGCGGGCTCGATGTGCGTGCCCCGCGCTTTCACCAGCACGCCTGCGTGAGCGGTGGCCAGGGCCGCTACCACAATCCCGGCACTGGCCCACAGCGCTCTGGGGCCGCCGGTGCCGAGCTCTCCTGAAAACACCACAGTGATTCCCAGCAAGCCCAGCAGCACGCCGGCGATCTTCCAACCGGTGAGTGGTTCCGCCTCCAGGTAACGATGCGCGAGCGGGAGGCCGAACAGTGGTACCGTGGCACTCAGCAGTGCCGCCAATCCCGAGGAGATGTATTGCTCGCCCCAGAACACCAGGGCGTAGTTCACCGTGATGCTCAGCAGGCCGGTGTAGGCCAGGAGTCGCCACTCTCGAGCGGAGGTTGGGAGTCGAATGCGGCGAACCAGAACGATGATGCCCAGCAACAGAGCAGCCAGCGCGAAGCGGATTCCGGCGAAGGTGATGGGGGGCAGGTCCCGGAGACCGAGCTTGATCGCCAGCCAGGTGGAGCCCCAGATGGCAGCGAGGGCCAGCCAAACGAGAACCGGCAGGCGGCCTCCCCGCGTACTCGCCGGTGCGAGCTCCAGCGGCGCCGCTCGATCCAACTTCGGGCCGGTCACAAGGCCATGCCCTGGATGCGAGGCTGCACTGGCACTTCGGCTGTACATCCTGGGCATGAAAGCTCCTGGCCTACCGGAAGCCACAATATCAATGTTGACACAATCGCTGTCAAATCGCAGATTGTCACTATGACAAGCTGGAACCCGCAACTCACCTCAGAGCAGGAGCCCAAGTATCTGGCCTTAGTGGACGCCCTGCACCGGGATATCGAGGAGGGGCGGCTTTTGCCCGGAGCCCGTCTCCCCACCCAGCGCGAGTTGGCCGCCCGTCTCCGCATTGCCATCGGCACGGTCAGCCGTGCATATGCGATCGCCGAGCAACGAGGAATCGTGCAGGGCGAGGTTGGCCGAGGAACTTTTGTGCGGCGGGACGATCCCAGCTATCGGGAAGGAGCCGATGAGACCCACGATGCGGAGATCATCGACCTGAGCCGGGGAAGGCTGGTACGGGATTCGAAAGATCCAACACTGGGCCAAACCCTACAGCGCTTGTCCCAACGAGCCGACCTGCACCAGTTGGCGGATATTTACCAACCCCCGAACGGCATGCGACGCCACCGGGTTGCCGGCGCCGCGTGGCTCAAACGAATGGCGCTCGAGGTCGATCCGGACCGGCTGGTCATCACCAGCGGCGCCCAGCACGGAGCTGCGGTGGTGCTTGGTTCGATTGCCCGTTCGGGAGACCTGATCCTCACCGAGGAGGTGACCTACTCGGGAATCACCGCATTGGCCCGGCTGCTGCAACTGCGAGTGCAGGGCCTCCCGATGGATGACCACGGACTCCTCCCCGATGCTCTGAACGCCGCCAGTAAATCGGGCTCCCCTCGGGCGCTCTTCTGCATGTCCACACTGCAGAATCCTACGGCCCGTACCATGCCCCTTCAGCGGCGACGTGAGCTGGCCGAAGTCATTCAGCGGCATGGTCTCTTGGTGCTGGAAGATGATGTCAACGGATTCGTTCCGGCCGAGCCGCTGCCACCCCTCGCCACCTTCGCGCCGGATCACACTTTTTATATCACCGGCACTTCAAAGAGCCTGGCTGCCGGGCTCCGTATCGGATATGTGGTCCCTCCACCTGGTGAAGTTCAGCGGGTGAGCGCTACCATGCAGGCGACCACCTGGTTTACTGCCCCGCTGATGGCCGAGATCGCCACCCAATGGATCGAGAGTGGGAAGGCCGAGGAGATGGCTTCCTGGAAACGAGCGGAGACCGCTGTACGCTGCTCTCTTGCCCGGCACCTGCTCTCACCCTGGATTCCTCAGTCGGGGCCCACGAGCTTTCATCTGTGGGTTCCGCTCCCGGAGCCATGGCGGGCGGAGAGCTTTGTCGGCCAAGCGCGGGCACGAGGCGTTCTGGTCAATTCACCGGATGAGTTCCTGGTAGGCCGGGAAACAGCTCCGCATGCGGTGCGGGTGTGTCTGGGGGCTGGACTCAGCCGTTCGAGGCTGGAGGAAGGCCTCCACCGGCTAGCCGAGCTGCTGCGACACCCGCCGGGACCCTCCGCGATGGTGTACTAGTCGCGAGTTACGGCTCCGCGGGACGGATTTCACGGAGCCGGCGCAGTTGGGGCACCTTCCACGCGGTCGTGGCCACGACCAGCAGCGTAGCCAACCCACCCAAAACCACCGACGGCACCGTCCCAATCAGCCGAGCCGCGGTCCCCGACTCGAACGCGCCGAGCTCGTTCGAGCTGCCGATGAAGATCGCGTTCACCGAGGCGACTCGGCCGAGGAGATGGTCCGGCGTCATGACCTGAAGCAGGGTAGATCGGACGACGACGCTGATGGTATCCACCATGCCGCTCAGTGCCAGGAACACCGTGGACAGAAAGAAATTACGGGAGAGGCCAAATCCGATCATAGCCAGCCCAAAGAAGGCAACGCTGGCCAGCAGGGTGCGCCCAGCCCGCCTGAGAGGTGGGCGGTGAGCCAGGACCAGCGACATAACCACTGCTCCGACTGCGGGTGAAGCCCGCAGGATGCCCAACCCCTGCGGGCCGACCCGCAAGATCTCGGCAGCAAAGACCGGCAGCAGGGCTACCGCGCCGCCAAACAGGACCGAAAACAGGTCGAGGGTGAGCGCGCCGAGCACCACGGGCTGCGCTCGAACAAAACGCAGGCCGCTTGCCAGGCTCTGGAGGAACGACTCGTCAGCAGGTGCGCCCCGCCTGGATGCGTGCCGCATGCATGCGAGGAAGAGAAGACTCACCGCCATAAGCCCCGCATCCACGCCATACGCCGCGCGGGCGCTGCCGAATCCGTAGATCAAGCCGCCGATTGCAGGACCCATTACCTCGGCCAGCTGCCAGGTGGAGCTGCGCCAGGTGACGGCATTGGGGTAGAGCTCACGCGGAACCAGTTCCGCGCCAAGGGCTGAGCGCGCCGGCTGAAGAAAGCTGCGCGCGATGCCACTGCAGAAGATCACTGCATAGATCGGCCAGACCTGTCCTTGCTTGATTATCCCGGGATGCAGCGTGAAGCCAAAGAGCGCCAGCGAACAACCGAGGAGGATGACCAGCGCAGCGACTGAGACTTGCAGCCGTTCCGTTCGATCGGCGACATGGCCACCAAACAGCGCGAACCCGATGAACGGTACCGCCTCTGCCAGGCCGATCAGGCCGAGTGAAAGCGGGTCTCGGGTCAGCTCGTAGATCTGCCAGGACACCACGACGGCCTGGATCTGCGTAGCCACCGTCATGGCCAGCAGGCTATAAATGAACCAGCGGAAGTTGCGGATGCGGAGCGCGGCGTAGGGATCGTGGCGGGTAGGCTGGGCCATGCGCGCCGCAAGCTAGCTGCGTTTTGCCGAGACACAAAGACTTTTGCCGGACCTTCAGCTGATCACGAGGGGCCGGTTATTTCCTAAGTCTATACCTGCAAAGCGTTGTGGGATTCAAAGTTGCACGGCCCGCTTTGTGCAACTAGAAACCTTGCTCGGCAGCACAACTCCCGCACTCAATCCCTGGCAGGCATGAAGCGGCTGATCCTCTGGACCAATCTCCTGGCCCTTGCCGCGTGCGCGCGTGCAATTCCGCCAGCCCCGAATGGCTTGTCCCCGGTCTCGGCAATCCCCGGATTACGGATGCCGGATCTGCAGCGAGCGGCACCGCATGAGGTAACCGCCGACTCAACCGTCAACGACCTGGCTGACGCGAGCCCTGATGCAGCGGGTGTGCCTGAGTTTCTCCCCGACGATCTTCGCTGGGACATCGACGTCCGGAGCTTTGCCAACCACCCTCGAGTCCAGTACTACCTGAGCTACTTCCAGGGCATCTCGCGTACCGGTCTCAGCGTATTCCTGGCCCGGGGCTCCCGCTACGAGCCCATGATCCGGCAGCGCTTTGAGCAGGAGGGTCTACCGGGCGATCTCGGGTACCTGGCTTTGATCGAGAGCGGGTATTCCAACGATGCGGTCAGTCGATCTCATGCCGTTGGAATGTGGCAGTTCATGAAGGGCACCGCCCGAGGATACGGCATGCGGATCGATACCTGGGTGGATGACCGGCGGGATCCGGTGAAGGCCACCGCCGCCGCAGCCCGTCATCTGCGCCACCTGCGCGATCGGTTCGGGTCGCTCTATCTGGCCGCAGCCGCTTACAACGCCGGTGCGGGCAAGCTGTCGCGCAGTCTGGGCAAGCTGCAGTGGGAGACATCGGCTGAAGCCGGGGGTGCCGTAACCGCAGACAGCGAGCCGGAAGAGATCCTGGAGGAGGATGAGTCGGATGCTGACGCGGCCGATGAGGTCGAAATCGCGCTCGACAGCACCGACATCACCAGCGACGCTGCGTTCTTCCGGCTGGCCAGCACCGATCTGCTCGCGACGGAGACTCAGGACTACGTCCCCAAGCTGATCGCTGCAGCCGTGATCGCGAAACAACCCGACCGTTACGGCATAACTCCGACCGAAGCCGCCCCCTTCAGCTACGACTCCTTGCTGGTGAGCGCAGTGACGGGGTTGGACGTCATTGCCCGGCTGGCCGGCACGAGTCCGGCGGAGATCCGGGAGCTCAATCCGCAGTACCTCAGACTGGCAACGCCTCCGCACACCCAGTCAGTGATCCGAGTCCCCGCTGGAACCGGGGAGAAAGTGGCCGAGGCTTACGCCGAGCTGCCCGCGTCGAAGCGGGTGCACTACCTGACTCACGTGGTGCGCCCGGGCGAGCGGCTGGGCACGATAGCCGCGCGGTACCACCTGCCCGCTCAGGAGATTCGGGCGGCCAACCCGCGGGCGCGTACGGGGCGGCTCAGAGCCGGCACTCGGCTGGTCATTCCGGCCGTAGCCATCCCCTCTGCGCTGGCCATGCGGGCAGTCAACGGCCCGAACTTCAGCCGGCATCACGCCCGAATTGCCACGCACCGGGTCCGCTCGGGCGAAACTCTGATCGGCATCGCCCGCAGGTACCGGGTTTCGCTTCGCGCTCTGCGCCGGGTGAACGCGCTACCGGTGGAATACACTCTCCGGGCCGGGAAGCGGCTCCGGATTCCTAGCTAACTCAACCGCCACCTCAACCCTGGAAGTGACCGTGTCTGCCGATTCCGCCTCCTCAGCCACCTCGCTCCCCGCCGGCAGCCCGTCCGGATTCGGCCGAGCAGCAATGGCGATTTTCACCACGATGGTGCTTCTAATTGTGGCGCTGACCGGCATTCTGGTGGAAACAACCTGGCGGGCACCGTCGAGCTCCACTGAGACGGTAGCCACGGACCCGGGGAGCGTCGCCCGACGTTGAACAGCGGGTCCCGGTCGGTCTGCCTGTTCCTGATCGGCGCGGGTTGCGCCGCAGCGCTGCCGTCGATCTGGGGTGGACCAGTCGGATATGCCGCGCCATCGGTCCTGGCTTCGGTCGATACCACGCGGCCGAAGGGCAGTCCCTCCACCGACTCAGGTTGGCTGGAACGCGGCTGGGTCATTCCGGGCTATCTCTCGTCTTGGGGACTTCCACCGCTGCCGGGCCAGTTCAGTCTCACCGACACCGGCCTGGTCTTTCGCTCCGCCGTCGGCGACCTCTCGGCTCGTGCGGCCACCATCTCCCTCGCCTACATCGACGACGAGAACGGCCGAGCTCATTACATCTTCCGGATCGATACCGGGGTCTTCGAGACCGATGCACCGGGCCCGCTGCTCGATGCCACGGCACATCCCATGGGGGTGGACAGTGGATCACCATCGGGGGCACCGCCGGTCCGAAGGTTGGTGGATGGCTCGGATCCGGCAGCGCCGTTGCGAGCGGCCCGCCAGATCGCTGCCAGCAGGTATGCCGATTCACTCTACGGGTTGTTCGGCCAGCCTCGGGCCCCGCTGGGGCTCGTCGGCCGTCGCGGGCGCGCGGCCGGGAGGATCGGGGAATACATCGCCTCCCGCGACTCCCTGGCGCTCGACCCAAGCCACATGACCTGCGAGGCTCAGCTTCGTCACGCGTTAGCACACGAGCTGGGACATCGGTGGCAAGTCAGGGCCAAGGCGCAGCTGGCTGCACTGTGGGCCGGAGTGCCGGCAATCCGCGACCCCAAGAGGTACGGCTACGCCGACCGATCGGAACACCAGGCGGAGGCGATTGCCTTTGCCGTGAGTTTTCTGCAGACCACCGCGGGGAGCGCGGCACCCGCCGCGAGCTCGCTCGGCCTGCTCGAGCATTACGAGCTGCTGGTGCCGGGAACTCGTACCCTGACCCGCTACCTGTTACTCCAACCGGTGTACCGAACTCACCCACTTCGTTCTCTGCTCACCACCGATCGAATCAGGTACGCTCGAGAGAAGTAGCGGCCTCGAGGACCCGCTGGCGTTGCCCTGGCGTCAGCATCTCGCGCTCGATCACCTTCCGAACCAGCCGCGCCACGAAGGTGTAACCCCGCGGGTCGTAGACCATCCAGCGATGCCATTCCAACTCGTCCAGAGCCAGTGCGGCCTGGGCTGGCGGAAGATCCAGTACGCGAGCCAGCAGCTCGAGCGGCACCCGATCTCCCAGCACCGATGCGGCGGCCAGAGCTCGCTGGGCACCCGGGCTGAGGCGGCGGAATCCGACCCGAATTGCGGCGAGCACGGTGTCGGGGAGATCTCCGGGCATCGTCTGATCCAGCGTCTTGTACGGCTCAGGCCAGGCCCCGGCGGTCCCACGAAGATCCAGGCCCAGGGCAACCGCCCGGAGCAGCTCGACGGCGAGCAGGGGCAGGCCGGCGGAATCGGTCGCTACCCGCCGGACGACTCGCTCGATCTCGACGTCGCTGAAGCCCGGCAGCATGCGCCGGGCGAGGGTACGCAAATCAGCGGAGTCCAATGAACCCAGTCGAACGGCGACGCCTCGCACGTTGCTTCCGATCCGGCTCCGCAGCGCGTCGAGCTCAGCCCGGGGCGGATGCGAATCAGTGGCAAAGAGCAGAATGAGCGGTGCGGACTCCAGATCGCGCAGAACCGTGCGGAGCCCCTGCATGGACGCCTGATCCAGCCACTGGGCATCGTCTACCGCGAGGGCGATCGGCTGTTCCTCGCTGGCCGCGCGCAGGATTTCACTGAATGCCCGACCGTACGAAAGCTCCGGACCATCCGGCGAAAGATGGGGAAACCGGTCCGCCCACTCCGACAAGGCATCGGCAAAGACCGCCAGCGCTGTGGCCGGTGCGGCTGAGAGCCCGCGGGCTTCCAGCAGACCGCCACGGGCGAGTCCGCGAATACCACTCCACTCCTCCTCATGATCGCCCTCGACGGCGCGGACCGCTGCGACCGCCACCCCGTCGAGTCGCAGCCGTCCGAGCAGCTCCTCCATCAGCCGGGTCTTTCCCACCCCGCTCTCGCCTTCGAGAATCAGGGCGCAGGCGTGTCGCTCGCGGCAGGCAACCGCCGCCGCATCGGCCAGACGCGAGAGCTCCGCCTCCCGTCCGACCAGCGGCAGCCGCGGGTCACCATCGGTCTGCTCTCCCGCTCGCGCCGGAGTGGGCGGACGAATCGGGCGCTCGTGGCGGACCCGCTCCGCCAGGGCCTGAGTATCGGGATCGGGTGGAGCCCCAATCTCCCGCTGCAACCGCGCGGCGAACTCCTCATAGCGTTCGAGCGCTCCGGCCCGATCGCCCGCAAGCACCAGACTTCGCATGATGATGCGCAGAGCCGTTTCCGACCCGGGGTCGAGGGAGAGGGCCCGCGCGGCCACTGCGGACGCCTCCTGCGCCTGGCCGGCGCGGAGCAGGTCCTCGGCGTGATGAGCCAGCACCTCGATACAGCGAAGCCGGATGGCTGATCGCTCGCTGGCCAGCCAGTTCTCGAAATCGGAGGCTCCGGCAATAGAGAATCCCTCGAGGAATTCACCCGCGATGAGCCTGGATGCTGCTTCCCATTCCCCCGCCGCCGCATACTCCTCCAGCCGGTCGACATCGAGCCGCACCGATCCCGGAGTCAGCCGGACCTGCCCTCCACTGGTGTCCACGTTGCCCTCACCGAGGAAGCGCCGGAGCACCCGGATTGCTTCATTGAGCGAGTGACGAGCGGCGGCCTCCGGCTTCTCTCCCCACAGCAGACCGATCAGGTGTTCGCGCGCCCGTCCGCGGGGGGACCGGGCCAGGTAAACCAGAAGGCCCAGATGTTTCCGCCACAGCAGCTCGGATGGAGCCGGGGCTCCATCGACGCTCAGCCCCACGGGACCCAAGGTCTGGCAGGAGATCATCCTAAGATATTGCGCTCTGAATTGAGGCTTGAGAAGTGTGAGAACGATGCACGCTCGAGTGTGCTGCCGAACACGGCGGTGCGGGCCTCCCGATGCCATGCTTGCGTCGGCCCTGGTTCAGGAGATTTTCTGGTGACAATCATGCTGCGTTGTCTGAACTGTGGATTCAGCTTTACGGTTACCTACCCGGCCGCAGGACCGGCTCAGGATAAGACCGGGCCGGTTGTTTGCGGCCACTGCAGATCCAGCCACTGGTCCTCCCAGACGTTCTAGGAAGCTCCGCTCAGCTCACGGCTGAATCCGAGCTCACCCTTCTGGTCCGGCTGATCGCAGCCGGAGCACTCGCCGGCGTGCTCGGCTGGGAGCGAGAATCCGCCCGGAAGCCCGCCGGGCTCAGAACCCACATGCTGGTCGGCATTGCGTCCGCACTTTTTACCGTGCTGGGCGAGCTGGCTATGACCGCTCCTACTGACAGTCCATA
>Ga0307416_100002758_pt1 | contig 10196 bp, 9 predicted proteins | sample DK1Cmetagenome_2_FD_203821 | JGI IMG/M metagenome (GOLD analysis project Ga0307416, IMG submission 203821) | Maize rhizosphere microbial communities from greenhouse at UC Davis, California, United States - DK15-C-3 | ecosystem: Host-associated > Plants > Roots > Rhizosphere > Soil | place: USA...
AGCCGGCGATGTAGGCGGCCACCGGCTTGTCCATGCGCTCAGCGATGAAGCGGGCCGCCCGCTCCTCCTCGTCGCCGCCGATCTCGCCGATCATCACCACGGCCTCGGTCTCGGGGTCGTCCTGGAAGCGCGACAGGACGTCGATGAAGCTGGAGCCGACCACCGGGTCGCCGCCGATGCCGACGCAGGTCGTCTGGCCGACCCCGGCCGCCGCCATCTCGTACATCACCTGGTAGGTCAGGGTGCCCGAGCGCGACACGAGCCCGACCGGGCCGGCGTGGGTGATCTCGCCGGGGATGATGCCGACGTTGGCCTTGCCGGGCGAGATGACCCCGGGGCAGTTGGGCCCGACCAGGGCCACGCCCTTGGCCCTGATGTAGTTGTAGGCCCTGGTCATGTCCAGCACCGGGATGTTCTCGGTGATCAGCACCACCACCCCGATGCCGGCGTCGGCGGCCTCGTAGAGGGCGTCCACGGCGAAGCGGGCGGGCACGAAGATCAGCGAGGTGTTGGCCCCGGTCTCGGCCACGGCGCTGGCCACGGTGTTGAACACCGGGATGCCCTCGACGTCCTGGCCGGCCTTGCCCGGGGTGACGCCGGCGACCACCTCGGTGCCGTAGTCGCGGTTGCGCAGCGCGTGGAAGCGACCCTCGCGGCCGGTCAGGCCCTGCACCACCAGCCGAGTCTGCTCGTCGACGAGGATGGCCATTCAGGCACCTGCCTTCGTGTTCGCGTCGGCCAGCTCGACCGCCTTGCGGGCGGCGTCGAGCATGGTGGCGGCGGGGACGACCTTGTCCGACGGGGAGCCGGCCAGCAGGGCCCGGCCCTCCTCGGCGTTGGTGCCGTCCAGCCGCACCACCAGCGGCACCTGGACCTTGTCGCCGAGGCGGTCGAGGGCGTCCAGGATCCCCTGGGCGACCAGGTCGCCGCGGGTGATGCCGCCGAAGATGTTGACCAGGACGCTGCGGACCTTGGGGTCGGAGAGGATCACCTCCAGGCCGGCGGCCATGGTCTCGGCCGAGGCGCCGCCGCCCACGTCCAGGAAGTTGGCCGCCCTGCCGCCGGCCTGGGCGACCACGTCGAGGGTGCTCATGACCAGGCCGGCGCCGTTGCCGATGATGCCCACGTACCCGTCGAGCTTGATGTAGTTGAGGCCCTGCTCCTTGGCCGCCTGCTCCTGGGGGTCGACGGCGAAGGTGTCGCGCAGCGCCTCCAGGTCCGGGTGCCGGTCCAGGGCCGAGTCGTCCAGGGAGACCTTGCCGTCCAGGGCGATGACCTGGCCGTCGGCCGTCAGGACCAGCGGGTTGACCTCGACCAGCATGCAGTCGGCGCCCAGGAGCACCTCGTACAGCTTGGCCAGCAGCTGGGCCGCGCCCCTGCGGGCCCGCTCGTCGAACCCGGCCCCGTAGACCAGCTGGTTGACGTGGTAGCTGCGCAGCCCGACCAGCGGGTTGATCGGCACCTTGACGATCGCCTCCGGCTTCTCCTCGGCGACCTGCTCGATCTCGACCCCGCCCTCGGCCGAGGCCATGGCCAGGAAGCCCTTCGAGGCCCGGTCGTGGAGGATGGCCACGTAGTACTCGGCGGCGATGTCCGAGGCCTGCTCGACCAGCACCCGGCGGACGGTGTGGCCGCGGATGTCCATGCCCAGGATCCGCTCGGCCTGCTGGCGGGCCCCGGCCGGGTCGTCGGCCAGCTGGATGCCGCCGGCCTTGCCGCGGCCGCCGATCTGCACCTGGGCCTTGACCACCACCCGGCCGCCGACCTCGGCGGCGGCGGCCTCGGCCTCCTCGGGCGACCAGGCGACCCTGCCCCGCGGCACGGCCACCCCGTACTGGGCGAACAGCTCCTTCGCCTGATGCTCGAACAGGTCCATGTCAGCCTCTCGGTCGGGTCAGGCGGCCTGGTCGAGGGCGGCGCGCAGCCACTCGACGATCTTCGAGGTGGGGGTGCCCGGGGTGAAGATCTCGGCCACGCCCTGCTCCTTGAGCAGGACGATGTCCTCGCGGGGGATGATGCCGCCGCCGAACACCAGCACGTCGTCGGCCCCGCGCTCGCGCAGCAGCTCGACCACCCGCGGGAACAGGGTCATGTGGGCGCCCGAGTGGATCGAGAGCCCGACCGCGTCGGCGTCCTCCTGGACCACGGCGGCCACGATCTGCTCGGGGGTCTGGTGCAGGCCGGTGTAGATGACCTCCATGCCGGCGTCGCGCAGCGCCCTGGCCACGACCTTGGCGCCCCGGTCGTGCCCGTCGAGCCCCGGCTTGGCCACCACGACCCGGATGCGTCCCTGCGCCACGGTGCCCGCGCCCCTTTCGATGCCTGCCGGCCCGCGCTTCGCTTCCCGGCCGCGCCTGGGAAGATACTACCCGGCCATCCAGCCGCCCCAACGTGCCGAACGCGCCCCCGGAGGACCACCGCCGTGCCCGACCGTGACCCGCCCCCGCCGCGGCCCGGCCGCGACCCCGGCGGCAAGCTCGCCTACCTGCCGCCCCGGGCGGCCAAGGCCCGCAAGCTGATCCTGCGCAGCCAGCTGGGGCGCGGCTGGATCGTCGCCTCGGCCCTGTTCGGGCTGGTGATCCTGGCCGCCGGGGCCCTGTTCCTGGCCGGGCAGGGCCGGCCCGGGCCGCCCTGGGTGCGGGTGGCGGCCGTCTCGGCCCTGCCCGCCGGGGCCGTCACCGAGACCCCCGGGCCGCCCGGCCAGGTGGTGGTGGTCGACCGCCGCGGCGGCCTGCGGGCCTTCCTGGCCCCGCCCGGCGCCTGCCCGATCAGGGGCGCCGGCAGCGGGTTCGCCCGCCCCTGCGCCGGGCAGCGCTGGGACGCCGGCGGCTCCCCGGCCAGCGAGCTCCGCGACGGCCAGGAGGCCCCGCCGCCGCTGCGCCAGGTCCCGGCGGCCGTGGCCGCCGGCGACCTGTACGTCGACCCCCGCTGACCCCTCAGGCGTCGGCCCAGCCGCCGCCGCCTTCCGGAGCCGCTACCGGCTGCCCTGACCCTTGTGGTGGAGGGTGGCGCCGTGGCTGTCGCGCTCGTCGACCCCGGCCGGGTCCAGGTGCAGGTCGACCGCGGCCACCCCAGCCACGGCATGGAAGATGGCGTGGCGGGCCTGCTCGCCCAGGTCGTGGGCGGCCCGCAGGGGCAGGTCGGGGTCGACCTCGGCGTGGACCATGACGTGCAGGGAGCGGCCGACCCAGCGGGCCCGGGCGGCGTGCACGGCCTCGATGCCGGGGACCGAGCCGGCCGCCCGCTCGACCTCGTCGATCACCTCGGGGTCGACCCGGTCGAGCAGCCGGGCCAGCACGTCGCGGGTGGTGCCGACCAGCACCCAGGCGATCACCGCCGACAGCAGCAGGCCGGCCAAGGGGTCGGCGGCCGGCCAGCCGGCCCAGGCCCCGGCGATCCCGGCCGCCGCGGCCAGGCTGGCCAGCCCGTCGGTGCGCGAGTGGTGGCCGTCGGCCTCCAGCGGGACCGAGTTGATCCGCCGCCCGACCACGATCTTGTAGCGGGCCACGGCCTCGTTGCCGGCCACCCCGACCAGCGCCGCGGCCAGGGCCCAGCCGGGGTTGCGCAGCGGCGGCACCCCGCCGGTCAGCTTGGCCACCGACTCGACCGCGGCCACCACCGCCGAGGCGGCGATGGCCAGCACCACCAGGACCCCGGCGACGTCCTCGGCCCGGGCGAAGCCGAAGGTGTAGCCGCGGTCGGGCTGTCGCCGGCCGACCACGAAGGCCACCCACAGGATCACGGTGGTGAACACGTCGCCCAGGTTGTGGAGGCCGTCGGCGAGCAGGGCGACCGAGCCGCTGGCGGCCACGAAGGCGAACTGGACGGCCGCGGTCAGGCCCAGCCCGGCGGCCGACAGCTTGACCGCCCGCAGCCCCTGGTCCTCGCCGGCGGCCGAGCCGGCCAGCGGCACCGGAGCCTGGGCGTGGCTGTGGCCGCCGTGCCCGTGGCCGTGACTGTGGCTGTCGCCCACCGCTCCCTCCATGGCGCCGGACGTGCAGCGGGCCCTTGGCGCCAACCGGGTGGGATCGGCGGCACCAGGGCCCGACTGCTGGAGGCCGCGCGCACCCGAGCGGGCGGGGCCACCGCTGTTCAGGGTAAGCCGCGGCGGCCCTGGATGCCAGCCCCTCCTGTGGAGAAAATACAACGGCCCAGCCGGTAGGCGGTTCGGTTCATCACCGGGCGATGGGGCCCGGGATGCCCGCTGGATCAGGGCTGCGATGTGGAGGTGCGCAAGTGGAAGCTCGAGTCGACCGTGAGGCCCCCGACCGCAACCTGGCCCTCGAGCTCGTCCGGGTCACCGAGGCGGCGGCCATGGCCGCGGCCCGCAAGATGGGCTTCGGCGACAAGCAGGCGGTCGACCAGGCGGCCGTCGACGCCATGCGTCACGTGCTCGGCTCGGTCTCGATGACCGGGGTGGTGGTGATCGGCGAGGGCGAGAAGGACAACGCCCCCATGCTCTACAACGGCGAGGAGATCGGCGACGGCACCCCGCCCGAGGTCGACATCGCCGTCGACCCGGTCGACGGCACCACCCTGACCGCCAAGAGCATGCCCAACGCCATCTCGGTGGTGGCCCTCTCGGACCGCGGCACCATGTTCGACCCCGGCCCGTGTGTCTACATGGAGAAGCTGGCGGTCGGGCCGGAGGCGGCCGACGCGGTCGACTTCGAGGCCCCCCTGGCCCTCAACCTGCGGCTGGTCGCCAGGGCCAAGGGCGCCCACGTCGCCGACCTGACCGTCTGCATCCTCGACCGGCCCCGCCACGAGGACCTGATCAAGCAGATCCGCGAGGCCGGGGCGCGGGTCAAGCTGATCACCGACGGCGACGTGGCCGGGGCGATCATGGCCGCCCGCGAGGGCACCGGGGTCGACATGCTGGTCGGCATCGGCGGCACCCCTGAGGCGGTGATCGCCGCCTGCGCCCTCAAGTGCCTGGAGGGGGCCATGTTCGGGCGGCTGTGGCCGCGCGACGACCAGGAGCGCCGGGCCGCCCTGGAGGCCGGCTACGACCTCGACGAGGTCCTGGACATCGACGACCTGGTCCGGGGCGACAACGTGTTCTTCGCCGCCACCGGGGTCACCGACGGCGAGCTGCTGCGCGGCGTCCGCTTCGACCGCCGCGGCGCCCTCACCCAGTCGCTGTCGATGCGCTCCAAGTCCGGCACCTCCCGCCAGATCGACGCCCGCCACCAGCTGTCCAAGCTGAGCCGCTACGCCTCCATCGACTACGGCTAAAGCGCGTCGGACAACCTGAAGGCGGTCTGACGCCACCCTTCTCGGGTGTCCTCAGCTCAGGCGAGCCCGAGCGTCGGTTCCCCCTTCACGGGGGCCGGTTCCACCATCGTCGAAGCGATGGCCAGCGCCTTCCCCTTCAGGGGCCTTGGTGACCCGGCCGCCCGCTTGGCGGTCCGGGGAGCCTGCGCATGCTCGGCCCACGCTGCGAGGTTCGCCGCGGCGTTTCGGTCCCGATCGCAACTGAGGCCGCAGGTGCCGCAATGGAAGGTCCGCTCTCCCAGGCTCATCCTCTGTCTCACCGTTCCGCAGGCGTGACAGGTCTTGGTCGACGGGAACCAGCGGTCACACACTACGAGATCGCAGTTGAACCACTGAGCCTTGTAGGCGAGCTGCCTGGCGAACTCCGCCCAGCCGGCATCGCCGACAGCCCGGGATAGGCGTCGGTTGGCGAGAAGATTGGCGACTTGGAGGTCCTCGATGGCCAGCCTGCTGTGGGTCTTAGCGAGCCGGCCGGAGACCTCGTGAAGGAAACCACTCCGTAGGTTGGTGATGCGAGCGTGCTCGCGGGAGAGTCGTCGAACTGCCTTGGCACGGTTGGAGGAGCCGCGCTGCTTTCGAGCAATCGATCGGGAGCATCCTCGCACGCGCTTCAGCTGCCGGGCCAATGGCCTTGGAGCAGGCCATCGGCTGACTTCGGTTCCATCCGCATTGGCCGTCACCGCGAATTGGTCGAGGCCGCGATCAACTCCAACGAAACCGGCCTGGCTTTGGCTATCGTGGAACTGGTGTCGGCGCTGTGCATGGAAATCGGGGGCATGAACAGTGAGGCTGACGTACCAGCGGTCGGCTCGGCGAGCTATCGTTGCGAACAGGATCTTGGCCCGAGGCGCGACGAACTCCTCTCCGGTACGGGAATCGTACTGCCCGACAGGGCGAAGTAGCCGACGTAAGCAGCGGGTGTCATCGTATACGCGAATAGTCCCAATTGTGGGCAAGGTCACTGAACGAGGATGGCCTTCGCCAATCCGGATCGAACAACGACCATTTTGCCTCGTCTTGTTTCGTTGTCGGAAGCTGTCCTTGCAACGCCCTTTCCGCTTCCGCTTGGGGAAGCCGATCGTGGGACCCATCCGCGTGCCGGACCTCGAATCACTGAAAGCAGCAAGGGCGCGGCCCAGATCGACAGCGGCCTCCTCGAACACCTGGGCGGACACCTCGTGCCGCCAGGCAAGCCCTGTCACTCGCTTCATGATCGTACCATCGCCGGCCACGGCGAAAGTGCGGCCGGCGGCTTCACTGTGCTTCCATTGATTGAACTTCTCGATCAGATCGAAGCCTGACCACGGCACATCCACAGATGGATCGGTCTCTCTGGCGGAAAGAGAATCCGCCAGCAGCCTCAGGCACTGGTTGTAGGCATACCGAGATGCTCCCGCATGACGAACTAGCGCTTGCTGCTGCGTCATGGTGGGGTCAAGAGCAAACCGGAACGTAGTGTGGCGCATAGCGCGGTGGATGGTACGGGAAGGGTGTGACAATTCGACTATGGAGGCGAACAGCAACAGGTGCTGAGACTCCGCATCTTTGTGCACCATGATGCCCCGTCCGGCGCGACGGCGTTTCTTACCCATGCAGGCGGCATCTGGCGCGGCTCAGACCCGCCGGCCGGCCACCCAGAGGGCCTGGTTGTCGAGGTGGACCTGGCCGTCGGGGGTGGTGAAGGGCGCCCAGGCGGCGCTGGCCTGGGCCCAGACGCGCTCCTGGACCTCGGGGGGCTGGCCGGCGACCAGGGCGGTGATGGGCGGGGCGACGTCACGCAGCCGCGGGTGGCCTGTTCGGGGGAGGCGAACCGGTAGATGGCGGTCATGGCGCCCGTTGCCACCTCGGCGAAGCCGGCCGCCTCGGCCAGGGCGGCCAGCCGGCCGGGGTCGGCCAGGGCGAAGGGGCCGGGTATCCCGGCGGGTGGCGGGGCCAGGGCCAGCTCGGCCCGGATGATCGGCACCGGCGCGGCGAACTGGACCTGAGCCGGCGGGCCCCAGACAGCGGCGGCCAGGCGCCCGCCCGGGACCAGGAACGACCGCAGCCGGGCCAGCGTCGTGGCGACGTCGGGGAGGAACTGGAGGCCCTGGCGGCTCAGCACGGCGTCGAAGCCGGCCTCGGAGAAGGCCAGTTCGTCGGCGCCGGCCTCGACAAACTCGAGGTTGGCGAGACCGGCGGCTGCGGCCCGCTGGCGGCCGACGGCCAGCATCGGGCCGAGAGGTCGGTGCAGACCACGTGGCCGTTCGGCCCGGCGGCCCGGGCGGCGGTCAGGCCGGGCTCGCCGTAGCCGGCGGCCACATCGAGCACCGAGGACCCGGGGCCGATCCCGGCCAGCTCGACCAGCTTGCGGCTCACGGCCAGGCCGGCGCCGTCGGCCTCGAGCACGCCGGCCCAGGCCCGCCAGCCGGCGGCGGCGTCACCCCATTCCGCCCTGGCGGCTTCCCGGTACCGGACCGGGTCGAAGGTGCTGGTCGGTGCCATGGGCCCTCCCGATGGTCGGCCGCCGGCCCGGCGGCACCCGGAGCCCCGATCCTACGGCTGCGGGCGCCGGCCGGCATCGCCTGGATCAGCCATCCGGCTGCGCCGGCGGCCGTGGTGCGTCCTAACCACCGGCGGCCAGCTGGCCGTCCTCGATGGCGCGGGAGACGGCCGCGGCCCGGGAGGAGACGTCCAGCTTGGCGAACACGTTCTGGATGTGCCGGGCCACCGTGTGCTCGCTCAGCTGCAGGGCGCCGGCGATCTCCCGGTTGCCCATGCCGGAGGCGACCAGCCGCAGCACCTCGACCTCGCGGCCGGTCAGCAGCCGCCGCGGCTGGCCGCCGTGGAGGACGGCGCTGGCCAGGCGGGCATCGGCGGCGGCGCCGAGCCGCTGGAAGCCGGCCCGGGCGGCCTCGATCTCGACCCGGCCGCCCTCGGTGTCGCCCAGCATCCGCAGGGCGGCGCCGCCTAGCAGCCGCGCCTTCGCCTCCTCGTACGGCAGCCCCAGGTCGCGCCAGAGGCCCAAGGCGTAGCGCAGCCGCTCCCTGGCCCCGGCCGGGTCGCCCTCGGCCAGCCGGAGGGAGCCGGCGGCGGTGGCGGCGGTCGCCGACACGACCGGGCTGGGCAGCCGCTCCTCGACGGCGGCGAGCTGGCGGGCCGCCTCGCGGGCCGCGTCGAGCGCGCCGGCGGCGACCGACACCTCGACCAGGGCGGCCAGCAGGCGCGCGTGGGTGAACCGGTCGACCGGCGGCGACGAGGCCAGGGCCGGGCGGAGCGCGGCCGCGGCAGTGGCCACCCGGCCCTGGGCCAGCCGCAGCAGGGCCAGCCCGGGGGCTGCGGGTCCCAGCCGAGCCGCTGGGCGGCCAGGTAGGCCTGCTCGGCGGCGGCCAGGTCGCCCCGGCGGCGCAGGACCTCGCCGACCCCCGTAGGACGCCTCGGCCGCCCCGCCCGGCCCTGTGGGCAGCAGCTCGTCGTGGGCCAGCCGCAGCTCGGACTCGGCCTCGTCCCACTCGCCCCGAAGGGCCAGCACCTCGCCGCGGTAGATCCGGCACAGTCCCTGGCTGTAGGGCGTGGTGGCGGGCAACTCCCGGCACCAGCGCCTGGCCGCCTCGGTCCACTCGCCGGCCCGGCGCAGGTCGGCCAGGTCCCGGCAGGCAAGCACCACCGAGCAGTAGACCCAGCCGGTGTACAGGGGGACGAGCTCGCCGGCCAGGACGAAGGTCATGGCCTCGTCCAGCGGAGACAGGCCCTCCTCGACGCCGCCGGCGGCGATCAGGGCCCGCCCCTGAAGCTGCAGCGCGATCGCGGCCAGGTCGTTGTCGCCGTTGGCGCGGGCTGTCTCCACGGCCGCGGCGGCATGGCCGGCGGCCTGCTCCAGCGGTCCCTGGTGCAGGTGCAGCTCGGCCTGGACGTACTCCAGCCAGCCGCGCTCGACGCAGCCCGGGTCCCGCTCCACCTGCCGGAAGCCGCGGCGCAGCCAGCCGACCGCGACCGCGTGCTCGCCCCGGTAGAAGTGGTCGTGGAACAGGCGGGCGGCGGTCCTGGCTGCGCCCCGGTCGTCGGTGGCCCGCCGGTAGGCGGCGTGGGCGCGGTGGCGGGCGGCGATCGACTCGCCGCTGCGGCACAGCCACCAGGCCGCCTCGGCCAGAGCCTCCAGCTCCGCGCCGTCAAGGCCGGCCGGGTCGCGGGCGGCGAGCGCCTGGTACAGCTCAGCCAGGGCCCGTTGCGCACGGTGTCCCGTGCCGGCTCCGTGCCCGGGCCGCGCTCCACGACCGACCTCCCGGATGGATCCTACGCCCGGGCTATGGACGGCGTGTCCGGTCGCGTAGGCTTCGGGGACACGGCCGCCGCGGCTGGCGGCCGCCGCCGAGCAAGGAGGCCACCCCAGCATGAGCCAGATCGACGCCTCGGACTTCTCGTCGCTGAAGCATGCCGTCGAGCAGAAGTCGAACGAGGAGCTGGTCAGCTCCATCCAGCAGCAGGACGGCGGCGTCGACGGCGTCCTCGAGAAGGTCTTCGCGGGCATGTCGGAGTCGTTCAACCCGGAGAAGGCGGCCGGCCAGCAGGCCGTCGTCCAGTACGAGATCGGCGCCCCCGACGGCACCCACGAGTACGCCATGCGCATCGCCGACGGGCGCTGCGAGATCGAGAACGGCCAGGCCGAGAGCCCGCGGGTCACCATCCGCATCGGCCTGGCCGACTTCCTCCGTCTGATCACCGGCGGCGCCAACGGCATGCAGCTGTTCATGACCGGCAAGCTGAAGGTCTCCGGCGACCTGTTCTTCGCCCAGACCTATCAGTCATGGTTCGACCGGCCGCAGGCCTAGGACCCCGCTGAAGATGCCTGCTCCTGTTAGAGCGGCAGGGTTTTGTGAGACGCAGAGACGGCCGACCGGCTCCCGGGATGATGGCGGTGGGCGGGCGGTCAAGACGATGCATGG
>Ga0307416_100002759_pt1 | contig 10195 bp, 6 predicted proteins | sample DK1Cmetagenome_2_FD_203821 | JGI IMG/M metagenome (GOLD analysis project Ga0307416, IMG submission 203821) | Maize rhizosphere microbial communities from greenhouse at UC Davis, California, United States - DK15-C-3 | ecosystem: Host-associated > Plants > Roots > Rhizosphere > Soil | place: USA...
AGACGGCGAAATACGGGGATCCGGTACCCTCGACGCCGAAGGAATAGCGGGAGGCCCTCAGGCCGGGCAGCTTGGCGGGCAAGGTGCAGCACTCGAGCCCAGCGTAGTGATTCGAGCGGCGGCAGGGCCACCATTGATGCCGAACAGCCGCGGCATCGCCAGATTGTTGACAATAAACAGGGTGACCTACACCATGAATGCATGACTTCACTTAGCCCCGCGCTCAAGCAGGCCACCCCCGTCGTCGTCGACCACGCCCTCGGCAGCTGGATCTACGGCACGGACGGCAAGGACTACCTGGATTTCACCACCGGCATCGGCGTCACCAGCACCGGCCACTGCCACCCGAAGGTGGTCGCCGCCGCGCGGGAGCAGGTCGGGAAGATCATCCACGCGCAGTACACCACGGTGATGCACCAGCCGCTGCTGCAGCTGACCGAGAAGCTGGGCGAGGTGCTGCCGGCCGGGCTGGACTCCGTCTTCTACGCCAACTCCGGCTCCGAGGCGGTCGAGGCCGCGATCCGCTTGGCCCGGATGGCCACCGGCCGCCCGAACATCGTGGTCTTCCAGGGCGGGTTCCATGGCCGGACCGTCGCGGCGGCGTCGCTGACCACGGCGGGCACCAAGTTCTCCGCCGGCTTCGCTCCGCTGATGGCCGGCGTGCATATGTCCGCCTTCCCCTACGCCTACCGCTACGGCTGGGACGAGACCACCGCCGTCGAATTCGCCCTGAAGGAACTGGACTACCTGCTGCAGACCCGTACCGCGCCGAACGACACCGCGGCGTTCCTGATCGAGCCGGCCTTGGGCGACGGCGGCTACCTGCCCACCCCGCCGGCGTTTATGGAGGGACTGCGCGAGCGCGCGGACCGGCACGGCATCAAGCTGATTTTCGACGAGGTGCAGGCCGGCGTCGGGCGCACCGGCAGGTTCTGGGGCCACCAGCACTCCGCGGCGACGCCGGACATCCTGATCACCGCCAAGGGCATCGCCTCCGGCTTCCCGATCTCCGCGATCGCCGCCTCCACCAAGACCATGTCGAAGGCGTGGCCAGGTTCGCAGGGCGGCACCTACGGCGGCAACGCCGTCTCCGCGGCGGCCGGCGTCGCCACCCTGGAAGTGGTGGAGGAAGAGGGGCTGGTGGAGAACTCCCGGCTGCGCGGCGAGCAGCTGCAGACCGGGCTCTTCGAGATCCAGGGAAGGTTCCCGCAGATCGGCAACGTCCGCGGCCTGGGCCTGATGCAGGGCATCGAGTTCACCGGAGCGGACGGCAACCCGGACGCGGCCACGGCCGCCGCGGTCCAGCAGGCCACCACGGAGCAGGGCCTGCTGACGCTGACCTGCGGCCCGGCCGGCAACGTGGTCCGGCTGATCCCGGCCCTCGTGGTCACGCCCGAAGAAATCACCACCGGACTGGAGCGCTTCGAGGCGGCCGTCGCCGTCGCCACCGGAGCCGTCCCCGCGGCAGCGACGGGAGCCTGAAACACCACATGAGCGAAGCCGTCCTCCCCGACACCACCCGCACCCCGGACCGCCGCGCCGGCAACACCGGCGTCGACCGGCCCGCCGTGCTCGCCGCGCTGGCTGCAGCGGGCATCACCGCCGACGCCTCGCCGCGCCGGCGGGCCGAGTACTCCTTCGACGCGTCCAACTACCGCATCCCGCCGCTCGCCGTGGTCTTCCCGCGCAGCGTCGAGGACGTCGTCGCCGCCGTAAAGGCCTGCCGCGCCACGGGCACGCCGCTGATCGGCCGCGGCGGCGGCACCTCGATGGCCGGCAACGCGATCGGTCCCGGGGTCGTGCTGGATTTCTCCCGCTACCTGAACCGGATCCACCGTGTCGACGAGGCGGCCGGGACGGTTTCGGTGGAGCCCGGAGTGGTGCTGGCCGCGCTCTCGGCCGAGGTGGAGCGCGCGACGGACGGCCGCTTCACCTTCGCGCCGGATCCGTCCTCGAAGAACCGCGCAACGGTCGGCGGCGCGCTGGGCAACGATGCGTGCGGCAACCACTCGGTCCGCTACGGCCGGACGTCTGACCACGTGGCGGAGATCGACGTCGTGACGTCCGACGGCGTTCGGCTCACCGCGGGTGCGGAGGGGCTGCGGGCCACGGATCCCGGGGACACCGCCGCCGCGCTGCGCGCCGCGCAACTCACCGCTGAGCTGAAGGAGTTGGCGCACGCCAACCTCGCCGGGTTCCGCACAGAGCTCGGCCGGATCCAGCGGCAGGTTTCCGGCTACCACCTGGCCAACCTGCTGCCGGAGAAGGGCTTCAACGTGGCCCGCGCGCTGGTCGGGTCCGAGGGCACCTGCGCGGTCATCGTCGGGGCGCGGATGAAGCTGGTGCCGAAGCCGGCGAGCGCGCTGCTGGTCTGCATCGGCTACCGGGACGTGGTCGAGGCTTCGCGGGACATCGGCACCATCCTCGCATTCTCCCCCTCCGCGGTGGAGGGAATCGACGAGGCGATCGTGGACACCATGCGCTTCCGCCGCGGCGACGGCTCCGTGCAGGGCCTGCCGGAGGGCAAGGCCTGGCTGTACGTCGACCTGGACGGCGATGACCCGGACGAGGTTGCCGCGGAGGCCGAGCGGCTGCTGGCCCGGCTGCGGGAGAACGGCCGGATGATGGACGGCCGCCCGGTCCCGGATCCGGTGGAGCGCGCCTCGCTCTGGCGCGTCCGCGAGGTCGGCGCCGGCCTGTCCTCCCGGTTGTCCACCGGCGGCGAGTCCTGGCCCGGCTGGGAGGATTCCGCCGTCGCGCCGGAAAAGCTGCCGGACTATCTGGCGGACTTCCGCGACCTGCTGGCCAAGCACGGCCTGACAGGCGTGATGTACGGGCACCTCGGCGCCGGCTGCATGCACATCCGGATCACCTACGACCTGCGCAGCGACGCCGGCCGCGCCGTGTTCCGGGCCTTCTCCCGCGAAGCCGCGGAGCTGGTGGTCCGTCACGGCGGCTCGCTCTCCGGCGAACACGGGGACGGCCGCGCCCGCTCCGAACTGCTGCCGATCATGTACTCCGCTGCGATGCTGAGGGCCTTCGCCGACTACCGCCGGATCTGGGACCCCGCCGGCATCCTCAACCCCGGCTCGCTCACCGATCCGGACCCGCTGGACGCGCACCTGTCGCTGGACGGCGTGCCGGAGCGGCAGTGGCGCACCAGCTTCGACCTGCGCCCGATCGGCGCTGGCGGCAGCGCACGCGCCGAGACCGACAACCCGGCGGACGAGTCCGGGGCCGGCGCCGACCCGTGGGTGCACGCCGTCCAGGGCTGCATCGGCGTGGGCAAGTGCCGCTCGGACACCGCCGGCGTCATGTGCCCCAGCTACCGCGCCACCCGGGACGAGAAGGATTCCACCCGCGGCCGCGCCCGGGTGCTGCAGGACATGGTCCGCGGCGCCCGCAGCATCGAGGAAGGTTGGCGCTCCGAGGAGGTCCGCGAGGTGCTGGACCTGTGCCTGTCCTGCAAGGCCTGCTCGAGCGACTGCCCCACCGGCACCGACATGGCGACCTACAAGTCCGAGTTCTTCGACCACTACTACCGCGGCCGGCGGCGGCCGCTCTCGCACTATTCGCTCGGCTGGCTGCCGCGCTGGCTCAAGCTCACCGGCCGCATCGCGCCGCTGGTCAACGCCGCGCTGGCCACGCCACTGGGCAAGCTGGCGGCGGCCGCAGGCGGCATGACCACGAAGCGCGCGCTGCCGAAGTTCGCCGGTGCCGGCGAATGGCGGAGGCAAGTGGCCGCGGCCGGGCTGCAGCCCGGAAAGCACGACGGCGGTGTCCGGCCGGTCGCAGGCGGCACCTTGCAAGGCGAGTACGACGGCGGTGCACCCCACCGGGCGGACCGCACCTCCGGCGTCGTCCTCTTTGTGGACACCTTCACGCGCGGCTTCCGTCCGCAGGTCGCCGGTGCCGCCGCGCGGGTGCTCGCGGGCGCCGGGCAGCCGGCCGAATGCTCGGCCGACGCGTGCTGCGGCCTGACCTGGATCTCCACCGGCCAGCTGGACACCGCGAAGAAGCTGCTCCGCGGCGCCGCCGAGGCGCTCGACGACGGGACGGACCGGCCGATCGTCGTCGTGGAACCCAGCTGCGCCGCCGCGCTGCGCAAGGACCTGCCCGAACTCGTGCATACCGAGCAGGCCCGCCGGGTCGCCGCCCGGGTGCGCAGCTTCGCCGCCTACGTGGGCGAGCTGGCCGCGGGCGGCTGGAAGCCGGCGCCGGCCGAACCGCTGCCGGAGCAGGTGGTGCTGCAAACGCACTGCCACGAGTACGCCGTCTTCGGCGCCGCAACCCAGCGGCAGGCCCTGGCGGCCGTCGGCATCGAAGGCGTCACCGACGCGACCGGCTGCTGCGGCGTCGCCGGCAACTTCGGCTTCGAGAAGCAGCACTACGACGTGAGCATGCAGGTGGCCGAGCACGCCCTGGCCCCGGCCCTGCGCGGCAGCGGCACGGACGTTCCGGTCCTGACGGACGGCTTCTCCTGCGCCATGCAGGTCAACCAGCTCGCCCCGGAGAGACCCGGCCGGCACCTCGCCCAGCTGCTCGACCCCACACCTGACCGGACCACTGACAAGAAGGACTCTCCCGCATGACAACCGAGACCACCCCCCGCACCGACGCAGCTACCTCGCAGGAGGCGCGCGACGCCGTCGCCAAGGTCAGCACCGGCGTCTTCATCGACGGAGACTGGAGCGAATCCGCCTCAGGCGCCCGCTTCGACGTCGTCAATCCCGCCACCGAGGAAGTCATTGCCACCGTGGCCGACGGCGGCCCGGAGGACGCCCGCCGCGCCATCGAGACCGCCGGCCGGGTGCAGAAGGAGTGGGCGAAGACTGCGCCGCGCGAGCGCAGCGAGATCCTGCGCCGCGCCTACGACCTGATCATGGCGCGGCAGGACGAGCTGGCGCTGGTGATGACCACGGAGATGGGCAAGCCCTTCGCCGAGGCCAAGGGCGAGGTGGCCTACGCCGCCGAGTTCTTCCGCTGGTTCTCCGAGGAGGCCGTGCGGATCGGCGGCGACGTGACCACCACGGGCGACGGCAGGAACCGCATCCTGGTCTCCAAGGAGCCCGTCGGCCCCTGCGTGCTGGTCACCCCGTGGAACTTCCCGCTGGCCATGGGCACCCGCAAGATCGGCCCGGCCATCGCCGCCGGCTGCACCATCGTGTTCAAGCCGGCCAACCTGACCCCGCTGTCCTCGCTGGCGCTGGCGGACATCCTCATCGAGGCCGGCCTGCCCAAGGGCGTGCTCAACGTCGTCTGCACGTCGAAGGCCTCCTCCGTGGTGACGCCGTGGATGGAGAGCGGCATCGCCCGCAAGGTCAGCTTCACCGGATCCACCGAGGTCGGCGTGAAGCTGCTCGAGCAGGCGGCCAAGCACGTCATGCGCTCCTCGATGGAGCTCGGCGGCAACGCACCGTTCATCGTGTTCGAGGACGCCGATCTGGACCGTGCCGTCGAGGGCGCGGTCGCCGCCAAGATGCGCAACATGGGCGAGGCCTGCACCGCGGCCAACCGCCTGTTCGTGCAGCGGCCGGTCGCCGAGGAGTTCGCCCGCAGGCTGGCCGCGAGGCTGGGCGCACTCACGGTGGGCGACGGCGCGAAGGATGGCACCGACGTCGGACCTTTGGTGGAGGAGAAGGCCCTGGTGAAGGTCCAGGAACTGGTGGACGACGCCGTCGCCAAGGGCGCCACCGTGGTCTGCGGCGGCTCCCGTCCGGAACGCCCCGGCTACTTCTACTCCCCCACGGTGCTTTCCGACGTCGATCCGGCCGCGGACCTGATGAGCGAGGAGATCTTCGGCCCGGTGGCCCCCGTCATCCCCTTCGACACCGAGGAGGAAGTCACCCGGCTGGCCAACGACACCCCGTGGGGGCTGGTCGGCTACCTGTTCACGCAGGACGTGGACCGCGGCTTCCGGATGGGCGAGGCGCTGGAGGTCGGCATGGTCGGCCTGAACACCGGCATCGTGTCCAACCCGGCGGCGCCCTTCGGCGGCATCAAGGCCTCCGGGCTCGGCCGCGAGGGCGGGCGCGTGGGGATCGAGGAGTTCCTCGAGTACAAGTACATGGCCGTTCCGCGCGGCTGAACATTTCCCGTCTAGACGTCACGGAGGCTTGAGTGGAACCAAACGGCATCGCCCCCATGCTCTTCTCCATCGGGGAGTACGAGGCGCGGCTCGCAGCGGTCCGGCTGCGCATGGAGGACCAGGGCCTGAGCGCCCTGATCGTCACCGATCCGGCCAATATCTACTACCTGACCGGCTACAACGCCTGGTCCTTCTACACTCCGCAGATGGTGTTCGTACCGGCCCAGGGCGACATGATCCTCTTCACCCGGCAGATGGATGCCAACGGCGCGTTCCGCACGGCCTGGCTGCCGGAGGAGTGCATCGTCGGCTACCCGGAGAGCTACATCCACCGGCCGCACATCCACCCCTTCGACTGGGTCGCGTTCGCGCTGCGCGAGCGGCACCTGATCGCACCAGCGGCCAAGGGTTGCGTGGGTCTGGAGATGGACTCGCACTTCTTCGCGCCGAAGGCCTACCGTGCACTGGTCAACGCCATCCCGGAGTGGACGCTGGTGGACAGCTTCGAGCTGGTGAACTGGGTGCGGTCCGTGAAGTCGCCCGCGGAGATCCAGCTGATGCACAAGGCCGCGGTGATCACCAACAACGCGATGGCCGCCGCCGAGGAGGCCATCCGTCCCGGGGCCCGGCAGTGCGACATCGCGGCCGCGATCACGGAGGCGCAGATCTCCGGCACCGAGGAATTCGGCGGCGACTACACGGCCATCGTGCCGCTGCTGCCGACGGCGGAATCCGCCGACACCCCGCACCTGACCTGGAGCGAGCGGCGGCTGCGCGGCGATGAGGCGGTCGTCGTCGAACTCGCCGGCGCCTACAAGCGCTACCACGTCCCGCTGAACCGGACCTTCCTGCTGGGCCAGCCGTCCGCGGAGCTGAGCCGCGTGGCCGAAGCCACGGACGCCGGCCTCAACGCCATGCTGGACGTGATCGGCGCCGGCGTGCCCGTCCGGGAGGTCGCCGCCGTGTGGAACCGCACCATCTTCGAGTACGGCTACGAAAAGGACTCGCGGCTGGGCTACTCGATCGGCATCGGCTACCCGCCGGACTGGGGCGAGCGCACCATCAGCATCCGCAGCGAGGACGAGCGGGTCCTGGCCGAGAACATGACCTTCCACCTGATCTGCGGGATGTGGATGGACAACTACGGCTACGGCCTCTCCGAATCCATCCGTGTCACGGCCACCGGCGTCGAAAGCTTCACCACCTACAAGCGGGGCCTGCTCCCCATCAACAGCTAGGACTTCCCATGACCCTGCGCAACCTTCCCCTCGGGGCACGGGCCGGCAACCTGGTCGGCTCCGTCATCGACTCCAGCACGTCCCTGCTGGCCAAGCAGACCCACGACATCGTGCGCTTCGCGATGGGCGCCCCGGCGGAGGAAGCCGTGCCCGTCGAGCTGTTCAACAGCGTGCCGGCCGCGGTCTACGACGCCTCCTCCTACACCTACGGCGCCACGGAGGGCGAGCCGCACCTCATCGACGCGCTCACGGACTATTTGTCGACGACGGCGGATCCCACCGCGCGTGAACGCATCACCATCACTTCGGGCGGCATGCAGGGGCTGGACCTGGCCTTCAAGATCTTCGTCGACCCCGGCGACCTGGTGGTCGTGGAGAGCCCGACGTACACCAACGGCTCGGCCACCGCGCTCAGCTACGGCGCGGAACTGCTGGAGGTCCCGGTCGACGAGGACGGCATGGACGTGGACCAGCTGGAGTACCTCGTGGCCGCGTACGGCAAGACGCCCAAGGCCATCTACACCATTCCCAACTTCCAGAACCCGTCGGGGACGACGCTCTCGCTGCCGCGCCGCAAGCGGCTGCTGGAGCTGGCGCATGAGTGGAACACCGTGATTGTCGACGACGACCCGTACGGCCTGCTGCGCTTCGAGGGCGAGGAGCTGCCGACCTTCAACCAGCTCAGCCCGGACGATCCGCTGATCTTCTCGGTCCGCACCTTCTCCAAGATCCTCGCCCCCGGCCTGCGCGTGGGCTGGGTGGAGACGGACCCGGAGCTGCAGCGCCTGGTCATCAACGCCAAACAGGCCATGGACACCTGCACCAACGTGCCGGCCCAGCACCTGGTGGCGGAGTTCATCCTGCGCGGCGGCCTGGACGACCACCTGGCCTGGCTGCGCCGCGAGTACCAGGGCCGCAAGCACGCCATGCTGGAGAGCATCGGGCGGCATCTCGGGGACCGCGTGCGGACCACGAACCCCGACGGCGGCTTCTTCCTCTGGGTGACGCTGCAGGGCGAGGACGCGAAGATCAACACCCAGCGGCTGTTCGACATCGCGCTGGCCGAGGGGGTGGCCTTCATCCCGGGCCCGGCGCTCTCCCCCGGCGGCCGGTTCACCGACGCCTTCCGGCTCTGCTTCGCTTCCTCCTCGCCGGAGCGCACCGAGACCGGCATCGTCCGCCTCGCCGCGGCCATCGACAAGGCCCGCGCCGAGGTCTCCTTCGGCACCGCAGCCTCCTCGGGAGCGCGGTAGGTGGCGCCGGCCCCCGGCGAGGCAGCCCAGCGCGCGCTGACTGCCACCGAGCAAGCCGTCCTCGACGCCGTCGACCTGGACCGGATCGTCGACCTCGCCGGCCGGCTCATCGGGGCCGGCGGCGAGAACCCAGGCGACACCGAGGCCGCCACCGTCGCCGTGCTGGAGGCCGCGGCCCGCGAGCTGGGGCTCGAAGTCGCCATCCAGCCCGCGGTCCCCGACCGCCCGAACATCCTCGTCACGCTGCCGCCGCCTGCTCCCGCCGGGACGCCGGCGGACACCGGCGTCCCGGGCCCGGATTCCGGCGCGGCGCCCGGCCTGATGTTCCTCGGCCACTCCGACGTCGTCCCGGCAGGGCCCGGCTGGAGCCGTCAGCCCTTCCAGGCCGCCGTGGAAAACGACCGGCTCTACGGGCGGGGCGCCACGGACATGAAGGGCGGCCTCGCCGCGGTCCTCGGCGCCATGGCCGCGCTCAAGCAGGCGGGCGCCCCGCTCTCCGGCCCCGTCACCCTGGTCTGCACCGTGGACGAAGAGGACCTCGGCCTCGGTATCCGGACGCTGGCCGCCTCGGCCCTCCCCCATGACTACCTCGGCTGCGTCGTGGCCGAACCCACGGACCTGGAAACCGTCGTCGGCTGCCGCGGCGACAGTTACCTGGAACTGGAAATCACCGGCCGCCCCGCGCACTCCGGCCGCCCGGCGGACGGGCGCAACGCCATCGCCGCCGCCGCCCGGATCTGCGAACTCATCCGCGCGGACCACGAGCGGCTGCAGCAGGACCAGGACGACCTCCTCGGAGCCGGCACCTGGAACGTCGGACTGATCGAAGGAGGCCAGGGCACCTCGGTGGTGGCGCCGTCGTGCTCCCTCTCCCTGGACCGCCGCCTGATGCCGGACGACGACCCGGACCGCATCCTCGCGGACCTGCTGGCCCGTATCCGCGAAGCCGGCATCGACACGGACGGGATCTCGGTCACCGGCCGCGTCAGCATGCAGATGCCAGGCTTCCGCACCCCGGCGGACCACCCGCTGGTCGCCGCGGCCGTGGCCAGCGTGGAAGCCGCCGGGGGCAGCACCCGGATCGGCGGCTGGACGGCCGCGTGCGACGGCGGCTTCATCGTCCGCGACTTCGGTGTGCCTGCCATTGTGCTCGGCCCGGGCGGCCTCAACGACCAAGCCCACCAGGCGGACGAATCCGTCGGCCTGGACGAACTGTCCATCGCCGCGCGTGCCTACGCCCTGCTCTGCCTGCGGACCCTGACCAACTAGGAGCACTTCATGAGCACTTCCGAATCCCTGCGCAACAACCAGCCGGAGCCGAGGACGGCGCCGGGCGCCGAACCGGGAACGCCCGAAGGGAAGCGCACGCTCAACCGCGCCATTCTCGGCTCGGCCCTGGGCAACGCCGTCGAATGGTTCGACTACGGCGTGTACGGCTACCTGACGATCTTCATGGCGGTGAACTTCTTCGGTTCGGAGGAGGGCGACGGCGGCCTCGGCGTCACGCTGACCCTCGCCACCCTCGCGCTGTCCTTCCTGGTCCGTCCGCTCGGCGGCATCATCCTCGGGCCGCTCGGCGACAAGGTCGGCCGGCAGAAGGTCATGGTGCTGACGGT
>Ga0307416_100002760_pt1 | contig 10195 bp, 7 predicted proteins | sample DK1Cmetagenome_2_FD_203821 | JGI IMG/M metagenome (GOLD analysis project Ga0307416, IMG submission 203821) | Maize rhizosphere microbial communities from greenhouse at UC Davis, California, United States - DK15-C-3 | ecosystem: Host-associated > Plants > Roots > Rhizosphere > Soil | place: USA...
ACTCGCGCCCCTGGATCGCCGCGGGCTCGCCTGCGTAAAACATCTCATACTGCAAATGGCGCGAGCCAAACTCCGAACCCACGGCGTCCCACAAGAGCTTCAGCAGCTTCACCCGCTCGCGGCTGCCGGCTTTCGGCCAGCGCACGTAGCGGTCGATATCCGATAGCGCGCGCAGCTCAGCCGCGGTTGCCGGCAACTGGATCAGGCTGCCACCCATCAGCCCGCGAATTTGGTTGAGCAATGCCGGATACATCGCCTGCTGGAGCACCTGGCTGGCATAAAGCAGGGAATCTCTGGGGCGCATGACACCAAACTGGTCCGGCTCCGCCGCCGCTTCGGCGCCGAGGATCATGCCTTCGATGAGCGAAACACGGGTGGCGAGGTCGCCGAGTTGCGCGATTATCTCGACATTCGCCGAGCGGCCGCTCAGATCCATGCAGCGCTTGATCAATCCGACCAGAAACTGCAACTTTGCCCATGAGCGAATGTGTGACTGGGTATTTCCCAGCACGTGCGCGGCCGTAACACTGAACTGGCCCGCTGTAAGCTCGATGTTCTTATAGATAAACACGTCTTCCCATGGCACCAAGACATCGTCGAAGACGACCAGAGAATCGGTTTCGTCGAAACGGCTCGAGAGCGGGTAATCGAATACGCTGTTGGCTCCGAGAGCATACGGACGGCGCGGGTAGAGCTTCAGACCGGACGCGCCATTCGGAACGACGCAGGAGATGGCGTAGTCTTCGTCGCCGGGTTTAAGCGGAAGGATGACCGTAAGCAGCACATAATCAGACATCACCGAGCCTGTGCCGAGCATCTGCGCGCCGCGAATGACGATGCCGTTATCGCGCTCGGCGGCGGCGCCGGCGTAGAGATACGGCTCGGCCTGCTGGTGTGCCGGCTTGCTGCGATCGACAGTGGGATGGACGATGACGTAGCTGACATAGAGGTCCTCATCCGCGGCCTTGGCCGCAAAACGCGAGAGATTATCGGCGAACCGTTGGCCGCCCCGAGCGTAGAACTCAGGCGAGCCCGCGAACCCCGCGAAAAATGATGCGACATGATCGGGCGAGCGCCCCAGCAAACCATAACTGGCGTCGGCCCAGAATTTGATTGCGCGCCTCCTCGCCGCCAGGTCATCGCGGCTGCGCGGCACCAGCCAGGACTTGTTGACAGGACGGCCGTCGCGCGGCGACGGATAAGTCATCAACTCGCGATTGGCGGGATCGGCAGCGAGTTCGTAGAGGTTGGCGATGCTGCGAATCCCCGCGGCAAAGGCGGGATGGCTCGTCACGTCGGGCACTCGTTCGCCGTTAAGCAGCACCGTGCGTCCGTCACGCAAGCCGCGCAGATACTCCTCACCACGGCGAGTCACGTACGGCTCCCTTGATCACGCTCGGTTGCCAAGCCGCGCGTTTTTGTAAAGCCGTCACCTGTGATTAACTTTCTGCCCATATCACACGATCCTTAGCTATTGGCACCGAGTTTCCTTCGCTTGATGAAGTAAGTTTGCCCACGCTCACTGCCGCAATCGTTGACCCAAACTGGTGCCGCCATAATGAGTATCCGGCTTTGCAGGAGCCTTCTAGGATTGCTTCCTGCGCGTTCTCTGGTCGAAAGATCGGCGCGATAAATCGCGGCCCATGCGAAGCGCCGCCTCGACACCTTGATAGTAGCCGGGAAGCTGAACGAGTGTGCGGTAACCCATTCGAGTGTAAAAGAGCTGGGCTTCTTCATTGCCTGCGCGCACTTCGAGATCGACGTTGAATATTCCCGCTACTACGGCGCATTCTTCCAACCACTCAAGCAGTTGGCGCGCTATGCCGCTTCGCCGATAGGACGGAGAGACGGCGAGCAGGTCCAAGTGCGCATCGTCGTCGCCGTAGCGCATGATCGCGAAACCGGCAATTTCCTCGTGCGTCGCTGCGACGAGAACGTTGACGTTGGCAGCGCGAATACTCGCTGCGACCCGCACAGGCGTCCAGCGCCAATCGAGACCGCATTCGATCAAATCACGCGAGAGATTGGCAATGCTGTCGGCGTCTGCTAAGCGCGCCAATCGCAACGATAGCTCAGAATGTATCATGGGCGCACGACCTAACGCAGCGGATTTTCCCGCAAAGCCAGCGAGCAATCAAGGCATGATTTAAGATGATCGCGCGAGGCCGCGGAGCAGCGGACGTGTCGGCTGCAATATCTCGGTTTCGATTCATCTGTGTGAGTTCAGCCAGGTCGTCCCGGCCATATCCCCGATTCATGTTTGACATCATACGGCCTCCTAACTTTAGTTTGACAGGCTCTCAAGCTCATAGTACGTAACCGGCCATCCTCTTATGAGAAGCGTGACGATTTCTAAATCGCGAGCTATTCTCTCAAGGTGCAAACCATGACAAATACGGCATCGGCTCTAAAGCATATTTTCTGGTTTGCTGTGCTCGTGTTAATAACCTCAACAACTCGCATTGAAGCGCAGCAAACTCCAAAAATGACGCCGATCAACTACGGCACCATCACCATGTCCGCGTTGCACTGGCCCTACCTGATTGCAGAGCAGGAAGGCATGCTTCAGAAGGAGGGTATCGAGATAAAGCGGGTAATGGGCGGCACCACTACGGCGACCTCCCAGGCCTTGGTCGGGGGGTCTACTGATCTCGCCCAAATGAATCTAGTGCAATTGCTGGCCGCCAACTCCGCCGGCGCCGATCTCATAGCCGTTGCCGGGGATACCTGGGTGCCTATCTATGCACTGATCGTGCACCCTTCAATCAACAGCTATGCCGACTTGAAAGGCAAGCGTCTAGCCGTCGCGAGCCCAACCGACCCGCTGAATTATGTGCTCGCACGCATGCTGACGGCCAATGGATTGACGCCTGCCGATTACGAGATGATCGGATTAGGCGGAACTCCGACCCGTCTGGCCGCGGTCGAAAAAGGCGGCGTAGCCGGAGCGTTGGTCAACCAGCCATCGGATTTCAAAGCCATTGCGTCGGGACTTCGCTTGCTCGATTACTCGTCGGATTATGTCGACAACTTTCAATACACCGTGACGGGCGCTCGACGCGACTGGGCGCAGGCAAACAGACCGTTGATGGTGCGATTCCTTCGCGCTTTCGTGCGAGCCTGCGACTTCTTCTACGAGCCGAAAAATAAAGAGGCCGTGTTGCGGGCGTTGATCGAGAAGGCAAAGGCGGAGCGTGATGAGGCCGAGAAGACCTATAATCTTTTTATCAAGACCAAGAAATCGATTCCCCGCGACGGCGGGATCGACATCAAGGGCGCGCGCATCGTCGCTGAAAGCTGGAAGGAGTTCGGCTTGCAAAAACCGCCGCCTCCCGTCGATGGCGTGATCGATACAAGTTATCTGCAGGAAGCAAGAAAGTAAGGAAACCACTCACGCGAAAAATGAAGAGCTTTCAGACAATCTGGGCGACACCATCGATCGCCTGATCTCGGTGCAGTATTTCATATCGGGCGGTGGCTCGGGTTCACCGAGACCTTGTTGCGCTGGGCGAATTCGATCATCGACTCGGAAAGGAATTCTTCTCGAAGTAAGTTATGGCTAAGATCACAGTAGATATCGTTTTTAACAACGGCCTGATCGTCACACCTTCCGGTGTCATCGAAGGCGGCGTCGCAATCGTCGACGGAAAGATCGCTGTTGTCGGCGGCGATGCCTTTTTGCCGGATGCAGAGCGCGTCATCGATTTGGGCGGCAAACACCTTCTGCCCGGTGTTATCGATCCCGAGTGCCACTTGGGCGGCCATCGCGATCTGGCTGCCGATTTTCAAACCGAGACGCGCGCGGCCGCGGCTACCGGTGTGACGACATGGGGATTGCAACTTGTAAGTCTCGCGATCACCGGCGGCGCCGACAAAGTGAAGGGACCATCGGACATTCCGAATTTCACGAAGTCGATGCCGATTTTCTATGAGGCGGCGCAAACCGCCGCAATCGATTTTTTTCTCACTCCCATCGTCAGCACGGACGAGCACGTCACCGAAATCCCTTATCTCGCTCATGAGCACGGCATCAGCTCGTTTAAGCTTCACTTGCAAATGCAGGGGCCATGGAAGTCCTCGTGGCCCGCTTACTTTTTTGATGACGGCAGCATTTACTCGGTTTTCAAGACAGTCGCCAAGCTCGGCCCGCCGGCGCTCGCGCTGCTTCATTGCGAAAATTGGGAGATCGCCCAGGTGCTCCAGAAACAGCTCATGAATGCGGGCCGTAACGACATGGGGGCGTGGGATGATCGCTCGCCGGCTTTCACCGAGGCCGGTCACGCGCGGACCTATCTATACTACGCTCGAATCGCCGGCTGTCCGATTTACGTGGTGCATTGCACGACAACCGATACCATTGCGGAAATCGAGAGAGCTAAAGCCGAAGGCTTGACGGTCTACAGTGAAATCGGCAGCCATTATCTCGTGCTGCACAAGGACGCGTGGAAGATCAACGTGCCGTTGCGCGATCGCTCCACCCACGAAAGTCTATGGAATGCGCTCTCGTCCGGCTCCATCGATTGCATCGGCAGTGATCATGTCGCACACACCAGAATCCGCGAATCCATGGAGACAGGAAACGTTTGGACCACCATCAGCGGCTTTCCTTCCCGGGTCGAAGGCATGCTGCCGATGATGCTCAGCGAGGGCGTAAACAAGGGACGGATCTCCATCGAGCGCCTGGCGCAAGTCGCGAGCGAAAATCCAGCGCGAATCTTTGGCCTCTATCCGAAGAAAGGCGTGATCCTTCCTGGCGCGGATGCCGATCTGGTGGTCGTCGATTTGAAGCGGCGGGCAAAGATCACCAAAGAACTTCTCCACACCGTCACCCCGTGGTCCGTATACGAGGGCTGGGACGTGACCGGCTGGCCGGTCATGACTCTGGTCCGCGGCAACATTGTGATGGAATGGCCTGAGGATGCCCCTCGTGCCATGGTTACCGAAGCTTCCACCGGCCAGTATCTTAGAAGAAGTCTCGGTCGCACAACCTGATCGAGATCCTCGAGACAGCCGTGCACCACGGAGCTAAGCGTCGCGATCATCGCTTCCGCTCGACCAACTGGACCAGCGGTAACAAAGATCTGCTGAGGTTAGCATCGTGCTTAGATCCTTAGGTCCTCAGCCCGAGGCGGTCGAGTCATGTGTACGATCCGGATTCAAAAATCAATTTTTTCAGCGAACTAGTATTTGCATGATAAGCAAAATTCGACTCCGGCATCCTGGCGCGAGGACCGACACGGCTTTGATGCGGGATTGAATCTGGTAATCTGCTGGAAGAGAACCTTGAAGCCTTAGAAAGATCGTAAGAAAAGGTAGGTTTGCGAAAGTCTTCCAGCAAGGTCTGAGCGTTTCTGTCCTGTTGTCTCCGAGGTCGACAGTGCTTGCCGTGCGATCCGGTATCGATGCTGCTGTCAAGAACACGCGCTGTCATTCGGTTCGTGATATTCGAGCAGAACCTGCTTGATTAGTAATAACAACTTCTGGTACGCCGACCGTCCATCAACACTCATTGTTAAAGCATCCAATGCCGCCAGTCATTTCCATTACGAACTTGACCAAAACCTATGCTTCCGGATATCAGGCGCTGAAAGGTATCGATCTCGAGATTCGCAAGGGTGAGATCTTCGCTCTTTTGGGTCCCAACGGCGCCGGCAAAACTACCTTGATCAGTATCGTCTGCGGTATTGTCACCCCGACGGCGGGGATCGTGCTCATAGACGGTCACGACATCATAAGCGAATACCGCGCAAGCCGATCGAAGATCGGCCTGGTGCCGCAGGAACTGACCACTGACGCGTTCGAGTCCGTGTGGGCGACGGTGAGCTTCAGCCGGGGGCTCTTCGGTCATGCGCCGAACCCGGCTCACATCGAGAACGTGCTGCGGGATTTGTCTTTATGGGATAAACGCAAAAACAAGATCATGACCTTATCGGGCGGCATGAAGCGCCGCGTGCTGATCGCCAAGGCGCTATCGCACGAACCGGAAATTCTTTTTCTCGATGAACCCACCGCAGGCGTGGACGTTGAGTTGCGCCGCGACATGTGGGCGCTGGTGCGAACCCTACGGGAAAGCGGCGTGACCATCATCCTGACCACCCATTACATTGATGAGGCCGAGGAGATGGCCGACCGCATCGGCGTGATCAACAAAGGAGCACTGATCGTGGTCGAAGAGAAAGTCGAGCTGATGAAAAAACTCGGCACCAAGCAGCTCACTTTGAGCCTCCTGGAACCTTTGCCATCGCTTCCGGTAGAGCTAAGCCATTGGCCGGTGGCGCTGAAGGACGGCGGACGCGAGCTGGAATACACCTTCCACGGCAATGACGAGAGCACGGGAATACCAATGTTACTCAAAGGGCTGGGCGATCTCGGCATCGCCTTCAAGGACCTGAACACCCGGCAGAGCTCGCTCGAAGACATCTTCGTCAGCCTGGTGAGCGATCGCAAATGAGCATGGTGACTGAACCATCGGCATTCAATAGACACGGCGTCTGGGCGATCTATAAGTTTGAAATGGCGCGCGCGCTGCGCACGCTGCTGCAGAGCGTCGTAACGCCGGTTATGACCACCTCGCTTTACTTCGTGGTCTTCGGCGCCGCGATCGGCTCGCGCATGACCGAGGTGAACGGCGTCGCCTACGGCTCGTTCATCGTGCCGGGCTTGATGATGCTGTCGCTGTTGACCCAGAGCATCTCCAATGCCTCCTTCGGCATTTATTTTCCGAAGTTTACCGGGACGGTTTATGAACTCTTGTCCGCCCCGGTATCCTCCATGGAAATTGTCCTCGCCTACGTCGGTGCCGCAGCGACCAAATCCATTGTTCTCGGCCTCATCATCCTGTCGACAGCCGCGCTGTTCGTGCCGATCACGATTCTCCATCCGTTGTGGATGATCGCTTTTTTAGTGCTGACGGCGGCAACCTTCAGCCTTTTCGGTTTCATCATCGGCCTGTGGGCGAAAGGCTTCGAGCAGTTGCAGTTCATCCCGATGCTGGTCATAACGCCCCTGACCTTTCTCGGCGGTGCCTTCTACTCGATCGACATGTTGCCGCCGGCATGGCGCACGGTCACGTTGTTCAATCCGGTCGTCTATCTCATCAGCGGATTTCGCTGGAGCTTCTACGGCACCTCCGACGTGAGTGTCAGTGTGAGCCTGGCGATGACCTTGGGATTTTTTGCAATCTGCCTGGCGGTAGTCGCATGGATCTTTAAGACAGGGTATCGGCTGAAGAGCTGACGGAATTGGGAACGCACTTTCGTCGCTCTCGAGCGATATTGTGCGATAAGAGAGCTGCGCATCGACTCATCGACGCCAATTACAATCTCCCTCCTAAGGCAGATCACCGCACTTGAGTTGCCATGTTGGCACAGAAGAGCATGATTGCGCACGCGTTCACCCGGAGATGCCACTATCGTGGTATCCGGCTGATGATGGCAAATGCCTTGCGTTAAATACCCCGAATAATGATCGGGGGAAATCATGAAAGCATTTGTCGCCGCTTTTCTCATAGTCTTTGTAGCCGGAATTTCTGCACCTTCGGGCGGGCGCGCCAACGAGTTCAAAGAACGAGAAGCAAAAATCGCTCAGTATAAAAAATGGCTCGATTCGCTGGGATCTAACGGCTCTCAATACTGGACCCGCCTGGATGCCCGACCACGTCCGCATCGATTGTACCTCGGTGAAGGCTTTTATCGCGCCGACTTTCAAAGCCAAGAGCGTTTTGTCGATACGTTTTCAAACTTTCTCGCAGGACACCCGGAAAAATTTATGCTTATCGATCTTTTCGATGCCGCCACTAACAAACCCGTAGGCGAGTATGGATTCGGCGGCTTCAAGCTTTACGCCAAGCCTCTACAAACTGCGGAGCGTCCTTAAGCATAGTGCGCCATCCCCTCGATCGTCGCTAGCCGCATCGCCGACCCGCTTCGGCTGATATCATTCAAGCGCTGACGGCGAATCTTCTCGACCCTGCCGAAGGCCTCAAGTATACTTTACCACCTACTCCTAGTCAGAGACGGGCGACAATGGTTCTAAACCTCTAGCGCATCGGCCGGGTTAAAGCTTGCTGAATCTTCGCCCGGCAGATAGTTGAGTGGATCTAACCCCAATAGCCGGTCCCTACTGTAAAAAGATGATTTGCGCCGAAAAAATCACCCAGGCATTCGACAGCGCGACTCGGCAATTCCGCCAATCCGATGAATACCAAGAGCTGGTGGCGGGACGGGCGAACATAGAGGCCGCCCGCGAGTTTCTACGCAACGTTTTTCGCACGCACTTTCTCTCCTCGCACATCGTCGCCTTATGCTTCGCATCATTGCCGTCGAGCTCGGCGGAGCTGCTCAGAGAAAATCTGCTGGAGGAAATGGGACGCTCCGACACCGAAAAGCCGCATTCGGCGCTGCTCCTGGAACTGGCATGTGGCATCGGCTTTGATCAGAGCGAGATTGACGGGCTGATCGCAGATGCGCGGCGGCGCCTCGCGGTCTTCTGCGCCGCTCGCATCGCCGCCTCGACCCTGCGCGAGCTTTGCTTGGCGGTGCTGCTCGAGACCATGAGCTTCGAGTTCATGCTGTCGCGCTGTTCGAGCGAAATAGCCGCCGCCCTGACCAGCCACTATGGCTTTTCGAAAACTGCGTTGCACTGGTTCGCACTCCATTCGGAAGTCGACGTGCGTCACGCCGAAGAAGGCGTGACCGTCATCCAGGACTATCTGAGCTTTCATCAAGCATCCGACGATCTCTTCGAACAAATCGCGAGTCTTACGTTGGGCGAGAACCTTTTCGCTCGCCACTACTTTCCAGCTGGTTCGAAACAACGGACCGGCACTCACTCGGGTCCCGTTAGGGCGCGGCATATCGAGGCCGTAACCCTGTACCGGCTGCGCATCCCGTTCCACCAAACGTTCCGGCATTCGCTATACAGTCGCGAAGAGAGCGATGCAGTGATTGTCAAAATCACCGATAGCGACGGCCGCAGCGGTTTCGGCGAGAGCTTGCCACGGTCCTATGTCACCGGTGAGACAACCGAATCCATGATCGCACGCATTCGCGGGCACCTGGCCCCCCGAATATTTTCGCGATCCTTCGCACCCGGATGGGAAAGCTTGGAATATCTTCAATCCGTCATGCCGGAATGGACCCGAACTGAACAAGGGCAAAAGGGCGTTCTGGCCTGGAACGCCGCCTTCTGCGCCGTCGAACTGGCGTTGCTTGATTGGAGCCTGCGCGCCGATTACTGCCCTTTGGCCGAGTTGCTTCCGCCGGCGCGCTATGAAGTCGTCTATAGCGGCGTGATCTCGGCCGATGCGCCCAACGACGCAGCCGCTCTCGCCAAGAGAATGGCCCGATTCGGCATACGCCAGATGAAAGTGAAACTCGGCACCGCTGGTGATGCGGCCCGGCTCGAAGCGGTGCGCAAAGCTGTCGGTGGCGACGTTGAATTGCGCGGCGACGCCAACGGCGCGTGGGCGCCCGACGAGGCTATCGAACAACTACAACGGCTGGCGCACTTTAACTTGCAGGCAATCGAACAGCCGGTGCGCGCCGATGATCTGACGGGAATGAGACAAGTACGTCAGGAGAGCGGCGTCGCCGTTATAGCCGATGAGTCGCTGATCACGTTGGATCAGGCACGCCGCCTAATAGAACTCGGCGCTTGCGATTATTTCAACATCAGGCTCTCAAAAAACGGCGGTATCGGCGGCAGCCTAGCAATCGCCAAATTGGCGCAAGAAGCCGGGATCAAGATCCAAGTGGGCGCACAGGTGGGCGAGACCGGCATTTTGTCCGCGGCAGCACGAACCTTCGCGGCGCATTTACCCACCCTGGCCTTTGCCGAAGGGTCGTTCGGTACGTGGCTCCTCGCTGAGGATGTTACCTTTGAAAACATTGCGTTTGGCCTGGGCGGGCGCGCGCCGCTTTTGCAAAACTTCGGCCTCAGCGTCACAGTAAAGGAAGAAGTCTTGGAACGCCTCGCTACCTCAAAGGTCGATCTGCACCGGTAATCATCAATGCGACTGCTGGTCAAAGCCGCTGCCTTCGTAACCCGCCGCCAATGGTCACGCTGGCACAAGCTCACATCCAAACCCCAGAAAACCCAAAACGAGCTGCTTCTCGACATCATCGAGCGCAATCACGCCACGCGCTTCGGCCGGGATCACCGTTTCAAATCGATTCGCTCTCTGAGTGATTATCGT
>Ga0307416_100002761_pt1 | contig 10193 bp, 10 predicted proteins | sample DK1Cmetagenome_2_FD_203821 | JGI IMG/M metagenome (GOLD analysis project Ga0307416, IMG submission 203821) | Maize rhizosphere microbial communities from greenhouse at UC Davis, California, United States - DK15-C-3 | ecosystem: Host-associated > Plants > Roots > Rhizosphere > Soil | place...
TGTCTATTAGATCACGTACGGATTGTCGTTGAATTTATTGCGAGCGATTGGTTGATGCTTCTCAGATTAGGTGTATAGGGCGCCTGTGAACTTCTTAAAGCCTTCGAATACGGCCCCCTTCCCTTGGAGTTGAGAAGTTGGCTGACGCTGTTTCCAATCGCGAAAGGATTAAAGTTAAATAGCCCCACGTGTAAACGTGGGGTTGAGGTGCGCTGGTACTCAACCCTGAAAGGGTTTAACAAAATCTTCGGTAAAGTCCTCTCTCTGCACAGGTCCCAATTTTCTTAAACCCTTTCAGGGTTGATCACCTCATCCGTTCCAACCCCGCATTGGCATGCGGGGCTATTCAAATTCAATCCCTTTGGGATTAGGTGTGGACCAAGTTGCGTTTAGATGCAATTGCACCGAACCCCGAAGAGGTAGATTAGAATCTTTGATTGAAGTCAATAAAGCGCTTAAAGCCGTTCATTAGTTCACCTACGGATTGTAGGCGAATTTATTGCGAGCTATTCGATCAGTGTTTCAGATTAGGTGTATCGGGCAGGGGCTATTCAAATTCAACCCCTAAGGGATAGGTGTAGACTCAGTTGCCTTTAAATGACAATTGCACCAAACCCGCGAAACTTCGGAAGGTGATCAACTATCACGATTAACAGTTCAATCTCACGCTCAGCGGGCTCCCTCTGGGGAAAAAGTGAACCCCACTTTAAATCCTGGACAACAAAGATGCTAAACGCACTAATGAGATTCCCCCAAGAACAATGATTAATACATTAAATGGTCTCGCTAAAAAAAAATTCTGAGCGCGATACTGAGATTCAGTGCCTATCCGATCAACGTCAACCAACCTTTTCCTTTTTTCCGGATTCAATTGAGCGGTGTATGGCGTCAAGGATGAGCATGTCCCGTAATCCGTCTTCTCCACTAACGATCGAGGGCTTGTCTTCACGGACGCATCTGGCGAAGTCGTCAATTTGCAGCTGTTGCTGGAATACCGGCTTGAAACTAAACTCACCGCGGGAGCTTCGTCCAGCCACCCCGTTGTATTGTGTTGCCGGATCTAATTCAATAAATCCGTCCTTACAGCCGGCGAATAATCTGTCGATGAAGGCCACTGGTCCGGAGTATGAGTTGCAAAGGGTGCCATCCGCGAACTCCAGCTGCCAGGTAAATATCTCATGGACTTCCGTGAAGATGTCCTTTCTTTTAGTGGTCGCCTGTGCGGTTACAAACACCGGCTCCTTTCCTTTGACATGTCGCGCGCTTTGTATCGGGTAGACGCCGAGATTATAGAGCGAGCCACCTCCCATACTCTTCATGAGCTTCCACGATCCGATCTCGGGTGTAAAGGAGTAGCCAAGCGAGGTCTCCATGTAGTTGACCGGCCCGAAAGCTTCCGTTTGACCAAGTCTTTTAGCTTCGATAAAGTTCGGATCATAATGCATACGATACCCGATCGCCAGTTTGCGCTTTGCTTTTTTCGCCACCTCGATCATCTCCCGCGCCTCGGTTGCATTCATCGCCATCGGCTTCTCGCAAATCACATGTTTGCCAGCTTCCAACGCCCTGACCGTGTATTCATGATGCATGCTGTTGGGCAATACTACATAGACAATGTCGATGTCCTTGTTATCAGCAATATTGTCGAACGCGCCGTAGTTGTAGATGTTTGCCTGGGCAATGTTGTATTGTTTCGACCATTGCTCTGCCTTGGATGGCGTGCCCGTAACGATGCCAGCAAGGTAACACTGTTTGCTTTCTTCCAGCGCCTTTGAAAGGATCACCGTGCTGTAATTACCCAACCCCACGAGTGCGACGCCCAGCTTTCTTGTTTGTGATGGTGCGCATCCGAAGGAAATTGACGGAGCTACAAGGGAGGCGGCGGAAGCTATCATGGCTTCTTTCAAGAACACGCGGCGAGCAATTACTTTTTCTTTCATGCTTATAAGGATTTAAGACTGAGGGATGCACGGTCCATCTTTTATAAGAACTTTCTTTAGGATGTAGCAGCGCTCGCCATGCCCGGGAACGGCCGATAGCCACCACGTTATGCATTGCCGTTTGTTCCCCCTTGTGAGATGATTTTACCCAATCCAAGTTAAGAATTGATTTGCGAAGTCGGGAATAATTTTTACTCACGCCCTCGGATAATTAATGATGTAACATGAGAGAGGCTGCCGATAATGACAAAAACGTCAGTAAAATTCCTGTTATCGAAGAGACATTCCAGTTACACAGGGAAGTCATCGATGCGGGTGGCGTGCGTATCAGAAAAGATGTGGATGAGGAAAACGTCACTATTCCGCTCTTGAGCCGGATCCATGGCTACTCAATTGAACGTATTCCAAAAAATGAGTTCGTTGATAAAGCTCCTCCTGCCACCAGGTACGAGGGAAATGTAATGATCATTTCCGTGCTTGAAGAAGAGGCGGTTGTAATCAAACGGCTGAAACTCGTAGAAGAGATTCACATCTCTCCATCGGAGACAGAAGAGATATCCGAAACTGAATTAACGTTGATGAAAGAACGGATCACTATACAAAAAGACCCTCCGGAAAATCGATGATAATTAACAATAAAACTTAAGTTATGACAAAGACAGTAATTGGAATTTTTGATGACGCCAAGGCCGCGCAAAATGCGTATGAGAGGCTCACGGCGTATGGTTTCACGAATCAGGAAATTGATTTAACAGATAATACCAGTCTTGACCGGATGGACAGTTCGACAGATGGTGCTGACCGGTCCAATGATGACTTCGGCGATAAAGTTGGCCGGTTTTTCAGGAATCTTTTCGACGACGACAACGAGTCTGAAAGATATTCAAGCGCGGCCAGATCCCGCACGATGGTGTCGGTTTATGCTGACACTATGGACAGAGCGGAACGCGCTGCAGAAGTTTTGGATGAGGCTGGCGCTATTGATGTTAACGAGAGCGTCGGTGGGAGCGAATATTCGTCGGGTGCCTATGCAACTGGTACGAATACTCTGAATCAGGAGGAGAATGTTTCAAACAGGTTTAATGCAGATCAGAGTTCTTCCAGGCTTAATGCAGATGACAGTTCTTCGAACCGTTCGATTCCCGTCATTGAAGAGGAGCTACAGGTTGGCAAACGTGAAGTGGAGACAGGCGGTATGCGCGTTCGCAGCCGCATCATCGACAGACCGGTTGAGGAGAGCTTGCGTCTGAGGCACGAACGCGTTACGGTTGAACGCAATCCGGTAAACAGACCCGCTACCGAATCCGACCTGGAGACCTTCAGGGAAGGAGAAATCGAAGTACGCGAACGCGCCGAGGTGCCTGTAGTTAACAAGCAAGCACGCGTTGTTGAGGAGATCAATGTCCGGAAAGACGTTGAAGAGCATGAAGAGGTTGTGCGTGACACAGTCCGTAAAACTGATGTCGAGATCGATAAGATTGAAGGAACAACATCCGAGGACGGGCTGGCAAGCAAATCAAGGTCAAGGAAAAAACTTTGATCCGAAAAAAGGCGGTGGTTGATCCATCGCCTTTTTTTTCTTCATGACCTAACAGTCGCGGGGTGTCTTCTTTGCTTTTCAATGCTGGGTTGCCTATCGTGTATCACGATCTGAGGGTTTGGGGATGATCTTCAAAGAAGAAGTGACCTGTCGCGAGCTTTTTCAATTCTTCGTGAACACCGATGTCATAGGTCAACAGCGTTAACCCGACGCTTTTCTCATGGTTTCGGATCAACTGCATCGCGGGGACGAAGTCAATGTCGCCGGACGAAAGTACAATATCGGAACCTTTGAGAGCATGGAATACCATGTGTGACGCGATCGCAACGTCGACCTGTTTTTGTGCCCCGCCTTCCATTGGATACAGATTCACGATAAAGCCTTCCTTCTTAACAGTGTAATAGAATTGACTTAGGCCTAGTTCCACTCCGAATGAATCAACACTGTTGAATATGATCGCATCACATGGCTTCTTGAATGTGGACGCGAGGAAATTTCTTGTAGCGATGTAGTCAACCTTGCCCCTCCCTTTGCTCGCTTTCGTGACGTATCCCATATCTATCAGCCAAACCAGATCCATTGCAGGTATTTTGTGCAAGATAATCGTTTCTCCGGTGCTTACAGCGGGCGGTCCCTCTTGTGCGGGAATACGAACTTTAAAAGTGCGGAGGGTTTTCGCTGATCAATTGCCACTAGCTTCAGAGGCTGTGTAAAAACACAAGTTGTTTCCACATATCCGAGATGTGCATACCACGCTTTCATCGGCGACAGATTATGGAATATTTGCGGTAACCGCGAGCGAATTACGCGACCTCAGGCGTCTTCTTTTATCAGTTATCTGTGTCCCACCCTTCACGTCTGGGATCACCAGCATGACCAGGGCCGCGCACGCTGTGCTCTCTTTCCCGCCTGCGCCCTGCCCGTTACCATATGCGATGCTTTGGCTGGCGCATAAGAGAGGGCTTGACGCGATAACGCACACAAGTAGAAGGGTGAGGTGATCTTGTGCAGCTGGCATTCATGCACTAGCTTTCAGCTACTGGACAAAGGCGAAGGTGAATAGTGTGCCACCTGAAAAACCCTTTCGAGATAGTCACTGTATGGCACACTGATGTGCAATGTGATCAATACAAGTACCAGCAAAGAGATCTCGCCCAGATCGAAGAATCCCGGATCCGAGGTTCTTATTCAACCTTGTTCAGGATTCAGCACAACAATTAACCCGGGTTTGCACAAGACCATTGATCTGTAATCCCTCCGAAGTATGAAGAAGCTGTTAGTAGAAACTTTGGGGGACACAATACCGCAGTGGTAACGCTTGTGCGAAATGGCATGGTTTGGTTTATGCGCGATAACACTACCGACAACGATTTTTTACGGTTGCATTTTGTACTGACTCACCAGTGATTAATTTCAGCTCATGAACTTAAGAAACTCGGTTATCGCAATGGTCCTTTTGCTCATGAGTTGCAGGAGCACCGATTCTGGTCAATCATCTTACACAGCATTTTCCGGAGCCACCATCATTGATGGAACCGGTTCGGAGCCAATTAAAAATGGGGTGTTGCTGATCCATGAGGGCAAGGTCGCCGCTGTCGGCCGGAATGATCAGGTTGCAATCCCGAAAGGGACAAAGGTCGTTGATGTCAAAGGCAAGATCATCATGCCAGGTATAATCAATGGTCATGGTCATGTGGGAAAATACCCGTGGCATCGAAGGAGGGCACTACTCACGCGAAAATGTGATCGACAATCTCAGGATCTACGCCCGTTATGGGATCACCACGGTGGTCAGTCTTGGAGACGACCAAAAGGAGGCCATAGCGTTAAGGCACGTACATGACTCAGCCGCGACCGACCGCGCACGATTATTCATCGCCGGGAAAGTCATCACCGGTAGCACACCGGCGGAAGCTACGGCCATCGTTGACAGCAATCACCACATGGGCGTTGACTTCATGAAGATTCGGGTGGATGACAATCTAGGTACAACTACAAAAATGTCTGAGGAAGTTTACCGTGCCGTTATCAGGCGCTCACACGAACTCGGATACAAGATTGCCACCCATATGTATTACCTGGAGGACGCAAAGAAATTGCTTGACGCCGGGTCGGATTTCATTGCTCACAGTGTAAGGGATCTCCCTGTCGACGAAGCGTTCATTCAACTTATCAAACAAAAAAATGTCGGATATTGCCCGACGCTGACACGTGAAGTTTCAACTTTCGTCTACGGTGAGACACCGGGGTTTTTCAATGACCCGTTCTTTACGCGTGAATACAACAGTTCCCTCGTTGGGCCGCTTAAGGATCCCGCGAGACAGTCGCAGGTACGCAGCAATCGCAATGCGCAGATATATCGTCAGCAGTTGCCTTTGGCGATGACTAATCTTAAAACATTATCGGACACGCGTGTTCCCATAGTCTTCGGTACTGACAGCGGTGTGCCCACAAGATTCATGGGATACTTTGAGCACATGGAGATGCAAATGATGGCGGAAGCAGGACTCACTCCTATGCAGATCATTGTGTCAGCAACCAGAGATGCGGCAAAATACCTGGGGCTGTCTGGTCTTGGTACTTTATCCGACGGACACTGGGCCGACTTCCTTGTGCTGGATGCCGATCCGCTACAGGATATCCGCAATCTGAGAAGGATAGCCGCCGTTCATATCGGCGGCGTTCCACTTCGCACAACAGCAGGAAAGCAACAATAATATCTAGTTGTTCGTCCTTGTCAGCGCCCAGATATCACCTGAAAAACTATCGTTGTGACCGGTGTGTTTGCCTCCGTAAAGCAAGAGCTTGTCATTGAAAGTGACGCTGAAGTTTCCGCTTCGTGCCGTCCATGGTGCGTCGGCCGACTCAAGTTTCCAGGTCAATCCATCATGTGATGACCAAACGTCTCTGTATGCCTTGTGGGGATCGGCCTGACGTCCTCCGAAAACCCAAAGACGTCCATCAAACACATTCAATCCGTAATCATACCGGTTTCCCCAGGAACAGTGGTCGACGATCTTCGACCACGTCTTTCCGTCAAGAGATTTCCACACATCAGACAGGCCCTGGCCACCAATGAGCCACAACTGTTTTTGAAATACAACGACCTGGGGTTGACCTCGCACTTGCCATGGCGCTTCGTCTGCAACTTTTATCCAATTCAAGCCATCATCAGATGACCATATGTCGTTGATAAACTGATTCGGAGCCTTGTGTTCATCAACACCTGTCTCGCCGCCAAAGAGCCAAAGCCTGCCGTTGAATTCAATAATCGTCTGACCTTTTCGAGGTTGCCATGCTGCGTTGGCCACGCTTTTCTTCCAGGTTGTCCCGTCACTTGACGCCCAGATCTCATTTAGGAAACGGCCCGAGCTATAATCCATTCCACCGGAAATAAGCAACGTACCTTTGAAGAATACCGTGTTCATTGAAATTCTTTCACCCCAGTCATGTTTGTCAAAGACATCCCACCTGATGCCATCATTTGATGACCATGCCCGCTTGCGTCCAATCATCCACAGCTTCTCGTCGAATGCATTCACCGGAACGATGGCACTCGGATACGTGCCTTCTTTCCACTCATGCTGATGTGTACCAGAACCCGGCGGCGCCAGCTGTTGCCAGACGTACTCCGGCGAGGCATCTTCGATCAAAGACTTCTTCCACAACTGGGTTGAGGAAAGAAGCGAGATCGTGACTGCGGTCATAAGACCTGACAAGATCAATAATTTTTTCATGTCGATTGATTTTAAGTAACTGATGGGTGCTTATTCATAACCAGGAACATTCAAACCCAAAATGATATCGCGTTTTACTGCGAGCATTCCGTCGTCTCTCTTTTCGGTTTTGAGAATACCAGGACCGCCGCGTTGTGGCAGCCTTTTCCTCTCAGCGTCGGTGATGTCAGGATCACCTTCGAAGAGATACTCATCTATCCAGTATGGTTTAAAACCGGGCTCTTTAATGACAGGGTGAATGTGTGCCGGGTTTCCGCCTTCTGGATATGCGCCTGGCTTCAGTGTATGGAACCGATATTTTCCGTCCGCGCCAGTACGTATCCAGCCCTGGATGTATCCATGTTGCCGCGCCGAGCCCGTTTCATTTCCTTTCTTCGGGTACTCGCCGCGCTGGTCGGTGTGGTAGATGTAAAGGATGACATTGTTCGCGGGTGTCTTTCCATCATGGTGATAGATGGTACCACTGACCTCTAGTTTTGGACCTACATCGTGGAAATCTGGAAGCGTGTCGATCCATGTTAAGGGTCTCTCTCCGAATTCAAGCGCAGCGTCACATCCTTCACACGGACCACCGACTGTTTTTTCGGACCTACTGTTTTGATCATGATCGTCACTTTGCGCACAGGCTTCAACCGAGACAAGCAACAGAATTTTGAACATATAGTTGGTTTTCATAATCGTGGATTTGTTTAGAAGAGTTCCTTTCTTAAACATACGTGATCTGAACCTCGCGCGCCGGAGTATATGATATGTTGCAAGGAAATCTTGACGAAATGGAAGCGTATATCCCGGAGCGTGGGCGAACTTTCCTACCGGATGTAGCCACTGATGTTTTCTGATATGTGGCATTCATTCCTTGACGAAATGCACTTTTTCATAAACCATCAGAGCCATAAATTCCGTATTTTCATTGGGATGGACAGATTCTGGAGATATAAGCTGGATCACGTATTATTCTGGGTTACAACAGTGGGGTTCCACGGTTTTACGAAAGTGCCCCTTATAGAAGAAGCAGGTGCGGGCCATTTCCTCCTGGAGATTATTGTGCGCAACGGACTTCTTGCCATGCTGATCTATTGCAACCTTCTCGTACTAATACCAAAGTTGGCTGCAAGAAAGAAACTTCTTGCATACGCTTTACTACTTGCAATGACTCTTGCCGTATATGTAGCGGCGAAGAATGCCCAAGATTTGTATTTGTACCGGTACGTTCTTGATGAAGGCTCACACTGGTCCTTCTTCACCAATACTTATTACAATTTTTCCATTGCGGTCTTCTACCTGGCATTCAGCGTCGCACTTGCGTTGAGTAAGGCGTGGTATTTCCAAAAGGAACTCATACGAAAGATGGAGGTCGAAAGGTTGAACGCCGAGCTCGAATATTTAAAGGCTCAGATTAACCCACATTTTGTGTTCAATTCCATTAATACCATTTATTTTCAGATTGATCGGAACAACGAGCTGGCCCGCCAATCCCTTTCCGATTTTTCAGACATGCTCAGATATCAGCTATATGAATGCAATGGGAACGAGATCCCGATTGAAAAGGAAATAAAGTACATCAAAAGTTATGTGGCCATGCAGCGGATGAGAAAAGACGAAAACTACAATATCGTCTTCAGTGAGTCGCCGGACGTGGAGGGTTTTTCGATTTGCCCTTTGCTGCTGATCCCATTTGTTGAAAATGCTTTCAAGCACGTGTCTCATTCAGCCAACAACGAGATCCGCATCAATCTGCGAAGGGTTGATAATACCTTCCGCTTATCTGTCTTCAACACTAAGGAAAAGAGAGCGATCAATGGCACTCATAATGGTATCGGCTTAAAGAATGCGCGTCGGCGGCTGGATCTGCTGTACGGTGGCCGGCATGAGCTGGTGATACGGGAGAGACCGGAAGATTTTGAAGTGCACCTTTCACTCCAAATTGACTCTAAAGAACCGCTTCAATCATGAAACTTACCTGCCTCATTGTAGATGATGAGCCGATGGCCCGAAAAGGCCTTCAGGAGTATGTTGATGACATTGATTTCCTGGAATGCGTCGCTGCTTGCGAAAGCGCATTGAAAGCATCTCATCAACTGCTGGAGAACAGGATCGACCTGATCTATCTGGATATACAGATGCCTAAGCTTTCGGGGATAGATTTTCTCAAAACGCTCAAGCATCCACCGCTTACCATCTTCACTACAGCATACACACACTATGCTATTGAGGGTTATTCGCTGGATGTTATCGATTATCTGGTGAAGCCGATCACTTTCGAAAGATTTTTGAAAGCTTCTCAAAAAGCGCTCGAATTTTCTCAGCTGCGCGCCAGGGCGGAGAACCACCCGGGGGAGGGCGATTATTTCTTTGTGCGCTGTGACAGCAAATTTGAAAAAGTACTTTTCAGGGATGTGTCTTTCATTGAAGCTCTTCAGAACTATGCAGTGATACACGTTCCCGGAAGGAAGCTGATCACTTATATCACGTTAACGAGTCTGGAGAAACAACTGCCGAAGGACCGCTTCATTAAGGTGCATAAATCATATCTGGTGTCAGTGCCGCACATCCAGGCCATTGAAGGGAATGAGATACTCATGGAAAGTTCCAGGATCCCTATCAGCAGAAACCTGCGCGAGGAGGTTATTCAACAGATCATGGGCAACAGGTTGTTCAAACGATAAGCGCCCCTAACTTCCGATTGTGTAAATCCTCCTCTTGAAATACTCAATAAAACGCAGAATTAGTATATTGGTCGTGCCTGAAGATTCTTTCTCTGCCACTTCTCCTTACCAAAACTGTGTTTGTATGAAAGCTGAAAAAATCCTTTTTATGCCAGTGACTTTTAGTTTTAGAAAGGTCATAACGGGAACGCTGTACTTCGCCTTCCTGACATTTGTTGGGGGGAGCGCCTGCAATCCCACGAGTGAAGCGATTCAAGTTGAGGATGATGATCTTGCCGGGGTTGTGACGGGGCCTGAAGGTCCGGAGGCT
>Ga0307416_100002762_pt1 | contig 10192 bp, 7 predicted proteins | sample DK1Cmetagenome_2_FD_203821 | JGI IMG/M metagenome (GOLD analysis project Ga0307416, IMG submission 203821) | Maize rhizosphere microbial communities from greenhouse at UC Davis, California, United States - DK15-C-3 | ecosystem: Host-associated > Plants > Roots > Rhizosphere > Soil | place: USA...
TCAGCGTCGTGAAGAACAGGGGAAACCTGAACAACCACATCGGTCTGCCGCTGTCGCTCATGCAGCTGCGCGACGGCCCCGACGTGGCGGTGATGGAGCTGGGGATGAATCACGCGGGCGAGATCAGCACGCTTATCGCGATTGCAGAGCCCGACGTCCGCGTGTGGGGGAACGTCGGCGACGCCCACCTCGGTTTCTTCACGTCCGCCGACGAGATTGCCGACGCAAAGGCCGAAATCCTCGAGCGCGCCGACAGGCGGACGGTGCTCGTGTGCAATGCCGACGACCCGCTGGTCATGGCGCGGGTGAACGGCTTTCCCGGGCGGACGCTGACGTTCGGCGTCGCCGAAGGCGCGAGCGTTCGCGCGACGGCGATTGAAGACCGTGGCGTCGACGGCATGCGCGCGCGTGTCGCGACGCCCGCGGGCGAGGCGACGATCGAAACACCGCTGCTCGGCCGCGGCAACCTGTCGAACGTGCTTGCGGCGACAGCCGTCGCGGTCGACGCCGGCGTGCCGCTGACCGACATCGTCGCGGTCGCTTCGCGCCTGCAACCTGCCGATCATCGCGGCGCGGTGCACAAGCTGAAGGGCGGAATCACGCTGATCGACGACTCCTACAACTCGAGCCCGGCGGCGCTGCTGCGCGCCCTCGAAGTGGTCGCGCGTGAAACGCGCGCCGCGCGCAAGGTCGCCGTTCTCGGCGAGATGCTGGAACTTGGGCACGCATCGATCGGCAAGCACGAGGAGTGCGGCCGCGCCGCGGCCGCATCAGGGCTGCGCCTGCTCTTTGCCGTCGGCGGCCAACCGGCGCGCGCGTTGGCAAACGCCGCGATTGCGGCAGGGATGCCGGCCACTGCGGTGACGCATCTCGAACGGAGCGATGCCGCCGCGGATGCCGTTGCGTCGGCGCTGCGCGCCGGGGACCTGGTGCTCGTGAAGGGATCGCGCGGGATTCGCACGGACGTGGTGGTGGATCGGATCGCGGCGGAGTTCGCCTGATGCTTTACCACCTGCTGCCGCCGCTCGCCGTCTACTTCGGACCGCTGAACGTGGTGCGCTACATCACGTTCCGTACGGCGGCGGCAAGCCTCACCGCACTCGCGATGAGCCTGCTGCTCGGGCCGTGGTTGATCAGGAAGCTGCGCGACTTCCAGATCGGCCAGGTCATTCGCCAGGAAGGACCCCAGACGCATCGCACGAAGGCGGGGACGCCGACGATGGGCGGACTACTGATCCTCGGCTCGGCGATCGTCCCCACGCTGCTGTGGGCGGACCTCGCGAACCCGTACATCTGGATTGCCGTGCTCTCGACCGCGGGCTTCGGCGCCGTCGGGTTCGCCGATGACTACCTCAAGATCACGCGGCGATCGCATCACGGGCTCATCCCGCGCTACAAGATGGGCGGCCAGATCGTGATCGCGCTGGCCGTCGGCGTCACCGTGCTGATGCTCGCGTCGGAGAACCCGCCGCTCTACAACACGCGGCTGATCTTCCCGTTCTTCAAGAACCTGATCCCGGACCTCGGCTGGTTCTACGTGGTGTTCGCGGTGATCGTGCTCGTCGGCGCGACGAATGCGGTCAACCTGACCGACGGTCTCGACGGTCTGGCTATCAGCACCTTCGCCGTCGCCGCCGCCGCGTATACGGCACTCGCGTACGTGACCGGACACCGGCAGCTCGCCGACTACCTGCTCCTCGTGCGTTTTTCGCCGGCGGGCGAGCTGACGATTTTCTGCGGCGCGCTCGTCGGCGCGAGCCTCGGGTTCCTCTGGTACAACTCGTATCCCGCCGAGATCTTCATGGGCGACGTCGGCTCGCTCGGGCTCGGCGGCGCGCTCGGCACGGTCGCGATTCTCATCAAGCAGGAGCTCCTCCTGCTGATCGTCGGCGGCATCTTCGTGCTCGAAGCCGCGTCCGTGATCATCCAGGTCGGCTCGTTCAAGCTGACCGGCAAGCGTGTGTTCAAGATGGCGCCGCTCCATCACCACTTCGAGTTGATCGGCTGGAGCGAGCCGAAGGTCATCACCCGTTTCCTGATCGTCGGAATCATCTTCGCGTTGATGAGCCTGACGACGCTCAAGCTGCGGTGAATGTCGAGGGCAAGCGGGTTGTCGTCGTCGGCGCCGCGCGAAGCGGGATCGCTGCCGCGGAACTGCTGCTCCGGCGAGGTGCGCGCGTGACGCTCAGCGAGAGCCGGCCGACGTTCGAGGCTGCCGACGCGCTCCGCGCTCTCGGCGCCACGCTGGAACTCGGCGGCCACCAGCGGGAGACCTTCGGGAGCGCCGACCTCGTCGTCACGAGTCCCGGCGTGCCGCTCGAGCAGCCGGCGTTCGACACCGCGCGGGCGCGCGGCACCGAGGTGATCGGTGAGCTGGAGCTTGCGTGGCGCTGGATCAAAGGAAGGGTGGTCGCGATTACCGGCACCAAGGGAAAGTCGACGACGACCACGCTCGTCGGGCGCATGCTGCGCGCCGACGGTCGTCGCGTGCTGGTGGGCGGGAACATCGGGGTGCCGCTCAGCGCACAGGTCGAGGAGTCGACGCCGGACACGGTGCACGTGGTCGAAACGAGCAGCTTTCAGCTCGAGACGACGACCACATTTCACCCATGGGTCGCCGTCTGGCTGAACTTCGCCGCCGATCACCTGGATCGCCACCCGTCCGTGGAGGCGTACGCCGCGGCGAAGGCACGCATCTTCGCCAACCAGACGGACGACGACTGGGCGGTCATCAACGCGGACGACCGCGAAGTCGTCCGCAGGGCGGCTTCGGCACGCAGCCGCGCGGTGACCTACTCGCTCTCGGGATCGATCCGCGACGGCTTCGTCGTCAGCGGCGACTGGATCGTGCGGCGCACGACGACGGGCGACGAGCGGCTGATTCCGGTCTCCGCGGTGGAGCTGACCGGACGCCACATGCTGAACAACGTCCTGGCCGCGGCGGCGGCAACGCACGTGGCCGGCGTGCCGCCCGCGGCCATGGTCGACGCGCTGAAGGGATTCACCGGCCTCGAGCACGTGATGGAGCCAGCGGGCACCGTCGCTGGCGTGAGATTCGTCAACGACTCGAAGGCGACGAACATCGAGGCGGCGCTGCGCTCGATCGAGAGCTTCAGCGGCGGTGTCGTGGTGCTGCTGGGCGGGCGGTTCAAGGGCGGGGACTTTCGTGACCTGCGTGAAGCCCTCGCGGCTCGCGGACGCGCGGTGATCGCAATCGGCGAAGCGGCGCCGCGCGTGCGCGAGGCGCTCGCGGACCTGCTGCCGGTCGTCGACGCGGAATCGATGCGTGAGGCGGTGGCGAAGGGGTTCGCGGCGGCAACGCCGGACGGCGTCGTGCTGCTGGCGCCGGCGTGTTCGAGCTTCGACTGGTTCCGCGACTACGCCGAACGCGGCAACGTGTTCAAAGCGGAAGTGAAGCGGCTAACGGACCGCGGATAACGGACAACAGAGGTGAGAGGGGTGAGCAGTCGTCAGTCGGGGCGCGCGGGTGAGAGCCAACCGCTGGGAACGCAGGCTACCCCGGTCTGCGAGGTCGGTGTCCCATCCCACGAGCCGACTGATGACTGCTGACCCCTCTCCGCCTTCGCGCTTCGCGCTACGGCGGACAAGTCGGAGCGCGGATCTTATCCGATCCGCGCAGGAAGTGTTTCGGGCCGATACAGGGCCCACTGCAGGGAACTGACGAGAAGTGGCGCGCAAGCTCAAATCCGACAAGATTCTTTTCATCGCCACGCTGCTGCTCGTGTGCGCGAGCATCGTGATGGTCTACAGCGCATCGGCGCTCGTGGCGCTCGAGCGGTTCCAGCAGCCGTACCTGTTCCTGATCAAGCAGGGGCTCTGGACCGTCCTCGGCCTCGCCGTCCTCGGCATTGCGATGCGCATCGACTACCGCGCGTATCGCAACGAGACCTTCATCTGGGCGGTGCTCGCCGTCGTCGGCGTGATGCTGGTGGGCGTGTTGTTCAGCGCGCCGATCAACGGCACGCGACGGTGGTTCGGCCTCGGCGGGCTCGGCATCCAGCCGTCGGAGCTGGCGAAGATCGCGTGCGTGCTCTTCATCGCGCTGATGCTCGAGCGCCGCATGCACCGCATCGACGAGGTCTCCTATTCGCTCCTGCCCATCGGGATCGTCGTCGGTGCACTGGTCGGCCTCATCCTGCTGCAGCCCGATTTCGGGACGGCCATGTCGCTGCTGCTGATCATGACCGTCATGATCTTCGCGGCCGGGCTGCACTACCGCTACTTCATCGGCTCGTTGCTCGTCGCGCTCCCGGTGGTCTACATCGTCCTGGTGAGCGCGCCGTACCGGCGGCGCCGTCTGATGGCGTTCTGGGATCCGTGGGCGGATCCGCTCGGCGACGGCTTCCAGATCATCCAGTCGCTCATCGCGGTCGGCACGGGCGGCGTGTTCGGACGGGGCCTGATGGCCGGGGTGCAGAAGCTGTTCTACCTGCCGGAGCCGCACACCGATTTCATCTACGCCGTGATCTCAGAGGAGCTTGGCCTCATCGGCGCGACGGCGATTCTGGTGTGCTTCGGCGTCATCGCGTGGCGCGGCCTGCGCATCGCGGTGCGCGCCGAAGACACCTTCGGCGCCTTCGTCGCGCTCGGCCTCACCACGATGATCACGGTACAGGCGTTCGTCAACATGAGCGTGGTGCTTGGACTGCTGCCGACCAAGGGCATCCCGCTGCCGCTCGTGAGCGCCGGCGGATCGTCGCTGCTCATCAACCTGCTCGGGATGGGCGTTCTGCTGAACATTTCACAGCACGAAGCGCTGGATGCGTAGTGAGACTCCTCATAGCCGGCGGCGGAACGGGCGGGCACCTCTACCCCGGTATTGCGGTCGCGCGCGAGCTGCTGAAGCGCAGGCCCGATGCGCAGGTGACGTTCGTCGGCACCGCGCAAGGCATCGAGGCGCGCGTGATTCCGCGCGAAGGTCTGACGCTCGACGTGATTCGCAGCGCGGGATTGAAGGGCAAATCCCTCGCGACTGTCGCGCGCGGCGTGGGGCTGCTGCCGTTGAGCGCGGTCGACGCGTGGAACGCGATCACGCGGCGGAAGCCGTCGGTGGTGCTCGGCGTCGGCGGATACAGCTCGGGGCCCGTGGTGCTGCTGGCCGCGATGCGCGGCATTCCGACGATGGTCATGGAACAGAACGCGATTCCCGGCTTCACCAACCGGCGGCTCGCGCCGGTGATTCGCGCCGCTGCCGTGACCTACGAGGAGAGCATCCCGTTCTTTCGCGGCAAGGCATTCACGTCGGGCAATCCTGTTCGTCCGGAGTTCTTCGAGGAGGCGCATGACCAACCGAATTCGCCGCCAGGGGCGGCACGGGTCCTGATTTTTGGCGGCTCTCAGGGCGCGCACGCGATCAACGTGGCCGGTGTGGAGGCAGCGCCGCGGCTGGCTGCCGCCGCAGGCCGTGTGGCAATCACGCACCAGACTGGGGAGCGCGATCTGGAGATGGTCCGTGACGGGTACCGGCGCGCCGGGCTTCAGGCCCGGGTCGAGCCGTTCCTCTACCACATGGACGTGGAGATGAAGGCTGCCGACCTCGTGGTCTCGCGTTCCGGCGCGACGACGCTGGCGGAGCTCGCGGCCGCGGGACGCGCGTCGATACTCGTTCCGCTGCCGACGGCAACCGACGACCACCAGCGCAAGAACGCCGAGGCGTTCGTGCGCCATGGCGCCGCGGTGATGGTGGAGCAACGCGAGCTGACGGGGGAGCGTCTCGCAACCGAGCTGCTCGCCCTGGCAGCGGACACGGCGCGCCGGGCGCGGCTCGCAGCCTCAGCGCGCAGCCTCGCACGGCCGGATGCCGCGGCGTTGATCGTGGACAAGATCGTCGCGCTGGCCAGGTGAACGGGTGCTGCAACACGGGCTGCTCGGCAACACGCGCCGGATCCACTTCGTCGGGATCGGCGGCATCGGCATGAGCGGGATCGCCGAGCTGCTCGTGAACCTTGGCTACACGGTGACTGGATCAGACGCGAAAGGGTCGGAGATTACCGAGCGGCTCTCGTCGCGATTCGGCATCGTCGTGCACGAGGGACACGCGGCGTCGAACATCGGCGACGCCGATGTGGTGGTCGTCACGTCGGCGGCGAAGCCGTCGAACCCGGAGATCCTGGCGGCGCACCGCCACAAGATCCCGGTGATTCCGCGGGCGGAGATGCTCGCCGAGCTGATGCGCCTGCGCTTCTCGATCGCGGTCGCCGGCGCGCACGGCAAGACGACGACCACCTCGATGATTGCGCTGGTGTTCGAGCGCGCGGGGCTCGACCCGACGGTGGCGATTGGCGGACGGCTGAGCGCCTTCGGCAGCAACGCGCGGCTCGGCCGCGGCGAGTACATGGTGGCGGAAGCCGACGAGAGCGATCGGTCGTTCCTGATGCTGTGGCCGGCGATTGCGGTGATGACGAACATCGACTACGAGCACATGGAGAGCTACGGCAGCTTCGCCGACCTGCAGCAGGCCTTCATCGAGTTCGCCAACAAGGTGCCGTTCTACGGCGGCGTCATCGGGTGCGCCGACGACGAGCACCTCGCGCCGGTGCTGGCGAAGGTGAAGCGCCGGCTGGTCACCTACGGCCTCGAGAACGCGGACGCCGATGTCGTCGGGACTGACATCCAGCTTGGCAGCTTCGGCGGACGCTGCATCGTGCATCGCCAGCGCGAGAGCGGGACGTTCCGGCTCGGCGAGCTGCGGCTGCCCGTTCCGGGACGGCACAACCTGCTCAACGCGCTCGCCGCGGTTGCCGTAGCGGAGCAGGTCGGGATCGAGTTTCCGAAAGTGGTGTCGGCGCTGGAGGAGTTCCAGGGTGCCGAGCGGCGATTCGAACGGCACGGCGAGCCGGGCGGCGTGCTGGTGGTCGATGACTACGGCCACCACCCGACCGAGATCGCGGCCGTTCTCACCGCGGCGCGGTCCGCGCTCGGCCGGCGGCTGATCGTCGCGTTCCAGCCGCACCGCTATTCGCGCACCGCACAGCTGATGGAGGCGTTCGGCCCGGCGCTGCGCGAGGCCGACGAGATCGTGCTGACCGACATCTACGCCGCGAGCGAAGAGCCGATTCCCGGCATCACGATCGAAGCGCTGGCCGAGGCGATTGGGCGCGGCGCCGGCAAGCCGGTGCGACTCGCGAAGAAGCTCGAGGACGTAGTACCCGCGATTCTCTCGATTGTGAAACCGGGTGACGCGGTGATCACGCTTGGCGCCGGATCGATCGGAACGGTGCCGCAGCAATTGGTCGAAGCACTCGAGCGGAAAGGAGCGCGCGGCTGATGCCGGTCCCCGCGCCAGCAGACAAGCGGTTCCGGCGCGCCCATGTCGCGCCCTCGCGGAAAAAGCGTGCGTGGGCCGCGTACGGCTGGCTGGTGGCGCGTGTGACCGCCGGGCTTGCGCTGGCGATGCTTGGCGTCTATCGCGGAGCCGCTCTCGCGCTCTCCGCCAACGCGCTGCAGATTACGCGCGTCACGGTCACCGGCAACGACCGGATGTCGAGGGGCGAAGTCGTCGCGCTGCTCGACGGGTTGCGCAGCGAGAACATGGTCACCGCCAACCTCGAGACCTGGCGCCGCAAGCTGCTCGCGTCACCGTGGGTGGCCGATGCGGCCATCCGCCGCGTGCTGCCGGGGACGATTGCCGTGGCCGTGTCAGAGCGGCAGCCGATGGGCATCGCGCGCCTTCGCGACGACCTGTACCTCGTCGATCAGCGCGGCACCATCGTCGACCAGTTCGGGCCGAACTACGCCGAGTTCGACCTGCCGATCATCGACGGCCTTTCGGACGCGCCGCGCGAGAACGGCACGCTCATCGACGAGGCGCGCGCGCTGCTCGCCGCTCGGCTGCTGGCCACGCTTGCCACGCGGCCGGACCTCGCGAAGCGGATTTCGCAGGTGGACGTCAGCGACGAGCGCGACGCCGTCGTCATCCTGAAGGGCGATACGGCGCTCGTGAGACTCGGTGAGGACGACTTCGTCGAACGGCTGCAGGCCTACGTCGATCTCGCCCCGACGCTGCGCGCGCAGGTGGAAGAAATCGACTACGTGGATCTCCGGTTCGACGAGCGCGTCTACGTGAAGCCTGTCGGGGGGACGGCAGGGGGCAGGGGACAGGCAGCAGGCCGGAATCAGGGATCAGGGGCCAGGGGTCAGGCGGCAGGTGGCAAGGGCAAGGTGTCTCGGGGCAGCACGCAAGTGTCCGGGCGCAGGGGAGGCGATTAGTTGGCGCGGAGGGAACGGTACATCGTCGGGCTCGACGTCGGCACGTCGAAGGTCTGCGCCGTAGTCGGGGAAAGCCTCGACGACGGCAGCCTCGACATCGTGGGCATCGGGTCGGCCGAGTCCCGCGGCATCAAGCGCGGCGTGGTGGTGAACCTCGAGGCGGCGGTGGACTCGATCAAGAAGGCGATCGAGGAGGCCGAGCTGATGGCGGGCGTCGAGGTGGACTCGGTGCACCTCGCGCTGTCGGGCCCGCACATCAAGGGGTTCAACAGCCGCGGCGTCATCGCGGTGGCCGGCAAGAACCGCGAAATCACGCGTGACGACGTGCGGCGCGCGATCGACGCGGCCAAGGCAGTGGCGCTGCCGACCGGCCGCGAGATCCTGCACGTGCTGCCGCAGGACTTCGTCGTCGACGAGCAGGACGGCATCGGGTCGCCGCTCGGCATGACCGGCGCGCGCCTCGAGGTCAACGTGCACATCGTGACCGGCGCCACCTCGTCGACGCAGAACATCATCGCGTGCGTCAACCGCGCGGGCGTAGCGGTGCAGGACACGGTGATCGAGCAGCTCGCCGCGAGCGAATCGGTGCTGACGCCCGACGAGAAGGAGCTCGGCGTCGCGCTGGTGGATGTCGGCGGCGGGACGGCCGACGTCGCGATCTGGGAACGCGGAAGCCTGTGGCACACGGGGGTCATCGCCGTCGGCGGCGACCACTTCACCAACGACATCGCGGTCGGCCTGCGCACGCCGATTCCCGACGCGGAGAAAGTGAAACGCAAGAACGGGTGCGCGCTCTCATCGATGGTGGACGAAGACGAGACGATCGAGGTGGCGAGCGTGGGCGGCCGCAAGCCGCGGCTGATGGCACGCCGCATCCTGTCCGAGATCCTGCAGCCGCGCGCGGAGGAGATCTTCCATCTCGTGTGGGACGAGATTCGACGCGCCGGCTACGAGAAATCGCTCAACTCCGGCATCGTCCTCACCGGCGGCGGCGCCATCCTCGAGGGGATGCCGGAGATCGCCGAACAGATCTTCGACCTTCCGATCCGCCGCGGCTCGCCCGCGGGGATCGGCGGCCTCGCGGATCACGTGAGCAGCCCGACATTCGCGACGCCCGTGGGGCTCGCGCTCTATGCGCACCGCAATCGCGCACCCGGACCGGTGGATGGCAGCTCGTGGGCCTTGACCAAAGTCGCCGGACGGTTGCGGGGAATCTTCAAGGAATTCTTCTAGGGGAGGCATGATGGCCAAGTTCGAGGCGCGCGAAGACGAGCGGCTGCGGTTGACGCTCGATCACGAAACGCGAATGGGCGCGAAGATCAAGGTGGTGGGCGTCGGCGGCGGTGGCTGCAATGCGGTGAACCGCATGGTGGACGCCGGGCTCGGCGGCGTGGAGTTCATCGTCGCGAACACCGACGTGCAGGCGCTCAACCAGAACAAGGCGGGCGTCAAGATCCAGATCGGCAACAAGCTGACGAAGGGACTGGGCGCCGGCGCGGATCCGAACATCGGCCGGCAGGCGGCGCTCGAAGACACCGACTCGATCATCCAGGCGCTGTCGGGCGCCGACATGATCTTCGTCACGAGCGGAATGGGCGGGGGCACCGGCACCGGCGCGGCGCCGGTGATCGCCAGCCTCGCGAGCGAGCTCGGCGCGCTCACGATTGCGGTCGTCACCAAGCCGTTCAAGTTCGAGGGGAAGAAGCGCCTCCTCCAGGCCGAAGCGGGACTCGAGTCGCTGCGCGAGTGCGTCGACACGGTGATCACGATCCCGAACGAACGCCTGCTCTCGATCATCGATCGCCGGACGACGATAACCGAAGCGTTCACCACCGCCGACGATGTGCTGCGGCAGGCGATTCAGGGGATCTCGGACCTGATCCTCGTGCCCGGGATGATCAACCTCGACTTCGCCGACGTGAAGACGATCATGTCCGGCATGGGCGTCGCGATGATGGGCACC
>Ga0307416_100002763_pt1 | contig 10186 bp, 8 predicted proteins | sample DK1Cmetagenome_2_FD_203821 | JGI IMG/M metagenome (GOLD analysis project Ga0307416, IMG submission 203821) | Maize rhizosphere microbial communities from greenhouse at UC Davis, California, United States - DK15-C-3 | ecosystem: Host-associated > Plants > Roots > Rhizosphere > Soil | place: USA...
CGCAGGGGAGTTCCGCTGGAACGGCTCGCCCATCGAGCCCTCCGCAGCGCTCGTCGAGACGCTGCGCGCCTCCGTGCTCGCATCGGACGCTGAGCTTGTGAGGAGCGAGTCCGGCGACGAGTGGCAGGTTCGCGGCGACCCGACCGAGGCGGCGCTGATCGTGGCCGCCGCGAAGGCCGGCCTGCACCGGCCGGACCTCCTCGCGGAGTTCCCGCGCGTGGACGAGATCCCGTTCACGTCCGAGGCGAAGCGCATGACCACGGTCTACGAGACGCCGAACGGCAGCGTCGCGTATGCGAAGGGCGCGCCCGAGGTCGTCGTCCAAGCCTGCACGCGGCAGCTAACGGCGTCGGGCGAGACCGCCCTCGACGAGGCGGGTCGCGAGGCGCTCCTCGAGACGGCCCGGCAGCTGGCGAGCGAGGCGCTGCGCGTCCTGGCGGTCGCCGGCCGAAGGGGGGCGACGATCGACGACGCGGGGCGCGAGCTGACGTTCCTGGGGCTGGTCGGGATGATCGACGCTCCCCCGGCCGGAGGCGAAGGCGGCCGTTCGGACCTGCGTGGAGGCCGGGATCCGGCCGGTGATGATCACCGGCGACCATCCGCTCACGGCCGAGGCGGTCGCGCGCGAGATCGAGCTGCTCGCCGGCGGGCGCGCGGTCACCGGCTCCGAGCTCGAGTCGATGGACGGGGACGAGCTGGCTCGTGAGGCCGAGACGATCCAGGTCTACTCGCGCGTATCGCCCGAGCACAAGCTCCGCATCGTCACTGCGCTCCAGCAGAACGGCTACTCCGTGGCGATGACGGGTGACGGCGTGAACGACGCCCCAGCGCTCAAGAAGGCCGACATCGGCGTCGCCATGGGCGTCACCGGCACCGACGTCACCAAAGAGGCCGCGGCCATGACCCTGACCGACGACAACTTCGCCTCGATCGTCGCCGCCGTCGAGCAAGGCCGGTCGGTGTTCGGGAACATCAAGAAGTACCTGATGTACCTGCTCTCGGCCAACCTCGGCGAGATCGGGCTGCTCGTGGGCGCATCTCTGCTCGGCAAGCCCCTGCCGCTGAGCGCGGTCCAGATCCTTTACGTCAACCTCGCGACCGACGGCCTGCCGGCGCTCGCGCTCGCGGTCGATCCGCCCGAACGGGGCCTCATGCGCCGCCCGCCGCGCCGCCGCGGAGAGGGAATCTTCACCAAGCGCGTCACCGCGCTGATCGTCACCGGTGGCGCCTGGTCGGCGCTCGTCACGCTCAGCCTGTTCTCATGGGCGGTCTCGACCGAGCGCGTGCTCGCGGAGGCGATGACGATGACGTTCGCGACGCTGGTGATGATCGAGTTCTTCAAGGCGTACAGCTACCGTTCCGACCGCAACTCGGTGTTCGACCGGCCCTTCGCGAACCGGTGGCTGAATCTCGCCATCGCGTGGGAGATCGCACTCGTCGTCCTGGTCGTGAACGTGCCGTTCCTGCAGGACGCGTTCGAGACGACGACCCTGTCCGCCGCCGACTGGGGAATCGTCGCCGGCTCGGCCGTGACGATCGTTCCCGTGCTCGAGATCGCGAAGCGGGTGATCCGTCGTGGGCAGATGAAGGAGGTGACGGCTGCGTGAGGGAAGGCACGAGACAACCTGCGGAGTTCAGTCGAGTCGTCTGCTTCGTCGACGGCTCACCCGACGGTCTCGAGGCGCTGCGCCAAGCGGTCGCGCTCCGGGCGCCCGACGGGGAGCTCGTCGGCGTCGTCGCGCTCGACCTCGGGCTCGCGGCGGAGGCGGGATTCGAGGCGACGCACGCCGCCGCTCAGCTCGAGGCGAAGGCGGAGCAGGCGCGCGACGACGCCGCCGCGCTGCTCGCCGAGGTCCCGTCGGCCGAGGTCGAGATCGTCGCGGGACGGCCGTCCGCGGCCCTCCGCACGGTGGCCGTGGACTGCCGCGCGGACCTGCTCGCCGTCGGACGCCACGGCAGCAGCCGGCGCAGAGGGCTGATCGTCGGAAGCCTCGTCACCGAGATGATCCACGACGCCCCGTGCCCCGTGCTCGTCGCCCGGGCCCCGGCAGGCGGAGGCCCCTGGGTGCCGCGCACCCTGACCGTCGGCATCGACGGCTCCGACTGCTCGCTCGAGGCGCTCGCGGTCGGCCGCGCGCTCGCGGGACGCCTCGGCGCGCGCGTCCGCCTCCTCGCCGCGAAGGGCGGAAAGCGGATCGACGTCGACGAGCTCGGGAGGCTCGGAGACGTGGAGCTCGACGAACGGCGGCCCGTCGACGCCCTCGTCGCCGCCTCCGAGGGCTCGGATCTCGTGGTCGTTGGCTGCCGCGGACTGCACGGGCTGGCCTCGCTGGGCAGCGTCAGCGAGCGCGTCGCCCACCGCGCCGTGAGCCCGGTGCTCGTCGTGCACCGTGGCGCTAGCCATGGACAGGAGCTGCGCGCGAGGATCGCGGACGGCCCCTGATCCGGCGTCGCGGTCGCCCGCAGGCGAGTGACCTCGTCGCCCTCCGCGTGTCGAGGATGGAGCCCATATGGAGGCCAGCGGGCGCAACCAGTGGCAATCGGCGGCAGATCGACCGGCCGCCGAAGCCGCGGAACAACTGAAATCCATTGCCGTGGGTTGCCACCGGTTGCCGTTCGGAGCGCACTGTAAGGAGTGGGTCGACCGGAATGAGTGTCAGCTAACTCCGGCCGTCGGCGACAGTTTCGATCACCTCATCTGTGGCCGTCCGTCGTCGCCGCCGAGAGAGACGACTCAGCCCGCGAACATCCCGCGGGAGGTCGGCGGAAGCTCCCGCCGGCGCCCGGCTATCGCCGGAAGGCGACGGAAAAAGGCCTGCTTCCTCCGCGCGGGCGGCGGCCTCGAGTGCTCAGATCTCTACCGACCGAGGTACTCCCCCCGGGCCGCCAGCGTGACCACCCAGGGTTTTACGCGTCTTCTAGACGTCCGGGCGGCGTCGCCGTCGCCTCACGACTTGGTGCGGTAGTGGAGGTGAACTACCCCGTTGCCGAAACGGCGTTCGTCCAGCAGTTCGAGCTCCAGGCGAACATTGTCGGGAAGCGACTGTTTTCCACCTCCAACGATGATGGGCGTCAGGAACAAATGGTATTCGTCGACCAAGCCGGCCTTGATCGCCTGGGCGGCGAGGTCGGCACCGCCTACCGAGATGTCACGTCCCGCCGTCGCTTTCAACTGCCGGACCGCTTCAGGATCGAAGTCTCGCTCGATTCGCGTCCTGGCGCTGGATAGCGTCTCCAACGTCTTCGAGTACACGATCTTGTCGGCCGCCTGCCAGATCCCGGCGAAGTCCTGGATGAAGGGCGGCTGGTCCGGGAGGGTGTGCGCGGTCTCCCAGTAGACCATCGTCTCGTAGATCCGGCGCCCGTAAAGATAGGTGCCAATCGGCCGCTCGAGGTCGTTGACGAACCTGTGCACCTCCTCGTCCGGCGCAGCCCAGTCGAAGTTGCCGTTCTCGTCCGCTACGTAGCCGTCGAGCGACGTGATTGCCGAGTAGATCAGCTTGGCCATGGCCTAGTCCGGAGCGTACGTCGCGAGGATGGCCCCCGTGGTCGTCACCTCGCCGTGGACGAGGCGCAGCGGCCTGAGCAAACCGTCGTCGCGGAAGATGCGCTTTCCGCCGCCCAGCGTCACAGGGTCGATCATCAGCCGGAGCTCATCGACGAGGCCCTGCTCGATCAGCGTGCGCACGAGCTCGGCGCTCCCGATCACGTGGACGTCGGCGCCGTCCTCCTGTTTCAGCGCGGCCACCGCCTCGGCGACGTCGCCTTGGAGCACCGTCGAGTTCTGCCACTCGAGCGGCTTCGTGAGCGTCGTCGACGCCACGTACTTCGGCTTCGTGTTCAGAGGCTGGGCGATCACCTCCTCCTCCTCGGGCGCTTTCGGCCAGTACGCGGCGAAGATCTCGTACGTGCGGCGCCCGAGCAGGAAGCCGCCCGCCTCGACGATGCTCTCGAGCACCCACTTCTGGGAGAGATCGTCGAAGTAGCGCAGGTGCCAGCCGCCGTGCTCGAAGCCGCCACTCGTGTCTTCGTCGGCACCGCCAGGCGCCTGCACGACCCCGTCGAGGCTCATGAACTCGTTCGCGATCACCTTGCGCATCTCGGGCTCCTTCCGGTCGCTGGATTGTTCCTACGTTTTCAGACGAAGAAGGGAGTCCGCTGCACGTAGTCGGCCACCGCCGGAGCGATGAGTTTCGGCCTTGCCGCGGGTTCTACTTGGCGATGGGGCCGGCCGGGCCCCGCTGTCGAAGGAGGACAAGGTGAGGGAAGTGGCGACGACGGACGTGAAGGTGGCGGCGATCGAGGAGATGGAGTCGATCCACGACGGACTCGCGCGCCGAGCACGAGCGACGCTCGGAGTCTCGGCCTGGGGCATGCAAGTGCTGACGCTGCCCCCGGATTGGGACGGCTACCCGGAACACTCCCACAGCGCGACGGCGTTCGACCCGAACCAGGAAGAGGTCTACATCCCCCTCTCTGGTTCGGCGACGCTCGTCGCAGGGGACGAGCGGTTCGAGCTCGCGCCAGGGATGATGGCGCGCGTCGGCCCGGAACAACAGCGGCGGATCGTGCCTGGGCCGGAGGGCATCCGGTTCATCGCACTCGGCGGAAGGCCGGGAGCGTTCGACGCACCCACGTGGACGGAGCTCGGCGCGCCACCGCCGATGCCCGCGTAACGTCCGCGCATGGAGCTGCTGACCGCGGCCGCGGCCGGCGACGAGCAGGCGTTCGTTCAGCTAACAGCGCCTCTGCGCCGCCGGCTGCACGCGCATTGCTACCGGATGCTCGGATCCGTGCACGACGCCGACGACGCTCTCCAGGAGACGATGCTGCGCGCTTGGCGCGGCATCGGGCGCTTCGAGCCGCGCGCGGAGCTGTCGTCGTGGCTCTACCGGATCGCGACGAACGTCTGCCTGCGGATGATCGACCAGCGCGACCGCCGGTCGGCGACGGTCGACGCGCACCTGCAGCCGTATCCCGACGTCCTGCTCGAGCAGCAGACGCCCGAGCGCGAGGCCGAGCGTCGCGAGACGATCGGCCTCGCTTTCGTGGCAGCGATGCAGCTCCTGCCCCCGCGACAGCGGGCGGCGCTCGTCCTGCGGGACGTGCTGGGCTGGTCGGCACGCGAGGCCGCCGAGACCCTCGGCATCAGCGTCGCGGCTACGAGCAGCGCGCTGCAGCGGGCACGCGACCGAGTCGAGCGCGAGCGTCGTGAGGGCACGCTCGCACGCGTGCACAGGCCGGCCGACGCATGCGCGGAGGCGGAGCTCATGCGCAGCTTCATCGACGCGTGGGAAGCGGTCGACATCGAGCGCTTGACATCCCTGCTGGCTGGCGACGCGCTGATGACGATGCCGCCCGAGCAGATGCGCGTCGCCGGACCCGCAGCGATCAGCGGCTTCTTCGCCACGGTGCCGCTGGGCGGTCGCCTCGATCTGATCCGACTGCTGCCCGCGCGCGCGAATAGGCAGCCGGTACTTGCCGCGTACGTTCAGGAGTCCCCTGCAGAACCGCTCCGCGCCTACGGGATCATGGTTTTCGCGATATCCGGCGAGCGCATCGCGGGCATCACCGGCTTCGCCGGCGATCCGGAGCTGTTCACAGTCTTCAAGCTCCCCATCGAGCTCAACTGACGCCGCTGACCCGCCGGCGGTTTCAGGCCCCAGCACTTGAACGTGCCGGCCACGAAGCGGCCGCCGGAAAACGATCACGAACTAACCGGGCCGATGAGATGTCTAGAGCGATGAGCATCAAGTTTGCGCCGGCGACGGCTCCGACGATCGCGGTGACGAGGGCCAGCAGGTCGGCGCCGGCGTGGAATCCCAGCCACGCGCCTACGAGCCCGCCGACAACGGCAGCTACGAAGCCTGTAAGCCTCGTCCTCGCGGGCCAGTTACGGTTCAGCCAGGCGTAGTAGATGCCGAGGGCGACCGGCAGGCCGACCGAGATCGTCGCTAGCCACGGGTCGTCGATGGGGGTGCGGGGCATCGTCGTGATCACGAGCAGGACGCCTGCAAACCACCCGCCCAGTCCGAGGACAATCGGGTAGAGCGACCGCAGAATCGGGCTCGTCCTGCGCCCGAAGCGAGGCTTTCGGCGAAAGGCGATCCACAGCAGCGACAGGACCGTCAAGGCGGCAAGGCCGACCATCGCCCCGCCGATCCCCTTGCCGAGCGCGGCCTGTGTCACCTCCGGTGTGAAGTCCACCCGTTGAGGCTCGTAAAGCGAATCGTCCACTTGGCCAGAGTCGAGATACGCGGAGATCAACCGGGTGCCGGCTTCCGGCTGGTCGAGCCAGAAGCTCGTCGAGTGCCCGTACCCCGGCAGGACGACCTGTGTGCCGTTCGGCAGGTGCGGCAGCAGGTCGCGGGTCGCCCACTGTGGCGGAGTCGGGACGTCGACCTCGCCGCCGATTAGGAGCGTTTCCACGTTCGAGGTTCGGACCTCGGCGTACTCGTCCTCGTCCGGCAGGGCAGGCCACGCGTCGATCAGCCGGCCTCCTCCCCATCCGAACGCCGTGGCCGCACGAGCGAGGCTCGTATCGAGAGCCTCTCCGCTCGAGAAGTAGTCCCTCGCTTGCTGTGCGTCGAGTCGGGCCGCGGAGGCGTACTCGCCCCAGACGAACTCGCCCGGGAAGAACGCGTCGGCGATGAGAGACGTGAGCCAGAGGCCGCTGGCGTCACCGTCCGAGGCAGCGAGCCAGGAGTCGATCTCCATCGGAGCCGACAGAGGCGCGTTCTCGGAGGTGGTCTCCGCGAGCGAGTAGAAGGAGCCGACCCGCGTGATGCCCTGGGCGATCGGCAGGAAGAACCAGTTGTCCGGGATCTCGGTGCCGCGAATCGTCGCGGCCAGGTCCTCTGTCCGGCCGCTGCAGCTCTCGTCCTGCGAGCAGAGCTCTGCGTAGCGCCCGATCTGCTCGTTGAACGTCTTCTCGTCCCAGACGAAGTGGCCGGGCGGATTGACCCCGATCATCACCGAGCGGTGGACACTGTCGGGATAGCGCCAGGCGTAGATCATGGCCGTGCGGGTCCCAGCGCTCTCGCTGACGAGGTCGATACGGTCGTAGCCGAGCGCAACGCGCGCCGCTTCGAGGTCGTCGACCCGCTGCGGAAAGCTGTAGCCGGCGAGGTCGACACCGTTGTTTGTCAAGCGCGCTGCGCAAGCCCGGTAACCGTCGCCGTAGGCCTGTAGTGACTTCTCCGAGAGAAAATCCGTGGAGTGCTTCAGGGCAGACTCGACCTCGGGACAGTCGAGGCGGACCGAGCTGTCGATGCCCCGGTAGCCGACGAGGACGACGTCACGCTCAGTGACGAATCGGCTCGCCATGCTGAAGTTCATGTTGGTCTTGCCGGGACCGCCTTGGAGGCGGAAGATCGGCTCCGCAGGCTCGTCCGTTTGGGCCCGAATTCGAGTTACCGGCACGGCAATCAGACGCGACTGTGGATCGGACCGGTTCTCGGGCACCACAAGCGTTCCGCAGTCGGCCGCGTAGTTGCCGTCCTCGGTGGAGTAGGTGCAGGGATCGAGAAGCAGGTCGCCCGCGAGCGCGCCTTTCGGAACGGACACCGGGTCGTCGGCGGTCGCCACCTTGAGGTAGCCGAGGCTAAGGAAGGCAAGCCCGACGAGCGTAAGAGCGACGATTCGTGTGCGTGTCATGGCAGGTCCTTTCGCGGCCGACCCCCGGGCCCGCGAAGGGCCCGGGGACTCGGTCATCTCTCCTAGGCGCCGACCGGGGTCGGCGGGGCCTCGGGCGGCGCCTCGGCGTCCTCGTCGAAGCGAGGTAGCCACTCGAGCCAGCTCGGCAGGTACCAGTTCCAGTCGCCCAGCAGCTTCATGGAAGCCGGCAAGAGGACGGCCCTGACGATCGTCGCATCGAGCAGGACGGCAACTGCGAGCCCGACGCCGAACTGCTTGAACCACGTCATCGAGAGGGTCGCGAAGACCGCGAACACGAAGACCATGACGATCGCGGCGCTCGTGACCACTCCGGCGGTCGACCGGATCCCGTAGGCGATCGCCTCGTCGCTCCCGACTCCACGGTGAAACGCCTCCCGGATGCGGCTGAGGATGAACACGTGGTAGTCCATCGAGAGGCCGAAGAGAATCACGAACAGGAGCAGTGGGATCACCGGATCGATGCCGGAGGTCGAGCTGAAGCCAACGAGGCCCTTGCCGTACCCGTGCTGGAACACGAGCACGAGGACTCCGTAGGACGCGGCCACCGACAGCAGGTTGAGCACGATCGCCTTCGCTGCGATCACGAGCGAGCGGAACGCGAACAGCATCAGGACGAACGCGAACGCGAGGACGAACGCGAACACCAGCGGCAGCTCGGACTTGATCTCGTTCTTGGAGTCGATCCATGCGGCGGTCAGGCCGGTGACACCTGCCTCCGCTTCTGGCAGCGCGCCCACCGTCTCGGGAACGACCTCCTCGCGCAACGCTGCGAGCGAGGCCTCCGAGACCGAGTCGGTGCCCGCGCCGTCGATCGGAACGGTGATGTTCGCCACCGTCGCGTCCTGGTTCACCTCCACCGTGATCGGCTCGTACGCGCGGCCGGTGGCGACCGCGCGCTCCCGGAACTCCTGGATCGCCGCCTGCGCCTCCGGGGCGTTCACGTCAGGCGCCTTCACCACGACGTTGGCCGGCAGAGCCGTCCCCGGGAAGGCCTCCTGCATGCGGTTGTAGGTCTGCATTGCAGGCAGGGACTGCGGGAACGAGTCCGGGCCGCCGCTCTGCAGGCGAAGCTGAGTGACAGGGATGGCCAAAGCCACAAGTAGCCCGCCGGAGAGCACGGCCCAGAGCACCGGCCGACGCATGACGCGGTCGACGACCGCGCCCCAGATCCTGCCCTGCCCGTCGTCGCTCCTGAGCCGGCGGACGAGCGGGACGCGGAGCCGGTCGATGTTGTCGCCGAACCTGCAGAGAAGCGCCGGGAGCACGGTCAGCGACCCGAGTACAGCCATCGCGACCACGGCGATCGTTGCGACCGCGAGTGACGCGAAGATCTTGTCGCCGGTGAGGAACATGCCGGCCATCGCCGTCATGACCGTCAGGCCCGAGACGAGCACCGAGCGGCCGGAGGTGGCGGCAGCGGCTTCGACGGCTGCACGCATGCTGCACCCGGCCGCCCGCTCCTCGCGTGCCCGCTTCAAGTAGAACATCGAGTAGTCGACGCCCACTGCGAGCCCGATCAGGAGCACGAGGGCTGGAGCCTCGTTCGCCCTGGGCAAGACGTGGCTGGACAACGCCACCAGGCCGAACGTGCCGAAGACCGCGGTCAGCGCGAGGAGCAGCGGAATGCCCGCAGCCACGAGCGACCCGAACGCGATCACGAGGATTGCGAGCGTGATCGGCAGCGACAGCTGGCCGGCCTTCCCCAGGTCGTCCTCATACGCGGTCACGACGGCGTCCTGGGCGCTCGCGTTGCCGAACTCCCCGATGAAGAACCCGGGGTGCACCTGCTGAGCGACGTCAACTCGGTCGAGGACCGGCCCGATCTCGTCCACCGCCTCGTCGGGATCGCCGCGGATCTCGAACTCGACGAGCGCGGCGCGTCCGCTCGCCGCGATCTGACCCGCGTTCTCGGGGTCGAGCGGCGAGCGCACGTTCTGAACCTCGGCGAGCGGCTCGAGCCGGCGGACGACGTCCTCGATCACGGCGGCGAATGCGGGGTCGGTCGGCCGCAGCGTGTCGTGCTGGATGAAGACGTTCTCGCCGACGGGCTGCGTGAAGCCCTCGTCGAGGATCCGCTCCATGCGACCGGACTCACCCGGCCCCGGCTCGTTCGAGTCGATCGACTTCGTCCCGGCAATCCCGCCGAGCGCGAAGACGACGAGGACGAAACCGAGCCAGCCGAACGTCGCGGTCTTCCAGTGATACGCGCTCCAGCGGCCCATGCGCGCCGCCAGGTTGTGCGATTGACCGTGGTTGTTCTTGCGAGACATTGACCGATCTCCTTTCAATGGATGACGTCCGCCTCGTTAGGCGGCATAGGCGAAGGGGTGGTAGAAGGCATCGAGGGCCCGGTCAGGCGCGACCGCGAGCTGGAAGCGATCGCCGACCCGCGCGTCTTCGACCGAGACGGTCAGCGCGTTCTCGTCCGGGTGCCAGAACAACAGCACCTGGATGCCGTCGCTCTCGCGGGCGGCGAGCTCGCGGCTCCGCCGTACTGCAGGGCTCATTT
>Ga0307416_100002764_pt1 | contig 10184 bp, 9 predicted proteins | sample DK1Cmetagenome_2_FD_203821 | JGI IMG/M metagenome (GOLD analysis project Ga0307416, IMG submission 203821) | Maize rhizosphere microbial communities from greenhouse at UC Davis, California, United States - DK15-C-3 | ecosystem: Host-associated > Plants > Roots > Rhizosphere > Soil | place: USA...
CCGGCGCCGGCCGCCGCGATGGAGCAGGCTGGGGCGAACCCGCCGGGCGTGCCGCCGCAGGCGGCTCCGGAGAGCTCTCCCGGCAGCCCGGCCCGGAACTCGGGCGACCAGCGCAACCACCCCGCCGGCCGGCTCGTCGATCCCGAGCAGGTGCTCGCCGCGTACCCCTGGCGTTTGTCCCCCGACACCCTGCGCGAGGTGGTCGACGACCCGGACCCGCTCCTGGCCGTCCGGGACCGGCTGACCGACAAGCTGGAGTACGCCGAGCGCGACGCGGTGCGGGCCCGGCTGTTGAGCCTTCGCGCGGTGGTGTCGCGGGTGCTCGGCGATCTCGATTTCGCGCTGGCGGACGCCCGGGAGGCGGTGCGGCACGCGGCGGCCACCGGGGAGCTGCGGCGGATCGCGATCGTGCAGGCGCGGCTGGCGAACGTGCTGCGGTGGCGGGGCGAGCTCGCCGAGGCGGACCGGCTGTTCGAGGAGGCCGACTCGGTCGAGTTGCCGGGGCGGTTGCGGGCCGAGATCGCCGAGCTGGCCGGGCGGTCGGCGTTCGATCAGGGGCGCTACCTGGAGGCGGTGAACCGGTTCGAGCAGGCGCTGGACCTGCGCCGGGGCGGCGACGACGAGATGGTGGCGCGGATCGCGGCGGCGCTGGACTCGGTGGCGGCGCGCGCCGCCGAGCGGGGCTGGGGGCCGTACCCGCGCGGCCGGGCGGAGATCCGGCAGCGGCAGGAGCCGGCGACGTTGCCGGCCGGCGAGCGCTGGGCCGAGGTGCAACCGTTCCACGAGCGGGTCGCCTGGGTACGCCGGGCCGATTCGCTCGCGTGGCAGTTGGTCGGCGCGGACGGCGAGCCGCTGATCGGCGAGTCCTCCGGGTATCTGCAGGTGCGGCCGTTCGCCGACGGGCTGGCCTGGGTGTCCCGCGACCCGGCGGGCGGCTTCTCCGCCATCGACCGCGGCAACCGGGTCATCGTGCCGGGCGGGTTCGACGACGTGCTGCCGTTCCGGCACGGGGTGGCGCCGGTGCGGCGCGGCGCCGGCTGGGGCGCGGTGGACCGGTACGGCCGGGTGGTGATCCCGCCGAAATACCGGCGGTACGCGACCGCGCTGCCCGGCGGTCACGCCGTGGACGGGTTCACCGCCGAGGGGCTGGCGGTGATCGACGCCGGCGACCGGTACGGGGTGATCGACCACACCGGCCAGCTGCGGGTCGCGCCGGTGCACGCGGCCGTGGTGATCCATCCGGTGGCGTACCTGGTCCGCGACCGCAACGGATGCTGGGGCGCGCTGGACCGCGACGGCGAGCCGCTGGTCGACGTCGTGCACCGCGGCGAGGACGACGTGATGAACGCGGTCGACGAAATGTTGGCCGACACGCGTCCCGTGCTGTGATTTCGGGACGGCTTCGCCGCACTGCGAGGAATCGGCGGGAACGTGGGTAGGTTCAACCGCATGGAACACCGTCATCTTGGCCGGTCCGGCCTTCTGATCAGCGAGATCGCCTACGGCAACTGGATCACCCACGGCTCCCAGGTCGAGGAGGACGCCGCCACCGCATGTGTCAAGGCGGCCCTCGACGTGGGCATCACGACGTTCGACACCGCCGACGCGTACGCCGGCACCAAGGCCGAAGAGGTGCTCGGCCGGGCGCTGAGGGGCCAGCGCCGGGAAGGGCTGGAGATCCTCACCAAGGTCTTCTGGCCGACCGGGCCCGGCCCGAACGACCGCAGCCTGTCCCGCAAGCACCTGATGGAGTCGATCGCCGGTTCGCTGCGCCGGTTGCAGGTCGACTACGTGGACGTCTACCAGGCCCACCGGTACGACTACTCGACGCCGCTCGAGGAGACGATGTCCGCGTTCGCCGACATCGTGCACTCCGGCAAGGCGCTGTACATCGGGGTGTCCGAGTGGACGGCGTCGGAGATCCGGGCCGGCTGGGAGATGGCCCAGGACCTGAAGATTCAGCTGGTGTCCAACCAGCCGCAGTACTCGATGCTGTGGCGGGTCATCGAGGCCGAGGTGGTGCCCACCTCGATCGAGTTGGGCGTCGGCCAGGTGGTCTTCTCCCCGATCGCGCAGGGCGTGCTGACCGGCAAGTACGAGCCGGGCAAGCAGCCGCCGGCCGGATCGCGGGCCACCGACGACAAGTCCGGCGCGGACTTCATCTCCCGCTGGATGAGCGACGAGGTGCTGGGTACGGTGCAGCGCCTCAAGCCGCTGGCCGAGCAGGCCGGCCTGTCCATGGCGCAGCTCGCCGTCGCGTGGGTGCTGCAGAACGAGAACGTCTCGGCGGCCATCATCGGCGCGTCCCGGCCGGAGCAGGTGCACGACAACGCCAAGGCGTCCGGCGTGAAGCTGGAGGCGGACCTGATGAAGGCGATCGACGAGATCGTCGGCCCGATCACCGAACGGGACCCGGCCAAGACGGTCAGCCCGTCAAGTCGCCCGTAGTCCGCGATCGCCGCCGCTGAGTCGCGAGCGAAGTCGAGCCGGCCGGCTCAGCCACCGCTCCAGAAGCGCATCAGCTGGAAGCCGAGCGCGGACAGGGCCGGCGGCACGCCGATCAGCTCGGCGAGCCAGTAGACCGCGGTGAAGAACCAGCGGTTCACCTCGGACTGCCACAGCAGCACGAACAGGAGGATGAAGCCGTACGGCGCGAACAGGTTGTAGGCGCGCTGGTACGGCGGGCTCAGCCAGGGGTGCAGCATGTTGCCGCCGTCCAGGCCGGGCACCGGCAGGAAGTTCAGCACGCTGGCGGTCACCTGCAGGAAGGCCAGCAACGCCAGGGCGGCCCAGAAGTGGATGTGCTCGGTGTTGCCGGTCAGCCGGCCGTCCGCCACGCCGGGTGCGATGCCGGCGAAGAACGGGACGGCCAGGACGAACGCGAAGACCACATTGGTGAGCGGGCCGGCCGCGCTGATCAGCGACTGCCTCAGCCGGCTGCCGATGTGCGCGTGGTCCACCCAGACCGCGCCGCCGGGCAGGCCGATGCCGCCGAGGATCACCGCGATCACCGGCAGCACGATGGACAGCAGCGGGTGGGTGTACTTCAGCGGGTTCAGCCGCAGGTAGCCGCGTTCGGCCACGCCGCGGTCGCCGGCGAAGTACGCGACCAGGGCGTGCGCGTACTCGTGCAGGCACAGCGACACCAGCCAGCCGCAGATCACCAGCAGGAACACGTCGACCCGAACGTTGCCGAAGCCGGTCCAGGTCATCCACGCGCTGACGCCGGTGAGGGCCACGATCCCGACGAAGACGGGGCTGGGCAGGAAGGCGTTGCGGGGAACCCGCCGGGACACCTCGAAGCTGGTCACTCGGCCGGCAGCAGACTCATCTGGTAGTCGACCCGGCCGTCCTCGACCAGGCTGACCTGGGTGACGCCGGCCGCGGCGAGCTCACGCCACGCCTGGCCGATCCATGACTCGGCGTCCGCCTGGCTGCTGAACGTCTCGGCCGGGCCGTCCACCGGCCGCCCGTCGACGTCCTGGTACCGCCAACTCCACGGCATCCGCCGCCCCCTTACCTCTGACTCGGTGCTCTTCCACCCTACGGCGTCGCGGAGTGCGCTCTCGGCCCGAGGCCAAGTCTCAGATTCGCCTCGCGCCGTCCCATCTCGCCATCGAATCTGAGACAAGGCCTAAGGTACGGGGCATGTCCGTTGATCGGTGGAACGCGGTCCTGGTGCTCGGCGGGATCCGTTCCGGAAAGTCGGCGTTCGCCGAGTCGCTGGTGGAGGACGCGGCCTCGGTGCGGTACGTGGCCACCGCCGCCGGCGGCGAGGAGGACCCGGAATGGCGGGCGCGGATCGAGACCCATCAGCGCCGCCGCCCGCAGTCGTGGACCACCGAGGAGACCGGCGGCGACCCGGCCCGGCTGGCCACCCTGCTGACCGAGGCGAAGCCGGACGACACCCTGCTGATCGACGACCTGGGCGGCTGGGTGACCGCCCTGCTCGACCCGGCGAACCAGCCGCAGGACGACGTGGCGATGGTCGAGGCGCTGGCCGCGGCGGTCCGGGACTGCGCCGGCCGGGTCGTGCTGGTGAGCCCGGAGGTGGGGCTGTCGCTGGTGCCGGCCACGCCGGTCGGCCGGGCGTTCGCGGACGCGCTCGGTACGGCCAATCAGGCGCTCGCCGAGGCGTGTGACCGGGTGGCGCTCGTGGTCGCGGGTCAGGCGACCTGGCTCAAGTCGGACAACGTGCCCGAGGATGAAGAGCCGGCGGAAACGCCCGAGCCGCGAGCGCCGGTGGAGATCGCCGCGACGCAGGTGATCCCGCCCGCGGTGCCCGCGCCGGTGCCGCAGCCCGAGGTCGCGCTCGTCGCCGACCAGCCGGCGTCCGCCGCCGTGCAGATCGAGCCCGGCATGGACCTGCCGATGCCCGATCCGGACACCGGACCGGACGCCCACGACCGGCTGGCCACCCTGGACCTGGCCGGTCTGGGCCTGGGGCCGCTGGGCGAGGCGGTCGAGTTCGCCGCCGCCACCCAGAACACCATCCGTCCCCGGTCGTGGACGGCGGTACGGGTGCTGCTGATCTCCGGCTCGCACGCCGGCGGGGCGGCGGCCGGCGCGGACCAGGCCGAGGCGCAGCGCCGGGTGGCGCAGGTGGCGGCCGGCGAGGGGGTGCTGGCGCGGCTGGCCGGCCAGGCCGGCGCGGACGTCGCCGTGGTGCGCGTACCGGTGTCCGGCGCGATGGAGGACGGCCCGGTGCTGGACGGGGACGCCGTGGACGCCGCGCTGCGCCATGGCTGGCAACTGGCCGACGCGGCCGCCGACGCCGGCCGGGACGCGCTGGTCCTGGCGTCGGCCGGGACCGGCACCGACGCGGTGGCCACCGCGGTGCTGGCCGCCACCACCGGCGCCGAGCCGGTGGCCATGCTGCCCCGGGTGCTGCGGCCCGGCGGCCACTACGACGACCACGCCTGGATGGTCCGCTGCGCCGCGGTGCGGGACGCACTGCACCGGATCCGGCAGGAGCCGCGCGGCGCCCGGGACATCCTGGCCAAGCTCGGCGGCGCCGACCTGGCGGTGGCCACCGGCGCGCTGCTGGGCGCGGCGGCGCGCCGGCTGCCGGTACTGCTGGACGGGCCGGTGGGCATCGCGGCCGGGCTGATCGCCCGGGACCTGGCCGGCCAGATCCGGCACTGGTGCCTGCTGCCGGACGCGGGCACCCTGGCGTTGGTGAGGCAGGGCGCGGACGTGCTGGGGCTGACCCCGGTGCTGCACCTCGGCCTGGATCTGGGCGAGGGGGCCAACGCGCTGGCGGCGCTGCCGTTGTTGCGTACGGCGATCGCCCTGTCCTCGGCCCTGCCGGTGCACCCGGCGCTGCTGGCCGGGCACGACCAGGACGACGAGGACGGGCCGGACAACGGTGAGGGGCAGGACGCCGCGGACGGGCCGGACGCCGCGGACGGGCCGGACGCCGGGGACGGGCCGGACGCCGGGGACGGGGACTTCGCCGAGCCGGAACCGCACGGCCCCGGCCCGGCCACCACGGGTGATTGACGGACTCCGGCTGGCGGTCACCACGCTGACCGTCGTCCCGCTGCCGGCCGGCCGGATCGACCGCCGCTCGGCGGCGGTGGCGATGGGCCTGGCGCCGGTGGTCGGCCTGCTGCTCGGGCTGATCCTCGCCGCCGTGGCCGCGGTCCTGGGTGCGGTCGCGCCGCCGCTGGTCGCCGGTGCGGTCACGGTGTCGGTGGGCGTGCTGCTCACCCGGGGACTGCACCTGGACGGCCTGGCCGACACCGTCGACGCGCTCGGCTCGTACCGTCGCGGCGACGCCGCCCTCGACGTGATGAAGAAGCCGGACATCGGCCCGTTCGGGGTGACCGCGATCGTGCTGACCCTGCTGATCCAGGCCGCCGCGATCACCCCGTGGGCGGCCGTCGCCGCCTGGACGGCCGGCCGGGTCGCGGTGCCGATCGCCTGCCGCCGCGGCGTCCCGGCGGCCCGGCCGGACGGACTCGGCGCGCTGGTGGCCGGAACGGTGCCGGTGCCGGTGGCGGCCGGGCTCGCGGCCGCCGTCGCGGCCGGGACGGTGTGGGCGGTGCCGGGCCGTCCGTGGCAGGGGCCGGCCGCCGTCGCCGCCGCACTGCTGGCGGTGGTGCTGCTGGTGCGGCATGCGGTACGCCGGTTCGGCGGCCTCACCGGCGACGTGATCGGCGCCGCCGTCGAGCTGGCGACCACGGTCACGCTGGTCGGGCTAGTGCTGGCCTGAGTCGTACGCCCGGACCAGCTTCTTCGGGGCCGTGCTGCGCCAGGCGTCCTCCACGACACGGCGCAGCTCGTCCGGGTCGGCGGCGGCCAGCGTCACCCGTACCCAGCCGAACCGGCCGACGTACTCGGCGACGCCGTACGCCTCCGGCGCCGCCGCGATCAGCTCGGCCTGGTCGTCCTTGGATGCCTTCACCGTCATGGTCGGCGAGTCCGGCATGCCGCTGGCGATCATCTTGTCGCCGACCCGCAGGGTGGGGTGCCCCCACGACTCGACCATCACCTCGCTCGTGCCGGGCAGCGCCAGCACCCAGCCGCGGACCTGCTCGTAGGTGACGGCCATCGGCTCACTTCACCGAGGTACGCACGAACGGCGGCTTCACGACCTCCGCCGCCAGGCGGCGCCCGCGGACGTCCACCTCGACCAGGTCACCGTCGGACACCCCGGCCGCGGTGTCCAGCAGCGCCAGCGCGATGCCGGTCTTCGCGGTCGGCGAGAAGGTGCCGCTGGTGGTCTCGCCGATCGGCTGCTCACCCGCGTACACCGGCATGTGCGCCCGGGGAACGCCGCGGCCGGTGAGCCGCAGTCCCCGCAGCGTCCGCCGCGGCCCCTCGGCCTTCTCCGCCAGCAGCGCCGCGCGGCCCCAGAAGGCCGGCTTGGACCAGCCCACCGCCCAGCCGGAGCGGGCCTGCACCGGGGTGATCTCCAGCGACAGGTCCTGGCCGTGCAACGGGTAACCCATCTCGGTGCGCAGCGTGTCCCGGGCGCCGAGGCCGCACGGCTGCACGCCGGCGTCGATCAGCCGGTCCCACACCGCGCCCGCGTCGTCCCACGGGATCACCAGCTCGTAGCCGTGCTCGCCGGTGTAGCCGGTGCGGCACACCACGATCCGCTCGGTGGCGTGGAAGGACATGTACTCCAGGTCCGCGGGCAGGCCCAGCTTGGCCAGCGTCCCGGCGGAGTCCGGGCCCTGCACGGCGAGGATCGCGTACGTGCGGTGCTCGTCGGCCACGGTGACGCCGTCCGGGGCGGCGGCGGCGAGCCGGCGCACCACCTCGGCGGTGTTCGCCGCGTTCGGCACCAGGAACACGTCGTCATCGGCGAACAGGTAGGCGATCAGGTCGTCCACCACGCCGCCGGTGGCGTCGTCGCAGCACAGCGTGTATTGCGCCTTGCCCGGCCCGATCCGGTCCAGATCGTTGCTGAGGCAGGAGTTGACGAAGTCCTTCGCGCCCGGGCCGACCACGCCGGCCTTGCCCAGGTGCGACACGTCGAACACGCCCACCGCGGTGCGGACGGCGGTGTGCTCCTTGATCACCCCGCCACCGGCATACTCCAGCGGCATCTCCCAGCCGCCGAATTCGGCGAACTTCGCGCCGAGCGCCGCATGCCGGTCGTGGAGCGGGGAACGCAGGAGCATGGACTCAACTTACCCGCGACCTGGACGGTGGTTAGAGTCGCGGTGACACCGACGTCGCGGGGGACGCCCACGAGGCACCGCCCGCCCCACCGCCCCGGAGAGTCCGAGTGAGTCAGCCCAGCCTCAGCCTGGTCGACACCGACCCGGCCGAATCGGCCGTCGATGCGATCGTCATCGGCCTGCACAGCCAGCCCGACTCCGGGGGCGAGCTGCTGCCCGCGGCCGGCGCCGAGAGCATCGCCGCCGCCTTCGACGGCCGGCTCACCGCCACGCTGGCGCTGCTCGGCGCCACCGGCTCGCCCGGCGAGGTGACCAAGCTGGCCACGCTCGGCACGGTGAGCGCGCCGCTGGTGGTCGCCGTCGGCCTGGGCGACGAGCCGTCCGGCTCGGCCCCGGCCACCGAGACCCTGCGCCGGGGTACCGGCGCCGCGGTGCGCGCGCTGGCCGGCAGCTCGACGGTCGCGCTGGCCCTGCCGCTGCCCGACGACGCGGACGCGCCCGGCGTGCTGCGCGCCATCCTGGAGGGAGCGCTGCTGGGGCCGTACCGGTTCGCCGGGTACAAGACCAAGCCGCAGCCCGGCCGGCGGGATCCGGTGTCGGCGATCCAGGTGCACGTGCCGGACGCCGCCGACGAGGCCGCCCGCGTCGAGGTGACCCGCGCCGAGGTGGTGGCCCGGTCCGTCCGGCTGACCCGGGACTGGGTCAACACCGCGCCGAACGAGCTGCGCCCGCCGCAGTTCGCCGACGCCGTGGTGGCCGCCGCACAGGGCACCGGCCTGGAGATCGAGGTGCTCGACTTCGACGCGCTCAAGGCCGGGGGGTACGGCGGCATCGTGGCGGTCGGCCAGGGCTCGGAGGCGCCGCCGCGGCTGGTCAAGCTCAGCTACACGCCGGCCGGTGTGGCGAGCCCGAAGCGGGTGGCGCTCGTCGGCAAGGGCATCACCTTCGACACCGGCGGCATCAGCATCAAGCCGGCCGCCGGCATGTGGGAGATGAAGTCGGACATGGCCGGCGCGGCGGCGGTCGGCGCGACGATGCTCGCGGTGGCGGCGCTGAAGCCGGACGTGGCGGTGACCGGATACCTGGCGATGGCCGAGAACATGCCGTCCGGGACGGCGTACCGGCCGGGCGACGTGATCACCATGTTCAACGGCAAGCGGGTGGAGGTGCTGAACACCGACGCCGAGGGCCGGATGGTGCTCGGCGACGCGATCGCCCGGGCCTGCGCGGACGGCACCGACTACCTGTTCGAGACGTCGACGCTGACCGGTGGCCAGGTGATCTCGCTGGGCAAACGGATCGCCGGCGTGATGGGCACCCCGGCGACCTGCGAGCGGGTCCGCGACTGCGGCGAAGCGGTGGGCGAGCCGGCCTGGCCGATGCCGCTGCCGGACGACGTGCGCAAGGGCATGGACTCGGACGTGGCGGACATCAGCCAGGTGAACGCGTCGATGGACCGGGCCGGGCACATGCTGCAGGGCGGGGTGTTCCTGCGCGAGTTCGTCGCCGAGGGGGTGGACTGGGCGCACATCGACATCGCCGGGCCGTCCTACCACACGGGTGAGCCCACCGGGTACTGGACCAAGGGCGGCACCGGCGTCCCGGTCCGCACCCTCCTGGCCCTGATCGACGACGTCGCTACCACGGCCTAGTAGGAGCCCTCGCGATTCGCCGCCGGTGAGATGGCGCGCGGTTTTCTGACGCCCGTGGGGTTTGCGGGTGGCAGAAAACCGGGGGTCATCTCACCGGTCATCAGGCGAATCGCCGCGGAGCGAAGCGGAGCCAATCAGCTCTGCCAGTCAGCCCTGCCGCTTCTGGCGCTCGTTGTAGTCGCGCATGCGCTGCGGGTAGCCCATCAGCTTCACGTCGTAGATCGGCATGGACAGCTGGTGCGCCAACCGCCGGGCTGCCTCCGGGGAGGCGATCCGCCGCCGGGTCCATTCGCCGTCGTGTGCCACGAGCAACAGGGTGGTCTCGGTCACCGTGGTCTGCGGCTCGATGAAACCTTCCACGCCGCGCCGGGACCGGACAAACTCCGCAAGGTGCTCGAGAGCGGCACGATCCATCGCTCGATCCGCCGTCCGACCCGGCTCCTTGCGCCGACGGAACCAGGCCACCGACCCCTCCTCGCGGTGTGTTTGCCGAAAGCGTACTGGTCGCCCGCATGTCGTTGGGCACCTGACTGCATCGACCGGCTCCACAAGTGACAAGATGGCTTCGAGACTGTGACCGCTTCCACTGTGTGACCCATCGTGGCAGCGACGCGACCAGGGAGTTGACCGTGAGCCAGCCGAACGGCGGAACCTTCGACATCGTGATCCTGGGCGCCGGCAGTGGCGGGTACGCCGCCGCGCTGCGTGCCGCCGAGCTCGACCTGACTGTGGCGCTGATCGACAAGGCGGAGCTGGGCGGCACCTGCCTGCACCGCGGCTGCATCCCGACCAAGGCGCTGCTGCACGCCGCCGAGGTCGCCGACCAGACGCGCGAGAGCGAGCAGTTCGGCGTCAAGGCAGACCTCGTCGGCATCGACATGGCGGGCGTCAACGAGTA
>Ga0307416_100002766_pt1 | contig 10183 bp, 8 predicted proteins | sample DK1Cmetagenome_2_FD_203821 | JGI IMG/M metagenome (GOLD analysis project Ga0307416, IMG submission 203821) | Maize rhizosphere microbial communities from greenhouse at UC Davis, California, United States - DK15-C-3 | ecosystem: Host-associated > Plants > Roots > Rhizosphere > Soil | place: USA...
CATCGACGAGGCGGTCGGCGACCGGCCCGACGGCGCGTACGACCTGGGTGGCGCTTCTGTCCTGCCTGGGCTGATCGACGCACACGCACACGTCGCGTCGGACACGTCGCGGAGTCCGGGCTTCGGCCCGCCGCCCCTGCAGCATGGCGAGCCACCGAGACCGGCCGGCCTCGCCCACTACATCCTCGCAGCGACCGCGGATCGCTTCCTGCGTTCGGGTTTCACGACCGTCCGCGATGTGGGCGCCTACGACGACGAGGTGCTCGTCCTGCGCGCGGCGATCGACACGGGTCTGGTGCCGGGTCCGCGCGTCTACACGTGCGGCCGCATCGTCTCGGCGACCGGACCCGGCGGCCAGATCTTCCGATCGATGTACCGCGAGGCGGACGGGCCGTGGGAGATGCGCAAGGCCGTCCGTGAGCAGCTCGCGCGTGGCGCCGAGTTCATCAAGTTCATGGCGACCGGCGCGCGTTCCGTGGTCCTGGAGGACCCCGAGCCACCGCAGATGACGCTCGAAGAGATGCGCGCGATCGTCGACGAGGCGCATCGCATGGGCAGGCGTGTCGCCGCCCATGCGGAAGGCCTGGAAGGCACGCGCTGGGCACTCGAGGCCGGCGCCGACACGATCGAGCACGGGCTGGCGCTCCACCGCGAACCACGGCTGCTCGACGACATGGCGACGCGCGGCACGGTGCTCGTGCCGACGTTATCGACGTTCCACGACCTCGCCGAGCGGTTCGCCGACATCTTCCCGGTCGTGCTCGTCGAGCAGGCCAAGCGCCAGCTCGAGGAGGCGATGCGGACCGTCGAGACCGCCCGGCGGGCCGGCGTGACGCTCGCGCTCGGCTACGACAGTGGCCCGCCCGGGTCCTCAGCGCAGGAACTGCTCCGGCTGATGGAGGCGGGGCTGAGCGCGTGGGAAGGCCTCCGGGCGGCGACCATCGGCGGCGCCGCGGCCCTCGGTCGCGACGACCTGGGCCGTATCGGGGTCGGCTACCGAGCCGACCTCGTCGTCGTGGACGGCCGACCCGACGAGGATCCGGCCGCGCTCACCCGACCGGAGGCGATCCGGATGGTGGTCGGGCGCGGGAACGTGTTCGCCTCTTAGCGCTGCGGCGACCCTGTAACACCAGGCGTTACGCCCGCCGGCTGGAGGGGCCTCTATTTCGCCACTTGGAACTCGAAACCGCCCCACCGATCGGGCACGTATCGGAAGGTACGCCGGGGGCGAAGATCGGAGGTGCTCCTTGAAACGGATCGCGCTCGCGCTCGGCATGACAGCCGCCCTGCTCCTGCCAGGGACGGCGTTGGCGTTCCACCACGGCGGCCTGCCCTCGACCGTCTGCCACGCCCCTGCGGCCGTCAGTCCGTCGAACGACAACGGCATGGCCAAGGAGGCCCTGCTCGCTGCCGGGCAGACCCTGCCTCTACCGCCCGTCGGCACGCCCGGCAACGGTCAGGGCGATGGTGGAGAGCACTGTGCGAACGGACACGTCGACTGACCCGACGTGATGAACGGGGCCCGACCCCACACGGTCGGGCCTCATCCACGCCTACTCGTCGAGGACGAACGTCACCAGCATGTTCACGCGGTAGGCCACGATCCGGCCGTTCTCGATGTCGACCTGCTGCTCCTTGATCCACGCCGAGCGGACGTTCCGCAGGGTCTGGTTCGCGCGGTCGATCCCCTCGTTGATGGCCGCCTCGAAGCTCTGCTGCGAGCGAGAACTGATCTCCGTCACGCGTGCGACCGACATGTCGTCACCTCCTGGCTGAGCGGGGGACGACGAAACCTTACCCCGACCTCACCCGGACGACCCAGCGGCCCCGAGCCTCGCCCGCGAGGATCCCGTCGAGGGCCGTGTCCAGTGTGTCGAGCGTGACCTCGGTGATGCCGTCGCCGAGGCTGGCCGGCCGAAGGTCGGTCGCGAGGCGGCCCCAGATCGCCCGGCGGCGGTCGATCGGCATCACCGCGGAGTCCATGCCGAGCAGGGCGACGCCCCGGAGGATGAACGGGAACACCGTCGTGTCCAGCTTCGGCCCGCTCGCGTTGCCACTCGACGCGACCGCCGCCCCATGGCGCATGGTCCGGAGCACGTACGGCAGCGTCGCCGCGCCCACCGCGTCGACCGCGCCCGCCCACCGTTCCGACTCGAGCGGCTTGCCCTCAGCGGTCACTTCTTCCCGGCCCAGGATGCCCGCCGCGCCAAGGCCACGCAGTCGATCGGTCTCGTCGGCCTTGCCGGTCGCCGCCCAGACCTCGTGGCCGCGCTGGGCGAGGATCGCCACCGCCGTGCTGCCGACGCCACCGCTCGCGCCGGTGACCAGGACCGGGCCGTCGCCCGGCGTCAGGCCGTGGTCCTCCAGCGCGATCACGGACATCGCGGCGGTGAAGCCGGCGGTCCCGATCGCCATGGCATCGCGTGTCGAGAGGGCTTCGCTCAGCGGCACGACCCATCCAGCGGGCACGCGCTGGTACTCGGCGTAGCCGCCGTGCCGTGCCACCCCGAGGTCGTAGCCGTGGACCACGACCGGCGACCCCACCGGGATCGACCCGTCGGCGCTGGCGACCACCTCGCCGGCGAGATCGATGCCCGGGATGATCGGGTCGATGCGAGCGACCTTGCCATCGATCCGCGTCGCGAGGCCGTCCTTGAAGTTGACGCTCGACCAGTCGACCCGGATCTCGACGTCGCCGTCGGGGAGATCGGTCGCGGCGAATTCGTGGACGCCGCGCTCGACCGCCGGTGTGCCATCTGGGCCATCGACCTTCCTGGCGACATAGGCACGGAACGTGGCGGGGAGCGAGGACATGCCGACAGCGTAGCGTCCGCTCGAGTTCGCGACGGCTCCCGTCCCGATACGGACCCGTAAGGGCATTGCAAGGGCCTATCGACAGACGGCGGGCCGACGTCGAGTCCGGCCGTGGCACCGTAGACCACCCGTGGAGTTGACCCGAACGACGACCGATGTGGTCGTTTCCCAGACCGATTACACGTTGCGCGTCAGAGAAGGGGCGCCGTGGGCCCGGCTCGAGGACGACGCCGGCCCGTGGGCCGAGCTGTGCCTCATCGCGAGCGCCGACCAGACCACTCGTCCCGACGAGACGCACTCGGTCGACGGTCCGTACGTCGAGGGCTCGACCGAGCCGGGTGGCGCCGCCAGGCTGACTTGGCGCCTGCGGAGCACGGCCTGGGCCGACAAGCGACTGACGATCGACTGCGATCCCTCGGGGCTCGGTATCCGGCTCGAGGTCGCGGGCGAGGGTGCGCTCACGGATGTGACGCTCGGCGGTGGCTACGCCGCCCTGCCGACGGGCCGTTCCGGCTCGTTCTGGAGTCGGCGCGCCTTCCCGACGATCCTGCCCGCCGCACCCGGCGACCCGACCCGCGTCGTCCTCGGCGCAGAATCATCGGCGGACTCGACCGTGTCCGGCGGCGGCGAGCCCGGCCGACCGGGCTGGTTCTTCACGCCCGCGCCGTTCTGGGTGGGAGCGACGCGAGAACGGATCACGGACCCACTTCAGCCGCCGAGGGGGGCGTGGCTTGGGTTCGGGCTGGAGGCGCGCCCCGAGGAGCAGCGCTTCCTCGGCTTCGGCTACCGAGGGGCGGACGCCGGCTTCCGATTCGTCCTCGATTTCCAGGGCCAGACCGACGTCGCCGGGGCCTGGTCATCGCCGGTCCTCCGGATCACCCCCGGGGACGATCCGTACCGCCTCGTCGCGCAGTACCGCGACGGCCTGCTTGGCGAGGGCTACATCCCCGTCCTCGGTGAGGGGACGACGGCACCCGACTGGTGGCGCGAGCCGATCTTCTGCGGCTGGGGCGCGCAGTGCGCCGCGGCCATCGAGGACGGTCGGCCGCAGACGGCCGCGCCGGAGTATTCGACCCAGGAGCGGTACGGCGGCTGGCTCTCCCGCCTGGAGGATCGTGGCGTCATCCCGGGGACCATCGTCATCGACGACGGCTGGGCGGCGCCGTACGCCCTGCCCGCACCGCATCCCGACAGGTGGCCCGACCTCCGCAGCTGGATCCGCGCGCGCCACGCGCGCGGCCAGCGCGTGTTGCTGTGGTGGAAGGCGTGGGACGTGGCCGGTCTCCAGCCCGAGTCATGCGTCCGCACAGCGGACGGGATCCCGATCGCCGTCGATCCGAACCAAGACGGCGCGATGCGGACGGTGACCCACGGGATCAGGACGATGCTCTCGGCCGACGGACTCGATGCCGACGGCCTGAAGATCGATTTCACGGCACGGACCCCGAGCGGCGCAACGCTGGTGCACGAATCCGGGGACTGGGGCGTCGCGCTGCTCCGACGGCTGCTCATGGATGTCCGCCACACGGCGAAGGCCGCCAAACCCGACGCCCTGCTGATCGGGCAGATCCCCGAACCGACCCTCGCCCCGCTCGTCGACATGATCCGGCTCAACGACGTGCTCCGGCTCGACGATCCGACCCCGACGGTCTCGATCGTCCCGCAGATGCGCTACCGCGCCGAGGTCGTGCGGGCAGCCTGCCCCGACCACCTCATCGACACGGACGATTGGTGCATGCCCGACCTCGCGACGTGGCGCGAATACACCGCGCTGAAGCCCGACCTCGGCATCCCGTCGCTCTACTATGCGGACCGACTCGACCTCTCCGGGGAGCGGCTCACCGACGCCGACATCGAGCTCGTGCGTCGCACGTGGACCGCCTACCGCGAGCGGGAAGGCCTGCCAGCCCGATGAGACCTGATGACCGCCACCCGCGCCGTCCGCCTCCCGCCGACGTGACCGTGCTTGCCCTCGACATCGGCGGGACGAAGCTCGCCGCCGGGGTCGTCACCGGCGATGGCCGCGTCCTGTCACGCGAGGTCATCCCGAGCCATGCCAACGAGGGACCGTGGTCGATGATCGACCGCCTCGTCGACCTGGGACGCCGGATGATCGACGAGTCCGGCGTGTCCCCGTCGCGCATCGCGGGCACCGGCATCGCCTGCGGTGGTCCGCTGGACCCGGAGACCGGCATCATCCTCTCGCCGCCGAACCTGCCCGGCTGGGATCGGATCCCGCTGGTCGACGCCGTCACGGAACGGCTCGGCCTGCCCGCCGCGGTGGAGAACGATGCGACGGCCGGCGCCCTCGCCGAGTGGTGGTTCGGAGCGGGGCGGTCGCATGGTGTGAACGATCTCGTCTACCTCACGATCTCGACGGGCATCGGTGGCGGCCTCGTGCTCGACGGGCGGCTGTATCGCGGCGTGGCCGGCAACGCCGGCGAGCTCGGACACCTGACCGTCGTGTACGACGGTCGACCCTGCGGCTGCGGTCGCCGCGGCTGCCTGGAGGCGTATGCGTCCGGGACGAACATCGCGCGGCGGGCCCGCGAGGCGATCGCCGCAGGCGAGGCGTCCACGCTGGCCGAACGGCCGGCCATCACCTCGAAGGACGTGGCTGAGCAGGCCCTCGCCGGGGATCCCCTCGCCGGGCGGATCTGGGACGAGACGATGGCGATGCTCGGGTCCGGGGTCGCCAACATCCTCGACGTGTTCAACCCGGCGCTGGTCGTCCTCGGTGGTGGCGTGACCCGATCCGGCGACCAGCTGCTGGTCCCGGTCCGCGAGGCCGGACTGCGGCAGGCGATGGAACCCGCCCGACGGTCGGGCGAGGTGGTCCTGACCGAGCTCGGTCCGATCCACGACGTGATGAGCGCCGCAGTCGTCGCGTTCGACCGGCTGCCGATGCCGGCGGCCCTCGAGGAGACTCCGGCGTGACCGCTCCCGACCCGACTGGTTCCGAGACGCTCCGCGCGCAGCTCGACGACCACCGCGCGGTCGCGGACCGGGTCGAGGATCTGCTGCCGGACGTCGAGACCCTCGTCTCTCGACTGTGTGCGGCGTTCGAGGCCGGCGGGCGGGTCTACACGTTCGGCAACGGCGGCAGCGCGGCCGACGCCCAGCACCTCGTCGCGGAGCTGGTGGGCCGCTATCTCCGCGATCGCCGCCCACTCCCCGCGGTGGCGCTGAGCGTCGACCCATCGGTCGTGACGTGCATCGCCAACGACTACGCCTTCGAGGAGGTGTTCTCGCGTCAGGTCGAGGCGCTCGCCGGCCCGAACGATGTCGTGATCGGGTTCACGACCAGTGGCCGGTCGTCGAACGTCATCGGCGGGCTCGATGCCGCCCGGCGGGCCGGTGCCACGACCGTGCTGTTCAGCGCCGGCGACGGCGGCCCCGCCCGTGACCACGCGGACATCGCGCTACTCGTCCCCTCGACGGTCACGGCGCGCATCCAGGAGATGCACCTCCTCCTGCTCCACCTGGTCTCCGAGCGGGTCGATGCGTGGGCGGCCGGCGAGCGGCGCGCGTCCGTCATCACTGGAACGTCGTGAGCGACCAGGACCGCGCGCCCAGGACGCTGCACCTCATCGGCAACTCCCACATCGACCCGGTCTGGTTGTGGCAGTGGCCGGAGGGCTACCAGGAGGTTCGCGCCACCTTCCGCTCCGCGCTCGACCTGATGCGTGACTACCCGGAGCTCATCTTCACCTGCGACTCGGCCGCGTACTACGAATGGATCGAGGAAGTCGATCCGGGGTTGTTCGATGAGATCCGGTCTCGGGTCGAGGAAGGCCGCTGGGAGATCGTCGGCGGCTGGTGGGTCGAGCCCGACTGCAACATCCCGAGCGGAGAGTCATTCGTGCGGCAGGCGCTCGTGTCACAGCGCTACTTCCAGGAGAAGTTCGGCCGGATCGCGACGGTCGGGTACAACGTCGACCCGTTCGGGCACAACGCGATGCTCCCGCAGATCCTGCGCAGGAGCGGGATGGACTCCTACGTCTTCATGCGACCCGGGCCGCACGAGATGACGCTCCCCTCCCCCCTCTTCTGGTGGCAGTCCCCGGACGGCAGCCGTGTCCTCGCCTTCCGGCTCCCACACGAGTACTGCTCGTCGCGCGAGGACATCGGGTACCACCTCGACAAGTCGCTGGCCCAGCTGCCCGCGCGGTGGGACGAGATGATGGCCTTCTACGGCGTCGGTAACCACGGCGGCGGGCCGACGCGCGAGAACCTCGAGAGCATCCGACGACTCGACGGTGCCGGGTCGATGCCGCGCCTCGTCCAGAGCACGCCGAGGCGGTTCTTCGATGCGATGGTCGCGTCGGAGCGGGAGATCCCGGTGGTCGACACCGAGCTGCAGCATCACGCGGTCGGCTGCTACTCGGCCCACTCGGGCATCAAGCGTCTGATGCGTCGGAGCGAGACCGCACTCGCGTCCGCGGAGACGTGGTCGGCGGTGGCCAGGACGATCGTGGCGGCCGCCTATCCAGCTGACGAGCTGCGCCACGCATGGAAGGTGACCCTGTTCAACCAGTTCCACGACACGCTTGGCGGGACGGCCATCGAGCCAGCCTACCGCGACGCCCGCGACCAGCTCGGCGAGGCGTGCTCGATCGCAGCACGCGCCGAGAACCTGGCGATCCAGTCGATCGGCCGTGCGGTCGACCTGCCGTCGACACCGGGCGTCACGCCGATCATGGTCTTCAACCCGCACGCCTGGCCGGTGCGGACGACCGTGGAGCTCGAGTACAGCGGGCTCGAGCCGACCGACGGCCTCGTCGACGAGGTCGGCGTCGCGCTGCCGGTCCAGTCGATCCAGTCGTTCGCCACGGTCCTCGCCTGGCGGTCAAGGCTGTGCTTCGAGGCCGAGCTGCCGCCGCTCGGCTACCGGACGTACCGCGTCACGCCGGACGTCCCGCGACCCCGCCCCACGACGCTGCGCGCGGAAGCCGCGACCCTCGAGAACGACCACCTGCGATTGACACTGGATCCCGAGTCCGGCGACATCGCGTCGCTCGTCCTGCGCGAGGACGGCGAGGACGTCGTCGATCTCGTCCAGGCCGGCTCGCGTATCGCGGTCGTCGCCGACACGTCGGACACGTGGGGTCACCGGATGCTGGCGTATCGAGACGAGATCGGCCGGTTCGAGCACACGAGCCCGCCCGAGCTCGTCGAGCGCGGTCCGGTCCGCGGCCTTCTCCGGGTGGATGCGAAGTTCGGCGACTCGCGCTGCACGACCGACTACATCCTCGCGGCGAATGCGAGATCGATCGAGCTGCGCGTGATCCTCGACTGGCGCGAGAAGTCGCGCCTTGCCAAGGTGCGGCTCGCGACCTCGATCCAGGCCGAGTCGGCCTGGTTCGAGATCCCGTACGGCGCGATCGAGCGGCCGGCGAACGGTGACGAGGAACCCGGGCAGCGCTGGGTCGACCTGTCCGGCCGGATCGCCGGTGCCGATGACACGTTCGGGCTGGCCATCCTCAACGACTCGAAGTACGCGTTCGACGTCCATGGCGGCGAGATCGGCGTGACCGCGGTGCGGAGCCCGATCTACGCCCACCACGAGCCGGAGTCGCCGAAGCCGGGCATCCGCTACCAGTTCCAGGACCAGGGCGTGCAGCGGTTCAGCCTGTCAGTGCTGCCGCATCGCGGCGGCTGGTCGGACGCCGGCCTTACCCGACGAGCAAGTGAGCAGAACCAGCGACCCACGATCCTCATGGAATCCGCGCATCCCGGTCGGCTGCCTGACAGAGCGTCGTACGGCGCCGTCGAGCCCGAGAACCTGGTCCTCGGCGCCGTCAAGGTCGCGGAGGACGGCGACGACCTGGTCGTCCGCGTGGTGGAGACCTGCGGCCGGGCGACGCACGGCGTGATCGACCTGCCGGTGCGGCAGCGGCGATTCGACGTGGACATCGCGCCGTTCGAGATCCGCACGTTCAGGGTGTCGCGCGACCCCGATATCGAACCCCAGGAGACAGACCTGCTGGAGCGGCCACTCGAGGCGCCGCTGCTGCCCGAGAAAGCCGTCGCGCGAGAGAAAGCACCCTCGCGACCCTCCTAGAGCCCTCTGTAACCTCCCTCTCCATCCCGCGGGTGCTCCGGCAACGACTCCCCCGGGACACTGGTCCGACCGTCAAACAGACCGATGACCGGGGAGTCAGCCGTCATGCCACCGCGTACCGTGTCGCCCTTTCGCATCCTGACCTGGCATGTCCATGGGAGCTACCTGGACTCGCTCGTGCGGACCGGGCACGAGTTCTACGTGCCGGTGCGCGACGATGGCGGCGAGCGTCACGGCGGCATCGGCCATTGGGGCTGGCCGACCGATCGCGTGCACGAGGTCCCCGAGGACGAGGTCCGTGACCTCGACGTCGACCTGGTGCTCTTCCAGCACGCCAGGAACTGGCGCGAGGACGGTCCGCGCGTCCTGTCCGACCGCCAGTTGCGCGGCCCGAGGATCTACATCGAGCACGATCCGCCGTGGGCCGACCCGACCGAGGCGCGCCACCCGGTCGACGACCCCGACGTCCTGCTCGTCCACGTGACGGCCTTCAACGCGCTGATGTGGGACAACGGGCGCACACCCACGAGAGTCATCGAGCACGGCGTGGCCGACCCCGGCCTTCGCTGGAACGGGCGGCTCGGCCGAGGTCTCGTGGTGATCAACGACCTCGGCACGCGTGGCCGGCGCCTCGGTCGCGACATCTTCGATCGTGCCCGCGAACACCTGCCGATCGACCTCGTCGGGATGCGGACCGCCGAGTACGGCGGACTCGGCGAGGTGCTCAGGAAGGACCTGCCGGCCTTCTCGGCGCGCTACCGATTCTTCTTCCACCCGGTCCGCTACACGAGCTTCGGGATGGCGATCTGCGAGGCGATGATGATCGGCATGCCGGTCGTCGCGCTGGCGACGACGGAGATGCCGACGGTCCTCGAGGACGGACGCTCCGGGATCATCCACACGGACCCCGACTACCTGATCGACGGGGCGGGTCAGCTCATCCACGACCACGCCCTCGCGGCACGGCTCGGCGAGGCCGGCCGGCGAGTCGCACTCGAGCGGTTCTCGATCGACCGCTTCGCGGCAGACTGGTCGCGCACGTTCGCCGAGGTGATCGGGCGCTCGTCGGTCACGTTGCCCGACGGCGGCCGCCGCATCCCGGTGACGGCATGACCCGACGGATCGCGCTCATCAGCGAGCACGCCTCGCCGCTGGTCGTGCTCGGCGGGGTCGATGCGGGCGGGCAGAACGTGTACGTGGCACAGGTCGCGCGCCATCTCGCCGCGGCCGGCGACCAGGTCGACGTCTACACGCGTCGCGACGACGATGCGCTTCCGAGCGTGGTCGACTGCTCCCCAGGCGTCC
>Ga0307416_100002768_pt1 | contig 10180 bp, 9 predicted proteins | sample DK1Cmetagenome_2_FD_203821 | JGI IMG/M metagenome (GOLD analysis project Ga0307416, IMG submission 203821) | Maize rhizosphere microbial communities from greenhouse at UC Davis, California, United States - DK15-C-3 | ecosystem: Host-associated > Plants > Roots > Rhizosphere > Soil | place: USA...
ATAGGACGTAAGCCAACTAGTACTGCCTCCGAAAAGAGCGTTTGCTCCTTGCGCCCTGCCACCTGAAGGCCGGACCCGAAACGCTTTACTTATAATTTACGATCTTCGCGAAGGTCTCGGCCTCGAGACTCGCTCCGCCGACCAGGGCGCCGTCGACATCCGGCTGATCCATCAGCGTCGCGATGTTGTCCGGCTTTACCGAACCGCCGTACAGAATTCGCAAAGAATTCGCGACCTCTTCTCCGTGCGATTCGGCCGCCGCACGGCGTATTACCCCGTGCATTTCTTGAGCCTGTTGGGGCGTGGCGGTTTTACCCGTGCCGATCGCCCAAACAGGCTCGTAAGCGATTATGATACGTTCCACGTCGGCACGTGTCAAACCCGCCAGCCCGCCTGAAAGCTGGGTTTTTACAACGGATTCGACGACTCCGGCCTCTCGCTGCTCGAGCATCTCGCCGACGCAAACGATCGGCGTCAGACCGGCCGCCAGGGCCGAATTTACCTTTCTATTTACCGACTGGTCGGTCTCGCCGTAAAGCTGTCGCCTCTCGGAATGCCCCACGACCACATACCGGCACCCGACGTCCTTCAGCATGTCAGCTGCGACCTCGCCGGTGTGGGCACCGTGAGCCGATTCGGCGGCACAATCCTGAGCGGCGATCTTGATATTGGAACCTTCCAACCGGTCGGCGACTGTTTTTAATTCCGTAAAGACCGGCGCGATGATCACCTCGCAGTGGTTCGCGTTCGCGACGAGCGGCTTTAGTGCCAGGGCCGTGTTCACAGCCTCCGAAAGCAGCTTGTACATTTTCCAGTTTCCGGCTATGACGGGTTTTCTCATAATTAGTCGCAAGGTGGATCCGGGACGCGCGAGCCGGTACTCAGGGTCGAAAAATTCCGAGGGTGACCCGACCGCTGCCTCCGGGCTGTGACAGTTCATTTGTCATCAAGCGCTGCAACGCCCGGCAGGACATCGCCGGCGAGAAATTCGAGTGTGGCGCCGCCGCCGGTGGAGATGTGCGAGATCTTGTCTTCGAGGCCGGCCTGATTAATAGCCGCGACCGAATCGCCGCCACCGACGATCGACGTCGCTCCTTTTTCGGTCGCCTCGGCTACGGCTTTGGCGATGGCGACCGTCCCCTCGTCGAACGGCTTTTCTTCGAACATTCCCATCGGGCCATTCCAGACAATGGTCTTGGCGCCTTCAATGGCCTGGCGAAATCGTTCTATAGTTTCGGTTCCGATGTCGAGCCCGACCAGACCGGTGTTTGTGAATTCCACGGGGATCGTTTTGTGGGAGTTGAGCGGGTCGTAGGAATCGACGACCTGGTGGTCGGTCGGAAGGATCAGCTCAACGCCCGCCGCCTTGGCCTTTTCTTCGATCTCCAGGGCCTGCGGCATCATGTCGTCCTCGACGAGCGACTTGCCGATGGTGAACCCTTTTGCCTTGAAGAACGTGTACGCCATCGCACCGCCAATGAGAAGTTTATCGACCTTGCGTTCGATCAGCGATTCGATGACCGGGATCTTGTCGGAGACCTTGGCGCCACCGAGTATCGCCACAAAAGGCCTTTCCGGGTCTTCGAGGGCTTTCCCGAGGAAATCGAGCTCTTTTTCCATCAAGAGCCCGGCGACCTTATCACTAACGAAGTGCGTGATTCCTTCCGTTGAGGCATGGGCGCGATGGGCCGTGCCGAACGCGTCGTTGACGTAAACGTCGCAAAGCGAAGCTAGCTGTCTGGCGAAATCCGGATCGTTCTTCTCTTCTTCGGCGTGGAGTCGGAGATTTTCGAGCAGCAACACGTGGCCGGGCAAAAGGTTCTCGACCGCCGCATCAACTTCCTTCCCGGCGCAATCGGAAACGAAAAACACGCGGTCGTTCTTGATCTCGGCTTTCCCTACCGCAGTACCCTCGCCCGTCCTCAGCGGCCCGTCGATCGCGTTTCCGGAAATCTCCTGAAGCTGGGGCAACGTGCGAAGATACTCGTAAACGGGCCGAAGACTGTATTTGGCCACGTCGTAGGGCAAGCCTTTTTCTTCAGCCTTTTTCTTATCTTTCAACGGCCGGCCGAGATGCGATGCCAGGATCACCCGGGCACCGTGGCCGATCGCATAATCGATCGTCTGCAGTGCGCCTTTTATCCTTGTGTCATCTTCGATGCGCCCGTTTTTGATCGGCACGTTGAAATCAACGCGGATGAAGACGCGTTTGCCGGCGATGTCGACGTCTTTGATCGTTTTCTTGTTCATAACAAGTTTGAGGAGGACCGCTGGAAACACCTGCACAAACCCGATCGTTGGGGGATGTCGATGTGCGAGCACCGCTTGCAACACCAAATTGAAAATATCGCACTTGCTCACGCGCGGGCTTGCGCATCCTAAATGCCTTTACCGGCGATGAACTTCACTAGATCACGCACGCGGCAGGAATAGCCCCATTCATTGTCGTACCACGAAAGAATTTTCACCGCAGTACCGTCGATGACCTTGGTGTTCTCGGCGTCAACGATGGACGAATTCGAATTGCCGCGGAAGTCGATCGAAACGAGGGGCTCTTCGGAGAAAGCAAGAATTCCCTTCAACTCTTCATTTGCGGCGTCTTTGAGGACGCGGTTGACCTCTTCGGTGGACGTCTGTTTTTCGACGTTCATCACGACATCGACGAGCGACACGTTCGGAGTCGGCACGCGAACCGAGATGCCGTCGAATTTGCCTTTCAGTTCCGGAATCACCAGCGCGACGGCCTTAGCGGCGCCGGTCGATGTGGGGATCATCGATAAGGCTGCGGCACGGGCACGACGAAGGTCCTTATGCGGCAGGTCGAGAAGCTGTTGATCGTTGGTGTAGCTATGGATGGTGTTCATGAGGGCGTTTTTGATGCCGAATTTCTCATGAATAACCTTCGCCACGGGGGCGAGGCAGTTCGTCGTGCAGGACGCATTCGAAATGACGTTATGCGACGCCGGGTCGTACATGTTCTCGTTAACACCGAGAACAATGGTAACGTCTTCCCCTTTGGCCGGGGCGGAAATAATGACCTTTTTGACCGACCCGCGGAGGTGCTTTGAGGCGTCTTCGGCCTTGGTAAACCGGCCGGTCGATTCGATGACGATCTCCGCACCGACGGATTGCCAATCGATCGCGGCGGGGTCCTTTTCGCTGAACACTTTGAACGAATCGCCCTCGACGCTGATCATGTCGCCGTCGGCCCGAATGTCGTGGTCGAGGTTGCCCATGATCGAGTCATATTTGAGCAAATGCGCCAGCGTCCTGGTGTCGGTAAGGTCATTTACCGCAACGAAATCGATCTCATTGTCGCCAAGCGCGGTCCGCATGACGTTGCGCCCGATGCGGCCGAATCCGTTGATCCCAACTTTGATAGCCATATTAAGTGCAAAAGCCTCCGTGTTTAATAATTTTGTAAAACCTTCACGATACCGTATTTTGGGGCGAACATCAAAAGTTCGGCCGTTCGGATACTCCGCATTTTGTTGAAACTATGGCTTTCGGCGTTTCGTAGTACCGGTTTGAGTTTTTGGCCCGATATAGGCTGCCAGTTACGCCCTTGGAGCAACCCCAAATGATCATGAAACGAAGCCCACTGCTCGTAAATCTGTTGTTTTCCGCCGCGCTCATTTCGGCCGGAGCGACCGCCGCCATGGGGCAGACCGAGCCGATCGCGGCCACCGGGACGACCCTTACGCCGGCCGCGTCGGAACTATCGAAGCCGGTAGAGACGAAAGCGGCGATGCCGGACCGCCCGAGCCTCGCGCGCGTTGGCGTGCAGAGTGCTCAGCCACTTCCGCTCGCGTTGAAGGACGCGATCCGCAAGGCGCTCGAGAACAACAACACGATCGAGGTCACGCGCGACGACGTCCGGTTCCAGGAGACACAGATCAGGTCGATTTTGGGTTTTTACGACCCGGTCTTCACGGTCACGCCGACCTATACGCGCAATTCGACGACCGGAAATGCTTCGACCAGTGACTTTATCGTAAACTCCAACCTGCAGCATTTCGTGCGGCCCGGCGGCGGCAACTATCAGGTCTATTTCAACAATACGCGTACCGAAAACGCCTTCTCGCAAGCTCAGGCCAGCTCCGGCTCGATCGGCTCTTCCGGCGGAAGCGCCCTGTTCTCGTCGTCACTCGGTATCCGTTACACACAGCCTTTATTCAGGAATCTTAAGGTCGACAACACCCGCCGCAATTTGAAAATAGCGAGGCGTCGACTCGAGCAGTCCGATGCGGACTTTCGTCGTCAGACCATCGAAACGATCGCCCAGGTCCAGCGTAACTATTGGGACCTCGTTTTCGCCCTTCGCGACCAGCAAAACCGACAGGCGAACCTCGATCTGACGCGCGAGAACCTTCGCCAGGTGATCGCCCGCATCGACGCCGGTGCCGCGGCCCCGCTTGCTCGCTGGGAAGTCGAGACCGAGCTGGCCAACCGCGAAAGCGAGCTTTTAGTCGCGACCCAGCAGGTTTCCATCACCGAAAATGCCCTGAAACAGTTGATCCTGCGCGATGCGAGTTCAGCAGAATGGATCGCGAGTTACGTGCCGACCGACACGCCTTCGTTCAGTATTGACCCGATCAGCCTCGACTCGGCGATTAAGGACGCGATGGATAACCGTTGGGAGCTTCGGCGTCTCAAATTGGCGACCGACATAAACAACATCGACATCCGGTACTTCAAGGACCAAACGAAGCCGCAGATCGACCTGGTTACCAATTTTTCGCTCGACGGTTTTTCGCGAGGCGGCGCATCGACGGACAGCTTGACCGTGCCGCTGATCGCGACCGACCCGATCTCGCAGGTTACCAACGCCAATTCGTTCCTCCTGCAGCAGATCCGTGCATTTAACAACGGTAATCCGGTGACCGTGCCGACGGTCACTATTCCCGGAACGCCAAACTTCCTGGCGGGCGGTTTTAACCGTTCATTTGCGAACCTCTTCCGCAGCGACGCTCCAAACTATTCGATCGGGGTGACATTCTCATTCCCGCTGCACAATCGGACAGCGAAAGCGAATCTTGCCGGGGCTCAGGTGCTCGATAACCAACTCGCGACGCAAACGCGGGCTCAGGAACAGGTGGTGATCGTTGAGGTTAGAAACGCGGTTCAGGCCGTAGAGACGGGACGACAACGCGTCCTCACGGCACGCCGGGCGCGGGAGAATGCAGAGAAGCAGTTGGAAGGCGAACGCAGACTGTACGAATCCGGCCGTTCGACGACATTTCTCCTTTTCCAGCGGGAAAACGCGTTGACTAATGCGCGCAACGCCGAGATCCGGGCCGAAACGGACTACAACAAGGCCATCGCGGATCTACAGCGGGCGACCTCGACTACGTTCCAAATGAACAACATCGAGGTCGAATCGCCTACCAACAAATAGCCTTCAGTCAGGCGGTTACAAACAGAAGTTAAACTATCACATAAAGTGTCGGCCGGCCGACACTTTATGTTTCTCGGAAACTCTGCGAAAATCGCCGGCGGTGAAGGTCTCCGCGGTTATCATCACTCTTAACGAGGAACGGAACATCGCCGACGCCATCGATTCCCTCGATTTCGTTGACGAAGTGGTCGTCGTCGACTCCGGCAGCACCGACCGGACTCGCGAGATTGCCGCGGCCCGCGGCGCGCGTGTTCTGTTCAACGAGTGGCCCGGATTCTCGGCCCAGAAACAGTTCGCGACGGATGCTGCCGCAAACAATCTGATCCTGAGCCTTGACGCCGACGAGCGCATCTCTGCGGAACTGAAAACCGAGATAATTGATATCTCGAAAGGTAATTCTGCGAGCGACGGTTACCGAATCCCGCGTTTGTCTTACTATCTAGGCCGTCCGATCCGTCACAGCGGTTGGTATCCCGACCATCAATTGAGGCTTTTCGACCGGCGGAAGGGACGATGGAACGGCAGGGTGATTCATGAGTCGGTCGCAATGGAAGCGGGAACGACGATCGCATCCCTGCGTGGAAACATCCTACACCACACGGTAACGTCTCGCGGCGAGCATGCGCGGATGATAAAAGAGCGATACGCCCCGCTCGCCGCCCAACAGATGTTTGCCGAAGGACGAAACACGTCGAGAATTCGAGGACTTTTCTCGGGTGCGGCTTCGTTTCTGAGGTCGTACGTCATCCGCCAAGGCTTTCTTGACGGGTACGCGGGTATTTCGATCGCTTACTTCGCGGCTCTCCACAACGTCCGAAAGCACTCACTGCTGATGGAGATGCGAAAGCAAGGCGATTCTGCGGTCGTTCACCACTCGACAACCAATCGATAATCGTCCACATCAAATATTCAGTTTTCCCCCCGAATACGATATATTTCTGTTTGTAACAACTTTTCGATCGAGCGGGTCATATGAGAACACTTCTTCCTTCCCTGCTGCTGGCGATGGCCGCCCCTCTGCTGATCCACGCTCAGAAGGGCATCGACACTCAAACTCAAAAGATCAAGGAAGACGCAAACAAAACGACGACGCGGCAGAGCGACGCTTCACGCAGTTTTGACTGGGGGAAAGGCAAGACCCATGTGCGGGACCGACTGACGAACCCGTACCCGCTCGCCTCGCGCCGCGACGTACTGGTCGAAACGATAAAGAATGTCATTAAGGACCAAAAGCTTTTGGTCGACGAGGCCTCGTCTCGGATGGCCGACGGAATGATCATCACGCAGCCGTTTATCTTCGCGAAAGGACCGGTAACGGCGGCGGGCGAGCTGAACCGGTACGGCGAGATCGCGTTCGAAGACCGAGCCTGGTCGCGTGGTCGGTACACCCTGACGATCGAGATCCAGTCGGTCGACGGCGTCCGAAATAATGTGATGGTCAACGCCAAGGTCGAAGGCCGCTCGGGCAACGGGCTCACGTCAGAATGGGTGGCGGTGCCGAGCTCGGGGCTCGCCGAGGACGAGTTTCTGGCCAAACTCGTGGAGGCCGTAACGGGCGCATCGCCCGACGACCCGAAGCCCGTGGACCAGGATTAGGCGTTTTATGTTCCGGATGTTCACAAGGCTGACGTTTGTCTTTGTTATCGCTTCAGTCGCGTGCCTGACCTGTTACGCGCAAAGCGACGCGTCCTCGCGGGGTCCCACGGAAAGACGCGGCGATCCGGGCGAATTTGGCAAGAATATCCGCGAAACACTCGCTAAACAGAAGGCGGAACGCGAAAAAAAGGATTTTCGGGAGCTTTTGGATCGCAGCGACCAGGCACTCCGGATCTCTGAGGAACTTGAGAAGTCTTTCGAAACTTCGGGGCAGGTCACGAGCCTCGACCGCGAACGTCTGCAAACTCTTGAAAAGTTGGTATCAAAGATCCGATCGGAGCTTGGCGGCGACGACGACGACGATTTCGCTCAGGCAGAGGACGATGGACCATCGGACGTCGCCGGAGCGTTCGTTTACCTTCGCGACTCCGCCGTCAAACTGGCTGGCCAACTGAAAAAGTCGACTCGGTTCACCGTATCGGCGGCAGCAATTCAGACCTCGAACAATTTCCTCCGCGTGATCAAATTTCTTCGCCTTCGCAAATGACGCGAGCCTTCCCCTTTTCGGTCAGAACGGCCATTTTTCTTGCTTCGGTCTGCCTTTTATTCACCAACTCAATTGCGGCACAAGATGACGACGTCATTTCGGTCGACTCGTCGATGGTATTGGTGAACGCCGCGGTGCTGGATCACGACGGCAAACCCGTTAGAAATCTTCGCAAAGACCAATTCAAGATCTTCGAAGACGGCAGGGCTCAGGATATTTCCATCTTTGCCGCCGCGGAGGTCCCGTTCGCGGCGGCCATCTTGATCGACACTTCAGGAAGCATGGAAGAGCGGATCAGTCTGGCCAGGTCGGCGGCGATCAAGTTTCTCGAGGGCCTTCGGGTCGACGACTCGGCGGCCATTTTCCGTTTCGATTCGAAAGTAGAGCAAGTTCAGGATTTCTCGAACAGCCGCGACCTCAACGATCGGCTCTTCGATCTGAGATCGAAAGGGATGACGTCGCTTAATGACGCGATCCACCGAGCGGCGGCCGACCTGTCGAAGAGGACGGAGAAAAGAAAAGCGATAATCGTGCTTTCTGACGGGATGGACACGATGAGCAAGAATTCACCCGACCAGGCCATGAAAGCGGCCCTTGAGGCGGGTGCCTCGATCTTCACGGTGGATATGTCGGCTACCGACGCTACAGGCATTCAGCGGACGCAAAATCAGGCAATTCTTAAAAAGTTCGCGGAGAAAACAGGCGGGACGTTCGTTGCGACTCCGGGCGGCGTGGCGATGCGGGACGCTTTCAAGGCGATAGTGGGCGACCTCGGAACACAATATACGCTTGGTTATCAGCCGTCGACCGCGGCCCGCGACGGACGCTGGCACGAGATCGAGGTGAGGGTAAACAAGCCAAATCTCACGGTCCGGGCCAGAAAAGGCTACAACGCTGAAAGGTCCAAATAGGGCCCTGTTTAGGCATCGAGAGTCGTTTTGTTCCTCGATTTGTCGCGATGGCGCTCAAATGCAAGCTCCACAAGGCGATCGACAACTTGAGAAAATGAAATCCCTGTTCCGGCCCACATTTTGGGAAAACCAGATGCGTCGGTCAGACCGGGCATGGTGTTTATTTCGTTGATCAGAAGCTCGTCATTGTCCCTTCGCAAAAAGAAATCTACCCGGGCCAAACCGGAACCTTCCACGGCCTTAAACGCACGAACGGCCATCTCGCGGATCCGTTCGGTCAACTCGTCGTTCAGCGCGGCCGGCACGACGAATTCGTTGTTGCCGGTGCCTTTATATTTTTCGGTATAGTCGAGAAACGCCTTTGTCTCGTCGCGGATCAGGTATTCACCAGGGAGGCTGGCCTCGGGCTCGTCGTTTCCGATCACCGCGCATTCGATCTCGCGCATTTCTAATGCTTCCTCGACGATGATCTTTCGATCGTACTGCGCTGCGAGGTCGATCGCTGCTGCAAGCGATTCGCGATCGATGGCGCGCGAGACGCCCACGGATGATCCAAGATTTGCTGGCTTAACGAATACAGGATAGCCAAGCGCCTTTTCCAGCCGATCCAATGCACCGTGGCGGTCCATTTCCCAAGCGGAACGTAGCAGCCATTCATGACGACAGATCGGCAGCCCGGCATCTTTAAAAAGGACCTTCATGACGGTTTTGTCCATCCCGCAGGCGGAGCTCAAAACTCCGCAGCCGATATAAGGGATGTTCGCCATCTCGAGCAGCCCCTGAATGGTCCCGTCCTCGCCATAGGTGCCATGCATCACGGGAAAAACGACATCCAGGGCCGACAGTGTGGCCGAGCCGTTTTGGCTGCCCATTCGAGTCAAGCCTCGATATTTCGGGTCGCCTACGATCGCGACCTGGGCGTTCTCGGTTCCCCTCACCGCCTCGCCGACAAGTTCGCCCGTCGTCGCGGGCAAGAGGGCCGCCGATTCAGCCGGGTTAAGCCAGACGCCGGCCTTGTCGATCGCGATAGGCACTACTTCGTACTTGGAACGGTCGATCTGCTCGATCACCGTTCGGGCCGAGCGAATGGAAATTTCGTGCTCGCCGGAGCGTCCGCCGAAAATAACGCCAACTCTGATCTTCATGTTCGATTTGTACCGCTGATGGAAAGATTCGCGGCCGGGGGCCGAAATGCCACGTTATTATATTTCGCCGGTGATGGCAACGAATTTGAAACGAAGGTCAGAGGATCGTCTTGCCCAAAGCCGACAAAATTAGCTCGCAGGCCAATTCGACCGTGATGTTGCTCTGGTCCAAGAGCGGGTTGACCTCGACGATCTCGAACGAGACCATTTTGCCGGTCTCGGCGATCGCCTCAAGCGCGAGGTGGGCCTCGCGATACGTGGCACCGCCGCGGACCAGTGTGCCCGACCCGGGAGCGAAAACCGGGTCGATCATGTCGACGTCGAACGTAACGGCGAAACCGCCCGGCGCCTGCGACGCGATCCATACAGCGTCCAAGACGCACTGGTACATACCCTTGCGGTCGATATCGGTCATCGTAAAGAAATGATCGCGCATACCGAACTCGTGCACCCGGCGTTTCTCGCCGAGATCGAGGTCACGACCGCCGACATGGGCGCAGTATTCTGGCCGGATCTTTGGAGAAAACCCTTCGAGGTCTGTGAACCTCGGATCGCCGTGCCCGAGCAAAGCGGCGAGCGGCAT
>Ga0307416_100002769_pt1 | contig 10180 bp, 8 predicted proteins | sample DK1Cmetagenome_2_FD_203821 | JGI IMG/M metagenome (GOLD analysis project Ga0307416, IMG submission 203821) | Maize rhizosphere microbial communities from greenhouse at UC Davis, California, United States - DK15-C-3 | ecosystem: Host-associated > Plants > Roots > Rhizosphere > Soil | place: USA...
CGGGTAAGTCCTGCTATGCCGGCGAAGGATTGTCCTGCCCTGCTGCCCGGCTGCCCCGCCGCCCGGCGAGCGCCAGCGCCAGCAGGACCGCGCGGGCCTTCGCTTCGGTCTCCTGCCACTCCGCCTCAGGATCCGAGTCGGCGACTATACCGGCACCCGCCTGAACCCAGGCCCGGCCGCCCCTCATGACACAGGTACGGATCGCAATCGCCGTGTCGAGTGTGCGGCCACCCCAGCCCACGTATCCTACCGCGCCCGCGTAGGGTCCTCGACGAACTGGCTCCAGCTCGTCGATGATCTCCATGGCCCGCACTTTTGGCGCGCCCGAGACCGTTCCCGCCGGGAAGCAGGCAGCCAGGGCGGCGATCGCATCCAGCTCGGGACGGAGGCGGCCCCGCACTTCACTTACGAGATGCATGACGTGCGAATACCGCTCCACGGTCATGAAGGTCGTGAGTCTCACCGACCCAAACTCCGCTACTCGGCCGACATCATTGCGGCCGAGGTCCACCAGCATCAGATGCTCGGCACGCTCTTTCGGGTCCGCGGCGAGTTCTTGTGCCAGCGCGACGTCCTGCTCGACAGTAACTCCGCGGGGCCTGGTTCCGGCTATCGGCCGCAGCGTGACCTCCGATTCCTCCACCCGTACCAGGATTTCCGGCGAGCTGCCGATGATGTGCATGTCGTCGCAGTGCAGATAGTACAGGTAGGGAGCAGGATTCAGGGCCCGGAGGTACCGATATGTGAGAAACGGATCAGGGGCCGGAAGATCCAGTCTGCGGGACAGCACGGTCTGAAAAGTGTCTCCGGCAGCGATGTACTCCTTGATGCGGCGCACATCGTCCTGGAAGCGCGCATCCCGGTAGGGGCCGGACGCCGCAGGTACCGCGGGCAGTGGCTCGATCTCGAGCGGCAAGCTGGTGGTGGGTGTTGCCAGACGCTCGAGCCAGCAGTCGATCCGAGCCTCGGCATGCTCGTAGTGCCGGCGCAGCTCCGCGGTGCTCGCACCATTCGGAACCTCAACTGTGGCAATGACGGTGGCGCGATTGAAGAGATTGTCCAGCACCAGCAAAGTGTCGGTCACCATTAGCAGGGCATCAGGGAGCTCCCGATCGTCCCGCGGGGCGTCGGGCAAACTCTCCAGGGTACGTACGATGTCGTATCCCAGGTATCCCACGGCGCCACCGGTAAATCGTGGCAAACCAGGAACTTCGACCGGCGGATGTTGCCGCATGGTGCGGCCCAGATGTTCCAGTGGAGCGATATCGGTTTCCACGATTGCCCAGCCGGCGTCGCTGGTCCAGCGCGAACATTCTCTGCCGTGGTAGCGGTAGACCTCGCGTGGATCCGTTGCCAGAAACGTGTAGCGCGCCCACCGCTCGCCGCCTTCGAGCGACTCGAGCAGAAACCCGTAGGGTCCCTGATGTAGTTTTGCGAAGGCCGTGACTGGCGTGTCTCCGTCGAGCACGACCTGGCGCGTGACAGGCACCATGCCACCCCGTGCCGCGCGGCCGGCAAAGGTTTCGAAGCTCGAGGTCACTGGGGTGCAGCCACCAGGTAGCTGCCGGGAATGGGAAGAGCGGCCTGAACGTTGTCTGGCGCGGGCCTGCTGGTCGGGAGCAGCGAGACCTGGCCGTCACTGAGCAGGTGTCCAACAGCGAGCACCCTCTCGAAGGCAATATCACTTCCGTATACCTGCCGCGCGCGCGCCGGTGCGGAGAAGTAGCGGCCGTAAACGAACGTGATGGCAGCCTGCCCGGCACGGAACGGCAGACTGGTGGCGAGATCCAGGCCGTAGATGCCTGGCCGAGCTCGAACGTTGACTTGTACCGTCTGCCCGCTGTCGCCAAAGGCGGCCGCCTCGAAACTCAGTCGAGCGAAGACAATGCTCTCTCCGCCATGATATAGCACCACCATTTTCGGGGTGCCGCTGACGAACGTCAGAGACGTGTCGTTCGGGGGAGGCCCGCCAGTCTCCAGCTGAAATAATCTGGCCATCGGCAGGGTGCGTGGCGCGGTCGGTGCAGGCTCTACTTGGGACGTTGGTGCCGGCCGCCGGCCGCCGCACCCACACAGGGCTACAATGGTGAGGATCACGAGCCAGATTGCCGCTCGACGCGGCTGCCTGGATATTGCCGATCCCAGGTGAGAGGTGAGAAGTGAGAGGTGAGAAGGCATGCCAGAGAAAGTAAGAGGGTAGGTAGTGAGAAGGCACTCAAGGTAAGAGGCGAGAGATGAGAAGTGAGAAGAGAATAGCGAGATCAGGGCTTCGTTGCCGGGTTTCGATTGTCCAGCCCGCCTTCATTATCCTGTCTTCCCTCTTACTTCTTACCTCTCACTTCTCACCTGTTGCCGCTCAGACCTGGGACTCACCCGAAGCTCTGGGTTTGGTGCGTCGAGCCATCGACCGGAGGTTGGCCTTCCAGGCCGACTCCGCGCTGAAGAGCTACAGCGCAAGAGCCCACGGTTTTGTGTTCTTCCTGGCTCAAGTGGGCGAGGGATTGGCCGAGCCGCCAAGGTTGGTCAAGGCCGATGAGCTCGACGTCGAAGTCTATTGGAAGGCGCCCGGCCGGAGCAAACAGGTGATCCTCGGCTGGCGGGACGGCACCTTCCTTCCCACGGATATCAATTACCATCGCGATCACCTGGGTATCGTCACCAACAACTTCGGGAATCTGATACGGATCGGCGAAGGGGACGAAGTTCGAGATGCGGTACATCCTCTCTCACCTGATGGTCTTGACGCATACCACTTTGCGCTCGCCGACTCGCTGGCGATCACCACTGCTGCCGGGGAGGTCACGGTCCATCAAGTGCAGGTACGACCACGCACGTACCGTCGTCCGCTCGTGGTGGGAAATCTGTACATCGACGTGGCGAGCGCCGAGCTGGTCCGGTTCCGATTCAGCTTCACGCCGGCGTCCTATCTGGACCGGCAGCTGGAAGACATCAGCGTTGTCCTCGAGAGCGCCCTGTTCGAGAACCGATACTGGTTGCCACGGCGCCAGGAGGTAGAGATTCGACGTCGGGTCACCTGGCTCGACTTTCCGGCCCGAGGAATCATCCGCGGACGCTGGGAGATCAGCGACTACGATCTCAATGCGCCGCTTCCTGAGGCCCTGTTCTATGGTACCGAGATTGGCGGGCTGCTTCGTCCGCGCAGATCCGACTCGTCGTGGGCGCAGCCATTGGCAGAAGCCATCGCGGACGTGGCCCAGCCGGTCAATCGTCAGGACATGGAGGCGCTTCGGGCGGAGCTCGACCGATTGGTCGGCTCCCGCGCATTGGGAGGCCTGCCCTCGCAGCGGCTGGCTGCGGGATCGCTCAGCGATGTCGTACGAGTAAATCGGATCCAGGGTCTTGCCTTCGGATTTGGCGCTACCCTCGGCGTCCCAGGCACTCGTCTGCAGCTCCGCCCGGCCCTGGGCTACGGAACGGCGGACGAGCGTCTCACGGGAGCCCTCCAGGCGAGCTGGAGCACGGGGGCAACTCGCCTCACGCTCGGCGCCTCGCGGCGCATCACGGATATCAGCGACCTCCCTATCATCGCCCCGGTCATCAATTCCATCCTCTCGCAGGAGGCAGGAAAGGACTACGGCGATTACGTGCTGTTGCACACGGTGGAAGCCGGGGTGCATCGCAGGTTCGGTACGCGGACTGTGCTTGGGCTTGGTCTTGCCGTCGAGGAGAGCCGGTCTGTCGCCACCTCGGCTGAGCCGGCCTCGGGAACGTACCGGGAAAATCCAGCGCTCGGCTCGGGCAGCTACAGGGTCGCTCAGTTGTACCTGGAACGCTCGAGCGGCGGTTTCGCTTTGGATAAGGACCTGCAGGGGCGCATTTCACTCGAAGCGGGAGAGGGAGCCGGCGACTATGTCCGTGGCACTGCCAGCGCACGCGTGCTCGCCAGAACAGGGGGAACGAGCGAGCTCCTGGCGCGAGTGTACCTCGGTGCCGGCAGTGACGGTTTACCGCCGCATCGAAGCTTCGTGATCGGTGGTCGTGGCACGCTGCCGGGAGAGCCGTTCAGGCGGTACGGCGGCCGGTATGTGGCCCTGGGCCATCTCGAATGGCGCTTCGATATTCCCGCCCCGGCGATTCCCCTGGGATCGTTCGCCTCCACTGGTCGCCGCGTAACAGTCGCTCCATTTGTGGCGGCCGGCTATGCAGGAAGCCCTGTGACGGGTTTGCCCTGGACCCGCTCCGGCGGGGTCCGACCGGTGATGGGGCTCGCTGTGGAGCTTTTCATGCGCCTGATTCGTGTGGAAGGGGGAATTGGGCTCCGTGACGGCGCGTTTGGGATCACAGTAGACGTGAATCGGGACTGGTGGCGCTTACTGTAGTCTTCGTATCTTTCTGTCGGCCCGCCGGGCTCCCCGTTCGCCTACCACCGCCAGAGCTGTCATGCAGTTCACTGATGAATGGCTAGTCCCATCAATTGAGACTCTTTTGTCTGCTGCCGCCGTCCAGGACCTGCGGCAGGAAGCCGGGCCAGACGTGTCTCTGTGGGAGATGCTGGTTCAGCGGAAGCAGGCGAGCGACCAGGACATTCTGGGGGCCATAGCCACCCGGTTTCGTTTTGCCGTGGCCGATCTCAGCAAGATCGATGTCAAGCTGATCTCCGCCGTTCCCGAGCAGCTGGCGCGCCGGTTCAACATCGTCCCGGTGCGGCAAACGGACTCCTACCTCGAAGTCGCCACCGCCAATCCGTTCGACATCGACGCCGAGAAGATGCTGGCCTTTGCCACCGGCCGAGAAGTGCGAATGCTCCTGGGATCTCCCTCCCGGATCCGCGAGAAGCTCGACGAGCTGTACCGCGAGACCGATACCGTGGTCTCCCGCCTCCTCGAAGGCATCGGCGGAGACTTCGAGGTGGAGCAGATCAAGGAGGAAGAGGAGAGTGTCGCCAGCGAGGAGCAGGCCAGTCAGCGGCCCATTCTCAGGCTAGTAGACATGATGATCGCCGACGGCGTCACCAACCGGGCGAGCGACATCCACGTCGAGCCGATCGAGGGCGGCGTGGTGATCCGCTACCGCATCGACGGCGTGCTGCGGCAAGCAATGAAGATTCCCCGGACCGCGGGCATTCCACTGGTCTCGCGGGTCAAGATCATGTCGGGCCTGGATATCGCCGACCGACTCAGGCCGCAGGACGGGCGAGCTCGTGTCTTAATCAATGGCGAAGCGATCGACCTGCGCGTGTCCACCCTTCCCGCCTCACTGGGCGAGAAGGTGGTTATTCGAATCCTCAACCAGAAAGCCACGTCCCTCAGCCTCGACTCACTGGGAATGGCAGACGACGAGCGAACGGCTATCCGCGCACTTTTGAGCAATAAGGAAGGCATCATTCTGGTCACCGGGCCTACTGGCTCGGGCAAAACCACGACGCTGTACTCGGCGTTGCGAGTGGTCCAGGGCGAGGGCGTGAACATCGTGACGGTCGAAGATCCCGTCGAATACAGGCTTGGTGCCAACATCGTGCAGGTGCAGGTGAACGAGAAGGCGGGCCTCACCTTTGCTTCCGCGCTGCGGTCGATTCTCCGGCAGGACCCCGACGTCGTCCTGATCGGCGAGATCCGTGACAAGGAGACCGCCCAGATCGCCCTCCAGGCATCACTTACGGGCCACCTCGTGCTCTCGACACTGCACACCAACGATGCGCCGAATGCGGTGACCCGCCTGGTGGACATCGGAATGGAGGCGTACAAGATCGCGCCGGCGCTCCGCGGCGTGGTCGCTCAACGTCTGATGCGGCGCCTATGTCCCAGCTGCCGAGTGCCGCTGACGGAGGACGTGAGCGACCGGCTCAAGCGTTTCATCCCGGCCGGCGCTGCGCTCTTTAGTGCAGTTGGCTGTCACGAATGTTCCATGACCGGCTACCGGGGCCGCTTCAGCATCGTCGAAGTCCTCACCATGAATCCGGACCTGGAGCGGCGGATCAGTGAGGGTGCCGCGGCGGAAAAGATAGCGGAAGCCGCTCGGGCGGCTGGGATGCGCTCTCTCTTTGCCAGTGGGCTCCGCCACGTGCTCGCCGGCGAGTCCACCATCGAGGAGCTTCTGCGGGTCACCGAGCCACCTCACGAAGACATTGAGAAGACATCCGAGCCCGCTCCCCGCAAACGTGCTCCTGGTGGCCGAATCTCCCCACCCGATGCGACTCGGACGGAAGCCGCTGCCGCTCCCGTGTCTTTCGAGCTGGCCATGGACCTCCTCGAGGAGCCGGCACAGATCGAAGCCGGTTCAGGGCAGGGCAAGGGGCAGGGCGCCTGTGTGCTTCTGGTGGAGGACGAGGAGCAGCTCCGCCGCGTCATGAAAGATCTCCTGCAGCGGGAAGGGTATACCGTTGCCGAGGCGCGCGATGGTATCCAGGCACTCGATGCAGTAGATCGCCACGCACCCGATGTCATCATCCTGGATCTGAATCTTCCAGGCCTCGATGGTTACGGAGTTTTGGCCCAGCTTCGCTCCCGCCCTGCAACGAAGGAAATACCGGTCATGGTTCTGACCGCCAAGGGCGATGAGGACAACGAGGTGCGTGTGTTCGAGCTGGGCGCCGATGATTTTGTCACGAAACCTTTTCGTGCGCGCTCGCTTACCGCGCGGCTCGAGGCGGTCCTCGGCCGCCATCGCACTTGACCGGGCCGTACACTCCTCCGACAGTCTACCCACCGCACCCCACACTCGAAGGAGCCCCTCACCCCGTGGTTGCGCCTCCGCTTGCCGCTGACGGTCTGGCGTTCATCAAGCCATCCGTCCGCCAGCAGGCCGGGTATGTACTGGCTGCCCCGCCGGCCCGGCGCAAGCTCAATCAGAACGAGTCGCCGTTCGACTTTCCGCTGGAGCTCAAGCGGCAAATAGTCGAGACGATTACCAGCCAGCCATGGCAGCGGTACCCTGAGTTTTCACCGGCGGAGCTGCGTGCGAGTCTGGCGAGCTACTATGGCTGGATACCCGCAGGCATCCTGACGGGGAACGGCTCGAATGAGCTGATCCAGGCCACGCTCTCGGTAACTCTCGGCGCCGACGATGCCCTGGTGGCGCCATCCCCGACCTTTTCACTGTATCGCCTGCTGACCGGCGTGAACGGCGGCCGGTATGTACCGGTTCCGCTCGACGACACTTTCGCCTTCGATATAGATCGTCTGGTTGAAGCTGCCCGCCGTGAGCGAGCGCGTGTCATCGTGCTGAACTCCCCGAACAATCCCACGGGCTCGGCCCTGCCCGTGGGTGCAGTGGAACGGATCCTGAGTGAGACCGACGCGTTGATCGTATGCGATGAGGCGTATCAGGATTTTGGAGGACCGACTGCGCTACCGCTCTTGAGGCAGACCTCACGCCTGGTCGTGCTCCGCACCTTTTCAAAGGCATTCGGTCTCGCCGGTCTGCGGTTCGGCGTCGCCCTCACGCACCCGGCGGTGGCGGACGAGATCGCCAAGGGCAAGCTCCCGTACAACGTGAACCTGGTGACGCTCGCGGCCGCCAGAACGGCCCTCCGACACGCACCGATGCTGGCGGAACGCACCCGCCAGGTCATCGAGACACGCGACCGCTTTATGGCGGGGCTTCGCCTGGTTCCGGGACTGACAGTGTATCCCTCAGCCGCGAACTTCGTCTTGTTTCGGTGTCGCAGTCTGCCGGCGTCCGATCTTTTCCGCCGTCTCCTCAGCGATTACGGTATCCTCGTGCGCGATCTCTCTGGGTCGGCGGAGCTGACCGACTGCCTCAGGGTGTCCATCGGTAGCGACGAGGATATGGACGCGGTCATCGCTGCCATCCGGGAGATTCTGTGCCACGAGTAGGCGAAGTTACCCGAACCACCAAAGAGACGGATCTTCACGTCCGCGTTCTTCTGGACGGCCGGGGGGACAGTCAGGTGAAGACGGGCATAGGATTTTTCGATCACATGCTCGAGGCGTTCGCGCGTCACTCGCTTATGGATCTGACGGTCGAAGCCCGGGGAGATCTTCATGTCGATGGGCACCACACAGTGGAGGACACCGGCATCGTGCTGGGCCAGGCGCTGGAAAAGGCGCTGGGCGACCGCGCCGGCATACGGCGCTATGCCGATTCGATAGTTCCTCTGGACGAGGCATTGGTGCGCTGCGTCCTGGATGTGTCCGGTCGTCCTTATCTCTCTTATCAGATCGAGATCCCCAAGTGGCAGATGCTGGGTGACTACGATGTGTTTCTGACTCCGGAGTTCTTCCGCGCGCTCGTGTTGAATGCCGGCCTCACCGTGCATCTGGATCTGATCAGAGGAGACAATCCGCATCACATTGTGGAGGCGGCGTTCAAGGCTTTTGCCCGCGCCTTCGATGCGGCCACCATAGTGGACCCCCGCGTCACGGGAGTTCCATCCACCAAAGGGTCTCTATGATTGCCGTGGTGGACTATGGAGTGAACAACCTGCGGAGCGTGGTGCGGGCGCTCGATGCTGGTGGGCACGTCGGGGTTCTCACCAGCGAGCCGGAGCGGGTGCGGCGTGCCGAGCGCGTACTCGTCCCCGGAGTGGGCAACTTCGGCCAGGGTTCGCGAACGTTGAGTTCTACGGGACTGGCGGAGGCAGTGCGTGAAGTTGCGCGGGCGGGCCGTCCCGTCATGGGCATCTGTCTCGGTCTGCAGCTGTTCTTCGAGGAGAGTGAGGAGGCCCCGGACGCACGGGGTATGGCGCTCCTTCCCGGTCGGGTCCGGCGGTTCTCCAGCGGGCTCCCCGTGCCACATGTTGGATGGGCGAGAGTCGATCTCACAGGGCCCGGACGATCCCACACCATGGTCAGCGAGCTGTTCGGAGAAGCGCCACAGTTCTTCTATCACGTTCACAGCTATTACCCTACCGACCTCCCGGAAGACGCGGTTCTGGCGACCGGGGACTACGGGGGGGCTTTTCCGACGCTGGTAGGGCGCGACAGCGTCATCGGAGCCCAGTTTCACCCCGAAAAGTCCCAGCAGTCGGGTATTCAGCTGCTTGCGGCCTTTGCCGAGTGGCGGCCGTGACTTCGATTCGTGTATCTCTCGTGGACGTGTACGTCATGCGGCGTACCGGCGCGCGTCTGGAATGCCTGGTACTGCGACGTGCAGCGGGTGGGCGTTGCCCGGGCTCGTGGGAAACGGTGCACGGGCACATAGAGCCGGGCGAACGGCCGGCCGAGGCTGCAACCCGGGAGCTGGCGGAAGAGACCGGTTTAACCGCGGAGCGGCTCTACAACCTGAGCCGGGTCGAGTCATTCTATCAGCACCGGATCGATGAGGTCGCACTGGTACCCGTCTTCGTCGCCATTGTCCCCGAGGACGCAGAGATACGGCTGGGTGCTGAGCACGACCGGTTCGAATGGCTGGATGCAGACCAGGCCGAAGGGCGGTTCGCCTGGCCTAGAGAGCGTCGGGCTCTGGCCGATCTCGTTGCCCTGCTGGCCCCCGGCAATGCCGGCGCCATCGACGACGTGCTTCGGGTATGCTAGCCAGGCGGATTATTCCCTGTCTGGACGTAGCCGGCGGGCGGGTGGTGAAAGGGGTGCACTTCGAGTCGCTACGTGATGCCGGCGACCCCGTCGAGCAGGCAAGGCGCTATGATGCTGACGGAGCCGACGAGCTGATTTTCCTGGACATCTCCGCGAGCCCAGCTGCCCGTCAAACCACACTGGACATGGTCAGCAGGGTTGCCGAGTCGATCTTCATTCCATTCACGGTTGGGGGCGGTATTCGGTCCGTCGGCGACGCTGGGGCGGCGCTCCGGTCAGGCGCCGACAAAATCACGGTCAATACCGCCGCAGTGCGCGATCCGAATCTGGTGTCCCGCCTGGCCGAGAGCTTCGGGAGCCAGTGTGTCGTGGCCGCAGTGGACGTCAAGCGAATGAACGGCAGGCTCGCGGTGGTGATCAACGGCGGACGCGAAAGCACCGAGTTGGAAGCCATAGAGTGGTGCGGTCGTCTGGAGGCGCTCGGTGCCGGGGAGATCCTGTTGACCTCGATGGACAGGGATGGAACCGGGCGCGGGTATGATCTCCCGCTGATCGAGGCAGCATCGCGGGCGGTGGGCATTCCAGTGATCGCCTCAGGCGGGGCAGGAAGTCTGCCGCACCTGGCGGCGGCGCTCGAGGCCGGGGCTCACGGTGTTCTGGCTGCTACCATTTTTCATTATCAGGAATCTTCACTTCCCCGGGCTCGGGCCTACCTTCGCGAGCGG
>Ga0307416_100002770_pt1 | contig 10180 bp, 12 predicted proteins | sample DK1Cmetagenome_2_FD_203821 | JGI IMG/M metagenome (GOLD analysis project Ga0307416, IMG submission 203821) | Maize rhizosphere microbial communities from greenhouse at UC Davis, California, United States - DK15-C-3 | ecosystem: Host-associated > Plants > Roots > Rhizosphere > Soil | place...
TCTACCTGCGGCGCACCAGCGAAGACGGTAAAGTGAACCTTTTCGGGCATAGCTTCTTTGTCGACCAAAACTGGCCTCATCGACTTGTCAGAGCCGAGGTTAATCTCAATGCTGGAGTCATTTCATTCTACGCACTCAGACGAAGAGAGCCTGCGCAACAACCACTGCTGCAAACCGTGGAATACCGACTTCCCAACCGAAGATTCAGTGATAGATCGACAAACCAACGAAACATGCAATCACCATAACTATCCCGTTCGGGAGGTACTGACACTTGGGTTCCATCAACTAAAACTGTTCGGAAGGTTGTGACACTTGCCCTTTGAACGATTGAACCTTTTATTGTCCGGCAACTTCGATTGACCGTCACTACTTCCTGTAGTATGCAGCCAAACATGCTCGCTACTCGGCTCGGTGAATGGATGAAACGAACATCGGCAGCACTGACTTGGGCGTGTTTGATTCTGGTCATTGCGGCTGTCGTTCCCGCCTGGTGCGCCGAGCAAAGCCTCGAGAAAGTTCGCATCGCGGTATCGTCGAAGTCGCTGGGATTTTTGGACGTCTGGGCGGCGCGCGAACGCGGCTTTTATCGCAAACATGGAATTGAAGCAGAAATCATCGCCATGCGCCCGCCGCTTACCATCGGCGCAATCCAGGCCGGCGAGATCGACTATGCCTTCGGCGCCAGCTCGATATCCCGCGGCAGCATGTCGGGGGCGCCGGTAAGAATCGTCAGCCTGTCGCTCAGGACCTCGTTTCACACCCTGGTTGCGCGCTCAAACATCAAATCGATGGCCGACCTGAAAGGCAAAACCATTGCCGTCACCATAGGCGCTGCCGATGACTTCGTTGCTCGTCTCCTGGTGCGCCGCGGCGGGCTTGACGTGCGCGATGTCAGCTTCGTCAACATGGGCGGATCAGACACCCGTTTTCCCGCGCTGGCGACGGGGAGAATCGATGCGACCGCACTTTCGCTGCCTTTCTTCGTGATTGCCAAGCGTCAAGGCTACAATCTTTTGGGAAGCGCCGCCGATGTCATCGATATGGCGACCGTGGGCATCGGCACGTCGACCCGCAAGATCCAGCAGGAACGCGAACAGGTCAGGAAGATGGTGCGCGCGCAACTGGATACTCTGCGCTGGATCAAAACACAAAAGGCCGAAGTCGTGCCATTTCTGCAGCAATATTTTGATCTGGAGCCGGATGTCGCTGCCGAATCCCATGCCATTTACTCGCGGCTCATCGTCGACGACGCCAAGCCGTTGGTGGAAGCGATTAAAACCGTTCTCGACCAGCAAGGCAAACCTGACCTGCCGTTGGATCGGGTGGTGGATTCCAGCATTGTCGAAGAGGTTCTGCGCGAACGGAGATAACTATGTCGGAGCAAGCCATCCGTGTTATCGATATCGATGGGCATGTTCGAGAGGCCGACGATTTGTGGGAACGCTATCTTGAGCAGCCGTTTCGCGACCGCGCGCCAAAGATCGAGAGAGTCGCCAATGGGCAGCTGCTGTTTGTTCTCGAAGGCAAGCGTCACCATCGCAAGCCCGACGAAACGCCTTTTCGCCTGAAGGATGACGGCTCAGCCGTAAACGAACACCGCGATCTGGCAACCGATCCGCGCGCCAGGCTCAAAGATATGGATCGCGACGGCATCGAACGGGGACTGTTGTTTCCATCGGCCGGCTTGTACCTGACCTCGGTGGAAGAGGAAAGTTATGCGGCGGCGTTGTGTCGCGCCTACAACAACTGGCTCTACGATTATTGTGACGCTGATCGCGGGCGGCTGATGGCCGTCGGCGCAATTCCCATGCAGAATGTCAATGCCGCGGTTGCCGAAACCCGACGCGTGGTTAACGAACTCGGTTTTAAGGCGATTTTTGTCCGGCCTAATCCGGTCAAAGGCCGCAGGCTCGATGATCCCTACTACGACCCGCTCTACGATACGCTGCAAGAATTGAGTGTGCCGTTGATGGTGCACGAGGGTTCCGGCGCTTATCTCCCGACAGCCGGTGTCGACCGCTTCCCCGGTCAGTGGTTTTTCACCCATACGATTTCCCATCCGTTCGAGCAGATGCTTGCCAGTTTGGGTTTGATCTGCAAGGGAACCTTGGAGCGCCATCCCAAACTGCAGGTCGTATTTCTCGAAGCCGGCGCCGGCTGGCTGCCGTATTGGTTGTGGCGCATGGATGAGCACTACGAGATTCTTCCTTTTCAAGTGCCATGGCTGAAAATGAAACCGAGCGACTATTTCCGCCGCCAGTGCTTCACCTCGTGCGAGCCCGACGAAACCCGTTTGGGCGAAGTCATCGAATCCGTTGGCGCAGAGCGGGTTCTGTTCGCATCCGATTACCCGCATTGGGATGCCAAGCTGTCCGGTTCACCACAGGCAGTCATCGATCGCGCAGATATCGCCGCCGCCGCCAAGAGAAGGATCATGGGTGAGAACGCCGCCCGGCTGTTGCGATTGGATTAGCGCGACCTGTTGGTATTTTTATCGTTGCGCTTACTTGATCCTGGTATTCTGAATAAATTCGATTCAACAAGAGGATTGGAGGACTAATGGCTGAAACACAAAAATTGGTCTCATCGATGGGCAAAGCCGAGCTCGATAAAATTTTCGTGCGCGGCTACGATTTGAATGAAGAACTGCTCGGCAAAATCTCTTTTGCGCAGATGGTTTACTTAATGATCGCCGGCCGCATGCCGACAGCGGAAGAAGGTCGCATGATCGATACCATGCTGATCGTGCTCGTGGATCACGGCATGACCACGGGCGCGGCAGCGGCGCGCATGACGTTTCATTCCGCCCCGGAAGCGATCCAAGGCGCGGTCGCGGCGGCGATTCTCGGCGCCGGCAGCGTACATCTCGGCTCTTCGGAACACTGCGCGAAAATGCTTCATGATGCATTGCCACCGGACTCGAAAGAAACCGATCTCGACGCCATCGCTCAAGCAGCCGTGGAGAAGCGGCTCGCCAATAAACAAGTAGTGCCGGGCATTGGCCATGGCATTCACACCGGCGGCGATCCGCGTGCCGAGAGATTATTTCAAGTTGCGCAAGAAACGAAAGTTTACGGCCGTTACTGCGAGCTGCTGCGAAAGATCGGCAAAGTCGCAGACGAACGGGTAGGCAGACATTTGCCGGTAAACGTCACCGGCGCCATCGCGGCCATCTCGATGGACATGGGCGTGCATTGGCAGATGTCCAAGAGCTTTGCGATCTTGGGCCGCGCCTTGGGCGGGCTCGCCCATGTGGGCGAAGAAATCCGCCGGCCTATCGCCCGCGGCATCTCCAATTTGATTCGCGACAATCTGCAATACGAACCGGAGAAGTAATACGCTTCGGCGCGAAGTAATTGAAACGTCCTCGAACGGAAAGTCTCGTGCTCCAAGCGACCGGGATAACCAGAACTGGAATGTCGTCTGATACTCACACCACAGTACCGGTCCTTATAGTCGGCGGCGGACCAGTTGGATTAACCCTCGCGCTCGAGCTCGGCTGGCGCGGCATCCGCTGTCTGCTAGTCGAGCCTAATGAGCACTTCAGCGGCAATCCCAAAGCCAAGACAGTGCACCAGCGGACGCTGGAGCTGTTTCGTCGCTGGGGCCGAGGCATTCCCGACAAATTGCGCACGGCGGCGCCTCTCGGCGCAGACTTTCCCTCGACCATTTTGTACGTCACCCGACTAACGGGCGAGCTGATCACGGCCTTGCACAACGCCACCCCCGGCGATAGCGGCAACCGATTCAGTCCCGAACGAACATTGCGCATCCCGCAGTCGTTTTTAGAACCCGTGCTGCGTGAGGAAGTACGGCAGATGCCCGAAGTCATTCTCCGGCTTGGCTGGAAACTGGAATGTTTCGAGCAGCGGCGCGGCGAGGTCTGGGCGGAAATCGTGCACGTGGAGAGCGGAGCGCGCCAGGAAATTCGTGCTCAATACGTGGCTGGTTGCGACGGCGGTCGGAGCACGGTTCGTAAGCAGTTGGGCATCCGCTTGAACCATTGGCCAGGTTTTAAACACGCGCTCGGAGGCGTTTTCCGCGCGCCGACCTTGTGGTCTACCTTGACCTTTGAGAAGGCCTTCCACTACAACGTTCTGAACGACCACTTGCCCCACCTCGCGGTGGTCGGTCCGTTGCACCCGCCCGATGCATGGTTCTTCGACTTAATGGGCGTCGATCCTGACAGACTCGATCCAGCCGAGGTCATTCGCAGCATCGTTGGCCGACCGATCCCTTTTGAGTTACAGCACGTCGCACCCTGGACGGTCCACAACGCGTTGGCGGAGCATTATCGTCAAGGCCGCGTCTTTCTGTTGGGCGATGCTGCCCACCTGCAGTCACCGAGCGGCGGCTACGGCATGAACGGCGGCGTCGGCGATGCCGTCAACTTCGGCTGGAAATTGGCAGCCGTCGTCCAAGGCTGGGGCGGCAAGGACTTGCTGGACACCTACGAAATCGAGCGACGTCAATTCCACAGTCGAGCACTGGAAGAGTCGATTCGAAACACAGAGGACAACGAGCTCCTTACACCAGGTCTGGAAGACCCTATCGAGGGTCCGGCTCTACGCCAAAAGTTGGCCGAGCAGATTCAGCGGACGAAGCCTAAGAACTTCCAGAGTTTGGGCGTAAGCCTCGGCTACCGCTACGCGACCTCCCCGATTGTTTCACAGGATGGTGCCCCACCGACGCCGTACGAGACCTCGCGCTACATCCCAACAGCTCAGCCGGGCCACCGCGCCCCTCACGCTTGGCTATCCGATGGCACGGCGTTGTTCGATCACTTTGGCCAAGGCTTCACGCTTCTGAAGCTCGGATCGCGCGCGATGGATTGCTCCAGTCTCGAGCGTGCCGCGTGCAACCGTGCAGTGCCGCTCACCGTCTTGCGACTCTCCGAGCCCGAGCTTCGCGAGCTCTACCAGGCTGACCTGGTTCTCATCCGCCCGGACCAGCACGTCGGCTGGCGTTCGGATACAGCGCCCGAGAATCCCGGTAATGTCATCGATATTGTTCGCGGCGCTTTTAATGAGGCGGAGAATAACCGATGAGCACTGAATCGGTAGTGATGTTTCTGAGACACAATCGCAAGATTGTTTCGCCTTACACGCGCGCTGCCCACAAGCTCACTGGTTGGGAGAAGCGGGTGTGATCACGGCCGTCTTCGCAACCGTGAGTTAAACGCGTTCACGTTTTATAGGAGCAGGCAGCTGCATATGTCAGATCATTCGCTGCCGGCTGAGGGAAAGTACATGAGAATATTTCGAACACTCTTAAGTTGTCTACTCCTACTAGGCATGGTGTCGAGCAACGTGCATGCCCAATCCGACTCGTTCTTCAAAGGCAAGCAAATCAAGATCATGGTTGGCTTTACCGCCGGTGGCATCGTCGATCTATGGGCGCGGTTGTTCACCCAATATATGGGCAAATACATTCCCGGCAATCCCGACCTGATCGTGCAAAACGTTCCCGGCGGCGGCTCGATGATCGCGGCTAACCAGCTTTATAATATCGCAAAACCGGACGGGCTAACTCTGGCAATGGTTTCCACCGGGCTCTACTTCGATCAATTAATGGGACGTAAGGAAGTTCAATTCGATTGGGGTAGGTTCGGCTGGATCGGTTCTCCAGTGCGCAATTTCGAAGTGCTGACAATGCGCGCCGATACGCCGTATCAAAGCATCGAGGATATTCAGAAAGCATCGCAGCCGCCGCGCTGCGGCACCACAGGCACCGGAGCCACGGGTCATTATTTTCCCAAGTTCGTCGACGAGTCGCTGGGCGCGAACATTCAAATAGTATTGGGCTATCCAGGGAACCGGGACGTTGAAGTAGCCATCGAACGCGGCGAGGTTCACTGTTACGCGATCACCAAGGAGGCGTTCCTGCGCGACCCGGGCCGTTCCTGGCTGAAGAAAGGATTTGTCCGCGCACTGGTGCAAGGCAGCCAAAAGCGCGATCCTCTGTTTCCGGATACACCGACCATCTATGAGCTGATGGACAAACACAGAACTCCCGAAGAGCTGAAGCGCTTCGCATCGGTGCTGCTCTCACCCGGCGCCATCGGGCGGCCGCTGATGACGCCGCCGACTCTGCCGGCGGAACGACTTAAAATTCTGCGCGACGGCTACGCTAAAATGATCGCCGATCCGGAGTTTCTCGCCGATGCCAAAAAACGCGAATGGGATGTGGAATACATCAGTGGCGAAGATCTCGAAGCAATGGCTAAGAAAGCGGTCAATCAATCGCCGGACACGATCGCGCGACTGAAGAAGATCTTGGCGGAATAAGGGATTCTGCGCAGGCGGACGGCTTTGAGTTTGGCCCGTTTAGAAAAACCACAATGATCGGTGGGCGTCTTAGCGCCTCACCCTACTAGGAGACGATCTATGCTGACACGCGTCAAAATCGACAATCGAATGGACGGCTTTCTTGGTAAGCCTGCGGGCGCCGGAAAACGCCCCGCGGTTATTCACCTGCACGAGCGCTACGGCATCGTGCAACACACAATGGATCTGGCAGAGAAATTCGTCGAGGCCGGCTATGTGACGATAGCGCCGGATCTTTTCTCTCGCTTTACCGGCGATCGCACGGCGCTGGCCGCCGGTAACGAGCGATGTGACCTGGACGACGAACAAGTGCTGGGAGACATCGATGCGGTGGTCGCCTATCTACGCACAGTGCCTGAGGCCGATACGACGAAGATTGCGATCTCCGGCGTGTGCCAGACGGGCCGGCAGCCAATTCTGATGGCGGCCAAGCGCGATTATATCTGCGCCGCCGCCGTGCTTTACGGCGCTGTTTACGATGCCGATTGGAAATCGGATCCAGGCCGGCCTGAACCGATCGACAAGCTGATCGAGCAGATGAAATGTCCGATGGTAGGAGTCTTCGGTGAACTGGACAATCTGATTCCGTTAAATAACATCATTCGAATGATCGAGCTGTTGGCCAAGGCGAAGAAAAGTTTTGACGTTCGCGTGTATCCCGATGCGCCGCATGGTTTTCTCAACGATACCATGCCTGGCCGTTTTCGATCGGAACCAGCGCAAGCGGCCTGGAAGCAGATCACTACGTTTCTGGAAGACGCTTTTGACGGAAAGTTCAGCAACGAACGGGCGGTATGGCGCTTCGAGAGCGATTCGTCGATCACTTACGACTTCACCAAGATGAAACGGTGGGAGTGAATCAGGTCGCAAAGAGTCTCAGTTTGCGGATCTCAGACGAACAATGATCATCCCGGATTCCGCAGTTAAAACTGAGCGAGGGGCAAACCTGGAGAAGCGAAGACACCGGAGTGTTCAGTTCAAAGTCTTTTTTGACGCTTGGCTCGCCGCCTCTATTTTGCTGACGCCGTTACGCACGGCACTGACAGCTGTCGCCTCCTCAGAGGTAGAAACCCATTGTTTTCGCTACGGAAGGTTTGCTCCTTGGTCAATGACTTCTCCTTCGACTGGGGAATCCGGGATCATGACAACCAAATAAAAAGGGAGCGGAATTTCTTCCGCTCCTTTCTGGTTTCACTACTTATTATCGCTTAAAGAAATTTTCCCACAAGATATTGGCTGATTTCCTCAGAACCGCGCAGCGGCTTACCGTCAATCACGAGAACGGGAACCGTTTTTGCGCCACAGAGCGCAACCAACTCCTTCTCATATTCGGGATTCTCCCGAATATTTTTTTTCGTGATTTTATCTTCACAGCCCAAGTTGGTCATGCAATTCAGCACGGTCTGGGAAAAGCCGCACTCGTTGTAGAAGTAGAGTTCCAACTGCATATTTTTTGATTAACGCTTTTCGTTGTTGACTTTTTGCGCTTCCGCCAAAAGCTCCTTAGGATTCCTTTCGCCGGCAGGAGTGACGGATTTTGCGTAGCGAACCACGCCTTGTTTATCGATGATGACGGTGGCGCGATCGGTGATTCCCTTGTCTTCGAGAAACACGCCGTACTTTTTCGCCATCTCTCCTTTGGGATGGAAGTCCTGCAGCAGCGGGAATGATACACCGCCGCACGATTTGGCCCAGTTGTCGTGAGAGAATCTGCTGTCAACGCTTACACCCATAACTTGGGTGTCCGAGGCCTTGAACTCTTCTTTTAGAGCTTCCAAGCCTGGTATTTCCTTGGTTCAGGTGGGGGTCCAATCCAGCGGATAGAACACCAACATGACATTTTTCTGCCCCTTGAACTGGCTCAAGGTAAACTTGGTTCCGCCCAAGTGACTGGCCAGTTCGAAATCAGGAGCTTGTTTGCCGACTTCGATCATGATGATTCCTCCTTTTAAATTATCGTTAGCGATGATCTCACTATATCTGAATGCCGAGCCTTTTCAATATTAAGGGAGCGAACGCAGGTGAATGAGATGAAGGTTCATCTGCATCAAACCAAGTGAAATCGGTCTTGCAAGTCTCGCCAGCCGCCGATTTGTCCAAGCTCAGCCAGCACCGTGGTGGTGGGCGGCAGAATTGGGAAATCGTGCCGATGGATTCGCGACAAAGCATCCTCTGGCGCAAGCCACAAACTATCGATGACTTCTTCCGAAGCGGGTAACGGGATCTGGTAGGGCGGCAGCTTGGCAATGTAAAAGCGGGTATCGAAGCGCATCGAATAAACATCAGGAGTCACCCAATGATCGAAGTAAACCGCTCGAGAGAGATCGCAAATGAGATTTTCTGACTCCAGGAATGCGCCGAAGTTCAATTGGTTTTTCACGACCGCTTGCCGCTTGCGCTCGATTCGAGCTTTGGCTTCTGGTTTGCGCAAATCGACCTCATCGCCAGATTGCGTGAGACAAAGAAGCACGCCGACCTCTTCAAAGAGCTCCCGAATCACCGCGACCCAATGACCTAGTGCGTGGTTGGCATTGCCAGCGTAACCGAGAATTCTCCTGGCATCAGTGGCCGAGAGTCCGCGACATCTTTCTAGGACCTTGGATGAATAATCGTCTCGATGAACGGCGCCGCCGGGAAAGACGTAATAGCCGCCGAGAAATTTCATCTCCGGCGGCCGGCGGGTTAAGAGAATTTCAAAAGCGTCGTTGTCGGCAGGCCTGAGGAGAACGACCGTGGAGGCATTGCGGGGCTGAACCATCAACTAATCTCGAAATCCGAATCTCGAAGCTAATCAGTCATTCAACCACGAAGATCACGAAGAGCACGAAGTTGAAAACGAGGATATTAAATCCTTCGTGGCCTTTGCTTCGTGGTGAGATCGTATTTTCTCTCGATTCAAAGACTTAGGAATACAGGGCGGTTATTTTCTGCCGATGTCGCGCAACAGCTTTTCCCATTTTGCGTTTTCTTTCTCATACTGCTCCACGGTCATACCGGCTTCGGCATAGTAGCGCTTGAACGGCGGTTTATTGACCGCGCTGTCGAGACCGAATTTCCCCAGGAGTTTTTGGCCGTCCGGACTTAACAGATAATCGGCGAACAATAGCGCAATATGGGGATGCGGCGCATTGGCAGGCACGGCCACTCCGCCGGCATTGGTCGGAACAAGATCCATCGGCACCCACTTGATTGGCGCGCCCTTCGAGATCGAAGTGCGTGAATGGCTGAGAAATACCGTGGGAGATAATCCGAGCTCGCCGGAGACAACCATATCAGCGATCGCCCGGCCGGAGACCCCGTGCAGAATAACATCTTGGCTCTTGAGCTTAGAGATGAACTCCGGCCCCTTCGTCGCCAGCATAGCGCCGATCACCCGGTTCCCTGTGTCAGAGGTGGCAAAGCCGATTTTGCCTTTCAGCTCCGGTTGGAGAAGATCGTCAAAATTCTTAGGCGCGGCCTTTTCGGGAACGACGCTGGTGTTATAGGCAAGTCCAATATACGATTCGCGATCGGTCGCCCAATAAACCAATCCTTTGTCCGCCTTTTCTTTGACTTCGTCTGGGTATGAGGCCAGATGCGGTGAGAAGTAGAGTGCAAGCAGCTTGTACTCCTGCATGGCTTTCAAAATCGGAAAGGTCGTTTCGATGATATCGACCAGATAACGTTTTGCCTGCGCTTCTTGCAGCACTCTCTGGATGATCGCATCGCTGTCGCCGCGATAAACATCCACTTTGATTCCGGGGTACTTCGCTTCGAAGGCCTTCGGCACCTCCTGATTGGGTCCGCCGGTGAGCGACGTGTACCACATCATGCGCCCTTCTTTTTTCGCGCCATCGACAAGTATCTGTTCA
>Ga0307416_100002771_pt1 | contig 10179 bp, 5 predicted proteins | sample DK1Cmetagenome_2_FD_203821 | JGI IMG/M metagenome (GOLD analysis project Ga0307416, IMG submission 203821) | Maize rhizosphere microbial communities from greenhouse at UC Davis, California, United States - DK15-C-3 | ecosystem: Host-associated > Plants > Roots > Rhizosphere > Soil | place: USA...
GGAAGATTCACATGGATAACCGGGACACACCTGCCACCGTTCTGGTGGCCGACGACGACAATGCGGTCAGGCAGTTCGTCCGCACGGCGATTGAGCAGATCGGGCTGAACGTCTGTGAGGCTTCGAACGGCAGCGAGGTGCTGGAGCAATTTACCCTTCGGCATCCTGACGTCATTGTCTTGGATGTCATGATGCCGGTGATGGACGGGTTTACTGCCTGCTCGAAGGTGCGTGGGGAACCCAGAGGCGCCCAAATCCCCATTTTGATGATGACCGGCCTCGACGATGCCGAGGCGATTGCCAGGGCTTATGAGCATGGGGCGAGCGATTTTATCGCCAAGCCGCTCAATCCGACGATGTTGAGTCAACGAATACGGTACCTCTTGCGCGGGAGTCAGACCGTCAGGGCGTTACTGCGAAGTGAAGCCAGGCTGGGTCTCGCCCAGCGGATTGCGAAGATTGGCAACTGGGAATGGCAGCCAGAAAGTGGGCAATTCTCAGCTTCCTACGAACTGTGCCGGTTGATGGGCATCCGACCACAAGATTTTGGTGGTACGCTGGACGCGTTCCTGCAAGCCGTCGACGCCGAGGACCGTGAGCGGGTCCATCACACGCTTACCAGTATTCTTCCCGAGCGAACGCCATGCGACATTGATCACCGGGTTGTGTTGCCGAACGGAAGTGAGTTCACGGTGAACTTACAGGCCGAGGCGGTGTTCGACGATCAATTGAACGCCTTGACCATTGTGGGAACGGCGCAGGACATCAGTGAGCGCAAACGGTCCGAGCGGGAAATCCACCGACTCGCGTACTTCGACAGCCTCACAGGCCTCCCCAATCGAGTGCTGTTCAAGGACCGCGTGACGCAGGCGATCGCTCATGCCCGGCGCTACCAGTACAATCTGGCGCTCCTCTTTCTGGATTTGGACCGTTTCAAGGCTACCAATGACACCTTAGGGCATCACATCGGTGATCTACTGCTCAAGCACGTCGCGGACCGACTCATGGATTCGGTTCGTCACAGTGATTCCATCGGTCGGACGACTGAGAACGATCGCAATCATGAGCTGGCACGTCTAGGCGGGGATGAGTTCACCGTGCTGCTGACGAACCTACGGGATGTCCAAGATGCGGGGAAAGTGGCCAGACGGATTCTTGAAGCCCTGGCCCGCCCGTTCGTCATCAACGGACATGAAATTTTCGTGACCGTGAGCATCGGAATCGCCATCTTTCCGACCGACGGCGACTCCGTGGATCTCCTGCTCAAGAGTTCAGACACGGCGATGTATCACGCCAAGGAGCAGGGTCGCAACAACTTCCAATACTATTCGAATGCGATGAACGCGGCAGCGAGTGAACGCTTGATGCTCGAAGCTGAGGTGCGCCAAGCGACGGAACGGGAAGAGTTTGTCCTGTATTATCAGCCGCAGATCGACTTGCGGAGCGGCCGGATTGTCGGTGCGGAAGTGTTGATCAGATGGCTCCATCCGCAGCGCGGCCTCCTGGCACCCAATGAATTTCTTCAGGCTGCTTCCGATACGGGCATTATCCGCTCAATCGACGAATGGGTGCTGCGAACGGCTTGCCGTCAGGCGCGGACCTGGCAACAGCGCGGCTTCACGGTCCCATGCGTCTCCATCAACGTATCGAACTCATTGTTTCACGGCAGCACGCTCTTAAGGGCAGTTCAAGAGACCTTGGACGAAACCGGTCTGACTGCCAATCGGCTTGAACTGGAGTTGACGGAGCCCATTGCGATGCGCAATCTGGAGGCATCGCTGACGATCCTGCATCAATTGAAAACCTTGGGCGTGCAATTGTCCATTGACGACTTCGGGACGGGATATTCCTCGCTGAGCTACCTCCACCAGTTGCCGTTTAACCGAGTGAAAATCGATCACTCGTTGATCCGGGATATGCTCATCAAGGCCCAACCGGTTCGCATCGTGCGCGCGATCATCGCGATGGCCCACAGCCTTCAACTGGATGTGCTCGCGGAAGGGGTCGAACAGGAGCAGCAACGGGAGATCCTGATCGCCGAAGGTTGCGACCAGGCGCAAGGCTACTTGTTCGGACATCCGATGCCGGCAGCGGAGTTTGAACTGCACCTCCCGGCGCGTTCCTTTTTCAAGGCCTCCTAGTCAGGATTTGGAGCGATACCCGTAGAGGAGTGTGATGTTGATGCGGCGGCTGAGATAGTCGTCCTTGAAAGACAGGTCATCGGTTTCATGAAACAAATCTGAATTGAAGACAACTGCCCGGTTGCCCCGATAGGGAATCTTGATTGTCTGCGCCCCCACCTCCTTGAGCCATGCCAAAATCTTGGGTTTGTTGCGGTCGCTGTTGTACTCCTTAAAATTCCATTCCAGCGGCGCTTCCTTGTCATACACCACGAGACCGCCGGTCGCTGGATCCAGGTTTGCCTCGTCGGAAGTAATCCAAAAATTGACGTTCACGGCGGCGGCATCGGCATGAATGTTCAGCCCACGCCTGGTGCTGTCATGTTTGAAGGCCCAGGCTTGAGTCATGCGATGGCCAGAAAAAATCCGAGGAAACTTCTGACGCAGTTCGTCCGCAATCTGAAAAAGCAAGGGGGAGGCGAATCCGTCGCCAAGGAACGCGCCGCTGTAGCCATTCTCATAATCTTTCTTCCAGATCGTTGCTTCCCAACAAAACCGGCGTAATGCGTCGAGGGCGGGCTGGGTCAAGAGGTTGTCGATATAGGTCACCTCAGGACGCGTGGCGTGGTATTGCGCTTCCACCGCAATGACATCGAGCAATGGATTCAATGCGCCATGGCCAATTCGGGGAGGCGGTTCACAATTCAAGATGCGATTAAATGATGGCGCGATGGCTATAAGTTCACTCGGCTCAATCATGAGACGGTTTCCAGGTCGTGAATCGCTTTCCAACTGTTTTTGCAGCCGGCGCAAGGACTGTGCATAGGGACGATACTTCTCATCCAGCTTGCCTTGTTCGAACAAGAACTGCGCCTGCTCGGCATCATGCTTGATCCGCGACCGATAGATGGCTGTGTCAGCCGGTAATGAACCGTGATCATGCCTGGCCCGCGCGACCTTCTCGAGGCATTCGCAGGCTTTCGAGTCGTCTCCCGCCCATGACCAGGCCATGCCCAAATTGTATCGGGCTAATTGATAGCCGGGGAGGATGGAGAGGGCTTGCTGAAAGCACCCGATCGCATCGTGAAGCGTGCCGATTTCCATGAGCGCCAAGCCAAGATTGTTCAACGCTTCAGCATGGGTCGGCCTCAATTCGAGGGCGCGGCGGTAGCACACAACGGCATCCGTGGTGTGGCCTTGCTCTTTTTTGGCAACCCCCAGGTTGTTATGCGTGTCGGCATGGGACGGATTGAGCTTCAAGGCACGCTCATACGCGTTGACTGCCCCCGGGAGATCTCCGATCTCGCGAAGAACATTTCCCAAGTTTCCATAGGCGTCGGGATAACGGGGATTGAGGGCAATGGCTTTTTCATAAGCGGATACCGCATCCGGCGAACGCCCGGCTTTTTGCGATACCACACCGAGATTGAACCAGTAGACAGGCAAAGAAGGTTGTCGTTCAACTGCCGCATGGAGGTAACGGAGGGAGTCAGCAAGCCGATTCAAACGGTAGGTGACCAGGCCCAGGAGATGGCAGGACTCGGCATCATGCGGAGCCAGTTCGAGCGCGTGTCGGTAGGCGTCTTCCGCCTCGGTAAGTCGACCGGCCTGTTGATGAGCCCGCCCTTGATCGAGCCAGGCCCGGACCGATTGGTCTCCTGTCTTTCGTGATGCGCCTTGACGGCGTCGATCTGCTCGATTCATGATGCATTCAACCGGGGTTCGACAGTAGCCGAAAAAGCCCGCGACCGTCAAAGGAGGGTGCGAACTCTGTGTCTAACAAAGGGAGGCAGCGTGAGTATGCGCGTGATTAATCTTTCAACTTTTCAAGTGTTTAGTGCAGAGAAAATGAAGAAAAACAATATCTTTCAAACGCCGAGGTTCTTCTGCGATGTCTATTGTTTCGAACCGGGGCAGGAACAGATCGGGCACGTGCATCGTGAGCAGGACAAAGTCTACCTCGTCTTGGAAGGGAACGGGACGTTTCAGGTTGGTACCGATAAGCAAGTGCTGGGGCCAGGTCAAGGCACGATGGCTCCCGCCGGCGAAGAACACGGGGTGAAAAACGACAGCGGACAGCGACTAAAAGTATTGGTCTTTGTGGCACCCAATCCCTGATGTGTCTCGTAACCAGTCTGGCGCTAGTCATCTTTTTTGATCTTTTTTAAGCGCCGGTCAAGTGCGAATCTGGTCAAACCCAGCTGTTTCGCCGCAAGGCTTTTATTGTAATCGGCAAGCCGCAGAGTCTCTTCGATGATGCTGTCTTCGATCTCGCTCAGGGTATGCGTGCCGACCTGCATTTCGACCCTGATCACTTGCCCATCCCCATGGGGGACGGCTGTCGCTGTATGTTTGGCCTGATCTCGCAATTCACGGGGAAGATAGTTGGCGGTGAGCGTTCGTCCCGTGCAAAAAATCGTCGCCCGCTCGATGATATTCTGCAGCTCGCGAATGTTGCCGGGATAGTGATAGGCTTCTAACAACCCCCGCGCCTCCGCATCGATTTCGGCCACGTCCTTGGCAAACTCCGTCCCATAATGCAACAACGCCTTCATGCTGAGAGGGAAAATGTCCTCGATCCGCTGCCTCAGAGGCGGCAATTCGAGTGCGACGACGTTCAGCCGGAAAAACAGGTCTTCCCGAAAGGTGCCTGTCGTGATCGCTTTTTTAAGGTCGCGGTTCGTCGCGGTGATCAATCGGAAATCTGCGGCGATGTCGGTGGTGCCGCCGAGCCGCCGGAAGGTGCGTTCCTGGAGCACTCGCAGCAACTTGGCCTGCATGGTTAGATCTAAATCGCCGATTTCATCGAGGAAGAGGGTCCCCCCTTCCGCCCGGTCGAGCAGGCCAAGCTTGCGCTGATGCGCTCCCGTGAAGGCGCCGCGCTCATAGCCGAACAACTCGCTCTCGAAGAGATCGCGGGGGATGGCGGTACAATTCACGCCGATGAACGGACCGGAGGCGCGGCTGCCGTTATGGTGCAGTACACGGGCGACAAACTCCTTGCCCGTGCCGGTCTCTCCCAACAAGAGGACAGTACTCTTGGGATTGTGCGCCACTTCCCGAATTTGCTCAACAAGACTTTTCATCGCCGCACTGTCGGCGATGAGATGGTTTATCGCATATTGATCCCTCTCTTGTTCGCTTTGATAGGACAGACGGCGTCGGAGCGCGAACAGCTCCAGCGCCCGATCCAGGACCTGTTCCATCCCGTCGAGATCCACGGTTTTGATGACGAAATCGTAGGCGCCGAGCTTCATGGCTTCCACGGCGTCCTGCACCGTCCCATAGGCGGTGAGCATGATGACGAGTGCAAACGGCGCTTTGGCGCGGCAGACTTTTAGCGTTTCAAGACCGGAGAGACCTGGCATCTTGACATCCAAGAGCATCAGGTCCGGCACTTCGTGATCCAAGGCTGCGAGCAAAGCTTCGCCGGATTCGAACGCCGCAACGCGATGTTGCCGCCGTGACAGACGTTTCACGAGGGCTGCGCGGATCGCGGGCTCATCGTCGGTGACGAAAATGGTGGCGTTCATGCGGAGAACTCTGCGTAGTCGTGCGCCGGCCGCAGCGGCAGCCAGAGCCGCGCAGTAGTTCCGCGCCCGGGCTCGCTCGTCAAGACCATGTCACCTCCGTGCGCTTCGGCAATGTTCCGGCAGATGGCCAGGCCGAGGCCGGTCCCATGCTGTTTGCCGGATGTAAAAAATGGCTGAAACACCTGAGCGAGGTCTTTCTGACTGATGCCTGAGCCCGTGTCGGTCACCTCGATGTAGACGCCGGGAGTTCCGACGCGCGCCGCTAGGCCGGCGCTCATGCGCAGTTCACCCCCGGTCGGCATGGCATCCAATGAATTGTGACAGAGATTTAGCAATACCTGTTTGACCTGGTCCCGATCCGCACAGGCATACAGGTCTGGCTCACACTGCCGGACGATCTTGATCCGTTGACCTTCCAGACGTGTGTCCAACAACTTTAATACCTCATCCACGAATCCTTCCACCGGCCAGGTGGTCGGCATAAGATCACGCGGACGGGCGTAGTCGATGATCTGGTTCACGATGCGGTCGAGCCGGCGCGTTTCGTTCAAAATGATGTCGAGGTCTGCGCGCTTTTCATCGGAGGAGTCGAACTCGTCACGCAGCAGGGCGGCCGTTGACCCGATGCCCACCAGGGGGTTCCGGATTTCATGTGCAATGCCCGCGGCGACCTGACCGAGCGTCGCCAGACGCTCGGCACGGCTCAATTGCTGCTGCATGGCGTCGAGGGCCGTAATGTCGACATTGAACCCCTGGTACATGGTGGTCTGACCCTCTTTGTTGCGGATTGGGATACGGCGGCTCAGGACCTTTCTGAGCGATCCGTCGCGGTGCAGAAAGCGGAACACCGTCTCGTAGGGGCGGTCTTCAGCAACAGCTTGCGCGTATTCGTGCAGGACACGATCCCGATCGTCTGGATGGATCCACTCCCTGAAGGCATCCGGTTCGCTAGTGTCATCAGGATTCAAACCGGCGAGCATCCGATTGTAGCGATTGCTGAAGTTGACGGTCATGCCCGAAGTGGTAAAAATTCCGAAGGGCGCGTGGTCAACGATACTGCGGTATTTTTGTTCGGAGGCGGCGAGATCTTCATTCAAAGCACGCAGCTCCGCCTGATTAGCTTGCACGCTGGCGAGGTGTTTCCGCACTTGCTCACTCATCGCGCCCATGACCCGGGTGAGTTCTCCCAGTTCGTCCTGTCGCGAGAGGACTGGAACGTCCGTGGGCACGAGGCCGTCAGACGAACGGACCGATTTGGCCAGCCCGATCAACGGACCGGTAATCGAGCGGGCAATGAGCTGTAGCGCGAGCACCATGAGGACGAACACCAGCGCGATGCCCCAGAGCATGCGAGCGACCATCGAATTCCGGGAGCGGCCCATATTGGCAAGCGCATCGTTGAGAGCTTCCTGCTCCAGTCGGTCGAAATGCGCCATGTGCTCGCGCACGATTTGCATGAGGGCTTGGCCGCGGCCTTGCTCGATATACCGCAAGGCTTCCGCTGTCTCTCCCTTCTTCACGGACTGAATAAGGCTTCCCTTTTCCTCCATCAATCGAGTGACCAGCCGTTGTACGGCCTGAACCGTTTCATACTGCGCACGATGCGGGCGAACGAGGCCCAGGAGCACCTGCTCGACGGAAGGAAGGTGTTGATGGGCATTTCGCGAAGGAATGAGATAGGCGTCTTGTCGAGTCATGACATAGCCTCGGAAGCCGGTTTCATAGTCGACGATCAGGCGCATATATTCTGCCGCCGCACGTTGCGCGACGTACACGCGATCCAATTGCTCTTCATGCTCGGTGAGAGTTTGCAGGCTGAGGTAGGTTTGGATGCCAAGAACCAAGAAAGCCGCCAAGGGAATCAGCGCCGTGAGCAACAACTTCCGCGCAATCGGCAGGTTATTGAACAACCGAACCAATCGTCCCTTCATGAGCCTTGCTCCTTGCGTTCATCGTAAGAAGAGCAGAGAAGCCATGTCAATCAGGAGGCGCATGCCTCATCGATCGCGGTGCCGTGCCCCACTCCGTTCCCTTAGATTGAAGGGCTCTCGCCGAGGAGGCGGTCCGGCTTCAGGTCCCAACCCGTTTGAACCGGGTCCGATTGCGGGGGACAGGGGAGAAGAGGTAGACCCGAGGTCAGGACTCCGCGGCGGCACGTAGGATTCGGGTTCGAGAGGGCGCCCCAAGGGACGCGGCTCGCCAAACAGCCCGTCTTTCGACCGGCGGGTCTCCGAAGGCGTGGAAAGACGGTGATGGTCTTGTCCGCCGCTTCCTGCAAGTGGACCCGTCTGCGAAGTGTGTCGCCCCACATCCCCTCCATGCTCATTGGCTCGCACGTTCCCCGCGATGACGCCCTGTGCCATCGATTCGGCCTGCGTGAGTTCGTCGCCGTACACATCGGTCTGGTACTCCTCGGTATCGGCTTTCGCGAGCGATGACCAGACCGAATTGCCTGGCTCGCTTATCCGAATCTTGGTGACAGTCGACAGTCCGGGCCGAACGGGATGGTCACGGATTTCATCCGCGGCCAAGGCAATGCGGACCGGAACCCGTTCGGTAATGTGAATGAAGTTGCCCGTCGAGTTATCCGGAGGCAGCAGCGCGAACGGGCTGCCGGTTCCCGGCACGAGACCTTCCACAGTGCCATGAAATGTGTGCTTGTCGCCGTAGAGATCGATGCGCACTTCAGCCGGCTGGCCGGGGCGGATCTCGCCGACTTCAGTTTCTCGCAAATTGGCTTCGACCCACAGGTGATCCAGCGGCACAATGGTCATGAGATTCGTGCCGGGCTTGACCCGATCCCCGACTTGCGACTTGCGCTTGGCAATATAGCCGGAGACCGGCGCACGAATCAGTTGCCGTGTGTATTCGAGATGCGCATTGATGAATTCATGCTTGGCCAATTCGACGGCCGGGTGTTCCATGACCGTCGTGCCTCCGATTTGGGCGTCGAGCGCATCGTACTCGGCCTGAGTTTCCCGGACGTCGGCCTCCAGTGCCTCGAGCTGATCCGACGCGTTCTGCAAAATCTGCTTTGAGACGGCCCCGCTTGGAGAGGCCTGACGGTAGCGATCCACGTCGTGACGAATGACGCCCAATCTCGCCCGCCGAGCCGCGAGTTTTTCTTCGAGCTGTCGCTGTGTCAAGAAAAGCGCGTTGATGCGGCGAACGGTTTCCCCAAGCCGCCCGCGCGCGCGCCCGAGCGCGGCGTAGGCCTCATGCTCATCGAGCCGGATCATCACGTCTCCCCGATTGACGAACTGGGTCTCCTCGAACAGGACCTGAGTGATGATGCCGGTTGCCTGAGCCGTCACGGGGACGAGGTTACCTGTCACATAGGCGTTGTCGGTTTGCACCCAGAACCGCGCGGATGTCCACCAGTAGAGGCTATAGGCCGCTGCGGCAAGCATCAAAGCGCCGGCGACGAGCAGTAATCGCCGATTGCGTCTGACATGCAGCGACTCTTCATACATGTGAGGTGCCGGAGGAGGCAGGGAATGCGTCGTGCTCATCGTTTCAGCTCGGTTGTGTGGCCGGTCTCTTTGCAATGTCGGGATTGTGATAGCCGCCCCCGAGTGCTTCGATGAGATCGACAGCGGCCACCAATTGATCGCTTTCCAACGCTCGGAGTGAGTATTCCTGCTCAAGTACCGGGTAGCGATGTCGGAGGACTTCGCGATCGTCGTCGAGTCCGGTCACGAGTCGGACCTTGGCCAAACGCCAGTCGTCGGTCAGCGAGGCGACGAGTCGGCGGTGGGACCCGAGCATTTCCCTGGTGGCTTGCCAGGCGCTGAGACTATCCGCGACCTCACGTAAGGCGCTCAACAAGGTCTCGTTGTAGAGTTCAACGGCGGCGTCGTATTCCGCCCGTTGCACAGAAAGTTCCGCGCGTAAGCGTCCACCTTCAAACAACGGCAGACGGATGCCTGGCGCGATGCCATAGGAAAAACTTTGACCGTTGAAGAGGAAATTCGCCAGTTGATCGGCGCCTTTCGTCAAGGTCAGCGCATTGAAGCCGATAAAAGCGGTCAGATCAATCGTAGGATAGAATTGTGTCTTGGCCACTTTGACGAGCCGCGCCGCCGAATCGGCTTTATAGAGAGTCGCGGCCAGATCAGGACGGTGCACGAGCAATCCCATGGGGAGGTGTTCAGGTAGTGGCAGTGAGTCAGGCAAAGCAAAGCCGGGCCCGTTGAAGAGGCGTAGACCTTCGTCCGGGCCTTTGCCGGTTAATCTGGCCAGCAAGTGCCGCTGGACATCCAGTTGATCGCGCACGCCGGCCTGCCGTTTCACCGCGGCTTCATAATCCGCGACGGCTTGTTTGACCGCCAGTTCATTGTCCAAGCCCAGCTGAAAGCGTGTCTCGGCGAGCTGCCGAAGCTTGCGCCGCAGGTCGACGATCGCGCGGACCAGCTCCAACTGCCGGTACAGCGCATGGCCGCGGACATACGCACGCGCGATGCCGGTTGTCAGGTGCAGGCGGACCTGTGCCAGCTCTGCTTCTTCGGCGGCCGCTTGCCCGAGCG
>Ga0307416_100002772_pt1 | contig 10179 bp, 9 predicted proteins | sample DK1Cmetagenome_2_FD_203821 | JGI IMG/M metagenome (GOLD analysis project Ga0307416, IMG submission 203821) | Maize rhizosphere microbial communities from greenhouse at UC Davis, California, United States - DK15-C-3 | ecosystem: Host-associated > Plants > Roots > Rhizosphere > Soil | place: USA...
CGACCCCGGCTCCAGAAGCAAGGGGGAGGAACCCCGAGCAGGGGTATCAGCCAGCGAGCGCTCACAAACGCTCACTGAGCTGGTAACGGTGAGCCGGTGCCACCAGCCCGGGGGGGGCAGCAGCCGGCCCACGGCCGCGTGGGGATGGTCGACGTCGGGCAGCAGCCCGGCCAGGGCGGCCACGATCCCCCGGCCACCATCGACGCCCCGGTGGCGTGGGCCACGGCCACGCCGGCGGCGGCGCCGATCACGGCGTGGCTGCGCTTCATCATGGCCGGCAGTCTCGGTGAGGGGTACGACAGGCGGCCAGGTGCGAACGGCTGTCCACAGGCCCGGGCTCTACAGGGCCGGGGGGCCTGGCAAGATGAGGGCCGACGGACCGCACCCGGCGGGAGGTTGCGATGGCCAGCGTCCTGCGGACGGCGCTGCCGACCAACGAGGAGCGGTCGGCGGCCGGGCAGGCTCTGCGCAAGCAGGTCAAGCGGGGCGAGCTCGGCCGGTGGCGGCCGGCCGAGGACCGGCCCGACCCGCTGGACCTGATCGAGGAGGCCCACGAGGGCCGGCTTCAGCGGCTGGTGCCGGTGCGGGTGGGGCGGATGATGGCCTCGCCGTACGCCTTCCTGCGCGGCTCGGCCGCGCTCATGGCCGAGGACTTTGCCCACCTGCCCCGGACCGGGGTCGAGCCGGTCATCTGCGGCGACGCCCACCTGGGCAACTTCGGCTTCTACGCCTCGCCCGAGCGCGCCCTGGTCTTCGACCTCAACGACTTCGACGAGGCCCACCCCGGGCCCTGGGAGTGGGACCTTCGTCGGCTCACCACCAGCGTCTGGGTGGCCGGCCGCCAGAACGGCCTGTCCGAGGACACCTGCGAGGACGCCGTCCTGCGCTGCGCCTACGCCTACCGGCGTCAGCTCCGCCAGCTGGCCGGCCAGGCGCTGCTGGCCCGGTCCTTCGACCGCCTGGACATCGACCGGATGCGGGCCGAGCTGGCCGACTGGTCGCTGCGGGGCGAGATCGAGCGGGCCGCCCAGCGGGCCCGGACCCGGACCAGCGACCGGGCCCTGCCCAAGCTGACCCGCGAGCGCGACGGGGCCCGCCACATCGTCGACCAGCCGCCGCTGGTCACCCACGTGTCCAAGCGGGAGACCGACCAGCTCATCGAGGGCCTGGAGCGGTACCTGGACACCCTGCCGCCCCACTGGCGCCGCCTGCTCGGCTACTACGTGGTCGTCGACCTGGCCCACAAGGTCGTCGGGGTGGGCAGCGTCGGCCTGCGCGCCTTCGTGGCCCTGCTCCAGGGCAACGACCCGAGCGACGTGGTGTTCCTCCAGCTCAAGCAGGCCCGGCGCTCCTGTGTGGCCCGGTTCGTGCACGGCGACACGGCCTGGCACGCCCACCAGGGCCAGCGGGTGGTCGAGTACCAGCAGACCCTCCAGACGGTGAGCGACCCGCTGCTCGGCTGGACCACCGTGGCCGGCCGCGACTACTACGTGCGCCAGTTCCGCGACATGAAGGGCGCCATCACCGTGGACGGGATGGACGGGTCGGCCCTGATGGACTACGCCCGGGTCTGCGGCACCCTGCTGGCCAAGGGCCACGCCCGCTCCACCGGGGCCACCGTCCTGTCCGGCTACCTGGGCAAGGGCGACAGCGCCGACCGGGCCTTCGCCCGGTTCGCCAGGGCCTATGCCGACCAGACCGAGGCCGACCACGAGGCCCTGCGCAAGGCCGTCGCCTCCGGCCGGCTCCCGGCCGAGCCCGGGATCTGAGGTGGCCGGACCCCCCGGGCAGGCCGAGCGGGTCGAGCGGGTCTCGACCCTGGAGCTGTTCTTCGATCTGGTCTTCGTCTTCACCGTCACCCAGCTGACGGCCGTGCTGAGCGACGACCCGACCCTGCGGGGGCTGCTGCGGGTGGTGCTCATGCTGGGCGTGATCTACTACATGTACGGCGGCTACGCCTGGCTGACCAACGCCGTCGCCGCGGACCGGGCCGCGCGGCGGCTGCTGCTGCTGGGCGGCATGGCGGGGTTCCTGGTCCTGGCCCTGACCGTCCCGCGGGCCTTCTCCGAGGGCGACGTCGCCTTCGGGATCGCCTACCTGGTGGTCGTGAGCATCCACGCAGGGCTCTTCACGCGCACCTCGGAGACCACCACCATCCGGGCGCTGCTCCGCCTGGCCCCGTTGAACCTCGTCTCGGCCCTGCTGGTCCTGGCCGCCGTCGTGGTCGAGGGCACGGCCACCTACCTGCTGTGGGCGGCGGCGTTCGCGCTGGTATGGTTCACCCCGCTCCTGGTCCGCATCGGCGACTTCCGGATCGCGCCGGCCCATTTCGTGGAGCGCCACGGCCTGGTGGTGATCATCGCCTTGGGCGAGTCGATCGTGGCCATCGGCATCGGCGCCGCCCACCTCCCGGTCGACCTGGCCCTGGCCAGCGTGGCCGTGCTCGCCCTGCTGCTGGCGGCCTGCCTATGGTGGGCCTACTTCGGCGGCGACGACACCCGCGCCGAGCACGCCCTGACCGCCGTCCCCGACGACCGCCGCGGCTGGGTCGCCATCCAGGCCTTCGGCTACTGGCACCTGCTCATGCTGCTCGGCATCATCGCCATGGCCGCCGGCCTCAAGGACGTGGTCGGCCACGCCTTCGACCCCCTCGACCTGGCCCACGCCCTCCTGCTCTCGGGCGGCGTGGCCCTCTTCCTCGCCGGCGACGTCCTGTTCCGCCACACCCTCCACATCGGCCCCGGCCGCCTCCGCGCCCTCGCCGCCACCCTTGCCCTGGCCACCACCCCCCTCGGCCTGGCCGTCTCCGCCATCGCCCAGCTGGCCGCCCTGGTCATCGTCCTGTTCGGCTCGCTGGTGTCCGAGTACACCAGAGCCGGCTCACCGTCCTGACGGCATCACCCCATGGCTGGTTCTCCAGCCACGCAACCTGGCATCCTCCCGGACATGACCCAGGTGCGGAGCATGACCACGGCGGAGCTGAGCGGCGTGGAGCTGGAGGCCCTGCGGCGGCTGTTGTTCGGGGCCTTCGGGGGGCGGTTCGAGGAGCACGACTGGGAGCACACCCTGGGCGGCGTGCACGTGCTGGCCGTCGAGGACGACGACCAGGTGGTGGCGCACGGGGCGGTGGTGCCGCGGGTGCTGAGCACCGGGGGAGGGGAGCTGCGGACCGGGTATGTGGAGGGGGTGGCGACCCGGGCCGACCGGCGGGGGCGGGGGCTGGCCTCGCTGGTGATGCGGGAGGTGGGGCGGGTCGTCGAGGGGGAGTACGAGCTGGGGGCGCTGGCCGACGGCTCCGGGATCCCCGGGTTCTACCAGCGGCTGGGGTGGGAGACCTGGCAGGGGCCGACCTTCGTGGCCGGGCCGCGGGGGCGGGAGCGGACGGCCGAGGACGACGGCAGCGTGCTGGTGCTGCGCACCCCGGCCACCGGGGCGCTCGAGGTGACCGGCTCCATCACCTGCGACTGGCGGCCGGGTGACGTCTGGTAGCGTCGCGCTGTCCTGGGAAGGAACCGGGCAGCCGAGCCGAACCTGGAGGGCCGAGCGTGCGCGTCGCCTTGTTCGTGACCTGCCTGGTGGATGGGCTGTTTCCCGACGTCGGCAAGGCCACCGTGGCGCTGCTGGAGCGGCTGGGCTGCACCGTGGAGGTGCCGTGGTCCCAGACCTGCTGCGGCCAGATGCACATCAACACCGGCTACATCCGGGAGGCGCTGCCGCTGGTGCGCCGGCACGTGGCCGCCTTCGAGGGCTACGAGGCGGTGGTGGCGCCCAGCGGGTCGTGCGCCGGGTCGGTCCGCCACCAGCACGCCTGGGTGGCGTCCGAGGCCGGCGACCCCGGGCTGGCCGAGGCCGCCACCGAGACGGCGTCGCGGACCTACGAGCTGTCGGAGTTCCTGGTCGACGTGCTCGGTGTCACCGACGTCGGCGCCTACTTCCCCCACCGGGTGACCTACCACCCCACCTGCCACAGCCTGCGGGTGCTGCGGGTCGGGGACCGGCCGCTGCGGCTGCTGCGCGAGGTGGACGGCATCGACCTGGTCGAGCTGCCCCAGGCCGAGGCCTGCTGCGGCTTCGGGGGGACCTTCGCGGTCAAGAACCCCGACACCTCGGCGGCCATGCTGGCCGACAAGATGCACCACGTCCTGTCGACCGGGGCCGAGGTCTGCACGGCCTCGGACAGCTCGTGCCTGCTCCACATCGGCGGCGGGCTGTCGCGGCTGCGGACCGGGGTGCGCACCGTCCACCTGGCCGAGATCCTCGCCTCCACCCAGGCCGGGCAGCCGGAGGTGCCCCCGCGATGACCCAGCCGGAGGGGTTCGGGGAACCCCGGGGGGGTGCCCCGATCAATCAGGTCTTCCTCGGCATGCCGACGGCCCCGCCCGGGGTCGGCCACCTGCGCGGCGGCCGGCCGTTCCCGGAGGCGGCCCGGACGGCCCTCGGCGACGCCCAGCTGCGGCGCAACCTGGGCAAGGCCACCGGGACCATCAGGGCCAAGCGGGCCTCGGTGGTGGCCGAGCTGCCCGACTGGGCCGAGCTGCGGGCCGCCGGAGCGGCCATCAAGGACCAGGTCCTGGCCGGCCTGGACGCCTACCTGGTCCAGCTGGAGGAGCAGGTGACCGCCCGCGGCGGGGTCGTCCACTGGGCCCGGGACGCCACCGAGGCCAACCGGATCGTCACCGACCTGGTCAGGGCGGCCGGGGCCGACGAGGTGGTCAAGGTCAAGTCCATGGCCACCCAGGAGATCGGGCTCAACGAGGCCCTGGCCGCGGCCGGGATCGCCGCCTGGGAGACCGACCTGGCCGAGCTGATCGTCCAGCTCGGCCACGACAGCCCCAGCCACATCCTGGTCCCGGCGATCCACCGCAACCGGGCCGAGATCCGCGAGATCTTCCTGCGTGAGATGGTCAAGGTCGGCCTGCCGGCCCCGCCCGACCTGACCGACGAGCCGCGGGCCCTGGCCGAGGCGGCCCGGCTGCACCTGCGCCGCAAGTTCCTCGAGGCCGAGGTGGCCGTGTCGGGGGCCAACTTCGCCGTGGCCCAGACCGGCACCCTGGCCGTGGTCGAGTCCGAGGGCAACGGCCGCATGTGCCTGACCCTGCCCCGGGTGCTGATCACCGTCATGGGGATCGAGAAGCTGGTCCCGACCTGGCGCGACCTGGAGGTATTCCTCCAGCTGCTGCCGCGCTCCTCCACCGGCGAGCGGATGAACCCCTACACCAGCATGTGGACCGGGGTGCACCCGGGCGACGGGCCGGGCGAGTTCCACCTGGTCCTGCTGGACAACGGCCGCACCGCCACCCTGGCCGACCCGCAGGGCCGCAGCGCCCTGCGCTGCATCCGCTGCTCGGCCTGCCTGAACGTCTGCCCGGTGTACGAGCGCACGGGCGGCCACGCCTACGGGAGCGTGTACCCGGGGCCGATCGGGGCCGTCCTCTCCCCCCAGCTGACCGGGGTCGCCGACAACCCCTCCCTGCCGTACGCCTCGACCCTGTGCGGCGCCTGCTACGACGTCTGCCCGGTGGCCATCGACATCCCCCAGATGCTGGTCCACCTGCGCTCGCGGGTGGTCGCCGCCAAGCGCGAGCACTCCCGGGCCCCGACGGCCGAGCAGGCGCTGATGGCCACGGCCGCCTGGACCATGGACAGCCCGGCCCGCTGGGCCAACGCCCTGCGTGCCGGCCGCCTGGGGCGGCTGCTGGGCGGGCGGCGCCGCCGCATCTCCACCCTGCCGCCCCCCCTGTCGGGCTGGACCAGCACCAGGGACGTCCCCCTGCCGCCCACTCAGACCTTCCGGGACTGGTGGAGGAAGCGATGAACGCAAGGGAGGAGATCCTGGGGCGGATCCGCACCGCCGTGGCCGACGGGGCCGCCCCGCCCCCGGTCGCCCGCCACTACCGGACCACGGAGCAGCCGCGCGACCTGGGCGCCGACGAGCTGCTGGAGCTGCTGGTCGACCGGCTCGTCGACTACCGGGCCCTGGTCCGGCGCAGCACCACCGCCCTGGTGGCGGCCAGCGTGGTCGCCGCCCTGACCGAGCGCGGGGCCCGCCGGGTGGCGGTCCCCGACGGCATCCTCCCCGCCGGCCTCGACCGCCTGGAGCCCGGCATCGAGCTCGTCGGCGACGACCCGCCCCTCACCGCCGCCCAGCTGGACGCCCTGGACGGGGTGCTCACCGGCTGCGCGGTGGCCATCGCCGAGACCGGCACGATCGTGCTCGACGCCGGCGCCGGCCAGGGCCGCCGCATCCTCAGCCTGGTCCCCGACTACCACCTGGTGGTCGTGACCGCGGCCCAGGTGGTGGCCGGCGTCCCCGAGGCCGTGGCCCGCCTCGACCCCGCCCGCCCCCAGACCTGGATCAGCGGCCCCAGCGCGACCAGCGACATCGAGCTCGACCGGGTCGAGGGCGTCCACGGCCCCCGCACCCTCGAGGTCATTCTCTGCTCGTAGCCGGCACGACCTCGAACAGCTCCATCCTCCTGCCCTGGAAGAGCCGGTAGTAGACCAGGTTCCAGAACAGCCCCTTGGTCGGCTTGAGCAGGCCCTTGGCGGCCCGGCGGCGCTCGTCGGGGGCCAGCCGCCGGGCCCGGCCCTCCACCGTCTCGCCGGTGACCTGGCCCCTGAGCGTGCACGGGGCCAGGGTGACCCGGTCGGTGTGGGCCAGCCGGGTCGCCTTGGTGCTGTCGGCGGGGGTGACGAAGTAGGCCTTGCCGTCGGCCACGGCGATGCTCATCGGGGTGCCGATCGCCTCGCCGCCGGGCCCGAACGTGGTCAGCAGGGCCGTGATCGAGCCTTCGAGCGGGTCGAAGCCCGCGGTGCGGTCGCGTGAGGCCATGGGCACCCCCGGGGGTCAGGCGGTGTCGACGTCGAAGGACAGTATCTTCCGCTTCCAGCAACCTCCCAGGAAAGCGCCAGCCGCCGCCAAGGAACACCGGTCAGAATGGCCGGCATGAGCGAGACCCGACCGGAGGCCCGGCTGCTGGTCGTCGAGGACGACCCCAACATCCTGGAGCTGCTGTCGGCCAGCCTGCGCCTGGCCGGGTTCGAGGTGGCCACGGCCACCGGCGGGCTGGAGGCGCTCACGGCCACCCAGCGGCACCGCCCCGACCTGGTGGTGCTGGACGTGATGCTGCCCGACCTGGACGGCTTCGACGTGGCCCGCCGGCTGCGGTCGGGCGACATCCGCATCCCGGTGCTGTTCCTGACCGCCAGGGACGCCACCGAGGACAAGGTCAGGGGCCTGACCCTGGGCGGCGACGACTACGTGACCAAGCCGTTCAGCCTGGAGGAGGTCATCGCCCGCATCCGGGCCGTGCTGCGCCGGGCCAGCTCCGGCGGGCCGCCCCCGCCGCCGACCCGGCTGCGCGCGGCCGACCTGGAGCTGGACGAGGAGAGCCACGAGGTCTGGCGGGCCGGCCGGCGGGTGCAGCTGTCCCCGACCGAGTTCAAGCTGCTGCGCTACCTGATGACCAACGCCGGCCGGGTGCTGTCCAAGGCCCAGATCCTCGACTACGTCTGGAACTACGACTTCCGCGGCGACTCCAGCATCGTCGAGTCGTACGTGTCCTACCTGCGCCGCAAGGTCGACGCGGTCGAGCCCCGGCTGATCCACACCATCCGAAGCGTCGGCTACGTCCTGCGGCTGCCCGACCCATGACCCTGCGGCCGCTGGCCGCCGGCCGGCAGCTGCTGGCCCGGACCCCCCTCCAGGTCAAGCTGATCGCGGCCGTGCTCGTCCTGGTCACCGTGGCCCTCCTGGTCATCGGGCTGGGCAGCGTGGCCGCCCTCGACGGCTACCTGGTCGGCCGCCTCGACAACCAGCTCCAGCTGGTGGCCCGAGGCTCGGCCGGCGAGGGGCCGCCCGGAGTCGACCGACGAGGCCCGGGGCACCGGGGGCCCCCGAGCCCCTACCTGGTCCAGTACCGGGTGGCCGACGGCCGGCTCGACTGGCAGGACGAGAACCCGCTCGAGCAGGGCCGCCCGCCGCCCCGGGTGCCGGACGACCCGGCCTGGTTCGCGGCCAACGCCGGCGACACGACCACCGTGCCGGCCGCCGGGGGCGGCGGCCGCTGGCGGGTCGCCGTGGAGCCGCGACGCGACGGCTCCGGAGGCAGCGTGGTCGTGGCCGCCAGCCTCGACGGGATCGACGCCACCATCCGCCAGCTGCGGCTCATCGACCTGGGGGTGAGCCTGATCGTGCTGGCCGCGCTGGCCGGCGTGGGGGCGGCCATCGTCCGGGCCAGCCTGCGCCCCCTGGTCGAGATCGAGCAGACGGCCAGGGCGATCGCGGCCGGCGACCTGACCCGCCGGGTGCCCGAGCGCGACCCGCGCACCGAGGTCGGGCGGCTCGGCCGGGCCCTCAACACCATGCTGGCCCAGATCGAGTCGGCCTTCGGGGCCAGGGCCGCCTCCGAGGCCAGCGCCCGCCGGTCCGAGGACCGGATGCGCCGGTTCGTGGCCGACGCCAGCCACGAGCTGCGCACGCCCCTGACCACCATCAGGGGTTTCGCCGAGCTGTACCGGCAGGGGGCGGCCCGGGACCCGGCCGAGCTGGACCGCCTCATGCGGCGGATCGAGGACCAGGCGGCCCGGATGGGGCTGCTGGTCGAGGACCTGCTCCTGCTGGCCCGCCTGGACACCCAGCGGCCGCTCGACCGCCAGCCGGTGGACCTGCTCGCCCTGGCCGCCGATGCCGTCAACGACGCCAGGGCGGTCGCCCCCGACCGCCGCATCGAGCTGGTCCTCGGCGGCGACGACGGCGACCCCAGCACCCCCCCGGTGGTCCTGGGCGACGACCGGCGGCTGCGCCAGGTCCTGGCCAACCTGGTCAACAACGCCCTCACCCACACCCCGGCCGGCAGGCCGATCGAGGTCCGGGTCGGCGCCTCGACCCTGGACGGCCGGCCGGGGGCCGCCGTCGAGGTCGTCGACCACGGCCCCGGCCTCGCCCCCGAGCAGGCCGAGCGGGTGTTCGAGCGCTTCTACCGGGCCGACCCGGCCCGCTCCCCCGCCGACGGCGGCACCGGCCTGGGCCTGTCGATCGTCGCCGCCCTGGTCGCCGTCCACGGCGGCACCGTCGCCGTCGACAGCGTCCCCGGCCGGGGCGCCCGCTTCCGGGTGGTCCTCCCCCTGGCCCCCGACGCCGCCGGCTGAGCCTCACAGCAACTTCCCAGCCGCGGCCCACGTTCCCTCAAGGGGCCGGGCCGACCATCGGGGCATGCAGACACTTCCGCGGGAGCTGCCGGAGATCCGGGCGCACGGCCAGGTGGTCGAGATCGTCGTGCCGGTCCACAACGAGCAGCAGGTCCTGGAGGCCAGCATCGAACGCCTCCACCGGTACCTGGTGGCCAGCTTCCCGTTCGCCTTCCGGATCGTCATCGCCGACAACGCCAGCACCGACGGCACCTGGCTGCTGGCCAAGCGGCTGGCCGAGCGGCACCCGGACGTGCGGGCCGTCCACCTGGCCGAGGCGGGCCGGGGCCGGGCCCTGCGGCAGGTCTGGGCGGCCAGCGACGCCGACGTGGTCGCCTACATGGACGTCGACCTGTCCACCGGCCTGGTGGCGCTGCTGCCGCTGGTCGCGCCCCTGCTGTCGGGCCACAGCGACCTGGCCATCGGCACCCGGCTGGCCAACGGCGCCGCCGTGGTCAGGGGGCCGAAGCGGGAGCTGGTCTCGCGCTGCTACAACCTGCTGCTACGCACCACCATGCGGGCCCGCTTCACCGACGCCCAGTGCGGCTTCAAGGCCGGCCGCACCGAGGTCGTGCAGGGCCTGCTCCCGGTCGTCGAGGACCAGGCCTGGTTCTTCGACACCGAGCTGCTGCTGGCCGCCCAGCGCGGCGGGCTGCGCATCCACGAGGTTCCCGTCGACTGGGTCGAGGACACCGACAGCCGCGTCGACCTGGTCCGGACCGCCCTGGACGACCTGCGCGGCATGGCCAGGGTGGCCCGCCGGCAGCTGCCCAGCTTCGCGGCCATCGGGGCCGTGTCCACCCTGGCCTACCTGGGGCTGTTCTGGGTGCTGCGGCTGGCCCTGAGCGCCGTGGCCGCCAACGCCCTGGCCCTGCTGATCACCGCGGTGGCCAACACCGCGGCCAACCGCCGCTTCACCTTCGGGGTGACCGGCCGCCACCACCGGCTGCGCCAGCACCTGGAGGGGCTGGTCGTGTTCGGGCTCGGGCT
>Ga0307416_100002773_pt1 | contig 10174 bp, 6 predicted proteins | sample DK1Cmetagenome_2_FD_203821 | JGI IMG/M metagenome (GOLD analysis project Ga0307416, IMG submission 203821) | Maize rhizosphere microbial communities from greenhouse at UC Davis, California, United States - DK15-C-3 | ecosystem: Host-associated > Plants > Roots > Rhizosphere > Soil | place: USA...
ACCCGGGTGAACTTCTGCGCGTCGGCACCGTGAAAATCGCCGGGTCGACCGCCGCCGAGAAGTTCACCCGGGTGCCGCGGCCCGACGAGCTGACGCTCGATCCGAACGCCGCTTATGTCCACGTCACGACCAACAACACGATCTACGGCACCCAGTGGCGCGAGATTCCGGACACCGGAAACGTGCCGCTCGTTGCCGATACGTCGTCCGACATGTACAGCCGTCCGATTGACGTGTCGAAGTACGGCCTGATTTACGCGGGCGCCCAGAAGAACCTCGCGCCCGCCGGCCTGACACTGGTCATCGTCCGCGAGGACCTGCTCGTGCGCACGCCCTCGACGCTGCCGACGATGCTGCAGTATCCGGTTCACGTCGAGAACAAGTCGCTGTACAACACGCCGCCGGTGTTCGCGATCTATGTGATGCGCCTGGTGCTCGGGTGGCTCATGGAGCAGGGCGGCCTCGAAGGGATCGAAAGGGTCAACGAGCGCAAGGCGCGAAAGATCTATGCGGAAATCGACCGCACCGGCTTCTACCGGGGGCACGCGGCGCCAGACAGCCGTTCGCGGATGAACATCACCTTCCGGCTGCCGGACGAGGAGCTCGAAAAGAAGTTCGCAAAGGAAGCCACTGCCGCGGGCCTGGACGGCCTGAAAGGGCACCGGTCGGTCGGCGGGATGCGGGCGTCGATTTACAACGCCTTCCCCGAGCCGGGCGTCGACGCGCTCGTGCAATTCATGCAGGACTTCGAGCGCAAGAACGGATAAGCAGCGGGAGCCGGCTCGAACAGCGGAGTGAAAGGCGCGTCGACAAGCTGAAGTTACGATTTTCAACCGGCTGAACCGATCCTGTCAGTGGCAGTCAGCCGGCGGCCCGGAGCCGCCGGCTTTGTACAGAAGTCTTACAAACGGGCGTCGCGCGACCTGCTACCTTGGAGTGACATGACAGCGCGCGCGGAGGTTCGTCCTCAGTATTCCTATTCCACAATCAACTGGATCACGGCGGTTTTCATGGTGTTGTTCCATGTCGCCGCAGTGGCCGCGTTCTGGTTCTTCTCGTGGACCAACGTGATCACGGCGATCGTGCTTCACTGGTTCGCCGTCGGATTCGGGATCAGCCTCGGGTATCACCGGCTGCACACCCATCGCGGCTACAAGACCTCCAGGGCGTTCGAATACTTTCTTGCGATCTGCGGCGCGCTGACGCTCGAGGGCGGACCGATTTTCTGGGTCGCCACTCACCGGGTGCACCATCAGCACTCGGATCAGGAGGGTGACCCGCACACGCCGCACGACGGCGGGTTCTGGGCGCACATGGGGTGGATCCTGTTCGGCGACACCCATCACAACAACACCGCCCTGATGTCGAAGTACGCTCCCGATCTGGCGAAGGATCCGTTCTACCGCTGGCTGAACACCTACCACTACGTCCCGCTCACCGTGTCCGGCCTGATCCTGCTGGCCGTCGGCGGCTGGGGAATGGTGCTCTGGGGAGTCGGCCTGCGCGTCGTGTTCGGCCTGCACGCAACCTGGCTCGTGAACTCCGCCACGCACATGTGGGGCAGCCGCCGGTTCAACACGCGAGACGATTCCCGCAACAGCTGGTGGGTGGCCCTGCTGACGTTTGGCGAAGGCTGGCACAACAATCACCACGCGCACCCGGTATCGGCGCGGCATGGCCTGGCCTGGTACGAGTTCGACATCAGCTGGATCACCCTCAAGGCGCTCGCGGCGGTCGGTCTCGTGCGCGACCTGAAGGTCGCCAAGGTCCGCGAAGAGCAGCTCGCAGAGGCCGCATAGGGCCAGGGCCCTCCGCTGGAGGAGACAAGGCAAAAGGCAAAAGGCACAAGGCACAAGGCAAAAGGGAAACCAACCTGCCTGCTCCAGGGGTTCTGCCTTGTGCCTTTTCCCTTCTGCCTTGACGCTACGAGCATTTCCATCCGTCTTTAGGCTGAAGATCGCTATCCTGTCTCCATGATCAGCGGCCGGCGCAGGTCGGTCATCTTCTTCACCGTCCTGGGCATCAGCCTGGTTGCCCTGGCGGTGACGCTCAACGTCAGCTGGATCCTCCTCAACTGGCGTGAGGGACTGCTCGCCGTTCTCGGCGTCATCTTCTTCCTGCTGATCATCGCGGGCATGGTGCTGAACACCATCTTCCTGGTCCGCGAAATCCGGCGGAACGAGCAGCACGACTCGTTCATCAACGCGGTCACCCACGAGCTCAAGACCCCGGTCGCGTCAATCCGCTTGTATCTCCAGACGCTCCAGACCCGTGAGCTCGACGAGGCCAAGCGGCGCGAGTTCTATCGGATCATGCTGGAGGACAGCGATCGACTGCTGCATACCATCGAGCAGGTGCTGCGGGCGGGCAGCGTGGCCTCGTGGCCCCGGCTGGGCCGGAGCCCGCGGACCAGGATCAACCTGGCCGAGCTGGTTGCCGAATGCGTGGAGCTGGCGCGCACGCGCTTCCGGCTGGACGGCGACGCCCTCAGCTATGAACCGCGCCTCGAGCCGGAGCGATCGTACGTGACCGGCGATCCCGAGGAGCTCAAGACGGCGATCTGGAACCTGATCGACAACGCCATCAAGTACTCACCGACACCGCCGCAGGTCCGGGTGCAGATCGAGGAGACGCCGGAACAGCGGCTCGCGGTCCGCGTGCTCGACAACGGCGTCGGCATTTCGCCGGCGGAGCTGAAACGGGTGTTTCGCCGCTTTTACCGAATTCCCACGGCGGTGGCCGTGCGCACCCGCGGCAGCAGCGGCCTCGGCCTGTTCATCGTCCGCTCGGTCGCGCGTCGCCATGGCGGCAAGGCGTTCGCGCACAGCGAGGGCACCGGCCGAGGCAGCACGTTCACGCTCCTCCTGCCCCGGGCCAGCGAAGCATGACGACCTCCACCCATCGCGTACTGATCGTCGAAGACGAGCATCATCTCGCGGAGGGGTTGAGGTTCAACCTCGAGGCAGAAGGATTCGAGGCGGAGGTCGTGGACAGCGGCGAGGCCGCTCTCGCACGGCTGGCCGGGCCCGAACGCCGGCCGTACGACGTCGTGGTGCTGGACGTCATGCTCCCGGGCAAGGACGGCTTCGCGGTCGTCTCGGAGCTGCGGGCGGCAAAGCAGTTCGTGCCGGTGCTGATGCTGACCGCGCGTGGCCGCCCCGAGGATGTCCTCAAGGGATTCGGCGCCGGGGCTGACGACTACCTGCCGAAGCCGAGCGAGCTCGCGATCCTGCTGGCGCGGATCAAGGGACTGGTGCGGCGAAGCAGCTGGATGCGGCGTGCCCGCGACAGCTATGCCTTTGCCGGCAAGACGATCGATTTCGACACGCTGGAGCTCCGCGTCGGGGACCGGACCCTGCCATTGACCCTGATGGAAGCGAACCTGCTCCGCTACCTGACCGAGCGCGAGGGGAAGGCCGTCTCGAGGAAAGCGATGCTCGAGGAGGTCTGGGGTGTGCGCGAGGATACCGACACGCGGGCCATCGACAACTTCATTGTCCGGTTGCGTCGGTATATCGAGAAGGAACCGGGCAGTCCGCAGCACCTGCTCACGGTTCGAGGAGTCGGCTACAGGTTCATTGCCGAGCCTCGCGGCTGATTGACCCGCCGATCTTATTCCTGCGCCCTGTAAGGGCTGCGTGCCCGACGCCGTCGGCGGCGGCGGCGCTGATAGGACACTGCCGTGGTCAATTCTCCGGCAGGGTGGTGGTGCGGACCACTTGGCGCGGCCTGGGCCTGCAGCTGGCGCCAGTGATCGACCACGTCCGGTCGTTCTCCGTGAATCTCCAGCCAGGTCACAGCCTCGGGGAGCGTCGAGCGGTGCAGCAGGCTGCGCTGGGCACGGTGCGGTGCGTGGATGTCCAGCAGGCGATGCTGCGTGCTGAGGATCTGCTGGAGCCGTTCGATGTCGCGCCGCGGGATCGGCAGCAGCCCCAGCTCCACGCGACGCTCGAGCGGATCTGCCGAGAACCGCTGGCGCCGGCCCACGAGGCCGAGAGGCTGCAGGAGCGTGCCAGCCAGGATGGCGTTCGTCAGCGTGTCGGGGGCCCCTTCGAAACGGGCGCGATAGCGATCGAGGGCGGAGATCGCGCGCCACACGCCATCGTCGGCCCCATCGAGCTCGGGTGTGATGGCCCTGAGCAGCCCGGTCCTTTGGAGCTGGGCGAACGCCTCGGCGGCGTGTCCGGAGCGCAAGATCTTGAAGTACTCCTCCAGCAGCCGCGCCGGCGCGCTGCGCGCGATTTCGTGTTTGTGGATCTGGATCGACTCCAGGATCGGCACGTCGATGGTGAATTCCAGCCGCGCCGCGAGGACCACCGCGCGAAGCATGCGGACCGGGTCCTCCAGGAAGCGCACGTCCGGCTCACCGATGCAGCGAATCAGCCGCGAGTTCAGATCTTCGAGGCCGCCGACGTAGTCGATGATGGAAAACGTGCCGATATCGTAGAACAGGGCGTTGACGGTGAAATCGCGGCGGAAGGCGTCTTCCTCGGGCGTGCCGTAGGTGTTGTCCCGGTGGATGAGGCGATCCTGCGCGCGCCGGGCGTCGGCCTCCATCGCCTCGTCATCGGCCGAGGCCGGCAGCGCCGTGCCGTTCAGCTCGGCCTGCTCGGCTTCCGCGATTTCCGCTTCGGGAGTGATGGCGGCATCGACCTGACGCCGGAAGGTCGCGACTTCAATGGTCTTGGCGCCGAACTTGACGTGAGCCAGCCGGAACCGCCGGCCGATGATCCAGCAGTTGCGGAACAGCTTCTTGACCTGGTGCGGGTGCGCGGACGTCCCGACGTCGTAGTCCTTGGGCCGGCGATCCAGCAGCAGGTCCCGAACGCTCCCGCCGACCAGATACGCGACGTAGTTGTGCTCGTGGAGCCTGTAAAGGACTTTGAGGGCGTCGGGATCGATCTGTCGCCGTGATATCGGGTGCGCGGACCGCGGAACGATGGTCGGTTCCACCATCAAGCGGCGATTATAGCATCACGGAACCGCATATCATCACTAAGCTATTGACGGTAATCAAGTTAATGACGCGAAACGATTGCGGCGTCCGGGCGCGCATGCCGCGATCCGAGATGCTACGATCAGTGGCCATGCGACTTCTCGCCGCGCTGGTGATCGTGGGGCTGTCCGGAACGCTCGTGGCAGCCGCGGATCCGCTGGCCGAGGCCCGCCGGCTCTATAACCTTGGCCAGTACGAGAACGCGGCCAAGCTGGCGCGCGAAGCCATCAAGGTGAGCTCGAGCGCCGAGTCTGCACGCCTGGTACTCGGTCGGATTTACCTGGAGCGCTATCGCCAGTCCGCCGAGCCCGAGGACCGGGCGCAGGCCGTTCAAGCCCTGCGGACGGTCAACCCGCAGGGGCTCGATCGCCGCGAGCGCGCCGAGTGGACCATCGGCCAGGGCGAAGCAATGTACCTGGACGATCGCTTCGGGCCGGCCGTCGAACTGTTCGAGCGTGCCCTCGACAGCAAGGAATCGCTGGGTCCCGCTCAGCGCGAGCGGCTCCTCGACTGGTGGGCGACCGCCCTGGATCGCCTGGCCCTGAGCACGGGCCGCGACGCTCGCGAGCCGGTCTACGCGCGCATCGTGACGCGGATGGAGCAGGAATTCTCGGCCGATCCCGGCTCGGCGCCCGCTGCCTACTGGCTGGCCGCAGCGGCGAGAGGCGCAGGCAATCTCGACCGGGCCTGGAATGCAGCGATGGCCGGCTGGGTCAACGCACCGCTCGCAAAGGATCATGGCGCCGCACTGCGTGCCGATCTCGATCGCTTGATGGTGCAGGGCATCATTCCGGACCGGGCGTTACGCCTGCAGCCGCGCGATCCGAAGCAGGCGAGCGCAACGATGCTCTCGGAGTGGGAAGCGCTCAAGACCACCTGGACGCGGTAAGGCGCATTCTTCCCCGATAGCAAGCGCTCGCTCCCCGCGCCCTCACTGATCGCGGATACCGCTCAGCTCGATTTTCCAGCGCGACTTCGTGCAGAATGCGCGCACCTCTTCCGTACAAAAACTGACGAGTCCGCAAAGCTGGGAGGACCTATGTCCAGTGTCGTGTCTCGATCTGTCCGTTTGCTGGCTGCGGTCCTCTGGTTGGGTGCGATCCCGATCGAGGCGGCGACTATTTACGTTGGCGAAGGTGACAGCCTGCAGGCCGCGCTGAATGCGGCGCAACCAGGGGATACGGTCGTGCTCGCGCAGGGCGTCGAATTCGTCGGCACGTTCGTGTTGCCCTTCAAACCGGGCGCGGACTGGATCACCGTGCGCTCGTCGGCGCCCGACGCCATGCTGCCCGGGCCCGGTGTCCGCATCCATCCCGCGCACGCACCCCTTCTGGCACGCCTCCGGTCGTCGATGCTGGACACCCCGGCACTTCGCACCGCGCCGGGCGCGCATCATTGGGACATCCGGTACCTGGAGTTCGCGGCGAATCCCTCCGGCACTGGCGACGTGATTCAACTCGGCGACGGATTGAGCGCACAGTTCGCGCCCGAGCAGGTCCCCCATCACATCGTGCTGAATCACGTCTACGTGCACGGCGATCGCTTCATCGGCCAGAAGCGATGCATTGCGCTGCACGCGGCTGACGTCACGATCTCCGACTCGTATGTGTCGGACTGCAAGAGCGCCACCCAGGACTCGCAGGCCATCTGCGGCTGGAATGGTCCCGGGCCGTTCACGATTGAGAACAACTACCTCGAAGCGGCGGGAGAAAACGTGATGTTCGGCGGATCGGATCCCTCGATTGCCGATCTCGTGCCGAGCAACATCACGTTCCGGGGAAATCACGTGTCGCGGCCGATGTCGTGGCGGGACCCGATTGTCCCCACGCCGGAGGGCGTCAGCGCAGCCATCGAGGCGGAGGGATTGCTGCCCCCGGGGATCTACGCGTACCGCATCGTGGCCCGGCACGTTGTCGGGAATGGCACGATCGCCCGTTCGACCGCCTCTGCCGAAGTAACTGCAGATGCGACCAGACCGGACAATTCGGTGCGGATCCACTGGGATCCAGTTCCGGGTGCGACGGAGTATCTCGTGTACGGCCGTACAGCGGGAGCCGAGACGACCTTCTGGAAAGTGACCACGACCGAATTCGTTGATACAGGCGAAGCGGGCTCGCCCGGTGCGGTTCCGACAACCGCCGGCACGAGATGGGTCGTCAAGAATCTCTTCGAGCTCAAGGCCGGACGCAATGTGGTCGTCGAGTCCAACATCTTCGAAAACAACTGGCTGAACGGTCAGAACGGCTACGCCGTGGTGCTCACGCCGCGCAACTCCGGGGGCTGCCCATGGTGCGTCGTCGAAGACGTCTCCTTCCGCTACAACCTCGTCAGGAACACTGCTTCCGGCTTCAACCTCCTGGGCTACGACAATAGCGGAGTCACGAAACAGACCAACAACATCAGGATCGCTCACAACGTCATAGTGTTGTCGACCACGCTCGGCGGCCAGGGCTGGTTCGTGCAAATGGGCGACGAGCCGCGCGACGTGAAACTCTGCCACAACACGATTGATTCCAACGGCACCACCGTCGTCTACGTATATGGCGGCACAGCGACCGATCCTCGCGAGGTCCTGGGATTCGAATACGCCGGCAATGCCGCCCGACATAACAACTACGGCATGAACGGCGGATTCTTCACGTTTGGCAACGCGATCCTCAACGCGTGGTATCCCGGCTACAAGTGGGAGGCGAATTACCTCGCCGGCGCCTCGGCTTCCAAGTACCCGGCGGGAACGCTGGTCATTTCCCCGTTCGAGAATCAGTTTGTCGACACCGCCGCCGGCGATTACACGGTGCGGGCGGGAAGTCTCCTCCAGGGCGCTGGCCCGACGACGGCGGGCTTGTGCGGAGGCGATGCGGACATCGTGCCGCATCCGGACATCGGCGCGGATCATGGCACGCTGACCGCGCGCGTCGCCAACGTGCGTGCGGCCGCACCAGCGAATGTGCCGACGCCGCCAACTGCCGCCGTGTCGGTGACTTGCACGTATCTCGATTGCGCATTCAGCGACCAGTCGGCGGAAGGGAGCGCCGCCCTCGCCAGACGCTCGTGGAGGTTCGGGGACGGCACCGAGAGTACGGACGCGGCGGGTACTCACACTTACGGTGCGGCCGGGACCTATACGGTCCGGCTGATCGTCTGGGATGCCAATGATCTATCGGATACCTACACCACGACCGTGAAGGTCAGGCCGCCGAATGTGGCGCCCACAGCGTCGTTTCGATCATCGTGCGTCGATCTCGTCTGCACGTTCACCGACACGAGCGTCGATCCCGACGGGCCGATCGTCGCGTGGGCATGGACGTTCGGCAGCTCCGGTACCTCTACCGACGCGGCGCCTACGTTCAGGTTTCCTGGACCAGGCTCGTATGACGTGTCTCTGACCGTCACGGATTCCGACGGTGCCACCGCGACCAAGACTGCGGCCGTGCAGATCACCGGTATCCTGCACGTGTCATTCGTCGACGCGGTGATCACGTCAGGAAAGAATGGCAAGGGCACGCCTCACTGGGCCGTGAGCGCGACCGTCGAAGCGCATGGCGCCGACGAGCGGGTGATCCCCGGGGCGACGCTCAGCGTTACATGGGATGGCGTCAGAACGTCATCCTGTATAACCAGCAGCGACGGCCGCTGCACGTTCAACAGCGGGGCCCTGAGCGCCAAGCAGACGTCCGTCACGCTGACGGTCCTGGGTGTTTCGGCAGCCTCCAGCGTTTATCAGCCGCCGGCGAATCACGACCCGGCCGGTAACGCGACGGGAATGTCGATGACTTACGTGAAACCGTAGGCGAACCTGACAGCGGGCACCCCATCTACGCCGGCATACAGTTGAGGGTGCCCGCTCCGAAAAGCGGGCTGCGAAAGGGATCTCGAGGCTGACCGGCAACGATTGGCTGACGCCACGCGTCTAAGCCTGTCGTCGCAGTCAAGCGCCGGACGGCAGGAGTACACCTTGGGCAGCCTCATCGGGGAAGTTCGCTACGCACTACGCCAGTTTCGCGTCGCTCGGATTTTCACCATTACCGCGATTCTGACGCTCGCGCTCGGCATTGGCGGCACGACCGCGATCTTCACACTCATCCATGCGGTCATGCTGCGATCGCTGCCGGTCAGCGATCCCGCGCGACTCTACCGCATCGGCGACGGCGACAATTGCTGCGTGCAGGGTGGTCCGCAGGATCGCTGGGGCATGTTCTCGTATCCACTGTTCGAGCGGTTGAAGGCGGATCTGCCGGAGTTCGAGGAGCTGACGGCATTTCAGGCCGGCGGCGCACGGCTCAGTGTCAGGCGCCAGGGCGTGGACACCAGCTCGACCCCGTTGCGCTCGGAGTACGTCACCGGGAATTACTTCTCGACGCTCGGGGTGAATGCGTTCGGTGGCCGTGTGTTCACGGCAGCCGACGACACACCGGCGTCGGCGCCTGCCGTCGTGATGAGCCATCACACGTGGCAGCGTACTTACGGCGGCGATCCCTCGCTCATTGGCGCCATCCTGATCGTCGAAGGGCACGCCTTCACGGTCGTCGGCGTGACACCGCCCGGGTTCTTTGGCGATACGCTGAGGGGCGATCCGCCCGATCTGTGGATTCCGCTCCACCAGGAGCCGCTCATCAATGGCGACACCTCCATCCTCGAGCAACCCACCTCCGCCTGGCTGCGCGTGATCGGCCGGCTTCGGCCGGATGCCTCGACCGAGGGCGTCAGCCCGCGGCTCACCGGCATCCTTCGTCAGTGGATGCAGCACGATTCGGGCTATCCGGCCAACTGGATGCCGGACGTGATCCAGGGATTGCCGCGCCAGGTGATCAACGTGGTGCCCGCCGGCGCCGGCGTCGGCATCATGAAGGAGCAGTACGGTCGCAGCCTGCAGATTCTGCTCGGTGTGTGCGGCCTCGTGCTCCTCATCGCGTGCGCCAACGTCGCCAACCTGCTGCTCGCGCGCGCGGTCGCCCGGCGCGGCGAGACCGCGGTCCGTCTCGCAGTCGGCGCGTCGCGCCGCCACATCGTCGTTCAGGCGCTCGTCGAGAGCATCCTGCTCGCGCTGGCCGGCGGGATCGCCGGCCTGGCGGTCGCATTCGGCACGGCGCGGCTGCTGCTATCGCTGGCGTTCGCCGGATCGACGTTCCTGCCGATCGACACACGGCCGGCGCCGATGGTGCTCGGATTCGCCCTGGC
>Ga0307416_100002774_pt1 | contig 10174 bp, 8 predicted proteins | sample DK1Cmetagenome_2_FD_203821 | JGI IMG/M metagenome (GOLD analysis project Ga0307416, IMG submission 203821) | Maize rhizosphere microbial communities from greenhouse at UC Davis, California, United States - DK15-C-3 | ecosystem: Host-associated > Plants > Roots > Rhizosphere > Soil | place: USA...
GGCCAAGAGTATCTCTCCTCAATTGCGTGTGAGCTTGTACGGGCCAGCAAGGAGCGGGCCGCTGCTCTGCGCTACTGTACCGCTACGCGTACTGCCCGCGGATCTCGACCAACTCGATGAGATTATCGAACGGATCGCGGACGAAGAGGCGGGGGCGGTTTTGAATCGTCTCGGGGACCCTGACCTCGTAGCCGTGTTCCCCGAGACGGGCTTTGTACGCCTCGATGTCGTCGACTTCGAGGCAGAGATGCTGCGCCGCCGAGTTCCGCACCAGGTGCTCGTCCTTGAAGACATGGACTTCATCGCCGTCGTCGTTGGCGGCAAACCAGATGACAGTCATCGCGGCGAGTCCTTCAGGCTTCGGAATCTCGCGCATGCCGAGCACCGCGCCGTAGAACGCGCGAGCGTGCTCATCTCCGCCTGGCGGCATGGGGATGCTGGTGTGTTGTAATCGCTTGACCGAGGGCATGTCGGACTCCTTTCGCCGCCGCTCGTTTCGCCTATTTCCGCATAGTCGCTCAATCGTGTCGAGTTGCCACGGCTTTCTGGCACTTGCCGGACAGCCGCGACGGCAGGATGATGCCGTCAGGACCGGACAGCGGACGGGAGAGAGACACGGTGACGGTATCCGACGCAGGCTTTCCGAATCTTCACGTCAGCGGGCATCCATTGGTGCGCCACAAGATCCGTATCCTGGCGGACCGCCGCACGGACTCCAAGCTCTTTCGGGAGCTCGTCAACGAGCTGACGTCCCTGATGGTCTACGAGGCCACGACAGATCTCCCCGTGCGGCCGGTGCCATTCCAGACCCCCTTGGAGAGCGCGGAGGGAGTCGAGGTGGCGGCGCGGGTCGGGCTGGTACCGATTCTGCGCGCGGGGCTGGGCATGACCGACGCCGCATTGGCGATCCTGCCGCAGGCGGAGGTCTGGCATCTTGGATTCCGCCGCGACGAAGAGACGCATCTGCCGGAGAGCTATTACAACCGGCTGCCCGAGACCTGCCCGAACGATCTGATCATCATGCTCGATCCGATGCTCGCTACCGGGGGCTCGGCATCGGCGGCGATCGCCACGCTGAAACGGTGGGGAGCGCCGAAAATCACCTTCGTCGGGCTGATTGCCGCGCCGGAGGGGGTGCAGCGTCTCTGGCGGGAGCATCCCGACGTGCGGATCCACGTGGCGGTGCTCGATCGCCAGCTCGATGAGAACGCCTACATCCGGCCAGGATTAGGTGATGCCGGCGACCGCATGTTCGGCACCGAGGCGTCGGCGTGGGATGCGCCGATGGGGTAACGGGTCATGATGGATGGGGAATGGCTGATGGGTGGCAGGGTCGCTGGGTAACGGGAAGTCTTCAGTAACCTCTGGGAATTGTCAGCCGGGATGGAGACGGACCATGCGGCGGTGGGGAATGCCGCGCACGTCGTAGAGCGGTCCGACCGGGGAAAAACCGAGCCGCCGGTAGAAGTCCTCCGCGGGGAGCTGTGCCGCAAGCGCCACCTCCCGCGCGCCGGCGCTGTCCGCCGCGGCGAGGAGAAACCGCATCACCAAGCCACCAGCGCCCTGCCCCCTGGCGTCGGGAATGGTGGCGACCCACGCTACGAGCGCCTGACCGCCCCTGATGAACGGGAGCGTTAGGCGGCCGGTGGAGACGGGCCGGCGCTCGCGGTTGCCTCGCCCGACCGGCGGAAAGGTGGCGAGCGCAATCAGGCTGCGCGCGTCATCGGAATCGGCGACGCGGAGATCGGCGACCCCTTGTTCCTCGGAGAAGACCCGGCGCCTGATCTCGAGCGCGGCAAGTCGTTCGTCTGGACTGACCGCGGGAATGACCTCGATCCAAGGGGAAACATGGTCGCGAGACCCCTGCGGCAGGCGAACGCGGGAGTCGTTCGTCTGCATGCTCATCCGACGCCCTGGATCGAGCTCATCATCGCCTGTCGGTCGGCCTCACGCTCGGTCAGACGCGTTCGTTTCTGAGCCAGCGAGTTGCGCGCCGCCGCAAGCTGCTCCGAAACACGACTCGGCGCGGTGCCTCCCGGCACGTCACGCGCGGCGAGGCTCTCGGCCGCGGTGAGCGGCGGGCGCTCGGTGGCAAAGATGGGGTGCGTGGCGGCCCATTCCGCGTCGGTAAGGTCGGCGAATGTTTTTCCCTGGGCGATGCAGTAGCCGACGAGCTTACCGGTGGCCTCGTGGGCCTCGCGGAACGGGATGCCGCGCCGCGCCAGGAGGTCGGCGGCGTCGGTGGCGAGTGAAAAGTCGGCGATCGCGGCTTCGGCCATGCGGTCCGATCGCCAGCGAGCGGTGCGGATCATGGGCGGCAGCACGTCGAGCGTCGCCACGACGGTGTCGACCGAGTCGAAGAGTGCCTCTTTGTCTTCCTGAAAGTCCTTGTTATAGGTAAGCGGCAGCCCCTTGGCGACGGTGAGCATGGCCACCAGGTTGCCATAGACGCGACCCGATTTACCCCGAGCTAGTTCGGCGACATCCGGGTTCTTTTTCTGCGGCATGATCGAGCTTCCGGTGGAGAACGCGTCGGCAAGCTCCAGAAAGCGGAACTCGGCGGAGGCCCAGAGGATGATGTCTTCCGCCAGCCGGGAGAGATGCATCGCGATCATGGAACAGGCGTAGAGCACGTCGAGCACGAAGTCGCGGTCGGAGACCGCGTCGAGACTGTTGGTGGAGATGGCGCTGAAGCCGAGGTCGGACCGGGTCGCCTCGCGATCGATCGGGTAGGTCACCCCGGCAAGGGCCCCCGCTCCGAGCGGCATGACGTCGGTGCGGCGGTACGCGTCTTCGAGGCGATCGAGGTCACGGTCCAACATGGCAACGTAGGCAAGCAGATGATGTGCCAGCAGGACAGGCTGCGCACGCTGCAAGTGCGTGTAGCCCGGCATCGCAAGGCCAGGATTGGCGTCCGCTGCCTCGGTCAAGGCGTCGGCCAGGTCGAGAACGCCGCTCATGAGCGCGAGGAGCGCCCCCTTGGTCCAGAGCCGCAGGTCAGTCGCGACCTGGTCATTGCGGGAGCGACCAGTATGGAGTTTGCCGGCAACGGCACCGACGATCTCGCGCAACCGCCGCTCGACGCCGGTGTGGACGTCCTCGTCGGCGATGGTGAGGGCGAACTCGCCGGATTCGACCTCGGAGTTCACCTGCCAGAGACCGCGTTCAAGCGCCGCGGCGTCCTCCAGTGCGATGATGCCCTGCTTGGCGAGCATGCGAGCGTGAGCAATCGACCCGCGGATATCTTCGCGTACCAGGCGCACGTCGAAGGCGACTGAGGCGTTGAACATCTCGAGGTGACGGTCGGGAGCCTGGGCGAACCGCCCGCCCCAGGCCTTCGCTGTTCCTGCCTGCTCGGTCACGCATCCTCCTGCCAGAGCGCCGATGCGGGCGTCGAAAGCCCATTGCCGATCGCAACGGGCGAAGGACTCTGATAGAGGCAGCGAGGATAGCATCCGACCGCCACGACGCGGGGTACCATCAAGCATGTCGGAACAGGGGACGAGGAGAGGAACAGCCGCAGTGACGACGCTTGTAACCGGGGGCAACGGCTGGCTGCCCAGCCACGTCGTGCGTCGGCTGGCACGGGCCGGTGAGACGGTGGTCAGCTATGACGTAATGGAGCCGGACGACTACCTCCAAGCATTTCTCGGTGACGACATCTCAAACGTGGTTTTCGAATCAGGGGACGTGACGGATCGCGAGCGGCTCAGGAAAGCGGCGGCACGGCATGGCGTCACCAGCATCATCAGCGCTGCGGCGATCACACCGCGCGTCGATCGCGAGCGACGCGAGCCGGAGCAAATTCTGGCCGTCAATCTGGGAGGCGTGGTCAATGCACTGGAGGTCGCGCGCGAGCTGCCGGAGTTCCGCCGCTTCGTCCAGATCTCGTCGTGCGCGGTCTTCGGCAATGTCCCCGGTGTCACGGAGCTTGACGAAGATTCGCCGGCCAACTCGACCAACCTGTATGGAATCACGAAGCTGGCCGGGGAGCGGGTGGCGCTGCGCTACGGCGATCTGTTCGGGATGGACGTGATCGCCGTGCGGCCGAGCAATGTCTATGGGCCGATGGAGCGATTTACGCCGGGGTATGCCGGAGCGACGGAGCTGCGCGAGATGCTGCGCATTCACTTCACCGGCGAGCCGATCAAGGTGGCATCGCTCGATGCCTCGTATCGGGACTGGACCTTGGCCGAGGATGTCGCGGAGGGAATCGAGCGGACCTGGTCGGTCGCGGGACCGCTACTGCATCGGGTCTACATCGTCTCCAGCGGCGAGCACTACTCGATTGGCAACGTGCTAGAGGCGTTCCGCGTCAATCTGCCAGGGCTGGAGTACAAGGTGGTTTCCGGGGACGAGGCGAATTATCCCGTCGACGCCGACGGTCCGGGACCGCTGCCGCTGAATCGCCGCGCGCAAGAGCATCTCGGATGGTCGCCGCGAACATCGTTTGCAGAAGGCATGCGGCAGTATCTCGCCTGGATCGCAGCCAACGGCCCGCAGTAGCCGCCTCGACGATGTCGGATTGACCCGGTTCCGCGGTCGATGCTACGTTCGTGGCCAACTCATCTCGTGGTCCCGCAACACGGTCGGAGGGATTTGTGCGGAGACGCGCGTTTCACTTTGCACGACCGATTTTTGTCTTCCAGCTGATCTTACTGGCGCAGCTCATCACCGCCGGAATTCCGGCCATCGCTCAGGATGCAGCGGCCCGCGAGGCTGGGGTCGTCGTCGGCACTACCGGGCTGAACATCCGCGAGTGCCCTGATGTCTCCTGCGGGTCAGAAGGTCTGGCGCAGCTGGAGGATCCGATCATCGTCACCGGTCCCGAAGAGGACGGCTATCTCCCGGTGGAGTGGGCGGGAAAGTCGGGCTGGGCGTGGCATCTCTATGTTGCTACTCCGTCGCGAGGCACGCCGTTCCTGGAACAAGGGACGCCGGGCTGCAAGCGAGTCGCACTCATCTTCAACATCGGTATCGGCGAGCCGCTGCAGACCCACCCGCTTCTCTGGCTCAAGGCGGAAGGCGTCCCGGCCACGCTTTTCCCGATGGGATGGTGGGCGCTGGCATTTCCGGATGACATGCGGACGATCGCCATGCTCGGCTTTCCGATCGGCACCCATGGCGACGTTCGGCTCAATCTGACGGGTTTTTCCGACGACGAAGTCGTCATCGACTTGAGGGACTCGGCAACTCACATCCGACAGGTGATTGGCGAGGACCCGGTGCCGTATTTCACGGCGTACGCGGCAGATATGGACGAGCGGGTGCGCAGCCTGGTGGCGCGCGAGGGCTACCTGCCCGTCGCCTGGGATGTGCCGGCCGATGACTGGGGCGAGGACATCTCAGCCGATTACGTCTTCGACCGCGTCGTGCCGAACGTCGAGGATGGGTCGATCGTCGAGTTCCATCTCGATGGCCCCTCGTCCGAACAGGCGACAGCGGTGGCCATCCCCTGGATCGTGGAGGCTCTGAAGGAGCGCGGCTACCAGTTCGTCACCATCCAGGACATGGCGCAACCGTGCCCGGCCGGAGCTACGCCAGTACCCGCGACTCCGCTGAGTGGAAGCGCGACTGCCGCAACTCCCGCGCCTGACTGAATCTGGATGCCCTCACCCCAACCATTCGGTTCGGAGAGGTACAGGATGAGGACCCGTGGGGTCTAGCGAAGAATCATTGGTCACAAGCGCTTATGGTATTATGAACACCTGTTCGATTTCCCCGTGCCGTTCCCGCGATACGCGAACCCCCGACTGGAGAGGGAACAGAGCTCGGTGACGCCGCCAGACGGCCTGATCTCGATTTCGTTCACCGACCGCGTCAATCGCCTCAACGCCGGACTTCTGCGGGACGGGATCCCTGTCTCGGATATGCGGCGTGCCCCGGCGCTCGAATTGCAGTTCGCCGGGGCGGGCGAGTTGGGCCGGTCGCAGGGTGCCGCTCGCTCGTCGGGTACCGGAACGGTCATCGAGCCGATCGAGGGGCCGATCGCCGCGGTCCGAGTGCCACCCATCCCACCTCGAGAGTCTCGATTGCGCTATTTTCTCGATGGGGCGCAACGAACGTTCGCCGTTTGGCGCTGCGGTTTGGTGCCGACCGCGGCAACGGTTGTCGCCGCCGCAATCTTGAAGCGTGATCCCGGTGAAGATGGCTCGGTCATGCCGGGGACGCTACGGATGGAGCATTGCTGGCTCATCCCACGTAATACCGGAGACGATCGGGTGGAGGAGCTCCTGCGCCGGATCGATGGAGAAGGGATGCGGGTCGAAGACCCTCGGGACTTCGGGTCGAGGCAAATCCCCGACTCCCGTCTCCCGACTCCCGACTCAAATGGCTCCGATATCGAGTACGGCCGCCTGCACGAGCTGGCGTATGTGGCCGCTCGCAACGTGCGCGAAGAGGTCGAAGCTCGCGTATTGAGCGACTGGGTGCAACGTCCCGAGTGGGATGCGAGCGACGATTGGATCGTGGTCGATGGGCGATTGCGCTCGCCGCAGCCCCGCTCGATCGGCCTGGTCAAGCAGTTCAGCGACGCGTATCTCTCGGGGTCGGAAGCGGAGACCTTGCTCGGATTGCCGCCGGGTTACCGCACGACGGCGTTTCTGCCTACCAACGATCGTCGTCGCGGTGGGCCAGAGCCGGAGCAGCGCACGCTCTGGTACATCCGGCTCTGGGACGCGGCCGGGATGGATGCCCGACACGCGCTGGTGCGCATCGAGGCGCCGCGGACGGTTTGCACCACCGAGGAGATCGACCGCATCTCCGGCTGGATTCTGGCGGAACGGACGCCCCGAGCAACAGGAGATAGTCGCTGGGCGACGCTGCTCTATCCCGTGCATCTCCTGGAGCGGATTCTCAAGCGACGACTCGACGCGGACACCCGCGGTTGGCCGGGAGCTTGAGCGATGTCGAAGGACACCCCGCGGACGGGGACAGACGCCGGTCATAACGCGGAGGCAGGGATGACGGTCTCGATCCAGATCCTCGAAGATCTGCTGCCGAATGGGACCGAGCACGCGGATTCCGTGAATACGCATGCGGTGGCTGGGGCCAGTCCCCGAGAAGCGTTCGCGCATTTCATCGACGAGCGGACCGGACCCATTGGTAGGGTCGTAGGCAGCGAGCGTGAGCCGGCCGGATCCCATGTCTTTGCCATCTGGGTCTCCGACGACGCGATCACCCTCGACGTCGGCCATATCGTCGTCGCGTTCTCAGAGGAAGCCGCGGTGATCGGCGTGATCGACGAGGCGAGGCGCTTCTCCGACCTGCGCAGCTTCCTCGACGACTACTTCGACCGGCGAATGGAAGACGCCATCGACGGCGACCTGGCGACGCGGCGGCCGGAGATGCTGGTCTTCTCGGTGCGGGTGCTGGCGACCCGGCATCTGCGCGACGACGTCGCATCGCACCGGCCACCGGTCAGCGGTCCGGTCTGGTTCGCGACATCCGCAGCCATCGACTACGCGCTGGGCCGGGAGGAGTTCACCGGGACGCCGGTGCCGGCGCTGATGCACACCAATGGCAACGCCGAGCGGGACGAGTCTGGCGAGGAGAAGCGCAACGCCGCCGGAAACGTCATCTTCCAGCGTTCGCCGATCTGGCTCGATTGCGATTATCTGCTCGGCCCCGAGGCGGGTCATGCTAACTGGACGGGACAGTCGGGTCTGGCCACCAAGACCAGCCACGCCGTCTTCCTGCTAAGCGCCGTGTTCCAGAAGCTGCAGCGTGAGGGCAAGAGCGTCGCGGCGTTGATGTTCAATGTCAAAGGTCCCGATCTGCTCTGGCTCGACAAACCGGCCCAGCCGGAACCGGAATGGGCAGAGGCGTATGCGGCGGCAGAGGCAAAACTCCTGAGCGCCGAAGATCTGGAGGCGTACTCCGCGCTCGATCTGGAGCCGACGCCGTTCCAGAACTTCCGCATCTTCGCCCCGTTCAAACCGGGGCAGGCGCCGGGCGGCAAAGGCGACCTGGACGTTCAGCTCGATCGGCTCGCCGGCACGTTTCCCGGCAAGCTCAATACCAACCGCGACAACCCCGCGCAATGCCACGGTGTCGTCTTCCCAGTGCTCTGGCAGCTCGAGCCGCTGCTCTGGATGCCACACAAAGTCTTCGACTTTGCCGATCTGGATGACAAGCTGAGCGGTTTCATCTATGAGTTGCGGGCTCGCGGGATCGCCTCGATGAACCAGCTCGACAAGCAATTCGAGGAGATCGAGCTGCACTTCGTGGAGAACCCGAGCGCCGCGGAATGGAACGGACACCACAAGTTCACGATCCAGAAGGCACGGAACCGGTTCCAGAGTCTTCCTGAGAAGTTCGGCGGCTTGCTCTCTCGCGGTATGGTCGGCTACGGCAACCTGCCGGCTGTCGACGGTCCGTTCGTCGACCAGGAGCTGCGGGTCGTCGACATCGCGGATTGCAACTCGGATGTGCAAGAGATCCTCGTGACGAAGGTGATCGAGAAGATCTGGAAAATGGCCGAGCAGCAAAAACTCGGCGTCGAGACGGTCGTCATTTTTGTCGACGAGCTGAACAAATACGCGCCAGCGGGCGGGCAAGGGGGCTTGCGCGACACGCTCGTCGATATCGCCGCGCGTGGCCGGCACCTGAATGTGGTGCTCTTCGGCGCCGAGCAATTCCGCTCGAAGGTCGACACTGAGATTCTCGGCAATTGCGGCACCTCATTTTACGGCCGTGTCGGCGATGAAGAGTTAACCAACGCCGCCTATCGCTCGCTCTCCGAGACGACCAAGTTCGAGCTGCTCGGTTTGAAAAAGGGAACGATCCTGGCTCGGCACGCGCATTTTCGGGCGCCCTTGTTCGGAACATTTCCACTCAAGCCGACAGTCGACGGCATGGTCGCGCAACGCATCTTCAACAGTGCAGGCGATGGCATTCCCGTCGGCCACGACGGCGACGGGTTGTTCAAGACCTTACAGGATCTAATGGGTGACCGCGCGCCACGCAAGCACGAGGTGCGCACGGCCGTCGACGGGCTGGGCCGGGCGTTGATGACAGAGGTCGTCGGTCAGCTCAATCAGATGTACGGGGCTGGCAATCGCGATCCGCGGTCCGATCCCTGGCGGAGCGCTCAGAAGTTGATTGCCAGGGCGCGGACCCGGCAGTGACCAGCGTTGAAGTCGAGAAGTCGAGAGGTCGAGAAGTCGAGGAGCACGAGCGTTCTTCTCGACTTCTCGACTCACCGACACCTCGCCTCCGGATCGCGCATCTGGCGGATACGCATCTTGGCTACTCCGCCTACGGCAAGGCCGACCCTGAATCGGGGCGGAACCAACGCGCGGTCGACATCGAAGACAGCTTCGCGGCCGCGATCTCCGACATCCTCACGCGAGACGTCGATCTGGTGTTGCACGCCGGCGACGTTTTCCACCACACGCGGCCATCCTGGTCGACGCTGACGCACTTCGTGCGTCAGATGCGGCGCCTGGAATGGGCTCGCATCCCGGTGGTGGTGATCGCGGGCAACCACGACACGCCGCGGCTGAGGACGACGGGATCGGTCTTCGGTCTGCTCGCCATGGCGCTGCCGGACGTGCGATTCATGACCGGGTACGACACGGAGGAGCAATCCTTCGAGGAACTGGGAGTCCTGGTCCACGGTGTGCCGCATGGAGCGTTGATCAATCCCGACCCGCCGGCGCTGCTGCACCACCCAACGTTACGAAACATCGTCGTAACCCATGGCGTGGCACCCGGTTTTGCGACGTGGGCGGGACGCGAGGCGGGCGAAGCGGACCTACGGGGGAATGTGCTCGATACCCGGTTCGACTACGTGGCGCTGGGACACGTCCACCTCCGTGGCAACCCGGGCACAAATGCCTGGTACAGCGGCTCGACCGAGCGGACATCCTGGGGGGATCAGGCCGCGCAACCGGGATACGCCCTGGTGTCGCTCGCGGATCGTGGCAGTATGCCAATCGTCGATTTTGTCGACGTGCCGGCGCGGCCGATGGAGACGCTTAGCCCGATCGATGGCGCCGAGCGGACGGCGCGGGACCTGGCGGACATGATCCTGGCCAGAGCGGGCGCCTTAGGCATGCCGCACGCGATGGTCCGCGTCGAGCTGCAAAACACGCCGCGGCCGTTGTTCCGGGAGACCGAGGCCATCGTGCGCCGGGAGATCGGCAGTAGTGCCTGGCACATCCGGCTCACC
>Ga0307416_100002775_pt1 | contig 10174 bp, 7 predicted proteins | sample DK1Cmetagenome_2_FD_203821 | JGI IMG/M metagenome (GOLD analysis project Ga0307416, IMG submission 203821) | Maize rhizosphere microbial communities from greenhouse at UC Davis, California, United States - DK15-C-3 | ecosystem: Host-associated > Plants > Roots > Rhizosphere > Soil | place: USA...
GTCACTAGACGATCGGTCATTGATGTCGGAAGGCCGCTCGCCGCCGTTAGATCGGAGCCTCGATCCTGATATCGGCGTTGTAGTCCGAATAAGTCGTGGTGGTCGTGATGGTTCCAAGTTCAACGCTCGTCGATCTCGACTCGGTGCGGTACAGCAATCCGTCGCGGGTGCCGATCGAGACCGTGACAGTCATTGTATTTCCGCCGGGCATTTCACCGCCGCCCACAGCAGAGCTGTACAACAGTACTTTGTTCCCGTCAACGTCGCCGGTTCCGATAAACTTTCGCTCTATTTTCGGTAGATCCGCCGGCAGCGGCGGCGGGGCTTCGTTCGAACACATGAACCCCGGGTCCGCGTACGCCTTGGAAAGCCGGCCCGTCATTTCGGACCATCGTCCCTGTGACCGACTAAACGTTCGCGAGCCAATTGTTATCGTTTCAAATTCGGCATTCGTCCCCGCGAACTGCACGGTGCGTCGCCGGTCGGGCCTGACGAATTCTGCGGTCGTAACTGCCGAAGCACCGGTCGGCCCCGTTAATTCAGTTCTCGTCCGGTACGACCTCACCTCACACATCCTCTTATGAGCGTCGTCTATCACCCGGTGCGGATCAGTGTCCGCCGTTACCAGATCGGGCGAGGGGATTATCGAGTCCTTTCCAGGAATTACTTCCTTATTGATAAGCTTACTCGCGCCAACCAAAGCACAGCCGGTGAACGCGAACATTGTCGCGGCGATGAATAAAATGAACTTTCCGATCATTTCCGCAAGAGCCTCCTTTGAAAACGTCGCATAGCCGAACTCGTGTCGCTAGTGTTTGACGCGCGCGGCGGCCCGTTTTGCGAATATGCCCATTTGAGTGCAATAAACCGGCACGCAGGTGACGACCTGCATGCCGGCTTCTCGCACTCAAGTTCCGGGCGGATCGCCGAACCGGGAAACGATATTTTTATATCTCTTTCTGCGCCAGCTTGCTCCAGTGTCTTGTCCCGCGGCGGCGGAAGTCGGGTGAGGCGTTGGCGTAATGTATGGCTTGTTCAAATACCTGTCGGGCTTCCTCGGGTTTTCCCTGCGCTTTTAACACCTTCCCGAAATAGTAGAGGCCCTCGACGTCGGCGGAGCGGCGGGTTGTGAATTTTTCGAGAGCTTCGCGGGCTTCGTCGAGCATACCCGCGTCGAGGTAGGTGATGCCGATCTCGCGCCATACCTCGCTGAGAGAATGCTTGTCGTTTTGCTCGACGACGACCGAAAAATAGTTCAGCGACTGCTGCAGGTTCCCGCGAAGGCGTTCTATCTTGCCCATTTCGTAATTGGCATCGATCTCGTTTTCGTCGATCTCGAGGGCCTTAGCAAAATGCTCGGCGGCCTTTGATTCCTGCCGCCGCTGCAGGTAGATGAGGCCGAGCTGGACATGGGCGTCGGCGTCCTTCGGGTTGACGGTGGCGTTGTGCAGGAAGCGTTTGAGGCTCTGTTTCTGCCGCATCGAGTTGCCGAAACCGCGGACCTCGCCGCCTATGACCCCGCCGAAGTAGAGAACGACCATGACGATCAGGAACGGCGAGAACAGCCATGGCGAAATGTATTCGGCCACGGCCGTGCCGAGGCTCAGGCTCGGCCATGCGATGCTCACGATAAGCACGGCGAGGCCGTAGTTGGCACCCATCACGGTCCTCAGGGCGAAGACCATGAAGATCGCGAAGAGCAGGCTGCTCGCCACCCACATGGCAAGATAGATCCGGGGGTCGAGCGTGAGCGAATAGGAGACCAGGCCGGCAAGCGCGAACGGCAAATGGGCCGCTGCCCACGCGCTCAGCGTGCAAACGGCAAGCGTACCGTAATCGCGTCTAAGCACCAGGCCGAAGCTGCCGATGCCGCCGAGGAGGCTCAGCAGCAGAAGGACCGCCGGGACGTAGAAAACGGAGAGCAGTATCAGCGGGTTGTAGAACTTCGCGGGATCGAAGGAGAAGTATTGAAAAAAGCGGTCGCCGACAAAAGGGATCTTCGCCCTCCTGGCCATTTCGTCCGTATATGCCTGTATGGCCCGGTCATAGCGGTCCCGTTCGACGGCTTCGGCGGCCTCTTCGTCAGTGTTTGGGGAATAGAATTCATGGAACGGCCTGATGCGGTAGCTTTCCTCAAGCTTTGTGTTCACCGTCCCGAAGAAGGCGATCGCGACGATCAGCACCGCGGCGGCGGCGAACAGCCAGCTTCCCGAATCTATCAGGTCGCTCATGGCGCCGGCCGGGTTTATGTATAGCTTTAGCAGTGATCTTAGATGGTCCATGTCCTGGGCGGGGAGAAGCGGCGGGACTGCCGCTTCGTATAACATGGTAAGGGCAATTCAAAACGGGCGTCAACAATTAGTTGCAGCGCCCGTTCGAAACTATTTGCATGTGACACGCTCAGGCGCGGCGGTCCTTTCGAAGGTTTCCACCGACAATAGCACCGGCGATCCCGATCAGAGTGCTCAGGCCCGCGGCCCAGAGCGGCGTTTGTGCTTTTGTGAAGGCTTCCATGTTGGGCGTAGCGGCGATACGGGCCTCGGCAGATCTGGTTGAGACGGCGACGATGACGATGCTCAGAAGCCCCATGACCAGAATGATCCCCGCAAGTATTTTCGCCGCCCCGGCGCCGCGTCCGATGATCGCAGCGACATAGCCGCCCACGACCGCTGCAAGAAACGCGAACACCGAGCTGACCAGGATCCACGTCGTCGTTACGTCATAAGTGCCCGGAGCGAAAGCGTTGTCCGTTCCCATCACCAGATAGGCAGTAGTGCATGTCGCGAACATCACGATGAACAGCACGATATAGCCGACAATCCCACCGATTATGTTTCGTCCCATATCAAATCTCCTTATTTTAGCTGGAATTCAGGTTGGCAAGCCCATTATCCATACTTTGCCGAAATCGCCAAGTCCGATAAAATCTAGTTTTTCATTCATAGTCGTCAAAGAGGTTCTTACAAAATGCAAGAAGCGACAGAAAAGGCAGTCAAGACGCGCGTCGAATCAGATTCGATGGGCGAGATAGAGGTCCCGGCGGATGTTTACTGGGGAGCGCAAACGCAGCGTTCACTGAAACATTTCAATATCGGATTCGACGTGATGCCGCGTGAGGTGATCCGAGCACTCGGCATCTTAAAAAAGGCCGCCGCGATCGTGAACAACGATCTCGGCAAACTGCCGGGCAGCAAGCTGGACCTGATCGTGCGGGCCGCGGACGAGGTGATAGCGGGCAAGCTGGACGCCCATTTTCCGCTGCGTGTGTGGCAGACCGGTTCGGGCACGCAGACGAACATGAACGCCAACGAGGTCATCTCCAACCGCGCAATTGAGATCGCGGGCGGGGAGATGGGCTCGAAAACGCCGATACATCCGAACGACGACGTGAACAAGTCGCAGTCGTCGAACGACACTTTTCCGACCGCGATGTACATCGCGGCGGCCGAGCGGCTGACGGCGTTGATCGCAGAAGTCGAGAAGGTGAGCGACGCGATCAAGGCGAAGGCGAAGGAGTTCGAGGGCGTTGTGAAGATAGGACGCACGCATCTGCAGGACGCGACGCCGGTGACCGTGACGCAGGAGTTCAACGGCTGGGCGAATTTGATCGACCGTGATATCGAAAGGCTGAGAATGGTGCTGCCGGGTTTGATGGACCTTGCCATCGGCGGCACGGCAGTCGGGACCGGTTTGAACGCACATCCTGAATTCGCGGAACGAGCAGCCGCGGCCATAGCCGGCCTGACCGGTCTGCCGTTCAAATCGCACCCTGACAAATTCGCGGCATTGTCGGCGCACGATGAGGTGGTATTTGCATCGGGAGCGTTGAAAACGCTGGCCGGGTCATTGATGAAGATAGCCAACGACATTCGCTGGCTGGCATCGGGCCCGCGGTGCGGGATCGGCGAGTTGTCTCTGCCGGAGAACGAGCCGGGAAGTTCGATCATGCCCGGCAAAGTGAATCCGACGCAGAGCGAGGCGATGACGATGGTCGCCGTGCAGGTGTTCGGGAACGACGCGGCGATCGGGTTCGCCGGCTCGCAGGGGAACTTTGAGCTGAACGTGTTCAAGCCGGTGATGATCCACAATTTCCTGCACTCGGTGCGGCTGATACACGACGCGTGTCACGGATTCGTCGACTACTGCATCGCCGGCATCGAACTCAATCGCGAGCAGATCGACAAATACCTAAATGACTCGCTCATGCTGGTGACTGCCCTCAACCAGCACATCGGCTACGACAACGCAGCGAAGATAGCCAAACACGCGCATAAGAAGGGAATTTCGCTGAAAGAAGCGGCGTTGGAGCTTGAACTGCTGACGGCGGAAAGGTTCGATGAGCTGGTCGTGCCGGAGGCGATGACGCATCCCTAGTGTTGAGTCCCATCTCCTCGCGGCCTTGGCGATTGATCTATGTCCGTCTAAAGGCGGGACGCAAAAACCAGACTACCGAAGCTGCCGTTTAGCCGCCTATGATCACGGTAGGGCAACCCATCGTGATCTTGTTCGGAGGGCCTACCGCCTCAAGGATCGTGTCGCCCTGCCGAGCGGCTGGGAAGTTGGCGACGATCACGGTCGCCGAGGGAGTGATGACAATTCCGGGGCCATGCGGCGGGGCCGGCAGCAGGGTGGCGCAGGCGTGAATGTCGGAGCCACCCGCGGCGGCGCTTATCGCGGAACCCATTGCGGCGGCGGCCCCAGCTTTGACCAGTTCTTCCGCCGCTTTGGCCGCCGGTGCTCCGGGCGTTCCGGCCGCAGCAACCGTTGCGGCCTCAGCCGTCTTAATTGCAGCGTCGGAAATGGCCTTTGCGGCCTGCATCGCCGCGGCGACCGCGGGATTCACACCCCGCCAGGCGGGCTGTCCGCCGATGATAACCGTGATCGCGGTCGGACCGCCCGTTATCACTGGCGGCAGCGGGTGTGCAACAGGGTCCCCAAGTCTAGCGGCTGGCGGCATAGGTTTTCTCCTCGATCTTTTCCATTGCAGTCGATTATTCTCAACCGGGGGCAATTCCCTCGGCACGCTCGGAAGTATCCTGACCGCCTATTTGCCTTCCGGGGGCTGCCGGTCAAACACATCCGTCCGGAGCAAGGCCTGCAGGTCCTGCGAGAACTTGAGCTCCTCGACCCGCTCGATAGGCCGGTCCCATGCCCCACGGATCTCCTTGAGCTGCATATCCCCGATTTTCACATCGGTGATCTTCATCCCGGGCCGGATCTCGGTCCACCCGATCATCAACACGACGCGCGATAGGTTGATCTTTTTTTCGTCTTCCGGACCCGCCGGTCCGTAGTACGGATTGAATTCTTGAACGGGCAGCGGCAGGACGATCTTTCCTTTAACTGATTTTCCCGGTGCGACCTCCCTCGCGTATGGTATCTCCTTCATATAGACGTCCCGATCGAAGGGGAGTTGCAGCACCGCGCGAACCACCCTCAGCGTGTCCGGTTCTACGACGCAAACATAGGCGAGTTCGGGTTTCACGATCTCTTGCCCGCCGGACTCACCTGTTAGGACGTCCCAGGCAAGTACAGGATCCTTCGAGTTATTCTTGAGATCATAGTGGATCTCCAGCGAAGTTTCCGTTTTCTTGACGCTTCCCGTCAGTTCGACCGAGCGAATGGCGCTTTCTTGTTCCATAAACAATTCTCTTTGATTGATCTGACTCTTATTTTCAGCTTTGGGCCCATACCCGAGGGAACAATTAAATAATCCCAACAAGAGCAAGATCGATATGTATTTAATGTTCACGATCATTGTCATGGGCGAACGAATCCTCCGTCATGATCGGTCCTCTGGTGATCGAGACCCATTTCCTTGACAATCTTATTCTCGGATATCGGCTCGTCCTTGTGATCGTTGATCCCGATCGTGCGAGACTCTTCCTGATTGCCGGTCGGATCTTTTGGATCAACCGCAGATTTGCCGAGGTTCTCACCCTTCGAATTATGAAGTCCGTGGATCATTTCATGAGCGAGCACTTCGGAGCCCGGAATTGTTATCGGCTTTCCGTTCTGGTCTTTCGCGGTCGTTCCGGCGGGATCGTATTTGATTGTGGTCCCGGTCCCTTTACCGTTCTCAGCATCGGCCGGAACATCCTTCGACGCTCCACCGACAGACTTCTTGCCGGTTGTGGGGTTGACCTCAGACTCCTGAACCCGGACATCATTTTTACCGGCGTTGATTTCATCCATCAACTTCTTGCCCGTGGGAGTGTTATAAATGTCGGACAGATCGTTCATCGCCTTTCCGACGAACTCGTCAGACCCCGACACCTTTATCTTATCGCCACCGACAGTGTAGCTTCCGTCATCCTTTCGTTTGACCACCGGCGCGTGCTGGATGTTGGTGGTGCCCCATTTGCGGCCGCCTCCGCCTCCGCCGGTGCGCGGTTTGTCGAGATAGCCGGGTTCGCCGGTGTCGGCGTGCTCGGCGTCGATCGGCGGTGCGATCTTCGCGGGAACGATCGGCGTACCAGTGCCGCCGGAATTGATCTTGACCATTGGGCCCTGGATGGTGATGCCCATCATGTCGACGATAATGCAGCTCGCTCCGACAACGAGCGTGATCTTTTGCGAAGCCTCAAGCGTGATCGTTTTCGAGTTGATCTCGACCTTCTGCTTTACGGCCGTTTGCTGGAACCCGTCAAAGCCCTCGGTCCGATTGCCCTTAATGACCTCATAACAGTCTTTATCGACGCCGATGTAATGGTCGCCGTAAACGTGAAGGTCGAAATTGCCGCCGACCGTCGTCGCCAGGTTCCCGCCCTTCTGTTCGTCATCGCCGTCCTTTACCTTGTAGCCGATGACCTCCTGACGGTTTCCGCCGCAGGTCTCGTACATATTGCCGCGAACGCGCAAGTCGTAACGCTTTTGCGAGTGGACGAAGACCTGTTCCTTCTTGGCCTTGTCCTCGAAGCGGATCTCGTTGAACCCATTCGCCTTCGGGGTGCTGTGTGTCTTGATGTACGAGAGCGTCTTGTATTTCGGCAGCTCGTAATGCGGCATGTTCTCGGCGTTGTAGACCGAGCCGACGATGATGGGCTGGTCCGGGTCGCCTTCGAGGAAGGAGACTATGACCTCATGACCCACGCGCGGTATGAACATCGAGCCCCATTTGTTGCCCGCGAAAAGCGTACCGTAACGGATCCAGGCCGAGGCTCGCTGGTCGTTGTAATCTGAGCGGTCCCAATGGAAATGCACCTTCACGCGGCCGTATTTGTCGGTGAAGATCTCGTCGTTGGGATTGCCCACGACGATCGCTGTCTGGTTGCCGTAAACGACCGGTTTCGGGGTCCTTCTTTCGGGGCGGAACGGTGCGTGTCCGGCGCCGTGCGGGATGCAGGTGAAGTTGACCACGTACGGGTCGCCGACCCACTCATCAGAGATGTAAAAGGGCGACTGCATGGCGTCGTGCACCGCGGTGACGACCACGTAGTCGATGTTGTTCTTTTTCGCCGGGTGGTCGATGAACGAGAATTTATAGCCCGCGGTTATCGCGCAGTTGTCCGCAACGCCCACCGCCATTTTGTACGCGACATCGAGTTCCTGCTGACGGATCTTGGTGGTCCTTTCGCGGTCCTCGAAGATCGGATTCAGCCTTGAGGCGTCCTCGCCGCCGCCCGGGTCTATCGCGTCGAAGCGCTTGGCGTAGCCGCCTGGCCAATCGTATATTTCGAGGTCCTTGTTCTTTCCAACGTCGAAAAGGCTCGTCTGAACGGCCTGAAGATTGTTTGTCGGGAGCTGAAAATGAAAGTCCCTCAGCTCATACTTGCCGGTAAACATTCGGTCGTCGAGCTGCCATTTGTAGATCGCCGGTATCCATTTGTCTTCCAGCTCCGACCTCTCTAGTACGAACGTGATCTTTGGCGACGTCGGCGTCACGCGGTGCGACGAGGGGGTGTTGCCGAGGACAAGGCGATGGCTGTCTTTCTTGTGCTCGAAATAATAGAAAATACCTTCCTCTTCCATCAGTCGCGAAATGAAGTCCCAGTCACTTTCGCGGTACTGAACGCAGTAATTGCGCGGCTTGAATTCGGCCTTTTGGATCTCGTTGTCAACGTCGTAGCCCTCGAGCACTTCGTCGAGGATGTCGGGGATGGTTTTGTTTTGAAAGATGCGGCTGCGCTGGATCTGGGTCAGCATCCAGACCTTGGGTCTCAGCTCGGCCCGGTATTTGGAGAACCGCTGGTTTCGGCCGCCCTGCGAAAAACTGACGCAGATGCCGTGGAAGTAGCGCGTCGTGTTCCCCGGCTGGTGAGCCGACACGATCATCGGGTTGCCGAGCAGCGCCTTGGGGTCCACGGCGGTCGGTTCGAACCCTTCGAATTGTTCCTCGTGAAGGATCTCAAGATCGATATGAAAAAGCTGATTCAGGCCCTCGGTGCAGCGAAGGCGTTCGATCAGCAGATAATCCTTCTCCAGCGGGGTCGAGAGCTGAATAAGCCTCTCATTTTGGGTCGTTTTGATAGCCATAATCTTTTGGCCGCCTTCACATTCCGGCGCAAAACTTGACGGTGCTCTTCGCCGGTTTTTGCGACATTTCACGAGCGGGCGGTCGACCGACCCCAGGGGGCCGGCCGGACGAGTTGCGAGCGGTCATACTGAATCGACCATCCGGCCGCTCGAGTTTGTGGTCCCGAGCGGCCTATCGTGAAGTGTCGGAAAGCCAGCGGTTAGCTGATCTGGTAGACGAACTGCTCGTTCGCGTCAACGCCGACGTGTGCGTTCTTGATTCCCTCGCCGCTGGCCATGCGGGACAGAACTTCGCCGCTCATTTCGGGCAGCAGGGTCCCGGTGAGGATGTTGTACACGTTGCGGGCGCCGCTGTCCACGTCGGTGCAGCGTTTCGCTACCGTTTCGACGACCGCGTCGTCGTAGGTGAACGCTGCCCCGTGGTTGTCGGCGATGCGTTGTTTGATCTTGCCGAGCTGCAGCTTGATGATAAGCCGCAGGATGTCGTCGGAGATCGGGTAATAGGGAACCGTCACCATTCGGCCGAGCAGGGCGGGTTTGAACGCCTTGACCAGCTCGGGTTTAACGGCTTCGACCAGGCCGTCCGGTTCGGGCTTCGTGTCCGGATCGGCGCAGAGCTTCATTATCGTGTCCGTTCCGACGTTTGAGGTGAGCAGGATGATGCAGTTCTTGAAATCGATCTCGCGGCCCTCGCCGTCCTCCAGCACGCCCTTGTCGAACACCTGGAAGAACAACTCCATCACGTCAGGGTGGGCTTTTTCCACCTCGTCGAGCAGCACGACCGAATACGGTTTACGCCGCACGGCTTCAGTCAGCACACCGCCTTCGCCGTAGCCGACGTATCCGGGGGGCGATCCTTTCAGGCTGGAAACCGTATGGGCTTCCTGGTATTCGCTCATGTTGATCGAGATGAGGTTACGCTCGCCTCCGTATAGCGATTCGGCCAGTGCAAGCGCTGTCTCGGTTTTGCCGACGCCCGATGTACCGACGAGCAGAAAAACACCGATCGGGCGTTTCGGATCGGTCAGGCCGGCACGCGATGTGCGAATGCGCTGGGCGATCGCTTCGAGGGCGTGATCCTGGCCGAGCACGCGTTCACTCAGGGTTTCGTGAAGGTTCAGAACGGCGTTGATCTCGTCGGCGACCATCTTTCCGATCGGGATACCGGTCCAGCCGGAGATCACCTCGGCCACGCTCTGCCCGTTGACGACGGGCTGCATAAGCGGGTTTTCGCCCTGCAATTCCTTCAATTCGGCGTTGAGACGAGCGAGTTCCGATTTGAGGAACTCAGTGTCCACCGGCTTTGCCGTTTCCGGCGCCGGGGCCGCTGCGGTCGCGCCTGCTTCCTCAAGGACCGGGCCGTCAGCTTCGGCGGTGGCTGCTGCGGCCGTCGCAACCGTTTCACCAGCCGCAGGCGACCCGTTGCCCGCGATGGCGTCGGCGAGCTTGCCGTCCAGTCGGGACAGCTCAAGCTTTTGCCGAATAGTACGGATCTCGTCGACGAGCTTTTTCTCCTTTTCCCACTGTTCGTTAAGTTTGGCCAGTTCCTCTTCAGTTTCCGTGCGTTTGGCCGTAAGATCGTTCAAGCGTTCGTCGTGCCCGGCACCGGTAACCTGCTCGCGTTCAAGAGAGTCGATCTCGGAGGTGAGATTCTGGATCCGCCTGGTTGCGTCCTCGACCGGGGCCGGTGTTGCGCCCT
>Ga0307416_100002776_pt1 | contig 10173 bp, 4 predicted proteins | sample DK1Cmetagenome_2_FD_203821 | JGI IMG/M metagenome (GOLD analysis project Ga0307416, IMG submission 203821) | Maize rhizosphere microbial communities from greenhouse at UC Davis, California, United States - DK15-C-3 | ecosystem: Host-associated > Plants > Roots > Rhizosphere > Soil | place: USA...
GCAACCAGGGACGCCCGCTCGGAGGCCTCACGGAAGGCTCTGACGGCAAGCTGTATGGCACCACGATCTCGGGCGGGTTCTTCGGCCGGGGCAGCGTTTACGTCACTGACGCTGCAGGCAACGCTGCGACGATCCACGAGTTCGACGGCACCAATGGCCAGGCGCCGCGCGGCCGCCTGCTGCTCGGCGCGGACGGCGCGCTGTACGGCACGACGTCTCTCGGCGGCGTGAACAATCTCGGCACCGTCTTCCGCATCAACGCGGACGGCTCGTTCCAGCTGCTCGTTGAATTCGACGGCCTCAACGGCGGGAATCCGCAGGGCGGCCTGGTGCAGGCGAGCAACGGGGATTTCTACGGGACAACGCTCGCCGGCGGTGTGACAGCGAGTGGCGAGCCGGCAAACGGCACCATTTTCCGCATCAACGCGGCAGGCCAGCTCACGACGCTCGTGTCATTCAACGATGCGAACGGCGCGTTTCCGGCAGGCAGCCTGATCCAGGCCGGCGATGGCTACCTGTATGGCACGACCCGCCGTGGCGGCGCCGCAGGACTCGGCACGGTGTTCCAGGTGAACCCCGAGACCGGCGCACTCGCCACGATGGTCAACTTCGACGGCACGAACGGCGCGATGCCGAACGACGGCCCGATGCAGGCGAGCAACGGCGACTTCTACGGGACGACGCAGCGCGGCGGCACGGGCGCCTGCGCGCCGACGCCCGAAGACGCAGGAGGGTGCGGCACGATCTTCCGGCTGTCGGGTGGCGTGCTCACGACACTGCATTCATTCGCCGTCGCCGACGGCAAGCTGCCGGTCGGTCCGCTGCACCAGCTGGCGGACGGGAACATCTACGGAACGACGCCCGAAGGCGGTGCGAACAATGCCGGCACGATCTTCCGCATCTCGACCGCCGGCGCGTTCGCGTCGCTGCTCTCGTTCAACGGCGTCACCGGGAGCCTGCCCGGCAGCGGTGTGATCCAGACCACGAGCGGCGCGATTTTCGGCACGACGGAAAGCGGCGGCGCGGGGACCTACGGAACGGTGTTCGAGCTGATGCCGGGCGGGTCCTTGCGAGAAGTCGTGTCGTTTGCGGGTTCGGCCGGCTCGGGTCCGTCGAGCCAACTCCTGCAGGCGAGCGACGGCAACTTCTACGGCACCACCATCACCGGCGGCGCAGGAGCGTTCGGTTCCGTGTTCCGCATGACTCCGGGCGGCATCATCACCACGCTCGCGTCGTTCAACGGCGAGAACGGCATGTTCCCGTCGGGCGGCCTCGTGCAGTCGATTGACGGCAACCTGTACGGCACGGCGGAGAGCGGCGGCGCTGGCGACGGCACACTGTTCCGCGTCTCACTGAACGGTGAGCTGGAGGCGTTTTCGTTCGACCTCGGAGTAAATGGCTCCCTTCCGCTCGGACGGTTGATCGAAGGGCACGACGGCTACATTTACGGAACGCTCGCGCTCGGGCAGGCGAGCTTCGACGAGGACGGTATCCCCCTGGCCGGCGCCGGGGCTGTCTTCAGATTCGACCGCGCATCGGAAACCATCCAGGCCTTCCAGCTCAGTGAAGCCGAGGGCGCGTGGCCGTCGGCGGGCGTTACTGAAGGCCCTGATGGCTACTTCTACGGGACTGCGGAAATGGGCGGCGACTCCTTCAGCGGCACGATCTTCCGCATGTCGCAGAGCGGTGAGTTCTCAGCGCTTGCGTCGTTCGACGGCCTCACCACCTTCACGCCGGCATCGCCGCTCACCATCGGGCGCGACGGGAAACTGTACGGCACCACGTCCGGCGACTTCTTCGGCCTGGGCTCGTCACTCTTCCGCGTCGCGCTGGACGGCACGCTCGAGACGCTGGTGATCCTCGATGGCGCTCCGTATGAGCAGGGCGTTGTAGAAGTCAGCGACGGCGTGTTCTACGGCACCACGTCCACCGGCGGTGCCAACTTCGCCGGCAACATCTTCCGTTGGTCGGAGTCCCATGGTCTGGAAACGATCCACGACTTCGACGACGTCGAGGGGAGCTTCCCGAACACGTCGCTGATGAAGGCATCGGACAACAGGCTGTATGGCACCGCGTCGGGGCCGCAGGGCGGCGTGATCTACCGGATCGAGGTCGTCACCGACACGACGCCGCCGGTTCTCCAGTTGCCCGCGAACATGGTGGTGAACGCGACGTCGCCGTCGGGTGCGATTGTCGTGTATGAGGCCACAGCGACCGACGATTCGGGCCTGCCGGTAACGGTCGTGTGCACGCCGGCCTCCGGCAGCATCTTCGCCATCGGCACGAAGACCGTGACCTGCACGGCAACGGACGCGGCCGGCAACACCGCCCGCGGGTCGTTCACGGTCAAGGTGCTCAGTGCGGCCGAGCAGCTCGTGAACCTGCTCGAGAAGATCCGCCGCATGCCGCTGTCGCCGACGATCCGAACGCTTCTGATCTCGACGCTCAACACGGCGCTCGCGGACCCGAAGAAGACGCAGCTCGTGCTTGACGTGCTGAAGCTCCTGACCGCGGTGATCAAGCTGCGATGCCCGGCGGACGTGGCGGCATCGCTCATCACCGACATCAACCGCATTCGCGCGGTGATCGGCGGATAGAAGAACGGTATCCGTGGTCCGTGGTCCGTAGTCCGTGAAGAACGGAGCACGGACTACGGACTACGGACGACAGGCTACGGCCTTTCAGGACTGCTTGACGAACGCGCGGGCGCGCTCCAGTTCGGGCCGCGACGTGTCAGCGGCGCCAGCGATCTCGAGCAGCCGCTTGTAATGACCGCGCGCGGCCGCGCGGTCGCCGGCCGCTTCCGCCGCGCGCGCTGCGCCGTACGCACCACGGAACCGCCCCGGCTCCTTGGCCATCGTCGCCTCGAACGCGGTCAGGGCGGCTTTCGCGTCCTGCGCCTCCAGCAGCATTTCGCCGAGCAGCTCACGCGCGGGTGCGAGTGGACCCGGGGTGATCGCGGCCTTGTCGGTCTTGTCCTCTGCGTCCGCAGCCGCGCGCAGCATCTCGATGCCCTGCTCGCGCTGCCCTTCCGCGAAAGCAATCCACGCCTCCGCGACGCGCCGCTGGATGTCCACCTGTTCCGACCAGTACGCGTCCTTCATCTCGAGCAGCTTGTCGCGCAGGTCGGCCAGGCGTTGGACGTCGGCGGCGGCGGCCGCCGGGTTGCCGCTGCGCGCGGCGCCGACGGCACGCGCAAAATGCGTGATCGCGTCGACGTGCGGGAATGGGGAGGGCCTGACCTCCAGCGCCGCCGCCTGCGCCCATGCCCCACGCTCGAGCGCGTAGCGCGCGGGGATCGCCGCCGACGCGAAGAAGCCGGCAACCGGCGGCGCGGCGCCTCCCATCGCATTCACGTCGAGCCGGGCGAGAACGGCCGGCGCCCGCCGCATGACGGCGAGGGCCTTCTGATCCTGCGCGGTCTGCAGGTAGGCATACGTCTGGTAGTCCATCGCGTGCAGCGCCTCACCGGCAACGTTCTGCTCCAATGACGTGCGCTCCGAGGCGATGTTGGTTTCGATCGAGTCCTTCCAGTAGCCGACCCGCGTGAAGGTGTGCGACGGCATGTGGAGCGCGTGCGGCGCGGACGGAGCGATCGACGCGTAGCGCCGTGCGGCGTCGAGCGCCTTCGGCGCCAGCGCCGGGGCGTCGTAGGCGTGGATGATGTAGTGCGCCAGCCCGGGGTGATCCGGGTATTTTTTGAACAGCGGCTCGAGAATCGCTCCCGCCTTCAGCTGATTCGCGTAGGTCTTGTCGGTGGAGAGCGCGTTCTGGCTCACGGCCAGCGCGTAGAACATGCGACCCTCCTCATCCGACGGGAACTCGCGCTCCACGCGCTCCATGCCGCGCTCGTAGGCAAGGCCGCGTTCGCGATGCGGCACGGTGGCATAGTCCTTGTACAACGCGGCGACCGCTTCGAGATAGGCGCGCTCGCGAGGTGTTGGCGAGCCGGTGGCGAGCCCCTTCTGCGCCGCGGCGTTGCCGCGCTCGAGCAGCGCGCCGGTCTTGAGTCCAGCGAACGGGTTGCCCCACTGGCACAACGCAAGGCCCCAGTACGCCATCGCGCACGATGAATCGCGCTCGAGCACCGCGTTGAAGCCCTCCGCCGCGCGCCTGAACTCAAAGGAGTGCAGCAGCGCCACCGCGTGATTGAACTCTGCTTTCACCGGCGGAGCGCACGACGTGGCGAACTCCACGGTGCCGAGCTTTTCGGTCGACGTCGCGGCCGCGTGCTCCTCGTGCTGCGCCAACGCAGGTGCTGCCAGCACCAGCGAGGAGACGAGGGCGGCGAGGATACGAATCATCACAGTGCCTCCTGACTTCATGACGTGTGGTGCGGCGCGTTACGGGTGCGACGAGGTCTTGCTGAAATTCAGCCGATTCACGGCTACTCGCCCGTTGCTCATCACCAGCAGCGGGTCCTGCAGCGTGCCGACGTGCTCGAGCGGATTGCGCTCGACCACGACCAGGTCGGCATCGAGGCCCGGTTCGATCGCGCCCGTCCGCTTGTCCAGGCCGAGAAGCTGCGCCGAGACGATGGTCGCCGATTGCAGCGCTTCGAGCGGCGTCAGCCCGATCTCGACGAACGCGGCAACCTCGTGGGCGATGCGCGTCACGCTGTGCGGCCCGTAGCCGGTGTCGCCGCCGGCCACGATCTTCACACCAAGGCGATGCGCGTTCGCCACCGTTTCGCGCAGCCGCGGCAGCATGTGCGCGCCGCGCAGCGCGAGACCGGGGTCGTCGTAATCGCCTCCCGGCTCGGTGAGGTCGATGACCGTCGCATACGTGGGCACGAGGTACGTCCCCTTCTCTTTCATCAGCTTCAGTGCGTCCTCGGAGAGATACGTTCCGTGCTCGATGCTGCGGACGCCTGCCTTCACCGCCGCCATTGCCCCTTCTTCCCCGTGCGCGTGTGCCATCACGCCGATGCCCTTGGCCGCCGCCTCGTCCACCATCGCCTTGACCTCGGCGTCCGTATAGAGCTGCTTGCGCGGGTCGGTCTCGGGCAAGCCGGCCCGCTCCGTGGACGTCGTCTTGATCCAGTCGACGCCGTGCGCCAGGATTGTCCGCACCACCTGGCGGATCGCGTCAACCGTGGTGACGCCGCCGTTCATGTACGGCGAAAGCACCGGATCGCTGATGAATGCTTCCGGCGCGAGCTGCGGGCGGACGTGATAGCCGGCGGCGAGGACGTCCGGTCCGGCGATCGCGCCCTTCTTCGCCAGCTCACGCAGCCCCACGTCCGCGTAGTTCGATACGCCCGCGCTGCGCACGGTCGTCACGCCCGATTCGAGTGCGCGTCGCGCCGACGCGAAGTCGGCGATGTGCGTGTGCGCGTCGATGAGTCCGGGGATCACGTATCGTCCGCCGGCATCGACGACGGACGCGCCGGTCGCGGACGCGTCGCCGAGGAGCGCGGAAATCTTCCCGTCGCGGATCACGAGCCCGGCTCGCGGTGTCACTGCACCCGTCCGGACGTTCACGATATTGGCATTGACGATGACGAGCTGCGCGTCCTGAGCCGAGTCCGAAGAAGCCGCGACGCCCAGCGGCAGGATTGCGGCGAGCCCGACGGCCACCAACTGCTTGATATGCATGAGATTACTCCTCGCCGTTCGAGTCACGCATCCGCCCGCTCGGGAAGCGAAATGGCCCATTTGGCGAAAACTGCCCGTGATTTCACAGTTCGGCCGGTATTATGCGGCTTTCCGCCAACAATCCTGGCGAATTTGTTTTCTTTTCGAGGAGAGACGCGCATGCACGCGCCCATCAAGTACGTGGAAAAAGGGCTGTCGATTGCCGCCAACGGCGCCTGGCAGGTCTTTTCCCGGGTGAACCGAATCGGGCAGAACCCCTCCTTCACTCCCGCCTGGTCTGACAAGCCGATCCAGAAGTCGTATCAGAAGACCAAGCCGCCGCTCGGCTGGCCGCGCGAGACCGACTCGCTCTGCCCGACCTGCGTGCGCGAGGCGCGACAGGCGATTCTCGACGGCCGCCAGGACGTCTCCATTCTGCTCAACGAGAAGGTCGGCGAAATCAAGGCGACCATCCTGGAGAAGGACGGCAAGATCGTCATGGCGAAGGATTGCCCCATTCACGGCCACTTCGAGGACGTGATGGCGATCGACACGGCGTTCTTCAAGCACCTCGAAGAGGTGTTCCCGGGCCGCGACATCCGCGCGCACAACGACGAGACGCTGCACAACCACGGGAGCTCCACGATCAAGCACGGCCGCGGGTCGGTCCTCACGGTGGACCTGACCAACCGCTGCAACATGATGTGCGACCCGTGCTTCATGGACGCCAACCAGGTCGGTTTCGTGCACGAGCTCTCGTGGGAGGACATCAAGCAGGTCCTCGACAACGCGATCACCATCAAGCCGAAGCGCCAGATGTCGGTGCAGTTCTCGGGCGGCGAGCCGACGATGTCGCCGTATTTCCTCGACGCGGTGCGCTACGCGCGCAAGGTCGGCTACAGCAGCGTGCAGGCGGCGACCAACGGCATCGAGTTCGCCAAGAGCTTCGAGTTCGCGAAGGCGGCCGCCGAAGCGGGCCTGCGCTACGCCTACCTGCAGTTCGACGGCATCGGCAACGCCGCCAACTCGCACCGCCGCGTCGGCAATCTCTTCGACGTGAAGCTGCGCGCGATCGAGAACCTGCACAACGCCGGTGTCGACATCGTCCCGGTCATCACGATCGTCAACGGCGTCAACAACGAGCAGGTGGGCCGCGTCATCGAGTTCGCGCTCGACAACCCGAAGCGGATCAACTTCCTCTCCTTCCAGCCGGTGTCGTTCACCGGCCGCGACGAGGAGATCACGCCGGAGCGGCGCAAGGCGCAGCGCTACACGCTGTCGCACCTGGCGCATGACGTGAAGAACCAGACCGGCCTCGGTGAGCCGACGCGCGACTGGTTCCCGATCTCGTTCATGAACACCTTCACCGACTGGGCCGACGTGGTCCACGGGCCGAACCAGGAATGGGGCAACCTCACGTGCGGCTGCCATCCCAACTGCGGCATCGGCATGGCTATCATGATCGACAAGGAGACGAAGGAAGCGGTGCCGGTGACCGCCTTCCTCCACGCCAAGCAGCTGGCGAAGGACGTCGCGCAGGTGAGTGACGCCGCCCGCGGCAAGTTCCTCTCCATCGCAGGGATGACGCTGGCGCTGCTGCGCAATTACGACTCGTTCAAGGCGCCGACGCACTTCCGCCTCGTCGACCTGCTGAAGAAGTTCGACAAGACCTTCGGCGCGACCGGCCACGACTACGGCAAGGTGTCGGGCGACCGGACGATGAACGACATCCAGAAGCGGCGCGCCGACCGCTGGAACTTCCTGTTCATCGCCGGCATGTGGTTCCAGGATCTCTTCAACTACGACTTCCGCCGCACCGAGATGTGCATCATCCCGTATGCGACGCAGCAGGGCGAGATTTCCTTCTGCGCCTACAACACCGGGATCGGCTGGCGCAACATCATCGAGAAGATGCACATGACGGCGACCCTCACCAAGTGGTACGAGGAGCACGGCCGGCATGAGATCTTCGCCGGCAACAAGCACGTGCCGATGGCCGACAAGAGCCACTCGCTGGTGCTGAACGCGGAGGCGGTGGCCGCCGGCGCGCAGACCGACCTCGACGCGCTCGGCATCGCCAAGAATGCGCGCGAGGAGAAGCTGCAGGCGCGCAAGCAGAAGCAGCTGACGCCCGAGGAGATCAAGCACCACCAGGAGATGGAGCGGCTGTACCGGCAGCAGGTGCTCAAGGAGCAGCCGACGATTCAGATCCAGGGGCTCGGGGGGAAGAAGAAGCAGGACGTGCAGCCGGTGGCGCACAAGCCGACGGTCTGACGTCTATCTTTCAATTTTCATTTTTCATTGGCCGGCTGGTCTTCGGACCGCCGGCCTTTTTCTTTGTCCGCGGCCGGATCTCCGCACCACGTACGTTGCGTCATAGAATGCGCGTTTCAGCGAGCGGCGAGCGCGCAGCGCCGCGGATGCGAAGCGAGCTAGCTCGGCATTCGACGGCTTGACTCCGTCACCCGCTCGCACTGCTGGCGGTCGCTTTGCTTCACGAGCGACCAGGAGGTAAAGTCGTGCGCTTTTTCTGTACCGCCGTCGCAATCTGCGTGATCTCCGGTGCCGCGTCGGCGCAATCGGGACTTCGCAGCGCCTCGCTGCCGAACCACACGCCGACCGCTCCGCAACCTACGCAAAGTGTTATTCGCAGCCCGGCGATGCCGGACCGCTCGCCGACGAACCCGTTTGTCCCCGAGCCGACCGACGTGTTCCTGGCGCCGCCAAACACCTACGTCCCGAACCCGCAGCCGCCAGGGTTCCCCGTCACCTTCCCGTTCGGAACCGCCTTCTACGGTCCGTCGCCGATGTACGCGGCTGTCCCGGAGGCAAAAGGCTATCTGCAGCTCGACGTCCAGCCCGCCACCGCGCAGGTCACGATCGACGGGATGTTCATGGGGAGCGCCAACGATTTCCGGCGCATGATTCCCGGCCGCTCGCTCGAGGCGGGAGCGCATCGCGTGCAGTTGCAGGCGCCCGGGCACGAGCCACTGAGCTTCGACGTGCGGATCTTCCCGCGCGAGACCGTCACCTACCGCAACGAGCTGCGCGCGGTGGAAAGCGAGACAGCCGCGGCCGCCTCACCGCGTCCGGCGGCGAAGCCAAAGACGTTTTATGTAATCCCGGGCTGCTACGCGGGGGACAAGCGGCCGCGGCAGGCGATGCTGCCGCGCGGGTGCGATGCCGGCAACGTGCGTGAGGTTCCCCCGATCATTGCCGCGCCGCCCGCGGAACGCTAGCGGCTTTACAACAGCCGGCCCGCGCGCGCAGAATCCTCCACCACCGGCCGACGGCCGAAGGAGGATGCGTGGACGGGCTGATGATGGACGTGCCGCTCTCGCTTCCAGCGGTGCTGCGACGCACGGAAGCGCTTTTCGGCCACAAGCAGGTGATCACCCGGCGCGCCGATCGGACGATCGCGCGCCGCACCTACGCCGAGTGCCTGCAGCGGGCGCGGCGCCTGGCCGGCGGGCTGAAGTCGCTCGGCCTGAAACCGGGCGACCGGGTCGCCACGTTCTGCTGGAACCACTCACGTCACCTCGAGACCTACTACGGCGTGCCCGCCTCCGGCGCCGTGCTCCACACGCTCAACATCCGCCTGCATCCCGACGAGCTGGCGTACATCATCACGCACGCCGGCGACTCGGCCATCGTCGTTGACAAGGCGCTCTGGTCAGCGTTCGCGCCGGTCCGCGAGCGCATCGCATCGCTGCCGCTCGTCGTCGTCACCGATGATGGCGAGCCTGTCGAAGGGACCATTGACTACGAGGAGTTGATTGCGAGCGGGACCGACGCGGGGACGTTTGCCGACTGCGACGAACGTGACGCCGCCGTCATGTGCTACACCTCGGGCACCACCGGCCGGCCCAAGGGCGTCCTGTACTCGCATCGCGCGCTCGCGCTCCACTCGCTCGCGGCGGCCCTGCCCGACTGCATGGGACTCGGTGAAGCCGACGTCGTGCTCGCGGTGGTGCCGATGTTCCACGCCAACGCGTGGGGTCTGCCGTTCATCTGCGCGACGCTCGGATGCACCCAGGTGTTGCCCGGGCCTTACCTCGATCCGGCGAGCATCGTCGAACTGCTCGAGTCGGAGCGGGTCACCTTCACGGCCGGTGTGCCCACCATCTGGCACGGGCTGCTCAAGTATCTCGACGAGCATCCCGGGCACGACCTCTCCTCGATCCGCGTGATGCTCGTCGGCGGCGCTGCCATCCCCGAGGCAACACTGCGTGCGTTCGAATCGCGGCACGGCCTGCGCATGGTGCACGCGTGGGGCATGACGGAGACGAGCCCGCTCGGATCGGTCAGCCACGTACCCTCAGACCTGCAATCGGCGCCGCTCGACGAACAGTATGCGTGCCGCGCCACCCAGGGGCGGCCCGCGCCCTTCGTCGAGATCCGCGCACGTGGCACCGATGGCCTCGTGCCATGGGATGGCGCCACCATGGGTGAGCTCGAAGTCCGCGGCCCCTGGGTGGCATCGGCCTACTATCCGGGCAACGAAGCACCGGACCGCTGGACGGAGGATGGCTGGTTCCGCACGGGGGACATCGTCACGATCGCGCCGAACGGGTGCCTGACGATCCAGGATCGGACG
>Ga0307416_100002777_pt1 | contig 10172 bp, 9 predicted proteins | sample DK1Cmetagenome_2_FD_203821 | JGI IMG/M metagenome (GOLD analysis project Ga0307416, IMG submission 203821) | Maize rhizosphere microbial communities from greenhouse at UC Davis, California, United States - DK15-C-3 | ecosystem: Host-associated > Plants > Roots > Rhizosphere > Soil | place: USA...
CCGCGCGCCTGCCCCAGTCCGTCAGCGATCCACCTGCACGCCAGCTCCGGCGACTTCTGGTCGAAGTACGTGCGCGCGGCCCAGTACGATGCCTGCGGCAGCAGTGCGCTGCCGGGATAGTCCAGGCGGATTCGCTCCAGGTTCCGCGCGGCGCCGTCCAGGTTCCCGCTGGCGTAGTCGAGCTGAACCAGCCGAAGGAGGGCATCGTCCGCCCAGGATGAGGCGGAGTATTCTACCGCTACCCGCTGGAGCTGCCGCCGCATCTCGTTGGCGTCACTCGCCACCATTGCTTGCGTGTAGATGATCTGCGGGTAGAGCGTATCCGTGGGCGAGGTCGCCGCCAGTAGTAGCCGCACTTTGGTTCGTGCTGAGTCGCCGCGGCCTTCCTGCGCCTGGCGAACGGCTTCCACGAGGCGAGAATCGGTTTGTGCGTGGGCGGGAAGGACGGGAAGGACGGGAAGGACGGCAAGGCCAACCGCGACCAAAGCTCCGGATTGCCACTTCGATCGTGTCTCTTTCACCTTCCCGTCTTTCCCGTCTTTCCCGTCCTCTAGCCCCATCCGCAACACCAGATCGAGCAACAGGCTTCGCTCGTCCGACACGGTCGTGTTCTTGAGCGCTTCGTCAGTGTCGCGCGCAGCTCGCAGGGCAGACCGGATCCGAGCGTTCGACCAGTGCGGTGCCCAGCGGCTCCAGCGGTTGGCCTCTTCCTTGTAAGTCAGGAGACCAAACGGGCGGATACTGAGGAGGATCTTCATCACCGCGGCCCCGAGTGCACCGCCACGCATACCCCGATCGTAGTGGGCACGAGCGATTCCAATCCCCACCAGCGCCGTCCCAATCGCCGTGACCAGCTTCACTCCGGATACTCCTGATTGTGCCAGCACCGGCGCCAGCAGCGTGGTGGCTCGGCCGGTATCCCCGTCGAACACGGCGTCACGCCAGTCCCAGAGGGTCTCTCCCTGTCTGACGCCGACCAGCTGCCCGACTGCTTCCACGGTCAACCGGGTACCGGCGGGAAGAGATGCGAGCTTGCTCAGCTCGGAAGAGAGCGCGCCCAGGTCGGCCTCAGTGGAGCCAACCAAATGCTCTGCTGCGTCCAGCTCGAGATCCACGCCCAGCCTGCCGGCTTCACGCAGAAGCCACTTCTGGGCCCGTTCGGAGGGCAGCGGGTCAAACCTCACCGACACTGCTCCGGTCGCGAGCTCCTTGTCCTCGGCTTGCTCAGACGAGCTTTGCACCATGATCACAATGGTGTCCGGACTCGGTCGCTCAAGGTAACGAAGAAACTCCGACCGCCCCTTCGTCTTCCGTTTCCAGCCCTCGATGTCGCGGAGCAGCACGACTCGACGCTCCGCCAGCATCGGTAGGGTGTTGCAGAGCGCATGAACATCCTCGGCGTCGAGCTGAGCGGCCGAGCGTTGGTCGAAGTTGAAGTCGCGGAGGGAGGGGTCGAGCGCCTTGTCGAGGATCATCCGGACCGCCTCGTCCTTGAGCACATCCTCGGCGCCGTAGAAGTAGTAGACCGGTGCCAGCTCGCCCTTCTGAAGGGACCGAAACAGGTTGTCGCTGGACTGTGAGGGCATGAAGGAATTGTAGGGGAGCTAGAAGCGATTAGCTATTAGCTATTAGTCGTTAGCTACTCGCTCATAGCTCATAGCTCATAGCTCATAGCTCATAGCTCATAGCTAATAGCTAATAGCTACTCTTCCGCCGGAAGCACTCCACGTACATCACCCCCACAAGCGTTTTCGCGTCCTTGATCTCGCCGGTTCGGGTCATGGTCATGATCTCCGACCAACGTTTCGTATGCACCTCCATGAACTCATCCTTCTCGCGGCGATGCTTTCCCTGCTTCAACCCGGTGGCGAGAAAGATGTGGATCTTCTCGTCGGTGAACCCAGGAGTGGTATAGATCGTCGTCAGCCGCGCCAGCACGTCGGCCGACATGCCGGTCTCTTCTTCCAGCTCGCGTTGGGCACAAGTCGACGGTGTCTCTCCGGGGTCGAGCCGCCCTGCAGGGATCTCCCAGATAAAATCATTGGCAGCATGCCTGAACTGACGGATCATCAGAACCCTGGGATCCGGGCCGCGGGGCTCGTCCAGGAGGGGAACGACCACGGAGGCGCCCGGGTGCCGGACCATCTCGAGCTGACCGGTAGATCCGTCGGGAAAGCGGACCGTATCCCGATCCAGATTCACGACCTTCCCGGTGTGGAGACGTTCAGTGGAAACCAGGGTCATAAGGATTGCGAGTGTGAAGTGAGAGGGGAGACGGCAGCCCGGAACCATGCCACTGGAATCTTGAATGCCTCGGCAAAGAGATAGCGCAGCTCCAAAACCGGGTTGTCGGAAATGGGGCTGTCCTCGGTGGGCGAGGTGTACGCCTCCAGGTTAGTCCGCCGGGCTTCCATTCGAAGTCGAAACATATGAAACGGGTCGCTGACCAGCAGCACGCGGCGGAGCTTTTCCTGCTCCAGCCACTCCCCCACGGCGGTCATCGAAGCCTGAGTGGACCGACCCTGCGCCTGGACGATCACGGCCTCGGCGGGTACCCCATGCGCAACCAGAAAGCGGCGTCCAACCGTGGCCTCGCTGGTGGTGTCACCGGGTCCCATCCCACCGGTAACGATGATCCTCGGAGCATGTCCTTCCCGGAACAGGTGTAGCGCATGATTGAGGCGAGCCCGAAGCACGGGTGATGGACGCCCGTTGTACTGCGCCGCGCCCAGCACGATGATCGCGTCCACTGGGCGCCGCTGGTCCTGTTGGCTCACGATGAGCACCATGATCAGGGCGGCGGTGTAGACCGCACCAGCGGCGAGGGCGAGCCAGACGAACAACCGGGTGACGGACGGTCGGGCGGACCGACGCGCCTTCACAAATCGAAGCTCTCGCCGTGCGCCGGGACGCGCACGTCACGCACGCCTTCGTCCCTGAGAATTGCCGCCATAGCTTCGAGCGCGGGGGGCTCGCCGTGGACCACGAAGGCTCTGCGAATGGGCCCTCCGAGTCTTCGAACCCAGGCACGCAGCTCATTCTTATCTGCGTGCGCGGAGTACCCGTTGATCGTCTCGACCTCGGCCCGCCGCTCGTACTCCTGGCCCAGGATCCGCACGATCTTCTCGCCGCTCTGAATTCGGCGGCCGAGTGTGTGCTCCGCCTGGAAGCCGACGAAGAGAACCAGGTTCCGATGGTCGCCGATGCCGCTGGCAAGATGATGGAGGATTCGCCCCGACTCGACCATCCCTGATGCGGCTATGATCACCGCTGGTCCGTTGTGTACGTTCAACGCTTTCGAGTCGTTCACTTCCCGCACATAGCGGAGCAGCGGGAAGTCGAAGAGCTCGTTGGTGGTCTCGATCATCCGCTCGCGCCGGTCGAATACTTCAGGGTGGAGCCGGAACACGGTCGTGATGTCTACCGCGAGCGGGCTGTCGACATAGATCGGTATCTCGGGGATCTCGCCGGCACGGTAGAGCTGGTGCAGGCTGTACACCAGTTCCTGAACCCGCCCAACGGCGAATGCTGGAATCAACAGCTTGCCCCCCCGTGCAGCCACGCGCCGAACTGCGTCGCCCAGGCGCCGCTCCGCCTCGCCGAAGGACTCGTGATCCCGGTCCGCGTAGGTAGCTTCGATGATGAGGGTGTCGATCGGACCTGACGGCGGTTCGGGGTCCCGCACGATCGGCAGGCCGCTGCGCCCGATATCGCCGGAGAACACGACCCGCTGATTGCCCCCTTCGGTCACCCGGAGGTCGACCGCGGCGGAACCCAGGATATGCCCTGCGTCATGGAACTCGAGAGCCAGGTGCTTCCGAAGATAGAAGACCCGGCGATACGGCACGCCCACCATCAGGTCCTGCACCGCAATAGCATCCCTGAGCGAGTACAGCGGCTCGCTATACGGCAAGGCTTTGCCTCGCCGGTGCAGAAACTCATGGTCCTTTTCCTGGATGTGCCCGGCGTCCGCCAGCATCACCGCGCTCAGGTCCCGAGTGGCGGGCGTGCTGTACACCGGACCATGGAAGCCCTCCTTGACGAGGAGGGGCAGCCGTCCGCTGTGATCGATATGCGCATGGCTGAGGACCACGCCGTCGAGCCGCCGTGCATCGAACGGGAGCTTCGCGTTGAGCGTGTGCGTTTCGGCGCGGCGTCCCTGAAACAACCCGGCGTCGAGCAGAAACCGGGCGCCGGCGGCCTCGATCAGGTGCATGGAGCCGGTGACCTGTCCCGCTGCCCCCCAAAATGTGAGCCGTGTTCCCGTCATCGGCGCGCTCCAACAGCGTGAACAGTGAACAGTGAACGGTGAACGGGTGACGACGGGCCGAGCCCGTTTACTGTTGACTGTTTACCGTACACGCTGTTTCTCCTAACCCGTCACTGTTCACGCTTCTTCTCATCTCGTCCCGAACAGGCGATCGCCGGCGTCGCCGAGGCCGGGCAGGATGTAGCCGACCTGGTTCAGCTCGCGGTCGAGCGAGGCGGTGAACACGGGGACCTCGGGGTGGCTTTCGAGCATGCGGCGTACCCCATCGGGGGCAGCGACGAGACAGAGGAAGCGTATTCGCCGGGCACCGGCATTCTTCAGGGCGCCGACCGCGGCGACCGCCGATCCGCCGGTAGCGAGCATGGGGTCCAGGATGAAGAAGTCGCGCTCGACCTCGTCCTGCGGGATCTTGAAGTAGTAGTCCACCGGCTGGAGCGTTTCGTGATCCCGATAGAGGCCGATGTGTCCCACGCGCGCCGATGGGATCAACTGCGTGATGCCGTCCACCATGCCCAGACCCGCCCGAAGGATCGGCACCAGCGTCAGCTTCTTACCCGAGACCTGGCGGCCCTTGGTGCGCTCCAGCGGAGTCTCGATCTCCACCTCCTGGGTCAGGAGGTCCTTGGTGACTTCGTAGGCCATCAGGGTCGCGATTTCGCTGACCAGCTGCTTGAAGTCGCGGGTGCTGGTGTGCTTATCCCGGAGAATAGAGAGCTTGTGTTGTATGAGAGGGTGAGACAGGACGGTGAGGTTCGGGAATATGGGCGGCGGCATGGAGGGGAAATATGACAGCGGCTCTGCCCGCTGTCACCTGAGCCGAAGGCGAAGGGGCTGAAGCTCTTGGCCGGCGCAGTCGCTGCTTGGCTCAAGCCGAGCCCTTCCGTATATTTCCCGCCCTTACGGCCAGGTAGCTCAGTTGGTAGAGCAGCGGACTGAAAATCCGCGTGTCGGGGGTTCAATTCCCTCCCTGGCCATTCCGTAATTTCCTTCGAATAGACACACTGTAGCGGACAGGTCATCAACGATTGTCGGTGGCCTATAGCGCGCGGAGAGCGTACATCTCTTCGGTCTTTAGTCAGCCCGCTGCTCTACCCCCCCGGGACGAGTGGCTCGCTCGACGCAAAGACTTGGCGCTGATATCATGTTCAATGGCGAGTCCGCGGGCCCCGTACCCTTCTGGAGGTCAACATGTTCCGAACCCCTCGTTTCCCGGCGGCGATTGCCTCGATTCTTCTCGCTGTGGCCGCTTGCTCGGATTCCTCAAGGCCCCCAACGTCCCCTTCTCCCCCAACTGATCCCTCGTTCGGTAACGCCCAGCAACCGACCCACCCGAACGCGCTCGCGCGCGGGGTGCGCGGGTTCGGCGGGTTCTTCCTGAACGACCAGGGCTCCCCAACAATCTGGCTCGCAGAGCCGGCTGAGCGCGGCACCGCAGAGCGAGCGCTGGAGCCATGGTTCAGGGCGACCGGACGAGCTGTGTCGGAGCTTCGCGTGCTGCGGGGCGACTACGAATGGAGCGAGTTGCAGCGTTGGTTCCCCGCAGCATCTGCCGCTGCCTTCGCCATCCCTGGAACGGTGTTCGTGGATGCGGACGAGGCAGCCAACCGCATCCGAGTCGCGGTGGTGGATGGTGCCCCGATAGGAGCGATCCGCGCCGCGCTCGAACGCGCCGGTATTCCCGCCGGCGCCGTCGCTATCACGGAGAGGGAGCCGATCCGCCCCCTCGCCACGCTGCGCGACGCGGTTCGTCCGACCCTGGGTGGGCTCCAGATCAATTTCGATCCCGATCCGGGCACGCCGGGCAGTTTCGTGTGCACCCTCGGCTTCAACGTGCTGGTCGGCGGCCAACGCTCTTTCATCACCAACTCGCACTGCACCAACGAGCAGGGCAGCCTCGACGGCACCGTGTACGGACAACCGCTGCTCTCAGGCGGCGTGATCGCCACCGAGGTCGCCGATCCGGAGTACTTCCGGGGCCGCGACTGCTATGCGTCCTTTGTCTGCCGCTACAGCGATGCGGCCCGCGCAGCCTACGCAGTTGGGACTCAGTCGGAACTGGGCTCGATCGCCCGGACTCCGTCACCGAACGCGCAGGGCTCCTCTAACTTGAATATCCTTGGCGAGTTCCACATTTCCGCCGAGGATCTCAATACCGAGTTCGTGGTGGGATCCGAGCTGAACAAGGTCGGGCGCACGACTGGTTGGACTCAGGGGCCGGTTACCCACTCCTGCGTCGACGTTCTCCAGTCTGGTAGCCGATTCGTCGAGCTCTGCCAAACGTTTGTCGGGGCTGGGGTGGCTGGTGGCGACAGTGGCTCGCCTGTATTTGCTGAGAATGGCGGAGACAACGTGACCCTCGCGGGGATCCTATGGGGCGGCGGCGGGGGCGACTTCGTTTTCAGCCCGCTCGCGAATATCGAGCGCGAGCTCGGGCCGCTTCAGACGCACTGAGGGGAGCTAATGGCGGCACCCCGCTGACCGGCTTCCTCGCGGGTAAAGCGTGCTGAGCAGAAGCCCGCGCGACGGAGCCGGCAGCGGTGCCTGGGTGAGCGCAAGGGCCGAGCGCTAGCCAACCGACCGCCAGGTGACGGCTCAAGGTGATGGACTCACCAACAACCTCGCCGATGCCAAGCGGTTCTCAGCGGATAAGCCGCTGCCGCCCTGAAAATCCGCGTGTGGGGGATTCGATTCCCTCGCTGACCATTCACTTCCAGGAAAGACGTCCCGATTTATCCGGAGTCGCTTGCCCAGCTGGGTAAGTTCTCTTCGCATCTCGACCCTCTCCTCGCTACGCCAGGCTTCTCATCGCGGACCATGCATAGGGCATGAAATGACCAAACGCCGTTGGGTTCGCTGCCCCACGGCGTTGGTACAGGAGATCTCAGGACCGCACAATCTCAGTAATTGCGCTCTGCCAGGCGGCGGCGAATCAGATCGCGTGCGGAGGGGTGCAGCGAAACATCGGTATCGAGCCGAAGCCTGCCCGCGATCCGATCGGCCAAGGCAAGGCCGGTGTAGTTCCGAGCCAGCTCATCGAGCGGCGTACCGATTGATTTTGGAGGCTCAAAGTAGGCCACTCCGCGACGCGTAGCCGCATCGACGGGCTGAGGCACGGCCCCGGAGCGGGCGGCAAAGGCAGCAACGAAGAAGAGAAGAGAGCAGGCAGGTGCAACGAAGCGCATGAGGACACCCCAGGAGACAAGATGTATTGGGAGTACGCTGGGTAGTCTCGGTCGAAGGGCGCTCCAACTTGATCGGAAAAGCTCTAGATCACGGGGTCGATCACCAGCTCGAAACGGACCGGCAGCTCAGCGACGGAAGTGCTGCCGTCGGTCAGGTAGCGCACCTCGCGCTCGGAGCTGCCGTGGCTCCCACCCGGCAGCGTCACGGAGCTGCCGGAAACGAGCTCTTCGTAGTGGTCATCGGCCAGGTGAACCCAAACTCGCGAGGTTGCACCGGCGTTGCCCCTCGCAACCAGGCGGTACCCGCTGTTCGCCAGCAGGTGTACTCGAATGACAGCTTCCCTCAGATCCCCACGACGCCCAATCTCGCGGTGCTCGCTCAATCCCGGCATGATAGCATGCGCAGGAGCCCGCATCACGAGCGACACCCGGGTCATGGCGCTGGAGATTCCGACCTGCGCCTGCAGATCGGCGCCGCCTAGCGAGACCGTCACGGCCATCACTACGAGCAAGATCCAAACTGCCTGGAGTGCCTTCACTGCTATCTCCCGCCAAGGTGAGTCGAGCACCCCGGCAAAGGCACACCGCGCGCCACGCTCGGCCTGGTTGTAAGCGCTGCCTTAGTATGAGGTTCGATCATTCGAGGCCGCACGATGGAGATCACGTGGCTGTCAAAGAGGTAAACATCTGAAGCGGGAATCCGACCTAAGTAGTTGCTGCGAACCGTCCCGCTGGCCGGGAGAAGATACCGCCCAAAAACCATACGGCTACGGTAGTGGTTTCTGGTCGCCCTCGATGTGACGCTCCTGTAAACCGCCAATGAGTCGGCAACCCACGTTGCTCTGTCCTCCGGCATGCCAGCCATCCTGACTCAACACAGCACTTTACGCCGTGGCCCGCGACCTGCTCGCAGAGAGCCGATCGCAGCTCCTGACGACCAGGCTATGGAGGTTCTGATATGCTCGCTGGGCAGAGAATCATGATCGTGGACGACGATCCCGGGATCCGGCGGGCTCTGCACATACTGCTGAGCCGCGAAGGCTACCTTGTCACACAGGCATGCGACGGAATGGAAGCTGTGCGGATGTGGCGTGAGAAGGGAGGCGACCTGGTAATCACGGATCTGCACATGCCTGAAAAGAACGGCATCGAGATGATTGTCGAGCTGCTGTCGCAAACGCCTGCCATTCGCATCATCGCGATGTCTGGCGGCGGGCAGACCAGGCGTCTCGACCTTCTCGGTAATGCGAGCATGCTCGGGGCCGTCCTCACTATCGAAAAACCTTTTACCCTGAACGAGATGATGCAAATGGTCCGTCGCGCTCTCGGCACCGAGTAGCCGCTTCGAGACTCCCGCCTTCGCACCTCCAAATCTCTGAAACGCTCCGACGCGCAACCCTTTTTACGATGCAGCCATCTAGAGGGAGTGCGGCGCTATTCGTCTGCCGGCGAAACGCTCCGGCCGATCCTGCGTAGGGTCATGTCGAGGCTTCACGATGCCCTTGAGCCGTCGCCATTTCTTGCTTGGTAGTACGGGAGCCGTGCTGCTGAACGCACGTCCCGGCAGCGCGTGGCCGCTTCAGGCCACCGCGAGCGCCGCACCTCCCCTCTGGCAGCCTAACGCCGATCTGTTACGCAGCTTACCCCGACTGCTCGAGCTGGCTTCAGTGCCGGGGTTAGCGCTTGGGATCGTCGACGGAACGCGGGTCTGGCGCCGCGGGTTCGGTGACGCCATCGAAGAAACTGCCCGGCCAGTGTCAGATGAAACGGTGTTCGAGGCGGCGTCGCTCGGCAAGCCTGTGTTTGCCTATGCGATGCTCAGGCTGGTGGATGCAGGCGTGCTGGATCTGGACCGTCCGCTCTACGACTATCTACCACAACCGGACACCAACAACGCGCGTATGAGACGAGTGACGGCACGCCATGCACTCAGCCATACGACGGGCCTTCCTAATTGGCGGCAGCGGCCGTCCCCCCTCGAGCCTTCCTCCGATCCTGGTAGTCGGTTCAGCTATTCCGGCGAGGGTTACTTCTATCTTCAGAGAGTGGCCGAGAAGCTGACAGATAAGCCGTTCGCCCGGCTCATGCGCGAGCAGGTGCTGGATCCACTCGGCATGAAGCAGAGCGGCTATGTCTGGCAGTCCGACTTCGAGTCCCGCATGGCTGCCGGATACGATGCCCAGGAAAAGCGACTCGATGTTCAGGGTGCCATCGGACCCATAATCCATGGGATTGCGAATGAATGGGGCAAGCCGCTCATAGATTGGAGATACGAGGACTACTCCCGTGCTGTTCAGCTGGTAAACCCCCAGTGGCCGGTGCTTCCGCTCTACATGGTCCCGAATGCGGCGGCCTCTTTGCTGACGACGGTCGGTGACTACACACGGTTCCTCAGCCACGTGCTGACTCCGTCGGAGAGTGGAATCGCCCTTTCAGCGGCCATGCGCAAGCAGATGCTCAGTCCCCAGGTCCGCCTCAACAGTGCGCTCCAGTGGGGCCTGGGGTGGGGAATCCAGCGAGACCAGTACGGCGAAGTTCTCTGGCATTGGGGAGCGAATAACTCCTTCCGCAACTTCGTCATCGCGGACGCGGTGAATGGCCGGGCGATCGTCGTGTTCACCAACAGCGAGAACGGTCCCCGCATCTACGAACGCGTCATTGTGGCGGTCACTGGCCACGACCATCCGGCTTTCCTCTGGATCTGAGTCAGCGATAAGCGG
>Ga0307416_100002779_pt1 | contig 10165 bp, 8 predicted proteins | sample DK1Cmetagenome_2_FD_203821 | JGI IMG/M metagenome (GOLD analysis project Ga0307416, IMG submission 203821) | Maize rhizosphere microbial communities from greenhouse at UC Davis, California, United States - DK15-C-3 | ecosystem: Host-associated > Plants > Roots > Rhizosphere > Soil | place: USA...
GAGCGTGAACGGCGCGCTGCCGTCCTTCAGCCTGACGAAAGCCTTTGGCGACTGGCCACGGTAGTCGTCGTGGATGCCGATCACGCTGACCTCGGCGACCGACGGGTGCTGGTAGATCGCTTCCTCGAGGTTGCGCGGATAGACGTTGAAGCCGCTACACAGGATCATGTCCTTGGTGCGGTCGACGATGAAGACGAAGCCGTCGTCGTCCATGATCGCGACGTCGCCGGTGCGCAGCATGCCGTCGAAGGTCGTGACCTCGGCGGTCGCTTCCGGCTTGTTCCAGTAGCCCTTCATCACGTTCGGGCCGCGGATGCAGAGCTCGCCGCGCTCGCCGAGCGGCACGTAGCGCGTCGGGTCGTCGACGTCGAGCATGCGGATCTCGATCCGCGGCAGCGGGATGCCGCACGAGCCGGCCTTCCTCATGCCGTGCACCGGCGTGAAGGTCCCGGTCGGCGAGGTCTCGGTCATGCCCCAGCCTTCGCTGAGCGGACAACCGGTCACCTGCTCGAAGCGCTGCGCGACCTCGAGCGGCAGCGGCGCCCCGCCCGAGCCGCAGTACTTGAGCGAGTGCAGGTCGTACTTGGCGACGTCGGGATGGCCGAGCACCGCCGTGAACATCGTCGGCACGCCGGGAAAGCTCGTCACCTTCTTGGCCGAGATCTCCTTGAGCGCGGCCTCCGCGTCGAAGCGAGGATGCAGGATCAGCTCGGCGGCAGCGCGAATGCCGAGCAGCATGTTGACCGAGAGGGCATAGATGTGGAACGGTGGCAGCACGGCGAGGACGCGCTCCTGGCCCTCGACCAGCACCGGCGGCTTGCCGTTCACCGTCTCCCAGTACTGCTGGCACGCCGCCGAGAGATTGGCGTGCGTCAGCATGGCGCCCTTCGGCAGCCCGGTGGTGCCACCGGTGTACTGCAGCACCGCGATCTGCTCGCGCGGGTCGGCGATCGCGTGCTCGCGGTAGCGGCCGTCGTTGTCGAGCAGCGCGGCGAAGCTCAGGTGCTCGGCGCCGCTGCCGGTCTCGACGGTGAGCTTGCCGGCCTTCATCTGCGTCGCGACGGCGTCCGGATGCGGCGACATCTCGGCCATGTTGCCGACGACGAGCTTCTTCAGGCGGGTCTTGCCGAGCATCGCCGCCATCTGCGGATAGAGCGCGGCGAGGTCGAGCGTGAACAGCACGTCGGTGCGGCTGTCGGCGATCTTGTGCTCGAGCACCTGCGCGGCGTCGAGCGGCGAGTAGTTGACGACCGTGCCGCCCGCCTTCAGCACGCCGAAGAAGGCGATCACGTAGTGCGGCGTGTTCGGCAGGTAGAGGCCGACGTGGACGCCGGGCCCGACGCCGAGCTCCTGCAGCCCCTTGGCGGCGCGGCGGACGCACTCCTGCAGCTCGCGATAGGTCAGGCGCTTGCCCATGAACTCGAGCGCAGGCCGATCGGGCCATTTCGCCGCCGTGTCGTCGAGGATCTTCTGCACCGGCTCCGGCACGATGTCGACGTCCCAGCGCACGCCTTCGGGGTAGGAGCGGATCCACGGATGCAAGTCGTTCATGTCGCTTCTCCTCGCCTGCCGCGAGGTCTCAAACTGCGGTCAGGCCGCCGTCGACGGCGAGCGTCTGCCCGGTGATGAAGGCGCAGGCATCGGTCGCGAACAGCGCCGTCACGCCCTTCAGGTCCTCGGCGCCGCCGACCTTCTTCATCGGTGCCATCTCCGCGGTCGCGTCCTTGCCGAGCGCTGCCGCGATCGGCGCCGTCATCTTGGTCGGGAAGAACCCCGGCGCGATCGCGTTGACGTTGATGCCGAGCGGCGCCCACTCGGCGGCGAGCGTGCGCGTCAGATTGACGACCGCGCCCTTGCTCGCGTTGTAGGCCAGCGTCGGCATGCCTTCGGGGTAAGTTCCCGTCAGGCCCTGGATCGACGCGACGTTGATCACCTTGCCGCTCTTCCTCGGCACCATGCAGCGGCGGCCGACCTCCTGCGTGAGGACGAAGAGCGCCGTCACGTTGAGGGTCATCACCTTGTTCCAGCCGTCGAGCGGATGCTCGATCGTCGGCGCGCCCCACGACGTGCCGGCGTTGTTGACGAGGACGTCGATCGGCCCGAGCGCGCCGATCACCTTGTCGACGAGCGGTGCGATCGTGGCCAGGTCGCCGAGGTCGCAGGCCAGCGGCAGGCATTCGATGCCGAGCGAGCGCAGATGCTTCGCCGCAGCATCGAGCTCGTGCTCCTTGCGCGCCGTGATCGCCACCTTCGCGCCGAGCTCGCCGAGGACCTCGGCCATCTGCAGGCCGAGGCCGCGCGAGCCGCCGGTGACGAGCGCCACCTTGCCGTGCAGGGCGAGCAGCTTGGCGAGGCTCATGGCGTCTCTCGGGTGGCGTCACGGCCGGTTGCGGCCCATCGAGTCGTGGCTCGACACCCACTCGTCGGCGAGGATCGCGCTCGATAGCGATGTATCGCCGGCAAGGACGACCGCGGCGCAGATCTCGGCGAACTTGTCGGCCTTGCCCGTGCCGTAGCAGTCCATCATCTCGAGGCACTCGCGTTGCGTCGGCAGGCCGGTGCCGCCGCCGTAGGTGGCGACGATCAGCGACGTCAGCGTGATCGACCAGTAGTAGTCGCCGTTGTCGAGCAGCTGCGCGTAGGTCACGCCGGCGTGCGACTCGGAGACGTTGGCGACGTCTTGCCCGGTGGCGATGAACATCGCCGTCAGGCCGTTCGCGGCGTGCGCGCCGTTGTTCGCCGAGCCGGCCAGGAAGGCGCCGACGTTGCTGATCTGGCGCGTGAAGAACAAGTCCTTGGCCGTCGTGTGCATCATGCTCTTGAGCAGGTCGGCCTTGATCGTGCACTCGGCGACGACGCGCTTGCCGCGCGTCAGCAGCATGTTCGCCCGCGAGTGCTTCTTGTCGGTGTCCATGTTGCCCGACAGGATGTACCTCGCCTTCTTCGGGTAGTTCTTCATGATCCACTCGCAGGCGGCACGCGTCGCCTTGCCGGTCATGTTCTGGCCGGCGGCGTCTCCGGTCGTGTAGTTGAAGCGGAGGTTGCGCACCGGGCCGATCGCGAACTGGCGGATGTTGATCAGCTTGCCCGAGCGGGTCGTCGTCTCGGCCGCCTGCTTGATGGCGTCGAAGTTCTCGCCGATCCAGTCGCCGAACTCGCGCGCCTGCAGCGCGTCGTCGAAGAAGAACGCCGGCGAGCGCTGCATGAACTGGCCGATCACCGTCGTCTTGACGCCGCCGCTCTCGCTCAGCAGTCGCATGCCGCGGTTGTAGCTGGCGACGAGCGTGCCTTCGCTGGTCGCCAGCGGGATGAAGAAGTCGCCCTTGGCGTGCTCGCCGTTGATTCGCAGAGGACCCGCGAGACCGATCGGCACCTGCGCCACGCCCATGAAGTTCTCGACGTTGCCGGGCAGCAAGCTCGGCTCGAACGAGAAGCTGCCGACGTGCTCGAGCGCCTTGCCGGTCCGCTCCTGCACGAAGCGGCGTCGCGCCTCCGCCATCTCGCGCGTGTAGTCGTTCTCCTTCGAACGCGGAATCTTCGGTGCCATTGCCTTCTCCTCGCACGACCGCCCGCCGGCGGCCGCTGCCTCACTTCGCCTTCAGCAGGTTCTGCAGATTGGCGAGGTTCTCCTGGAAGCGATCCTGCAGGACCTTCCAGGCCTTGCGCCTCGACTCGGCTTCCATCTCGGCGAGCTCGCGGAAGCGGTCGATGGCCTGCTTGACGCCCTGCTTCGCACGCTCGGAGCTCTTGCTGATCGCGTCCTTGCCGGTCGCATCCTTCAGCGCTGCCTGCCATTCGACGAGCGCCTCCTGCAGGATCTCGTTGCGCCGTTGCGCGAGCGCCTTGATGCCCTCGTAGGCCTGCCGGTTCGCTTCCGCCAGCGCTTCCATGTCCTTGCGCTGCGAATCCACGATCGCCTGCATGTCGACGCCGGGCAGCTTCAGCCGGCCGACGAGCTTGCCGAGGTCGCCGAACGAGGGCAGCCCGGTCGCTCGCTTCGCGCTCGCGCTCGTCGTGGCTGTCTTGCCGGCGGTCTTGCCGGCGCGCTTGGTCGCGGTCTTGCCGGCGGTCTTTCTTGCTGTCGTTCGGGTCGTCGTCGCCATCTTTTCTCCTTCGTGGTGGTTGGTCGGGACCGAATCAGGGCCGCTGCTCGCTGCGTGCCCCTATGCGCGTGCTGCCTTCCCCGCCCGGGGTGTCGGCGAACGCTTGGACGTAGCCGGCACGGAGCGTGCCCCGGCGCGGCCCGTCGCCTTGCCGGCCAGCGGCACCCGAGGTGCTTCCGGACGGGTGCCCTTGGCTGCGACGCCACCGCGGCCAGCCGGTGTCGGCGCCGCCTTGCGGCTGCGCGGCGCGGTCCGGCGCGCCCTCGCGCCTGCCGCGGCGGCGGGAACGCCGATGACCGCCTCGTGCAGCTCCTGCAGCGATTCGTCGAGATAGCCGGCCAGCTTGCGCAGGTCGGGAACCGTCTTGCGGCACGCCGTCAGGCCGAAGTCGAGCGCGCCGCAGTAGCTCTGCACCGTGAGGTTGAGCGCCATGCCGTGCGCCGGGATCGACACCGGATAGAGCGTCAGCACGCGGGCACCGGCGACGTACAACGGCGTCTGCGGGCCGGGAACGTTGGAGATGACGACGTTGGCCGTCGGCGGCAGGCGGTCGGCCAGGCTCGACCGGCCGTACAGCCCGATCGCGCCCTGCAGGACGAGCGGCGCGCCGAAGATCGAGAAGTCGCGCGGCGTCGCGTCCTTGACCTTGCCGCTCAGATCCTTGGCCTGCAGCGACGACGCCTGGATCGCCTTCAGCCGCTCGACCGGGTCCTTGATGTCGGTGGCCAGGCTGCACAGCATTCCCGACACCTGGTTGTTCGGCTCGGTGTTGCCGGGCTCGCGCAGCGACACCGGAACGAACGCCACCAGCGGCTCCTTCGGCAAGCCGTGCTTCTCGAGCAGGTAGCGGCGCAGCGCGCCGGCGCAGGTCGCCATGACGACGTCGTTCAGCTTGGTGCCGGTCTGCTTGGCGATCGCCTTGGCGTCGGCGAGCGACAGCGAGCGCGCCGTGAACGAGCGCTGGCTCGTGATCGACGCGTTCAGCATCGTCTTCGGCGCGACGAGGTTCGGCATACCCTGTGCAGGGACGCGGACGACGCTGCCGACCACCGGCGCCGCGACGCTGGCGATCGCCTTCAGCACGTCGGGGATCTTCTGCAGCGCGCTGACCTGCTGGCTGAACATGTTCTTGTAGGCCGTGCCGAGCAGCGCGAGCGGGTCGGGCGGGCCCTTGGCCTTCGCGCCCGCCGGCGGTGGCGGGTCGATCTGGCGGCCGGCAGGGCTCGTGTCGTACATCATGTTGGTGAGCGCCATGCCGGCGCCGCCGTCCACCGCGGCGTGGTGGATCTTCGTGTAGATCGCGAGCGTGCCGTCGGCGAGCCCGTCGATGACGTAGAACTCCCACAGCGGCCGGCTACGGTCGAGGAAGTTGGAGTGCAGGCGGCCGACGAGCTCCTCGAGCTGCTGCGTCGTCCCGGGCTTCGGCAGGCCGAGGTGGCGGATGTGGTAGTCGATGTCGAGCTCGTCGTCGTCGATCCAGATCGGGTGGTCGATGTCCCACGGCACCGGGACGATCTTCTTCTTCAGCACCGGGAAGAGATGCAGTCGCGCTGCGAGGTGGCGCTTGTAGACGTCGTAGAAGTTGCCCTTGAAGCCGGCCGGCAGCTCGACGATCGAAAGGCCGGCGACGTGCATCGGCGTCTGCGGCGTCTCCATGTACAGAAAGCTCGCGTCCATCCCGCCGAGTGGTTTCATGCTGGCCTCGCGTTCGCTGTGCAATTCATTCGCGCGTGGGTCATTGGCCCGCCGCCCACCCGGCCAGGCCGGGGGCGGCCTTCTCGCTGCGCCGCGGGTCCGGGTAGACCAGGCCTCGCAGGCCGCTGCGATCGAACGGCTTCCATTGCCCTTCCGGCTGCGCCAGCCGGTCGGCGATGGCATAGAGCGCCGCCGGGTTGTGGCCGAGGCCGCAATGGCTGCCCTCGATCTCGATGTTCTCCGCGCCCGGACCCTCGCGCTCGAGGCAGCCCTGCCAGGCGACGATGCCGTCGCTGCGGCTGAAGATCGCCGTCGCCGGCACCGGCGGCGGCGTCTTCATCCGCTCGCGCGCCGGCCAGTCCTCGACCTTGCGCTGGCTCGCCTGCTCGTAGAGGCGCCACGCGTTGCTCGCGCGGGGCACGCCGGCGAACGGGCTGCCGAGGGTGATGACGCCGCGCACCTGCTCGGGCGCCCGGCGCGCCATCTCGCGCGCGAAGACGCCGCCGAGGCTCCAGCCGACCAGGCTGACCTTGCGGCCCGAGTGCCGGAACACGGTCGCGAGCCGCTCCTGCATCTTCGCCTCGGCGCCGGGGCGCGGGCCGTGGTTGGCGCCGAGCTCCCAGCCGTGCGAGGCCCAGCCCTGGTCGGCGAGGAAGCGCCGCAACGGCCGTGTCGAGGTGTCGCTCGCCGCCAGCCCCGGCAGGACGAGGACGCTGTGGCCGTCGCCGCGCGCCGCCAGCCGCAGCAGCGGATACGAGGCGAAGAACGCCGTCAGCTCCCAGATCGCCCGCACCTCGAGCAGCAGCAGCTCGCGCGACGGCGGCGCGTTGGGATCGGTGTGGTTCAAGCTCGCGTCCCCGAGGATTGCGGATCGACCGCATGGCTGGCGATGGCATCGATGATGCGCGTCCAGCACGAGATCGGCAGCGCATGGCCCATACCCGGGATGACGACGAGGCGAGCGCCGGGAATGCTCTGCGCGGTGTCGATTCCGCAGGCGAGCGGCACCAGCGGATCGGCGTCGCCGTGAAGGACGAGGGTCGGCACCCGCACCGCCGCCAGCGCCTCCTTGCGGCTGCCCGACGCCAGGATCGCCGCCATCTGCCGCGCGACGCCCGGCGGGTTGAGGCCGCGCGCGTGCAGCCGCTCGGCGCGCTCGCGGTCGAGCGCCTCGTCCTCCGGGAAGCTGCCGCCGCGCAGCACCTTCCACGACTGGGCGTAGCTTTCGATGTAGCCCTCGAGCGTCGTCGCCGGCGCCTTGAACAGGACCGCCATCGCCTCGGGCGTCGGCGGCGGCAGGCTCGGCTCTCCGGTCGTCGACATGATCGACGTCAGCGTGCGCAGGCGTTCGGGGCGCTCGATCGCCATCGTCTGCGCGATCGCGCCGCCCATCGAGGCACCGACGACGTGGGCGCGATCGATGTCGAGCGCGTCGAGCAGCCCGAACGCGTCGGCGGCCATGTCGCTCAGCCGGTACGGCGCGTCGACCGGCTTGCCTTGCATCGCCGCGGCGAACGCGGCGGCGACGTTCGGCACGCCGGCGGCGTCGAAGCGCGTCGACAGGCCGATGTCGCGGTTGTCGAAGCGGATCACACGAAAACCCCGCGCTGCGAGCTCCTCGCAGAACTCGTCGTGCCAGGCGATCATCTGCGATGCCAGGCCCATGATCAGCAGGAGCGGCGGCGCGCTCGCGTCGCCGAAAGTGTCGTAGCAGAGCTCGATGCCGTTGGCTCGAGCGCGTGCGGGTGGGGTTCTCCGTTCGTTCGGCATCGCGCTCGCGAGCTGCAGGTGGAGTGCGGCTCAGACCTCGAGCCACTCCTTGCGGATGTCGGCGTTCGTTCGCAGCTCTTCGGGCGAGCCCTCGAAGACGATGCTGCCGTGGCCCATCACATAGCAGCGCTCCGAGATCTCGAGCGCGATCGTCAGCTTCTGCTCGACGAGGAGGACCGAGACGCCGCGCGACTTCAGCGTCTTCAGGTACTCGGCGACGAGCTCGACGATCTTCGGCGCCAGCCCCTCGGTCGGCTCGTCGATCATGATCAGGTCAGGGTCGCCCATCAGCGTGCGGCACAGCGTCAGCATCTGCTGCTCGCCGCCCGACAGGACGCCGGCCTCGGTGTGCTCGCGCTCCTTCAGCCGCGGGAACATCCGGTACATGTCGTCGAACGACCAGCGCGGGTTCTGCTTGCCGCGCTTCTCGCCGAGCATCAGGTTCTGCTCGACGGTGAGCTTCGGGAAGATGTCGCGGTTCTCGGGAACGTAGCCGATGCCGCGGTGGGCGATGTCGAAAGTGCGGTGACCGAGGATGTCCTCGTCGCGGAAGCGGATCCGGCCCTCGCCGTGGACCAGGCCCATGATCGTCTTCACCGTCGTCGAGCGGCCCGAGCCGTTGCGCCCGAGCAGGGCGACGATCTCGCCCTCGCCGACGGTGAGGTCGACGCCGTGCAGGATGTGGCTCTTGCCGTAGAACGCCTGCAGGCCCTGCAGCTGCAAGAGAGGGTTCATGCCCCGGCCCCTGCCGCCTGCTGGTCGGCGAGCACCGAGCCGAGGTAGGCCTCCTGGACGCGCGCGTTGGCGCGCACCGCCTCGGGCGTGTCGAACGCGATCACCTCGCCGTAGACGAGGACCGCGATCTTGTCGGCGAGGCCGAACACGACGCCCATGTCGTGCTCGACTGCGAGCAGCGTCTTGCCGACCGTCACCTCGCGGATCAGCTCGATGAAGCGCGCCGTCTCGCTCTTGCTCATGCCTGCGGTCGGCTCGTCGAGCAGGATGACGCTGGCGCCGCCGGCGATCGTCACCCCGATCTCGAGCGCGCGCTGCTCGGCGTAGGTCAGGTTCATCGCCAGCGTCTCGCGCTTCTTGTCGAGGCGGATCATGCGCAGCAGCTGCTCCGCGCGCTCGTTGGCGTCGGTCAGGTCGGCGAGGAATTTCCAGAACGCGTAGCGGTAGCCCATCGACCAGAGCAGGCCGCAGCGCAGGTTCTCGAACACCGAGAGGCGGCTGAAGATGTTCGTGATCTGAAAGCTGCGCGACAGGCCGAGCCGGTTGATCTCGTACGGCAACAGGTTGTCGATCCGCTTGCCGTGCAGCCGGATCTCGCCGCTGGTCGGCCCGAAGCGTCCGCTGATGAGATTGAACAGCGTCGACTTGCCGGCGCCGTTCGGGCCGATGATCGCGACGCGCTCGCCGGGCGCGACCGACAGCTCGGCGCCGCGGATGATCTCGGTCTTGCCGAACGACTTGCGGACGTCGCGCAGCTCGACCGCAGGGGCGCCGGCGGCGCTGGCCGTCGTCACGGCTTGCCCTCCTCGGCCTCGGCGGCAGCGGCGGCGCCGCCGGTCGGCGCCGCGATGTCGGGCTCCTTGAACGTCATGTCGCGCTCGATCTCGCTCTGGATCGCGCCCCAGACGGCTGCGAAGCGGCGCCGCACCGACTCGAACGCGACGATGCCGACGACCGTGACGGCGAGCGCGCCGAGCCAGCTCGCAGCGCTGGCGACGTCGAGAGTCATCCCGAAGTAGCGCAGCGTCGAGCCGCTGTTGCTGCCGAGCTGGAGGTGGTAGACCATCTCGATCAGCGCCGCGGCGCCGGCCAGGAAGACGAGCGCGGCGACGGCGAGCATCGCGTACCAGCTCCACAGCCGGTGCAGCTTCTTGTGCGCGGCGACGCGCACGTTCATCATGATCAGGCTGGCGATGCCGCCCGGCGCATACATCACCATGAACAGGAAGATCAGGCCGAGGTAGAGCAGCCACGCCTGCGTCAGCTCGGAGAACAGGGCGAAGCCGAGCACCATCAGCAGCGCGCCGATGATCGGCCCGAAAAAGAACGTCGCGCCGCCGAGGAAGGTGAACAGCAGGTAGAGGCCCGAGCGACCGGCGCCGACGACCTCGGCGGTCGCGATCTCGAAGTTGAGCGCCGACATCCCGCCCGAGATGCCGGCGAACAGGCCGGCGATGATGAACGAGAGGTAGCGCACGCGCTGCGTGCTGTAGCCGATGAACTCGACCCGCTCGGGGTTGTCGCGGACGGCATTGAGCATGCGGCCGAGCGGCGTCCGCGTGAACGCGAACATCGCCGCGGTGCAGGCGAAGGTGTACAGCGCGAGCAGGTAGTAGACCTGGATGGTCGACCCGAAGGTGATGCCCATGAAGGGCTTGCCCGCCGAGCGGTTCGCCGAGACCCCGCCCTCGCCGCCGAAGAACTCGGGGATCATCAGCGCCATCGCGGTCACCAGCTCGCCGATGCCGAGCGTGATCATCGCGAACGGCGTGCCCGCCTTCTTGGTCGTCACGTAGCCGAGGATGACCGCGAAGAACATGCCGGCGAGGCCGCCGACGAGCGGGATCAGGCTGGTCGGGATC
>Ga0307416_100002782_pt1 | contig 10161 bp, 8 predicted proteins | sample DK1Cmetagenome_2_FD_203821 | JGI IMG/M metagenome (GOLD analysis project Ga0307416, IMG submission 203821) | Maize rhizosphere microbial communities from greenhouse at UC Davis, California, United States - DK15-C-3 | ecosystem: Host-associated > Plants > Roots > Rhizosphere > Soil | place: USA...
AGACGGGGCTGGGGTACGGATTCCGCCTCCTCGCCCTCGTCATGCTCAACGTGCTGGACGAGAAGTGGAAGGACCACCTCTACGACCTCGACCAGCTCCGCGCGGCGATCAACTACCGCGCGTGGGGCCAGAAGGACCCGCTCATCGAGTACAAGCACGAGGCGTACACGATGTTCGAGGGCCTGATGGACGACATCTGGAACACGTTCACCGAGCGCTTCCTGCGGGTGCAGCTCGTCTTCGAGCCGCCCCCACCTCCGCAGGGGGGTGCCGAGTACGTCTCGCCCTTCGGTGCACCGGCCGGCGCGCCGGCGGGCGACGGCGGCCGTCGCGGTAACGGCGACGGCGCGACGCGTCCCACGAAGCGCTTCAACGCGCTCGGCATCCTCGAGGAGATTCCGGCCGAGGAGGTCGCGTCCGACGACGCTGGCGACGAAGCCCCGACCGACGAGGTGATGGACGTCGGACCGGCCGAGCAACCGGCGACGGCGCAGGTCGCCGCCCGCCCCGAGCCCACCGTGCTCGGGGCGGGCGGCCGCGCGCGGCCGCTGAGCCGCGCCGCCACGGGGGGCGCGCCGACCGCCGCGGCACCGGCGGACTGGAAGAACGTCCACCGGAACGACCCGTGCCCCTGCGGGTCCGGGAAGAAGTTCAAGAAGTGCCACGGAGTCAACGCCTGACACCCGACCGGGCGGCGGGGGGCATCGGATCCGGTGCGCCGCTTTCTCCGCCGGCTCATCTCCCGCCTCTATGCCGAGCGGGACCGCCTCCGGCGGCGCCGTCTCGGCGCGGCAGGCGATGCCACGCGATTCGTCGCGCTCCGGCTGTCCGTGGACGCCGCTCCAGTGACGGCGCAGCTTCGAGTGCCCGGGGCGACGATTGGCTTCGCCGACCCGGGCGACCTGTTGCGCGACCCGGCCGCGTACTGGATGGAGGGCGACGGCGCCTCAGCACTCGTCCGCGGCGGACTGCGCTGTCTGGTCGTTAGGGCCGAGGACACGGTGATCTACCGCGCCGTCGTGACGAGCGACCCTGCCCGCGTCGCCGCGGTGCTACACGCCTATCCAGCGACCCTCCCTGCCGCCCTGGTGAGCGGCGTTGTGACGCACCCGGAGCAGCGAGGGCGCGGGATCCACGCCGCGGCGATGGGGTGGCTCGCCCGCGTCGCGCGCCAGGAGGGCGCGACGCACCTCGTCGCCTGGGTCGCTCTCTGGAACCGCTCCTCGCTGCGCGCCTTCGAGCGCGCCGGATTCCGGCCGCTGACGCCGCAACGGGCGTCGCCTCTGCCGGCCTGACCGCCCCTCGTTCGCCGAGCCCGGCCGGCGATCGTCCGATGCCGCCCCGGCGTCGTCGGCGGTGCACTCTCCCACCCGACGGGGCGGGGAGCGCTCCGCGCGACCCGGAGTGGAGAATCGGATGTCTAGCCAGCCCATCGGGAAAGCGTTAACTATTCGAGAGTTGCCGCCCAGCGAACGGCCGCGGGAGCGGCTCAAGCACCTCGGGCCGCAAGCGCTCGGCGCGGCGGAGCTGCTGGCGATCGTCCTCGGCAGCGGCGGCGCCGGACGCTCCTCGCTCGAGGTCGGCCACGCCGTGCTGGCGTCGGCGGGGGGCTCGCTGCGGCGGCTCGCGGCGCAGCCCGTAGCGGCGGTGACGGCGTTGGACGGGGTGGGGGTGGCGCGGGCGACGGTGATCCACGCCGCGCTGGAGCTGGGTCGGCGGGCGGCGTGCGAGGGGCGCGACGAGGGGGCGCCGGTGCGGTCGCCGCGCGACGTCTACGCGCTGTTCGCGCGGCGATTGGAGGACCTTCCGGTGGAGGAGTTTCACGTCGCGGTGCTGGACTCGCAGCACCGCCTCGAGCGCGACGTGACGGTGACGCGGGGGATCCTCAACTCCTCGCTCGTCCACCCGAGGGAGGTGTTCCGCGAGGCGATCGCCGAGCGCGCGGCGGCGATCATTCTCGTCCACAACCACCCGAGCGGGGACCCGTCGCCGTCGGCGGACGACCGCGCGGTGACCGAGCAGCTGGCCGCGGCGGGGCGGCTGCTGGACATCCCGGTGCACGACCACGTGATCGTCGGGCGTGGCCGGTACATGAGCTTTGCGGAGGCAGGACTGTTGTGATACGAGCGGCGGGTGAGCGAACGACGTCGGGGAGGCGTGCGCCCGAGCGCGCCCGCGCCGGAGGACGCCCGTGAGCACGAGCGTCCTCAGCGAAGTCATCCCCGGGTGGGACGTCGGCGGGGAGCCCCTCTCGGACCGCCTCGACGCCGAGCTGCTGGCGCGCGCCTACCGTTACTCGGAGCGGGCGCACGCCGGCCAGAAGCGCCGATCGGGGGAGGAGTACGTCACGCACTGCGTGGAGGTGGCGAAGATCCTCGCCGACCTCCAGCTCGACTCGGTGACGGTCGCCAGCGGGCTGATTCACGACGTCGTGGAGGACACGGACATCACCGTGGCCGACGTCGAGCGCGAGTTCGGGCGCGAGATCGCCCAGATCGTGGACGGCCTGACCAAGATCGGGAATCTGCCGCTCAACTCGTCGCAGGAGCGGCAGGTCGAGAACTACCGCAAGCTGCTGCTGTCGATCGCCAAGGACGCACGCGTCATCCTGATCAAGCTGGCCGACCGGCTGCACAACATGCGCACGCTCGACTGGCTGGCGCCGGAGAAGCGGCGCCGCATCGCGCAGGAGACGCGCGACCTCTACGCGCCGCTCGCCCACCGCTTCGGTATGGCGAAGATGCGGTGGGAGCTCGAGGACCTGGCGTTCAAGCACCTCGAGACCGACGAGTACAAGGCGCTGGCGCGGCTCGTCGCGCAAAAGCGGGGCGAGCGCGAGGACCTCATCGCGCGGCTGCGCGGCCCGCTGCAGGCGGAGCTCGAGACGGCGGGCATTCGCGGGGTCGAGGTCACGGGCCGGCCGAAGCACCTCTGGTCGATCTACAAGAAGATGAAGCAGCGCGACAAGCCGTACGAGGAGATCTACGACCTCCTGGCGATCCGCGTGCTCGTCAACTCGGTCCCCGAGTGCTACCACGCGCTCGGCGTCATCCACGACGGGTGGACGCCGGTGCAGGAGCGGATCAAGGACTACATCGCGCAGCCGAAGTCGAACGGCTACCAGTCGCTGCACACGACGGTGTTCGGGCCGGGCCGGCAGCTGTTCGAGATCCAGATCCGGACGCGCGAGATGCACCGCACGGCGGAGTTCGGCATCGCGGCGCACTGGTTGTACAAGGACGGCGGGCGCGGCACGTCGGACGAGCTCGACCGGCACCTGCAGTGGTTCCGGCAGGTGCTCGAACTGCAGCTCGACGCGAAGACGCCGGACGAGTTCCTCGAGTTCCTGAAGCTCGACTTGTACCAGGACGAGATCTTCGTCTTCACCCCGACGGGCGACGTCATCCAGCTGCCGAAGGGGGCGACGCCGATCGATTTCGCGTTCGCCGTGCACACCGAGGTCGGGCTGCACTGCCAGGGGGCGCGCATCAACGGCCGCATCGCCCCGCTCTCGCGCGGGCTCAAGAACTCGGAGACGGTCGAGATCCTCACGTCGCCGTCGGCGCGGCCGAGCCGCGACTGGCTGGCCCACGTTCGCACCGGACGCGCGCGCCACAAGATCCGCCAGTGGCTGCGGCACGAGGAGCAGGCGACGTCGGTGAAGCTCGGACGCGACATCCTCGATCGCGAGGTCAAGCGGCGGCGCATCGCCCGGCCGGACGACGCGCAGCTCCTCACCGTCGCCCGCGCCCTCAACCTGAACGACGTGAACCACCTCGTGGCCTCGATCGGCCAGGGCGACGTCCACGTCATGCAGGTGTTGAAGACGCTGCACCCGGAGCTCGAGACTGCCGAGCCGTCGTCGAAGGTGAGCGCCTTCGACCGACTCGTCGACCGGATGCGTGGCGGCTCCAAGGGGGTGCGCATCCAGGGCGCCGACGGACTGATGGTGCGCTACGCCCAGTGCTGCCAGCCGGTGCCGGGCGACACCGTGGTCGGCTACGTGACGCGCGGGCGCGGCGTGAGCATCCACCGCAGCGACTGCCCCAATCTCCTCATGCTCGCCCACGAGCCGGAGCGGCGGCTGGAGATCGACTGGCAGGAGATGGAGGGGGAGCGGTTCGTCGTCCGCCTCGCCCTCGAGGGCAACGACCGTCGCGGCCTCTACGCCGACATCGCGACCGCGGTCAGCGCGACCGGCACGGACATCCGGAGCATGGAGCTCCGCACCGCCGACGGCCGCGCCACCGGCGCCGCGTTCGTCGAGGTCGAGAACCTCGCCCACCTGCAGAAGATCATCAAGGCGGTGAGAAGGGTGAAGGGAATTACGGAAGTGGCGCGCCGGGAGCGCATCTCTGCCGAGGAGTGAACGAGCGAAAGACGCAAGACTGCTTTTCCTCTCCCTCGCTCCTTCGCTAGTCCCGCTGGGGGCGCGGCAGTGGCCGGTCGAAGCGACAACCTCGCATGCGTGAGCGGCGCACCAGACCGAGGGGCGGCGCGACCGACGCGTCGAGACGGGCGAGGCGATCACCGAGTGGGTGCCACCCCACGACCCAGCCGCCGGCCAGATACCACTCGCGGCTTTCCCGGGCCGAGCCGAGTGCGTCCCCGAAGAATCTCGCGCCCTAGGACGGTGCGCCGGCCGTAGCCCTCCGCAAGGTCCGAATGTGACGAGCCTCGCGCGCGCGAGAGTTGTCCGGCGACGAGCCGCGTCGCGCACGCGTCCGCGAGGGCGAACTTCCCGCCAGGGCGAGCAAACAGTCTTTCCTCTTTCGCCCTTTGTCGACCCCGAACAAATCCCATTCGACGGTGTTATAGTTCGGCTATGCCAGGCGCTCAATTCGACCTTCAGGCTCCCTTCAAGCCCGCCGGCGACCAGCCGCGGGCGATCGCGGAGCTCGTGAAGGGACTCGAGCGGGGGGACCGCTTCCAGACTCTGCTCGGGGTCACGGGGTCGGGGAAGACGATGACGATGGCGAACGTCATCCAGCACTACGGCAAGCCGACCCTCGTCCTCTCGCACAACAAGACGCTCGCGGCACAGCTCTACGGGGAGCTCAAGAGCTTCTTCCCGACGAACGCGGTCGAGTACTTCATCTCGTACTACGACTACTATCAGCCGGAAGCGTACGTGCCGACCACCGACACGTACATCGAGAAGGACGCCTCGATCAACGAGGACATCGACCGGCTGCGGCTGCGCGCGACGTCGAGCCTCATGGAGCGCTCGGACGTCGTCATCGTCTCGACGGTGTCGGCGATCTACGGCCTCGGCGACCCCGTGGAGTACCGGGCGCGCATGATCCAGCTCGACCGCGGGCAGCGGGTGGCGCGTGACGACGTGCTGCGGCAGCTCGTGGCGATCCAGTACAGCCGCAATGACGTCGCGTTCGAGCGCGGAAACTTCCGCGTGCGCGGGGACACGATCGAGATCTTTCCGGCCTACGAGGAGCAGGGCGTGCGGGTCGAGCTGTGGGGGGACGAGATCGAGCGCATCTCCAAGATCAACGTCCTCACTGGCGAGACGATTGCGACGCTCGAGCGGGCGGCGATCTACCCGGCCAAACACTTCATCGCCAACCGGCCGTCGCTCGAGCGCGCGGTGGCGGCGATCCGCGAGGAGCTCGCCGAACGACTCGCGGTAGTGCGCAACGAGGGCAAGCTGCTCGAGGCCCAGCGACTCGAGTCGCGGACGAACTTCGACATCGAGATGATGCTCGAGATCGGCACGTGCGCAGGGATCGAGAACTACTCGCGGCACCTGTCGGGGCGCGCGGCGGGCGAGCGGCCGGCGTGCCTGTTCGACTACTTCCCCGAGGACTTCCTGGTCGTCATCGACGAGTCCCACGTCACCCTGCCGCAGATCCGCGGCATGTACAACGGCGACCGGGCGCGCAAGCTCACGCTCGTGGACTACGGCTTCCGGCTGCCGAGCGCGCTCGACAACCGCCCGCTGATCTTCGACGAGTTCCTCGCCCTCACCCCGCGCGCGATCAACGTCAGCGCGACGCCGGGCGATCTCGAGCTCGAGCTCTCGCAGGGCGTCGTCGTCGAGCAGGTGATCCGGCCGACCGGGCTCGTCGACCCCGAGATCGACGTGCGGCCGGTGCGCGGCCAGGTGGACGACCTGCTCAACGAGATCCGACTGCGCGAGCGGCGGGGCGAGCGCGTGCTCGTCACGACGCTCACGAAGCGCATGTCGGAGGACCTGACCGACTACCTTCAGCAGGTGGGCGTGCGCGTGCGCTACATGCACTCGGACATCGACGCCATCGAGCGGATGGAGATCGTGCGCGGGCTGCGGCTGGGCGAGTTCGACGTGCTGATCGGGATCAACCTCCTGCGAGAGGGGCTCGACATGCCCGAGGTGTCGCTGGTCGCCATCCTCGACGCGGACCAGGAAGGGTTTCTGCGCAGCGACCGCTCGCTGATCCAGACCGTCGGGCGCGCCGCGCGGCACGTGAATGGCCGGGCGATCTTCTACGCCGACCGCATCACCGGTTCGATGGAGCGCGCGATGGAGGAGACGTCCCGACGCCGCGAGATGCAGACGGAATACAACCGCGTGCACGGCATCATCCCGGCGGGGGTGCAGAAGAGCATCGACCAGGTGCGCTTCATCACGCGCGTCGCCGACGCGCGGACCGAGAAGGAGCCGCGCGACGGGGACGGCCGCCGGGTGTCGGAGGCAGCGGCCGGGGGCTACTCGGCGGCCGACATTGCCGCGCTCATCGCGCAGCTCGAGGCCGAGATGAAGGAGGCCGCCAAGGGGCTCGACTTCGAGACCGCGGCGCGGCTCCGCGACGAGCTGTTCGAGCTGCGGGCGCGCGCCGGCGACGCACCCAAACCGTCACCCGGCACCGCCGGGAGCGGGCGGCGCCGCGGGGCCGCGGCCGGCGAACGCCGCGCCGAGCGCTGAGCCGGCGGCACCTCCCGCCGCCGCCCACGTGCCCGCCCACCATCCTCACGCTCCGCCGCTCGCGCCGCGCGGCCGGCTCGCGCTGACGCGCGACGAGCTGCAGGCGTGGGGCGAGGCGTTCGGCCGCGCGGCCCGCGCGCCGCTCCTCGTCACGCTATCCGGCGACCTCGGCGCCGGCAAGACGACGCTCGCCCAGGCGATCTGCCGCGGCTACGGCGTCCGCGAGGAGGTCACCAGCCCGACCTTCGCGCTGGTGCACGAGTACGCGTCGCCGCGCTCGCGCGTGCTTCATGTGGATCTCTACCGGCTCGACGGGGAGAGCGGCCTGACCAATATCGGCTGGGACGAGATCGTCTACGATCCGCACGCCCTCGTCCTCGTGGAGTGGCCCGAGCGCGCCGGCACGCGACTCCCCGAGGGGCACGTGCCGATCGCCCTCGAGCACGACCCCACCGACCCGGAGCGGCGGCTCCTCCTCGCCGGGTGAGCGCCACCGCCTTCTCGTCGGGCGACGGCGCGGCGGCGGGCGCGCTCACGCTGGCGCTCGACGCTTCGACCTACGCCGGCAGCGTCGCCGTTCTGCGCGGGGCGTCGGTGGTCGCCGAGCGGGAGGTGGCGATGCGTGGCGAGCGCGCGGAGCGGATGATGCCCGCGGTCGCCGACGCGCTGGCCGCGGCCGGCGGCGGCATCGCCGCGGTGGATCGCGTCGTCTGCGGCGCCGGTCCGGGGAGCTTCACCAGCCTACGGATCGCGGCGTCCATCGCCAAGGGTGTGGCGCAGGGGCGCGGCGTGCCGCTGCTCGCCGTCTCGTCGCTCACCCTCGTCGTCGCTGGCGCGGCGGACGCGCTGCTGGCGGGCCGCTACCTCGTGGCGACGGACGCGATGCGCGGCGACTGGTACGCGGCGATGTTCGAGCTGACGCCGGGCGGCTCGGTCGTCGAGCGCGGGGCGCCGGGGATCGTCGCGGGCGTGGACGCCCTGCGGTCGCTTGCCGCGCGCGAGGCCGCCGTGTTGGTCGGCCCGGCGTGGGAGCGGCCGGGCGGCGGGCCGCCACTCGCGCCGCGCGCGGCCGGCGTCGCGCGGCTCCTCGTCGCCGGCGATGCCGCGGCGCTGCTGCCGGTCGAGCTGGCGTCGTGGGAGCCGTCGTACGGTCGGCTCGCCGAGGCGCAGGTGAAGTGGGAGGCCGCGCACGGCCGAGCGCTCTCGCCGACGTCCGCGTCATCGGGCGGCTGAGCGGGCGGCGTCCGGTGGAGCGCGCCCTCCCTCCGGGCCTCGTCGTGCGTCCGGCGACCCGCCGCGACGTCGAGCGCATCGTCGCCATAGAGCGCGCGGCCTTCTCCGACCCGTGGTCGCACGACTCGTTCGTCGCCCTATTGGTCAACCCGCGCGTCCTGTTCGCGGTCGCCGACTGGCCGGCCGAGCGCGGGGGCACCGGGGTCGTCGGTTACGTCGTGGCGTGGTTCGTCGTCGATGAGGCGGAAGTGGCGAATGTCGCGGTCGCTCCCGACGCCCGCGGGCGGGGGATCGGCGCGCGACTACTCGACGAGGCGCTGCGCGCCGCCCGCGACCGCGGGGCGTCGTCCGTCTACCTCGAGGTTCGCGACTCGAACGCGGCGGCCCGCTCGCTCTACGAGACGCGCGGGTTCGTCGAGGTCGGGCGCCGCCGGCGCTACTATCGGCGGCCGGTAGAGGATGCGTTGGTCATGCGTCGCGTGCTCGAGGGCGACCTGCTCGAGGACCGCGACTAGCGCCGCCGGGTACCTTTCGGAAGCGCGCCCGGCGGACGTCGGAGCGCGCCTTCACGAGAGCGGCTGCGCGGATAGTGTGATGCACGCGGTGATTCGTTTGCACGAGGCCCCGGCCACGTCTATACTGTGCGCGGCGAGCAACTCTCTCTCTCGCCAGGAGGCCATGTGAGCCGGAGCTTGAACAAGGTGTCGTTGATCGGCAACCTCGGGAACGATCCCGAGGTGCGGTCGACGACGGGTGGAAATCGCGTCGCGACGTTCTCGCTCGCGACCAGTCGCTCCTGGAACAACCAGGCGGGCGAAAAGCAGGAGAAGACGGAGTGGCACCGCTGCGTGGTCTGGAACACGAAGGGCTCGCAGCTCGCCGACATCGTCGAGAAGTACGTGAAGAAGGGCGACAAGCTCTACGTCGAAGGCCGCATCGAGTACCGCCAGTGGCAGGACAAGGAAGGTCAGACGCGCTACAGCACCGAGATCAACGTGCGCGAGCTGATCATGCTGGGCGGTGGCCGGGGCGGCTCGTCGGGTGATTACGACGCGGAGGGCGGCAGTGCAGGCGGCAGCCGGAGCCGCGCCGCGGCGGCCGGGGGGCGCGCGAAGAGCGCGTCGACCGGGGGCGGCGGGGGCGGTGAGGACTTCGAAGATTTTCCCGGAGCGCTCGAAGATGAGGATGACGATCTCCCGTTCTAAGGCGTGGACCGTGCTCGCAGTGGGGGCCCTGGTGGCCCCCACTGTCGTAAGCGCGCAGGATTCCACGTCGCAGCAGCAGCCGCCGCCGGCCCCGGTGGTGCAAACCGCCGAGGTGCCCCCGGCCGCCGGCCGTACGCACGCCGTGCGCACGGGCGATACCCTGTGGGATCTGTCCCGCACCTACCTCGGGGATCCGTTCCTCTGGCCGGAGATCTACCGGCTCAACACCGACGTCGTCGAAGACCCGCACTGGATCTATCCGGGCGAGCAGCTCCGGATCCCGGGCGCGACCGGCGAGCCGCTCGTCGCCGAGGGCGGCGAGGAGACCCGCTTCGGTCCGACACTGTTCACGACGCGCATGCGCACCGGCCCCGCCCAGCCGACGGCCCGCCGCGCGATGCTCGGCCGTGCACCGGCGCCGCTCATCAGGCCCGGCGAGTACTACGCCGCGCCCTGGGTCGAGCGGATGGGCGGCCCGCGCGGATCGGGGCGCGTCGTCTCGAGCGCCGACCTGACCACCGCCTCGCAGTCGCCCCGCGACCGCCTGCAGATCCACGACCGCGTGCTGATCACCCCGCCCTCGGGCGTCGAGGCGGTGCGCGGCGCGCGCTACCTCGTCTACGCCCTCGGGCCCGAGCTCGAGGGGCGCGGACAGGTCGTGCTCCCGACGGGGGTCGTGATGGTCGAGCGCGAGCCGCGTGGCGGTGAGGCCGTCCACGCCCGCGTCGTGACCGCTTACGACGACCTTCGCGTCGGACAGCACCTGATCCGCTTCGACAGCGCGGCGTTCCCCACCGAGCGCCC
>Ga0307416_100002785_pt1 | contig 10153 bp, 7 predicted proteins | sample DK1Cmetagenome_2_FD_203821 | JGI IMG/M metagenome (GOLD analysis project Ga0307416, IMG submission 203821) | Maize rhizosphere microbial communities from greenhouse at UC Davis, California, United States - DK15-C-3 | ecosystem: Host-associated > Plants > Roots > Rhizosphere > Soil | place: USA...
GGTATCGTCGAAGGGCAACCACCACGCCCACTCGGCCGGCGTGCCGGAAATCGCCGGGAACACGAGCGACAGCTCGTACATCAGCTGTCCCGACCGCTGCTTGACAGCCTGCTCGCGGGCGCGCGCACCGACCGGTTCCTGATCGGCTCCTTCCACGAGCGCTCGATCATCACGCAGCCAGCGGACGAACCTCGGATGCTCACCGCCCAGCCTGAGGTTCGCCGATCTCGCCCCGAGTTCCCGTCTCACCGGACCGGGGAGCGGGGCGGTGACGACGCCATAACCATGCCGGGGCCGCAGGTGCCGTTGAAGCTGGCGAAGATCACGAATCGACGCGCCTCCGGCAACGATGACGAATTCGGCAGAGACCGTTCCGCCGGTCGTGGCCACCTCCACTGTGCGGCTTCTGGCGCGAATGCGCAGGACCTCGGATCGTTCGTAGACGTCTGCCCCTCTGGAAACGGCGCCATCGAGCAGCGCCAGACAGGCTCGATACGGATCCAGCACGGAGGCTGCCGTCTTGATCGCGCCCATACCTTCGACCCGCGTCTCGCGGCGGAGGTTTAACGAGGTGATCCAGCGGTGATCCAGCCCGGCGGCACGCCTGGCGTCGTAGTCGCGCCGGAGCACCGCAGCCGCCTCGCGGTCGCTGAGCGCAAGATCCAGAAGGGGCTGCGGCGCCAGATCCACTCGTGCGCCGAGACGCCTCAGTGCCGCCGGAAACTCCAGCGACGCGCGCCGCATCGCCTGCCAGAGAGTACGCGCACTTCGCAGTCCGTGCTGTCTGACTGTCCCGGCGAAAAGGCCGTCGACATCTTCGCGAACCAGGCCGGCCGTGCCCGCCGTTGCCGCGCCACCAATGCGATCTTTTTCGAGCAGGACGACGGGGATACGTGCCGCCGAGAGACTCCACGCGCAGGCGACACCGGTCAGCCCGCCGCCCACGATCGCAACCCGGGTCTGAAGGCTGGTGCGGAGGCGGGGCAGCGAAGGGCGGCGACGGGGCGGAAAGCGGTCGAGCCAGTACGGCGCCTGCCGCAATTTCATGCGCCGGTTCCGTCTGTCGTGCGGCCCGGTCGTCGGCCGGGCTTGATCCTGATCAAGGCGTGTCTATTGTAGCCATCTCCAGCTCCGAGCCCCCAGCGTCCAGCCCCCAGTAGAGCCAGCCGCGTGGCATGTCGCTTGCGGCAGACTCCTCGAGGGTCATTCGGGTCACGAGAATGCTGTACTCGTTTGCCATCCCGAATAACAGCGACGCGCGCCGCAGGCGCGCCCGTCCGCCTTCGCTGAAGCTACAGCGGACAAGCCGGACGGGGAGCAAGACACCAACCAAGCGCCTGTCCGCCGCAGCCTTGGCGCAGGCGGGAGCGAGGGCGTAAGGGGTCCGGGGGCAGCCCCCGAATCCAGTTTGGAGGGACTGCATGGCCGTTAAAGATCAGCTCGACAGGCTCGCGGCGTTCGAGCCGGCGCCGTATCCGGTCGTCAGCCTGTATCTCAACACGCAGCCCGGACAAACCGGGCGCGATCAATTCGAGAGTTTCGTGCGGAAAGAGTTCGCGGCGCGCAGCAGAACTTATGAAGCCGGCTCGCCGGAACGGGAGTCACTCGACACGGATCTCGAACGCATCACCCAATACCTGAACGATGAGCTGGATCCCGCGGCGAATGGGGTCGCGCTCTTTGCGTGCAGCGCAGGTGAGCTCTTCGAGACGATTCAAATGACCGCGCCGATCGAGCGGCACTGGCTCTCGATCGCGGACCGGCCGTCTCTGTATCCACTGGCCCGGATCGAGTCGCTGCACCCGCGGTATGCCGCGGTGCTCGCCGACACCAACGCCGCGCGGATCATGGTGTTTGCGACCGGCGAGGTCGTGGCCGCGCGGGAGATCCGCGGCGTCAAGACGAAGCGGACCTCCCAGGGAGGCTGGTCGCAGGCCCGCTACCAACGGCACATCGAAAATTTCCACGTCCAGCACGCGAAGGACGTCATCGACGCGCTCGACAAGATCGTGCAGCAGGAGAACATCGCCGAGATCATCATCGCCGGCGATGAAGTGGTGATGCCGCTCCTCCGCGAGCAGATGCCGAAGCATCTTTCCGAAAAGGTCGTCGAGCACGTCCGGATGAACCTGAATACGCCCGAGCAGCAACTGATCGAGAGCGCGCTGGACGCGATGACGCGCGTGCGCAGCCAGACCGAGCGTGAAAAGGTGGAGGCAGCGGTCGGCGGGTTCCGCTCCGGCGGGCTCGGCGTGGTCGGCCCGCAGGACACGCTCGAAGCGCTGATCAAGGGACAGGTCGATGAGCTGCTGATTACGGCAAGCCTGCGCGAGCTGCAGCCGGTCGGCGCCCTTCGTCGCAGCTCAGGGCGCCCCGAGCCCGGGTCGAGGGGCGGCTTGACGCCATCGACGGCCTCCGACAGCCTGGAAGCCGTTCTACCAGAGCCGGTGCTCGAGACAGTCGCCGCCGGCGAGCCTGCGGAAGCAAGGACCGAGACAGTACGACTGGCCGACGAGCTGATCACCAAGGCCGCACAAACCGGCGCGCGGATCACTTTCGTCAAAGACCCTGAGTTGCTCAAGGACTACGGCGGAGTGGCGGCAATCCTCCGGTTCTCGATCTGACAGGTCACCTGCCAGTCGCCAGTTTCCACTTGCCGGTCTCAGGGCAACCGGGAACTGGCGACTGGTCAATGTCCGCGGGCTTCCCCCGGTCTTCGGGTGCTTCGATACACGGCCACCCCGGACACGATGGTCCCGGTAATCGCCAGCACGATCAGCGCGCCGATGACCACTTCGAAGGTCGTGGACTTCATCCACGTGAGGATGCGGCGGCCATAGATGGCAGCCAGGGCCCCTTCGGCGGCGAAGCGCACCAGCCGCACCGCTGCCACCGTCGTGAAGAAGGTCCCGGCATGACCACCGAACGCACCGCTGGCCAGCACGAACGCCGTGAAGGGAAACGGCGGCGGAATGAGGCCGAGCACGGCGACACCAAAACCGGCGTGTTCCGCGACCCGGTTCTGCACCCGTTTCAGCCGCGCCGGCTTCATCAGGCGGCCGAGACCGTGCTCCCCGACTTTGCGCCCAATCCAGAATGTGACGGCCGCGCCGAGCGCCGATCCCGCTGTTGCCAGGACCGCATACAGCCAGAAGAGGTGTGGCTGCCGGGCAGACAGCACGATGACCGCGAAGTCGATCCCGAGCGGGAGAAAGAAGATGAGCGACGAGTCGAGCGCGCCCATGACAAGCAGTCCCGCCGGGGTCAGGAAATAGCCAAGCAGCGAGTAGAAGAACGAGCGCATGTCCTTTCGCGCTACCGCGAGTTTCAAAACCGTTGCCACTACCGGAGCGGTCCGGCTGACGTCGTGTCAAAATAGCCCTGATATGAAGGGCCGTTTTCTCGTTATCGCGGCATCTGTGCTCGGTGCGGTCACGCTCGCGGCGCAGACTCCGGCACCGCCGGCGCCTGGCGCCCGCGGCCGCGGGGCCCAGCCGTCAGCAGCCATGAACGACATCGCGGAACGCTACGTGAAGCTGGTGCTGGCGCTCGGCCGGCACGATCGGGATTACGTCGACGCTTATTACGGTCCGCCGGAGTGGAAGCAGCAGGCGGAGTCTGCGAAGGCGTCGCTCGACGAGCTCGCAGAACGTGCGCGGGCGCTCCTTGGCTCGGTAAGGAAAACGCCGGTCCCCTCCGCCGAGATGGAGTCGTTGCGGCACCACTACCTCGAACGGCAGTTGAGCGCGGTCGATGCGCGGATCAGGATGCTCAACGGAGAGCGGCTCACATTCGACGAGGAGTCGAAGGCGCTCTATGACGCGGTCGCGCCGACGCTCCCGGAATCGCACTTCCAGAAGATTCTCGACCAGCTTGAAAAGATCTTTCCGGGGCGCGGCCCACTCGTCTCGCGCTACGAGGAGTTCCGCCGCGGATTCGTGATTCCGCGGGACAAGGTCGATACCGTCTTCAGGACGGCGATCCAGGGGTGCCGCGAACGAACGCTCGCGCACGTGAAGCTTCCCGAATCGGAGCGCTTCACGATTGAGTACGTCACCAACAAGTCCTGGAGCGGCTACAACTGGTATCAGGGGACGTTCCGGAGCCTGATCCAGGTGAACACCGACCTGCCCATCTACATCGACCGCGCGGTAGACCTCGCGTGCCACGAGGGCTATCCCGGCCACCATGTCTACAACGCGCTGCTGGAAAAGCACCTGGTGCGCGACCGCGGCTGGATCGAGTTCGCGGTCTACCCGCTGTTCTCACCGCAATCGCTGATCGCCGAAGGCACGGCGAACTACGGCATCGAGGTGGCCTTCCCCGGTCCTCAGCGGGTCGCGTTCGAGCGACAGGCGCTGTTCCCCGGCGCCGGCCTCGATCCGGCGAAAGCCGACGAGTATTACCGCGTGCAGACCCTCGTCGATCAGCTCTCCTACGCCGGCAACGAAGCGGCGCGACGCTATCTGAATGGCGGGATCGATCGGACGGCTGCGGCGGCGTGGCTCGAGCGATACGCCCTGATGCCGAAGGACCGCGCCGAACAGCGGGTGCGGTTCTTCGACCAGTACCGCAGCTACGTGATCAACTACAACCTGGGCAAGGATCTGGTACGCCGGTTCGTCGAGACTCGCGCCGGTGCGAGCGCGGCCGACGCCCGCCGGTGGGAGGAATTCGAAAAGCTGCTGTCGTCGCCGCGACTGCCTTCGACTCTGAAATAACGCACGACGGAGTGCTCTTCTGCCGAACTGGCTCGATATCGTCGACGAGTTGTACGAGGGGTCATGGAACGCGAACCTGCAGCGATTCCGTTCACCCTACGCGTTCCGGGGCGCGTCGATCGCGACGCACACGCTGGCGAGCTCGCTGGTCCGGCTGGCGGGAGGCCGGTCTGATGTCCGCCGGCTGGAACTGGCGCTGCTGCGCAATTTCCGGAAGTACGCGCACGGCGAAGTCTCCCGCCAGGACTCGATCTGGGACTGGCTGGCGCTCGGCCAGCACCGCGGCCTGCCAACACGCCTGCTCGACTGGACCTACTCGCCGCTCGTCGCGCTGCACTTCGCCACCGACGACCCGGACACCTTCAAGCAGGACGGCGTGGTCTGGTGCGTGAACTTCGTCGAAGCCAACAAGCGGCTGCCACCTCGGCTGCGGCGCATTCTCGATCACGAAGCGTCGGACACGTTCACGGTCGACATGCTCCAGGTGTTCGCATCGCTCCGCGACTTCGATGCGCTCCGTCGCGATCCCTTCGTGGTGTTCATGGAACCGCCGGCGGTCGATCGCCGGATCTTGAACCAGCTGGCGTTGTTCTCGTTGATGTCGAGCCCGTCCGCCCGCCTCGACGAGTGGCTCGCGAGCCATCCGAAACTCTGCCGCAAGGTGCGGATTCCGGCCAGGCTCAAATGGGAGATCCGCGATCATCTCGACCAGGCGAACGTCAACGAACGCGTGCTCTTTCCGGGCCTCGACGGTCTCAGCCGCTGGCTGGCGCGGTACTACACGCCAATGGTGCAGCCTTCCCCGCCTTCGCGCTCCGCGCTACGGCGAGACAGGCTTGGTCATGGATCGGTCAACAAATGATCGCGATCGAAATCACCCGGCCCGGTGGCCCCGAGGTGCTTCGGCCGGTCGAACGGCCATCGCCGCGGCCTGGCGTGAACGAAGTCCTCGTCGAAGTGCACGCGGCGGGTGTGAATCGGCCGGACCTGATGCAGCGGCAGGGCAAGTATCCGCCGCCGCCAGGGGCCCCTGACATTCCAGGCCTGGAGATCTCAGGCACCATCCTCGAGGTCGGTGCCATGCTCGAGGGCGAGACCTCGCGGTGGGCGCCTGGCGACCTCGTGTGCGCGCTGGTGGCGGGCGGCGGGTACGCCGAGCGCGTCGCGGTGCCCGGTCCACAGTGCCTGCCGGTTCCCGCGGGCCTGGATCCGATCATGGCCGCGGCGATCCCGGAAACCTATTTCACGGTGTGGACCAACGTCTTTCAGCGCGGGAAGCTCGCCACCGGCGAAACCCTGCTCGTGCACGGCGGCACGAGTGGCATCGGCACCACCGCAATTCAGCTCGCGCGTGCATTCGGCGCTTCGGTGTACGCGACCGCCGGATCCGCCGAGAAGTGCGCCGCCTGCGAAACCCTGGGCGCCCGCGCAATCAACTACAAGACGACCGATTTCGTCGAGGCGATCGCCGAGCGCACCGGGGGCCGCGGCGTGAACGTGATCCTCGACATCATCGGCGGGGACTACCTGGAGCGCAATCTCAAGGCGCTCGCGGTGGACGGACGCCTGATTCAGATCGGGCTGCAGGGAGGTGCGAAGAGCGCCATCGATCTCAGGACGATCATGCAGCGGCGCCTGACTCTGACCGGTTCGACGCTCCGGCCACGATCGGTTGCCGAAAAGGCCGCGATCGCTCGCGAGCTCGAACAGCACGTCTGGCCCTTGCTCTCGTCGGGCATCGTCGCACCGATCATCGATCGAACGGTGCCGCTCGAGAACGCCGCGGAAGCGCACCGGCTGCTCGAATCGGGCGAGGTGGTCGGGAAGATCGTGCTGACGGTAGGGAATTGAGAGTTTCCAGTTTCCAGGAACCAGGGGCCTCAGTAAGGCGCATGGGAAGTCGACTGGGAACTGACTACTGGAAACTGGAAACTGGAAACTGGAAACTGGAAACTGATTACTCGCGGCTCCGCATCCAACCCACTGCACCGAGCCATAGAGCTGCGTTGGCGCAGGCCAGCGCGGTGAACACGCCGCGAGTGCCGGGGGCGACGTCCCGGGGCAGCAGCGTCCAGAACAGCGACTGAATCGTGACCGCGGCGCGTGCGATGATGCCGGTCGCAGCGAGCGTCCTCGCGGCAGGTGCGCCAACCCGGACCATCCGGCCCGCTATCGCGCACAGCGTCGCCACGACTCCGTGTATCGCCAGCTCGATCCATGCGAGCGGACCACGCATTCCCATCGAGGGCAGCGCCGACAGCAGCTCGATCGCGAACATGCCGGGCGCCCAGACGAGCAGGTACGAGCTGAGGAGCTGCGCCGCGAGGCGATGCATCAGGGCAGCGCTCTGGCATTGCCAAGAGTGCCAAAATTGCCGGAATTGTTGGGGGTTATCCGCTCACGCTCCCGTTTGCCCGGGCATTCTCAATCTTGGCACTTTTGGCAATTTTGGCAATGCGCCTAGCGGGGAATGCCCCGCTGGCGCAGCCGCTCTTCGCCGAACCGCACGAGTCGCTTCAATGCCGCCACGCGCTCCGACCGATCGATGCCGGCGCGGGTGACGGCATTGCGCAGCACTTCGACGGTCTTGTCGTACGTCTCCCGATCGACCGGATACGGGAATCCGTCCTTGCCGCCGTGTGCGAACGAGAACCTGGCAGGATCCCGCGTGCTGGCGGGCGTGCCGTAGATGATCTCCGAGGTGAGCGCGAGCGCGCGCAACGTCCGCGCGCCAACGCCTTCCATTCCGAGCAGCGTCTCGAAGTCCTCCGGCACGCGCTCGTAGGTCTTGAGCAGGATCTTTTCCAGGTACCGGGTGTTCACATCGGCGATCAGGACCGCGTGCCGTCGCGGCATGGTCAGGGCCGGCAGGCCGCGCAGTGCTGAGAGCACCACGCCCGGCTTCTCCCGTGCCAGCTCCGCGGACGCCGTCCTGACCGGCTCGCTCTCGTGCGCCACCAGATTCAGGGTGGGCGCCTCCGCTTCGGCGCAGATCGCGGCGTGCGGCTCGTCGACGTAGCTCTTCACGCTCGTCGCCAGCCAGTGATACCGCCGCGCCATGCCGTTGGCATCGTTCATCCCCTGCTGAACCACGCACCAGCCGCCTGAAGGCGTGAAGAAGAACGAGTGGTGATAGAGCTGGTAACCATCCTGCACGGCCGCGCTGTCGACCTTCGCCGACATCCGGCTCGCGTAGACGAGCGGCCGCGGATCGATCGAGATCCGGTCACAGACATTTTCGATTTCGGACGGTGTCTTGCGCGACGCAGCGCCCTTGCCGCCACCCGCGAAGAATCCCAGCTCGTGCTCGAGCCCGCGAATCCCCTCCTTGAGCGCCCCGGTGACCGTCGTCGTAACACCGCTCGAGTGCCAGTCGAACCCGAGCACGCAGCCGAAGGCCTGAAACCAGAACGGATCCGAAAGCCGCCGGAGCATCTCGTCGGACCCGAACTCGGCGACGATGTGCGTAGCGACCTCGCGCGAAAGCCGGATCATGCGCGAGAACAGCCACGCCGGCGCCTTGCCGGAATGCAGCGGAAGATTCGCGGAACCCGTCCGTGCGCGCATGCTACTGATTGTACGGGTCGGCGTGGAGTGTTTGGCGTGAGCCATCGTTCTCAGCCGAGCCATACGAGTCGCCTCGAACGGCGGCTTTGGCTGAACGAACACAATGCGTTCGGCGAATTGATCATCGAGCCGGAACGTAGGCGGTGGGTGGCCGGCGACGGGCCCGCCCGCCACGCAGGCGCCTCTCCCCTGACAAATGCACTTGGCGCCGAGGACCGGGTGGGCCTGTCGCCCGACCGGACCCGCCGCCGGAGTGTCGGCGATCAGAACCGGTCGTCTTCGATTAGACGTCCAGTTCTTCGGCTTCTTCCGCGCGCTCCATGATGAAGCGGAACCTCGCGGACGGATCCTTGCCCATCAGCTGATTGATCACGCGGTCGGTGATGATCTGATCCGAGATGTCCACGCGCAGCAGGCGGCGCGTGCGCGGGTTGAGCGTCGTCTCCCACAGCACCTTCGGCATCATCTCGCCGAGGCCCTTGAACCGCGTGATCTCCGGCCTGGAGCGGCCATTCGCGTGCAGCTTCAGCAGACGATCCCGATGCCCATCGTCGAGCGCCCAGAAGGTGTCCCTGGCGATGTCGATCCGGTAGAGCGGAGGCTGCGCGAGGAAGACGCGGCCTGACGTGATCAAGCCGGGCATGTGCCGGTACATGAACGTGAGGAGCAGCGTCGCGATGTGATGACCGTCGGAATCGGCGTCAGCGAGGATGATGACGCGACCGTAGCGCAGGCGTGAGAGATCGAAGTTCTTCCCGATCCCGCAGCCGAGCGCGGTGACGAGATCGGCGAGCTCCTTGTTCTCCAGCACCTTCGAGGTCGACACGCTCTCGGTGTTGAGCACCTTGCCGCGCAGCGGCAGGATCGCCTGGCGAGTCCGATCGCGCCCCTGCTTCGCGGATCCGCCCGCTGAATCGCCTTCGACGATGAACAGCTCGCTGTCGTCGCGGCCGGAGGAGCTGCAGTCGCTGAGCTTTCCGGGAAGCGTGAGACGGCTCGAGGTCGGCCCCTTGCGCACGACCTCCTGTTGCGCCGCGCGGCTGGCCTCGCGCGCGCGGGCTGCGAGGATGATGCGGGCGACGATCGACTCGGCGACGCTGATGTTCGTGTTCAGCCAGTGCTCGAGCGCCGGCCGGACCTGTGAGTCGACTGCGGACAACACCTCGGGATTGTTGAGACGATCCTTGGTCTGGCCCTGGAACTGCGGTTCCTGCACGAACACGCTGAGGACCGCGATCAGTCCTTCGCGGATGTCTTCAGCCGTCAGCGTGACGCCCTTGGGCGACAGGTTGTGCGTGTCGATGAAGTTCCGCACCGCCTTGCCCAGCCCGGCCCGGAACCCGTTCTCATGGGTTCCGCCGGAGCCGGTCGGAATGCCGTTCACGTAGCTGCGGACGTGCTCGTCGGTGGACTGCGTCCACTGCATCGCGAGATCGAGCCGGAGGTTGGAACCGTCGCTCTCCTTCGAGATCGTGAACGGCATTTCATGCACCGCCGCCGCCGATCGCTCGGTGACAATCTTTTTCAGGTAATCGGCGAGCCCTTCGGTGTGCTGGAAAACGACACGCTCCTTCTGCGCTTCGTCTTCGAACACCAGCTTCACGCCCTTGTGCAGGTAGCTCGAGACCTCGAGGCGCTGACGAATCAGCTCCGGGTCGAATTCGACCTTCGGAAAGATCGTGGAGTCGGGGCGGAAGAACACCGTCGTGCCGGTCCCGCGCGCCGCGCCGTTCCTGCCCAGCGAGCCGACCACCTGGCCCTGCTTGAACTTCATCTCCCACTGCGCGCCGTCCCGGCGCACCGTGGCGATCAATTCCTTCGACAGCGCGTTGACGACGCTCGCGCCGACGCCGTGCAGACCGCCC